>Ga0137397_10000031_pt1 | contig 81142 bp, 107 predicted proteins | sample czorhiz116metaG_FD_106658 | JGI IMG/M metagenome (GOLD analysis project Ga0137397, IMG submission 106658) | Vadose zone soil microbial communities from Angelo Coast Range Reserve, California, USA - czorhiz1.16 metaG | ecosystem: Environmental > Terrestrial > Soil > Vadose zone | place: USA... | reverse complement strand
TGCTGTTGCTGTTGCTGTTGCTGTTGACCCTGCTGGTGTTGGGTGTGATGCTGGTGTTGAAGTTGTGGTGAGTGAGTGGCAGAATCTGATTTTGGTGGCGAATTGTGATTCGCAGTGTCATCCGGGGAGGAATGGGAGGAGGTGAGAAGACGAGGAGGGTATACGACTGCGGGGGAGGAAGAGAGATGGTGGTATTGCTGTTGAGGTTGGGAGTCTTGAGGGCGGTGGTGATAGGAAGACTGAGGTTGATATGAATTGGTTGGAGACTGATTGGGATAAAGGTCGGCCATGGGCTGGTCGAACTGAGCAGGACGTAGGGACGGAATGGTTGCGAAGACGAGATTGCACGAAGAGAAGTCGTCGAATGTGGAGTGACAGGGAAAGAGCCGCGCGGGGAGAGAGGAATGTTATACCGGGAGCGGGAGGCAGATCCAGCTTAGGGTGGGTGACGCGGAGGCTAAATATAATGTGAAAAGAAAGAATAATGGATAGCCATGATCCCGACGGTGGAGAACGGTGAGAGTCCCGGACCCACGTAAACGGTCCCCCTTCGAGACCCCCGTGATCCTCACCTCGGCGCCGAGGTCCTCTTTCTTTTCGGCAACTCTCGTCCAAACTCGCCTCGCTCAATTCCCCTCCACCGGCCCGTCCTTGTCATTCCCCCTCTCCCCCCAGAAACGACTGATCGAAACCGCACGAACTTCTCCCCCAAATCCATCTCCAGATCTCCAGATCCCAGATCTTGGATCCCCCCCGTTATCAGCCTTTTCCCTTCCCACACACTCTTTTCCTCGCACTTTCCCTTCTTCCCCTCCCGGCCTGTCGGCCACCCTCTTTCCCAGACACCTCTCTCCGTTCGCTCGACCCGTCCACTCGTCCAGGCTGTGCACCACTGTCCTAGCCCATCTTTGATCCACCACCAGGTCAAAGCCGAATTTAACGGTGGCATTTCATATGTTTTCCACGCGGTTTCTCACGCCTCCCCTCGCGACGCGATCCATCTTCCTTGAGGTCCACACACACTTGCAAATTCACTCGACCTGACTCAGCGAGCCCTCCCCCAAAGTGACGCAATCTTCCTCCGTTCGTTCAGATTCCGATCATCTCTTCCTTTTTGCTTTGCCCGCCGTCGCCGTCGCCGTCATTTCTCGTCATGGACCCCCGTCTAGCTCTACTCTACCCTTCGTTCCGTCCGTCCCCGTTGACGTGTCTGATGTACATATTATCTTGACGGAGACGAGCTCACGTAACAAAGAAGGAACGACAGACAAAAGACAAACAGAAAGCAACGCCGAAGTCATATACTCAAATTATCACCAGTAACCAGACACATGAATTCCAGTATAAACTAGTCTTTCCTTTTCTTTATGTAGTGTATGTAGAATGTAAATGGTAATCCAAAAGTCTCTAAATAGTCGTATAGCTAGTAAAGGCATGCAATGTGGTATCAGGAAAAATGTAAATGCGCAACTCACAAATAATAAGGAATGATTGAATGAATGCAATAACCAGGATGTGGAGGAATCAATGTTACATAGGAAAGCATCAAAACGAGTGTTTGTGTGATCGCATTAGCGGAGGGAAGAAAAGGGAGCGATGAGGGGTGGGAACGCGAAAAATGACCTCCGTGAGGAAAAAAAAAACACAGCGTGCAAGTCCCCAGAACAATCAAGCGCATCAGCAGGTAGTGTTCAATGACTACATGCACGAGTCCGTTTCCAACGGACTTCGTAGGACAGTTGAAGAAATTAGTAGAAGTGGTCCTTGAGGTTGCCAATCTAGCCGTCACCATCGTGGTGGAGAGTAATGCTTGAAAAGGCGCCAAACAAGTCTGCCCCGGAAGCAGGCTCCAAGCCGTCGGGCGTACCTGGTGCTTGCGCGGCACGTTGGGCAGTGTTCTGTTGGTTCTCGAGGTGAAGCGACGTAGATTCCTCCATTCGGCGGAAGTTTACAGTGTCTACACCATTTGAAGATGCAGGGATGATCTGAATAAACATCCGAAAACGCGGAGGTCAGTGCCCGATCAGCGATTCAGTCAAAGGGTCGAGTGTCAAGAAAGAATAGAAAAACGACTATTTGCTACGAGAAGGGCCAGGGGATCGCCCACATGTAGTACGCAAATCGGTATGCAACCGTCGTTAACCGAGCTATTCAAGCAGCGCAACTCACCGGCGGCTCCGTATTTCTCAACAAACCCCAATTGATTTTGTTGAACCACTTATGTTGTTTCACCTCGCTCGCACCAGTCTTGCTCCCAAGACGGGAGTTTTCTTCCTTGTCTAGTAACCGGGATATAATATCCTTACCCGCACTGCGACGAAGAGATACAGGCACGTTGGTTATAGGACCGTCCGCACGACCAAGTCAATGCGCTTACGGGGATACTTTTGGCACTTCTCTGAAGTGCACTGGGAGACCGATGATGTTGTTGAAAGTATCTGTACGCTCGCGCCCTTTGAAGGGCGTTGTGGCGTACTAAGCAAATAAGTAAGGTGATAATCAAAGAGGAAAGAGCCGCTCACGATCATCTCATAAATGAGAATTCCTAGTGTCCACCAGTCCACTGCAGAGGTGTGACCAGAGTTTCGGATGACCTCAGGGGCAATATATTCTGGGTTCAGCAAAGAAGGGTGTGATGAGATGGGCCGAAGAGTGAAAATCTGATCATGACTGACCTTCGGTTCCTACAAACGAGTTGGTCCGGAAATTGGCCGTGCATGATTTGGTGTCAACCAGAGGAAGCTGATTGGAAAAGAATGAGCATCCGCATGTTCATGGACATGGAAAGGGTCGATAATCACGCCATTGAGTTCTGACTGGTGAATCGTTGCAGGTCTACCCCCAGTGACACCGGAATGCTTCGCAAGGTCGAAATCGGACAGCATGATGTGCCCAGAATGGTGTAACAAAATGTCTAGTCCCACATCAGTAATGTTGTTCATGTGGGCGAATGTGACGTACTTTCAGGCTTAAGGTCACGATAGATGAAACCCATGAGGTGCAAGTACTCCAACGCAGCTACCACCTCAGCTGCATAAAACCGTGCAGCATCTTCTGGGAGGCACTTCCCCGGCCGGCTTTGAAGCGCTCTAAAAAATTCACCTCCCATGCAGTACTCCATACAATGGTATAGGTAGTCCTCCGACTGAAACGAATGATGAAGGGTTACTATGAACGGGTGATTCGCGGTAGCCAGGATCTCCTGTTCGGTCAACGCGCGCTTGATCTTTTTCCGTTGAATCATCTCCTTCTTGGAGAGTACTATTGAACGCCTTCGGGATAAGAACTGTGAGCGCAGGTGAAGTCACACGTACCTTTCATGGCGTAAAGTTTTCCCGTCTTCTTCTCGCGCACGAGGAAGACCTTTCCAACATCACCCCTGCCAAGTAGCTTGATCTTCTGGAAGCTGGTCGGACCGACTTCAACCTTGTTGGAAAGCAAAACGTGAGAGGCGCGTTATCACGAGAGACAGAACAGAACCACTTACAGACTTGACCTTTATTGAATTGCTCGAGTATGTGCGACGGAAAGCCGCCTTATTTGCGCCACCAATAGATGTCTCATTTTCAGAGACTTTAGGCAAAGCAGGTGTACTAACAGCACGGGGGGCACGGTTTGAGGATGACGCAGACGACACCGTCTCAATAGAGCTCGTGCCATCGCCAGATGTAGGATGAGGTGTTGAGATTCCGCCCTTTGGCGTCCCTGCGGGTGCCGGTGCCAAGAGCCCATTTTTTGTCACGATGGTCGACTGGCGTGAACCAAGATTGAAGAGTCCCTTCGCATTCGGTGCAGACGCCACACGCCTAATAAGGCGCGATGCGGTAGCGCCCATAGAGCGGGAGGTTCGGGCACGCTGGCCAGAGGAAGGGTGCGGTTCAGGGAAATAACTACTGGGCACTGTTGCTGTCGTCGTCGCCGGAGGACCGTGCCGCTCCCGAGCCATCAACTGTTGTTTTTCTGATTTTGATTTGGAGCGGGGCTTCGCGTCGAACGACGCGTCGGGGGAAGGTGAGACCAGTACGGAGGGAGCTGCATGGTCCGGTGGTGTTGCGAGAGCTTTTTCATTGTTTGAATCAGTGGAGTTATTGGAAGAATTTGACGAGTCCCGTTGAGGAGGGATGAGAGAGGCGGGGGTCAGTGATAGGTTAGGACTTGGCGAGGAAAAACTCGTGTCGAGAGTCAAAGATGAGCCAATGCCGTTGGGGGTAAGCTTCCTGGATGACTGGCTTCCGATACGGAACATTGACTTCCATGGGCTTGTTGGTGTGGAAGACCCACTACGGGTTACACGAAGATTATCGGTTGATCTTGAATGCGAAAAGACCCCACGAGTTTGTAGGGCTGGGGTGGGCATGAGAGATGTATGGAAGGACAGAGGCAAAGTGACAGGTCGGGAGGGAGCGAAAGGTCGTGGGTTGATGGGAGGGAATGGGGTGAAGCGGAGATGTGAGCAAAGAGCGGGAAACAGGCCGCCCTCTCCAAGCATTTCTCATGACCATTTTTGGTAAGTTAATAACATGCTCACCCTAAAAATCATCATTACGTAACACACTGTTTCCGTGCCACAACTCGTCAAGAGGGCCTGGAGACAATACGTACAGCGAGCAGTGCTACTGTATGCTGTTCAGATGTGCTGGAGTGCCAATACCAGTGAGTTGAGCTACTCTGCTCTCTCTCAACTACAGTATACGGTCACCCATCGAGTACCTGTGCAGTGGCCCCGCTTCGGCGTCACTGTTGATTCCCATTGAGCCTCATGGAAGGCTGAGGATCGGCGGTTGTCGTAGTGTCCAAGAAGCCGAAGGATCTCCCATCCGTTGAAGAAATTTCTTTCGACTCGTTCGTAGTTAATCGTGTCACAGCCTCTCCGGGGGATTCGTGCCGACGAGCGGTTTGGCGTACGCAACAGGGATGGGGCGTCGCGAGCGAATCCTGCGCTAATGTGAATGCCGTCAATTGGTTCCACCGTCCAACCTGAGAAAGGGACCTGCTCGGTCAGGGCCCCACTGCTGAAAGGAGAAAGTCGCGGATACGCATATATACATTTCAAACCTGCTGATTTTCGCGCGGGTGTAACCACTCCGGCGTAGACGGAACGCGCTGGATTGGCAATTGTGCTCGCGCCCGACTTTGGTACTTGCACAATCGAATGGCAGCGATGAACATCTGGACCACGGCAAGGCTGCGAGCATGCTGGACGAGTTGTAGGTCAGGTCATGAGGGCAAGCCCTGCATACGCGAAATCGACGAGTAATGAGGTGGTGTGTGCCCCGAAGTCTACGGACCATGACATTGAGGGCTGAGGGACGTGCCCATTGTCCACGGGAAGCGCACAATCGATCCACCGCGTGAGCCAGCGCAGCTGTTCCTCAGCGGTGTGACGCGAATGTCGGAGCCGTGTCAATGTTCTCGAAAGAAAAAAAAGATAACTAGAGCTTACGGATGGATCCTTCCCTCCGGACTTCATCTGTCGAAAATACAGGAGCCCTCGGGCGTGAGCGTCTCCCCGCTCGTACTAATACCCCTCCCCTTTCCCATGCGATAGTCCTACCTGACCTCTCCCCCAAAGTTGAGCTCCATCGATGTCTTCCAGAGTCTCAACTCCCTCGGAATCGAGCCCGTTACTACCATCTCCCCGTAATCACCTAACGAATGATGGCCTCGGGCGCCCATTTACAGACCCCCCGGACCCGGAGGTCTTTCGCGTGTCAAGCATGGACCTTATTTGGGTGCTCGCTGGTCTATGGAGCGCCGTGTTCTTAGGTGCTCTGGATGGTAAGTAAAGTGGCATTGCTTCTCAGTCAGTGATGAACGGTTCGCAGGGACAATTGTTGCCACACTGATGACTCCAATTGGCAACTACTTCAATAAGTCTAATCAAGCTTCTTATATCGGAACATCATATTTGCTTTCCGTGTGTTGCTTCACCCCGCTATATGGTGCGTGCACTCAGTTCAATTCACATCTGTCCGAGTCTGGATAAATTGTTTAATGCATAGGACGACTCTCGGATATCCTGGGCCGACGCGGGGCGATGCTCTTGGGCTTGACACTGTTCGGTTTGTTGAACCCGTCAATGTAGACTTGGGCAGATGATAACGTTCGAATTAAATCAAAAGGGACTGGCACCATAAGTTGCGGACTCGCCCCCTCGATGGAAGCACTCATCGCCGCCAGAGCGGTGGCGGGCATGGGCGGCGGAGGGTCCGTGCACAACTTCCGGACATAATGCATGGGAAGCTGACCCGGTGTTTTTAGGATCATGACAGGTAGCTGCAGCATTTATCCGGGCATTTCACCTGTCGCTGACAAGCCGACTGCGCAGTTTCGAGCGTAGCTGTTACAGACTTAATTCCATTGTATGTCTCTCCGTTATTGGCAGGTTTGCGACAAACTGAACTTCCATTCAAGAAAGCAACGAGGATTGTACCAGGGAATGGCAAACATGTAAGACAAGTCGTGTTGTTGCCTCCGCCCAATTTATGAATTTGTGTAGTATGTTTGGACTTGGGGCAGGGATCGGTGGGCCTTTGGGCGGATGGATGAATGATACTTTCGGATGGTATGCTGAACAGAGTTGGCACCTGAATCTAAACTGAATGACAGGTTTGCGCAGGCGGTACGCCTTTCTGTTCCAGGTCAGTCTCACGTTCGATTCCAGAGACAGTATTGGTCAATCAGTTAATCTATCAGATCCCCTTCTTGGCCTTCTCGTTTATCGTGGTGGCGTGGAAGGTCTCAATACCACTTTCTCAAGATGTGAAAAATCAACCTTTACACCTCAAACTTCGCCGCATGGATTTCGCCGGTTCTGCCACTCTTGCGGCCACCATTGGCTGTCTTCTACTCGGTGCTACCTTCAAGTCCACCGAGTCACTTCCGTTTTCACATCCTCTAGTCTATGGCCTATTCATCACGAGCGCCGCTTTTGGTGTTCTGTTTGTTATCGTGGAGGCTTGTTGGTCTCCATATCCTGTCATGCCAATATACTTTATCACACAGCGTACTCCACTTGCCGTTTCACTTGCCAACTTTTTCGGTAGTATGTCTGCTTTTTCTATGGTGCGTCCTCACGACCTTATTCTGGCCACGGTTGACCTACCGAATTCAGATCTACAATGTGCCATTGGTGTGTTTTATCTGAGTGCCAAGCTTGACCCGCTCTGATTATGGCCAGTATTTCTCCACCGTCCGCTTGAACTCGTCAGTGGATGCAGGTAGGGTCATCGTCAGTTAGCGTAGGCAAATTTGAACCATGAATTTTACAGGTCTCCATCTTCTGCCTCACTCAGTCAGCCGTTTTCTCTTCCGTTAGTGAGAATGTGTCTTTTAACTGAGTTCTAGGTCGCTATCTCTACGGGGAGCGTGTTTGCGGGCTGGTCAGCCACCTACGATTTATCTTCGATCCGTCGCCTCATACATTTGCATTTCATAGGATCATGCGACGGACAGGAAAACTGTACACACTCACACTGTTGTCTGCGCTGTGCTCCCTCGGCGCCAGTATTATGGTTATGATGTGGAATGACGACTCGTCTCAGTGGCACCTTTGGAGTGACCTGATTCCCCAAGGATTCGGGATGGCGAGTTTGATCACGACGACCCTCATCGTAAGGGCCTTTGCCAAGCGTCCTTAAAACGTCGTACTTATTCCTCGCAGGCTCTCATTTCATGTGTTTCCAGAACGGATGTAGCAGTGGCGACTGGTTGTAAGTGAGGTGCTCCTGCCATGGCTAGCCTAATCGTCTTCCCAGTGACATACCTCTTCCGCACCACTGGGCAAGTGCTCGGGGTCAGCCTCAGCGGAACGCTATTACAAGGTGTTCTCCTTTCCAAGCTGCAGCAGCGTATACACGGGCCCAACGCAGAGGAGGTATGCCACAAAATCCCTTCCTACTCCGAGCGAGACTCTAAATGACCTACAAACAAAATAATAGATCATCTCGCGTATAAGGTGAAACACGGCTTGTTTATGAACACCGAGACCATATCTAAACATTATTCAAGGCACTCCACCGATGTGATCCGAGGGTTGGACCCGACGCTGAGGAAATCGGCCATAGACTCCTACGCAGATGCTCTGCGTGTCGTCTTCATTTGTCAAGTGGCATTGAACTTCCTAACGTTCCTTTCCTGCGCTGCCATCCAAGAGAATCCGTTACCGTGAGTGATTACTTGTGCTCCTCTCTCAGTGTCCCTCACAGTTCCCTAGCGGGACACTCGAAGAGCAAGAGTCTCAATATCGACGAAACCTTGCGCGCGGACGACGGACGACGGACGATGTCTAGACTATGCTTTATCGGTGTGGGGAGAGGCGGGCTCCCCCAACCCCCGGTTCCCCTTCATAGACCCTCACCTTGAGGGTTTCACGAGTTTGCTTTCATCAGGATGTTTCGTGTGGACCTGTCGGAGAAAGGAAAATCTATACCCCCCACATGCACATACACACACGCACAACCTCTTTCCCTCTGGATGTCTCTTTGCTTTCTTTCCAGCGACTCTCTACGTCGCGTGGTCGCGCTGGTAGTTCCGATTGTCACGGGATATCAAATGATGATTATGATGTCGATAGATACACATAACGAAAGCATACTCTACGCCGCATTTGTTAAGTAGAACATCGGTCACCCCATGTGCTTTTCCACTTACAAATCAAGGGTACAACATGATAGATTGTGGAATCGCCATTGGTAAACTTCCCGGGTTAAGAGGTCCGTGTGCCAGTAACGGATGAACGCTGTGTGATCTCGGGTAAAGGACTCGGAAGACACTGCATGTTTCGGATCTTTTTTTTTTTGAAGCAGGAGACGTCTCCACATCGATCGTGTGATTTATCGCCGACTGTACTCCGCGACTTACGAGGTCTCCCGAGTTTTGCGACATCAATTTGTCAATGTGTTGTCAACGGGCGACAGGACACGGTGCACGTAGCGGTAGCGGACTGTTTGACTTCATTTGAAATGGCTGAGGTTGACCGAATGCCTAGAATGGTCTCAGGCTGGATTAAGTATATATACATGTGACGAAAACACAATAACATCTCTGTAAGAATCAATAAACTATAGTCAACACATCGACAGAAGGAGTCTCATAAGAGAAAGGGTTTGGAATGGGCACAAATTGACGCAAGAGAGCAAGTAAAAACGTCAGTATCATACGACAACCGATAAAGTCGTACACCTATGTCGATGCCTGCTGGTCAGGGGCGATATCGACCATACGCAATTCGGCCAAGCCACGCTCCCGTCTCCACTTATTGGAAATACTCAATGTGCTTGGGTCCACTAGGAATCTGTATGACCAGTGGTATTTATGACAAGTAACAGTCAGATCAACGAGACAGGATAACATGAAACAAGTTGACGAACCCATAACGTCGGAGCCACGTCTCGCCAATCTCCCAGTTCGCATGCGCCAGGACGTCGTCTCCGTGTATCGTGACTGCCGATGCAAAGTCATGAAGGCAGTCGACGAGATTGAAACGGCCTGTAGGATGCCTGTTCAGCACAAACACTTGCTCAGGGGAAAAGGGAGACGAATGCACCTCGGAGTAAGATTAGCCGGTCGCGGAGGTCTGGGTGTGGAATGCGATCGATGACACTTTCTGTAACACTGTCAGTGATTCCGAAAACGAAGCCTAGAGATAGCTCATGTTACCGTGGGGAACGGTCCTAACAAAGGGATCAAACGATGGTACGCTATAGAAAAGGAGGAAAACGTACCTCTGGACGAGGGTCGGGCGAAGCGAGGCAGGGAGGCAATATGAACTATTTCTCTTGTAGTTTTCCAGGTGATATCTGGGGATCCGGTAGTGATGAGTAAGCCAAAGAGTGGTAAGTGGATATCACAAACGAAATAAGTTTCTGGGCCTCAACGTTCTTGGGATCGATAGCGTCCAATTCATCGAGCGCGCCGACGCTAGGGCGAGATTGTTGTTGGATTGTTGGAGTGGATGCGTTATTTACAAAAGGCATAGAGTTGATCGTAGTGGAATCTACTCCCATATTTAGAGGGGTGACATATGAGCCCTGGAAGCTGCCATTCGATTGAGGAACCTGAGACGGGGATGTTGCGTAAGAGGAAGGGGACGAAGGACCAGGCATTAACATTGGCGAGCCATTGGGGCCACGCATAAGATCCGAGAACAGACTGGCGTCCGGTGGAGACCGGCCAGTATACAAGTTGGTTCCGGATGTGACCGGGTTCATTGGCACCAGGACCGGGAAGGCATCTGTGGTACGCTCGGTGTCATCACGATCACTAGGGCGGCGTGCCCTCTTGGAGTTGCTGGCAGTGTCATCTTCGGAGGCGCGCTTCAGGGAGGTGGACGGGCCTGAGGAAGTGGAGGCAGCTTGACCGTCTCGCTTTCGTCGCTGATAGCTCTCATAAGCGGTATCGGTTTCGGATTTGTTGACGAATTTCTCAAAGTCTTGCATCGACCATCCAAGCTTGGAAAGCAAACCCCCGGCGCCATCGCCGATGAATTCACTCAAGCTGCGTAAAAAGCCTCGGAGGGCGTAGTTCTCGGCCATGAGATCTTGGATGAGACAGGCGTTACATAGAGAACAGATGGGTAAATGTTTGTGGCGTACCCTTGAGGATATTTCGCATCTCGCTGAGGGCCTCATCTTTGCCACCTGAGAGAATCTCAACTCTTGCCTCGAGATCGCGAATCTAATCGACAAAGGATGAGAGGGTCGTCATTCGTCAGACTCGATTTCGGGGACGGAGAGGGGCATACGCGCTGCTGCTTGCGCAAGCGGAATTCGCGCTGCGCAATTCTGTTCTGGTCACGGCGTGCCGCCTGTGAACTGGAGCAGTGTCAGGTCAGACGATGCACGTAAGCATATTGAACCGTCGGCTCACTTGGGGTTTTTCTTTCTCCCAGGTTTACCCGCAGGAGCATCATCAGCTTGAAAAAGTTCTTGTGGTGACTCGAAGTCGGACTAGAGAGATAACGGGTGAGTGAGGTCTCCCCATGCAGTGAGGACAACGAAAAATATATATACGTCGATGTCGCCGGAGGGGCTACGTTCTCTGAGATGTCTGTTTGAATCCGTCATTGTTTTTGGCTAGAGGACAAGGACGACGCGATTGTGTAGAGGGATACGATACTATCTCGCAAGAAAACAAACGTCGCCGCCGTCGCCCCCGACAGAAGCAGTCCGGCACACTCACTCATCGGCATCACCCGCGGCTACTCCGGTCCGACAGGACCAACTTAGTTTTTTGTTTAGAGAGCAAGTGACTATATGCTATGTAGGCTAACGTGCTTCGAACTGGACCACTATGATAGATTAAGACGATGGCAGCACCAAGGGACGTCCGAAACTTACTTCGTTTTGTTCGCTTCTTGTACATGATGCGGTGCCCACATTCCCTACAGCGGATGGGCTCTCGAGGTTTGATGTCATTTTTGGCACCGCAATCTTCGATAAATTAAAATCACAGCAATACCTGCGTGCCAACATGCTTCTCACCGGCGCACAAATATTCCATCTCCTGCCTCGGAGGGGGTAGGAAGGGTGCGTTGCTGCCAGAGTTTGGTTGCCCTTGTGGATTCATAGTGGTTTGTCGGAAAAGACGGCCCTGTCACGGTCGTGACGCGCATGGGCTGATGTGGTCGGTAGCATCGCGACCAAACGATCTATACAGTCAACGTACCCTTACAGCTTTACCGGATCAATCACCCGCATCGCATATACAGTACTGCACTGTTCTCTGACTCCCTCATCGTCGCGGCAACACCACACTCCATCGGAAACAGGGCGCTCGTGCCAAGAATAATCAGCGTTACGGTCACCCTGAAACCGAAGGCACCAACGCAATTGTTCTGCGCGACAACTGCCGAGCCTCCATGGATCCATGGATGTATACCCCTGCTCCATGCAAAAGCGTATCACCTGGCTAAATTTAATGCGCTGTGGCTGAGCGCCGAACGACCAAAAGGCAACCAAAAAATAATACCAGAGCACACCTACAAGAATGTGAGTCCGGAAAAAGCGCACATGGAACAAGCATGTCTCCTTGCCGACCATGATGACGAACGACATAGGCCAGCCCAGAAAGTGACTATTGCCAGCCCCCGGGTAGTTGCGAACCGAACTGAGGTATTACAGCCACCTGCGCAACCTGCTATGTTACGCATGTATCCTGACGACTAGCACCGCTCCCGCCCAACCCGTTTCTAAGGAATGCGTCGAATGTTATATATCTCTCCACTTCGACCGATCATGCTCTTTAGTTGCCCTGTTGCGACTACCTTCAGCAACACGCTCGATGTCCTCTCTCCCATCGTTTGTAGAGCTCATGTCCTCTCTCGGGCTCGAAGACAGTGCATCTCTCTCTCGCAGTACTCCTTCCTTCCTTCGTCCCCGTTCTTGTTCCAACGCATCGTCCTCTTCCGACACTGACGACGAGCGTGAAGCTCCTCACCAACCGCATGCCGCCACTGGCGCATACCTATTTATACCCGCCGACCATGATCGGCACGATTATACCAACTCTATGGACGTAGAAGCCCCTCGGGTCTCTCGAAATAGTAGAGGCAGATACTCCCCTTATTCTATTGACTCTGTGCGTATACACCCTCCTCAATCCCCTGCTTAGCTCACCTACCCTGGTTTCTACCGTATTGCAGGTCCCACGGAAAGGAAGCCTCCCCTCTTTATTCGAACCAGAAAAAGCGAAGAGGGTATGTCGTACGCCAGGCGAATCACATGATTATGAGTTTTAATCCTGCAATAGACACCCTCCATCTCGCCGCTGCCCTCTCCTCGTTCCCGCGCTTTTCGGGGACCAAGATCTCCTAACGGGAGGTTGTCTCGGCGTGGGAGTGAGACATGGTTACACGACACAGACTGCCACGCGAGCACCCCTATCTCGACGTATTTGCGCCGCAAATCACCCCAGATGTCGCCAACATCGGGAACGTTTCCCCGATCGGCATTTGATGACCCCCTGGCCCCCGTTGCTATCCCGGCCCTTCCCGCTCTGCTTTCATCATTCGTATTCCCGCAGCCCGCAGCGCAACCATCATCTCCAACTGACTTGGAACCTCAAGTACTTATGGGAACTAGCTCCGCGGACGCCAATTAGCTGCAGAATCATTTAACCTCATCGGACTCAGTTTAGTTACATCTTGGGACAATTGCTCTTTTCACTCCACTCCCTTGCCTCTGCCGGTAGCAACAGCCGTACGTGTTGACATCCTAGCACGTTCTTTACGGGTCAGAAGTCGACCGACCTCGCATCGAGTTTGTACAATCATCATCGCGTGTACCATTATGGTGGCTTATCCTTACGCTCCTTCCTTACCTCTATTTTATATAATCAATGGAATACGACCGAAGTGTCGACGACATTTATTCCAACTAGTCGTGCATATCGTCGTCCGGACCTGGACACTCTTCCTGCATCTCCTCGGAACTCTTGTATTGTGTGCCACACCAAAAGCAGTAGTGATATTCCGCGCGCAGGTATCGCAAAACACGGTCGAGGCGTTCCGCGGGCTATTCATGGGCGGTCGGGTCAAAAACGCCGGAAAGAAAAAAAATTGTGGGAAGGAAACAGCGTGCCGTACACTCACATTGAGAAGCAGGAACTGTGCAGCCTCCTGGATCGACCCTGGCGGCAAAGGCACCAAGTCAGTATCCGCGTTCTTCGGTTGATCTTCGTCGTCGCCAAGAGGTCTAAGCGCATCAGCCTGCATCTGCGCCCGCAGTCGTTCCTCCATTGAGCGTCCACCCTCGCCGCCCTCGCCCCATTCACCAGCACCCATCTCGTTCAGGGCGTCCACGAGGCCGATCGGGAACGCGTCTGGATTCGCCGGATCGAGCCAAAGCACGTTAAACTGCACAAAAAAACGCGAGTTTTAGCCCAAAAGTCGTAACACTATTATTATTTTTCGGCCGCCCCTCTTTGTTCTGATAATGGAAAGTGGGCGGTGAGGAAGAAGAGAAAGAAAAAAAAAGAGGAGGAAAGGGGGGGGGGAGGGGGGGGGAGGCATATTTCCCCAAAACTAAAAATCGCTATTACCTCTTTTCCCGCCCGTTCGTCCAAGGTCGCGCAGGTTTGTTGGGCAGGGCCGAGTCGCGCCTCTGCGCGTCGTTGCTCAAATTCGCGGCGGGACCGGTCCCTGAAGGACTCCTCGTCTGCCTCTTCTGTGGCCTTGGCGACCTTTGCCAGACGTTCGAGCTCCGTCGGCGACGGCGCGCGCTTTCCGAGGCCGATACCTTTCCTCCCTATCATTGACGGTGCGCGGACCGAATCAGTAACCATGGTGATGGTAGATAATACAGAGGGAGGGGTGCAGGGGGCGAGGCAACGAAGAGGGCCCATTTGGAGCGCATGTAGGAGAATTACACGTACCTGACCATTCATTAAGAGGGAGAGGGTTCACCAACTGTCTCTCAAGTTTCTCCGGTTGGACGATCGATGTTCCCTGGGGTGGGTTGTCGTCGTGTTGCGGGGTTGCGTCGCGTACCGTGGCTACACCAAGGCCCTGACCTGGCTTGAAGCCCATTTTCATCATCATAGAAAGTGCCTTGTTTTCTAGGCCACGACCTGAAGCCTGGTCATCTTCTGCGCGTTCAAACAGACTCTTGGAAAGCCCCTCCTCGCGCGATTCGAGCTCGAGTTGTCTCCTGCTTTTGATCCTGTTTTGTTCGCTTTTGAGAAGAGATTCACGCAGGGCGTCCTTGCGTTTTTCACTGTAAGTTTTCGGTTTTTGAGGCTCTGCGATGGCAAGGAATTTGTCGGAGAGGTAATCATCATCATCGTCAGCCATTGGTGAAACGTAATGCACGTGTGATGGATGCAGAGGGCCTTAGTACATGTACGACATGATGACACCGTTACAAGACTTTAAAAAGACGGCACTAGACCGACCAGTTTTCTCAAAGACGTAGAACACGCATAAAACTGAAACAAATAGCGTGCCAAAAAAAACGGTCAGCACGTAGTTTGAACAACCTTCCATCCAGGGAGTAGCTAAGGACGTTGAGAACATTGGGGTCATGAGTCATGAGTTCAGAACTTGAGAGCTATCACTCAGCCACGATGGCGACTTCAGAGGTGCCCTCCTCGGCAACTATCTCCTCCTTGGCCTCACTGGCCTGGGCATTGACGGCGATCTTGACGGCGATGATCCTTCCGTCAACATCCTTACCCTCAAGACCCTCGATCGCCTTCTTCTGCTCGGCCTCATCGCCAACATCAACAAAACCGTAGCCTTTACTCTTACGGGGACGTCCATACTGCTTGCGGACGATACGGGCAGAAACGACGTTGATACCCGCCTCAGTGAACAGGTTGGCGAGTGCATCATCGTCAATATTGAAACCAAGATTGGCGACGAAAAGAACCGTCTTGGAGGGCTCGCCGGTGGGTTCTTCACCCATAGCACGACGGGGACGAGGGTTACGCCTCCTACGGACAGGCTCGCCCTCCGGGGTAGTAACTGCGGGCTCGGGATCGCCTTCTTCGATGGCTTCGGCCTTAGCCTTCGACTTCTGAACGAACTAGATTAAGATAAATTCTCGCATGACAAATGCACTTAACAACTTACTACGGCCTTTTTCTTCTTTTTCTTGGGTTTGGGGGTTTCGCCCTCGGCAGGAGCAGCATCCTCTGTCTTGGCATCGCCATTAGCCTCGGCTTCAGTGACCTCGCCTGGGACGGCTCTAGAGCCACGCCTGCCTGGGCGCCTGCGAGATTTCCTGTCTCTCCTCTCGCTTTCTTTCTGATCAGCCGGCTTCGCGATTTCGACAATGATCTGACGGTCATCGAGTTGCTTTTTGTGGAGCAGGTCGACGGCCTTCTGGGCGGCTTCGGCTGTAGAGAGCGCAACGAACGCATAGCCCGCAGACCGATTTCCGCGCATTATAACCTGGGCAGACACGCTGAAGCAACGGAGGTATGACCGGTTAGTATTGACATGACGGAAATGCTGTGCATATGGCCAACAAAGCGACGAGAAAAAAAAACGCACATGTCGCTCTGAACGGGCTCGAAAAATGCCTTCAGCCCTTCATCCGTAGTGGAATACGCAAGATTTCCGATGAAGACCTATATGAGGGAAAGGGATAGAGGATGAAGCGCATGCGAGACGGGAGGGACAGTAAGTCACCTTGAAAGAAGGAACTTCTTCGGTCTGCGTAGCCGGAGGCACGCCTTGCTCAGTGACGGGGGCGGCGGGGGCATCAGACATTTTTATTGAATCAAAGGCAGGTGGGGATTAGGAGATTGGTTGGGGATGGACGGGCGATGACGATGAACCGGCTTTCTGTTGTCAAAGTTAAGAAGAAAAAAAAAAAATCAGAGAAGCGCGGCTGCGCACTTATCTTGGCAGTTGCCAATAACTAGCCAAAAAAGGAAAAGTCCGTCATCTTGCAATTTATCCGTTGCCTGGGAGATTATGTAAGCGACAGCCGTCCCCAAATAAAAGTACAACGTCCAGCTGCCGTTCCAAACCAGCTATTTCTCCCCCTTCTCGTCCCTTCCCTCCACTGGCCACACGGCCTGACACATTCCTTAATCCTACCTCTCCTTTTCCTCATCATGGCTCCAGCCAGTTTTCTTCGCCTTCTCTCTATCTTTTCACTCGCACTCCTCAACATCTCGTTGGGTACCCTCCCAGCCAATGCCCTTGCCGTAGAGCGTGGCCATATGGCTCGTGGCATCAACCATGCACATGCTGGCTTCGCTAAGAAGCGTGGCGACTCGTCTAGTCAATGCAAGCCCCGTCCTAGCGCGCCTTCCTCTTCCTCCATCAAGGCCAACCTGGCTACACCCTCCCCAGTTTCTCAACCATCTCCAAACACTATTGCTACTTCCTCTTCTAAATCGTCTGAACCTTCCTCTGCCCCTTCCGCTACCTCTTCTTCTAGCGGTTCTTCCGGTAGTGGCAAGATTACCCTCATGTGGTCTAACGAGGAGGAGTCATCTTTCTGCAATTTTATTACTAGTCAAACCAAGTAGTGCGTGTACTCATCCGTTCACCTGTCCCTCCTCGCTCAGCACACTTGATCAGTTACGGTAACTGGCAGTCGCAAAAATCCTCATATCTTGGCAACTGCCAGGGAATCGACGAGCTGATATTTGCCGCTACGATACACGACCCATCTCAGATTGACCAAGTTGCCACTGTTGTAAAGGATGGCTACAAATTTATCAAATTCTTCAATGAGTAGGTTATTTTGGACCATAGACCCCCTAATAGTCATCGTTGACTTTCCCAGGCCCAATATCGGGTCCCAGGCCAATGTGGATCCAACTTACGCCGCTAGTCTCTGGCAGCAACACATGCAGCCCCTTTGGGGTCAGGGCATCAAGTGTATTTCCCCTTCGGTCACGACAGATGACACTGGCTTTAATTGGTTGCAGACGTTCACTAAAGCATGCAGCGGTTGTTCTGTGCGTTTTTATTATGTCCACTCTCATCGTCTGGTCCTGATGAACAACCTTTAGTATTACGCCCACGACCTCCATCACTACAGCTTACATGCGCAGGATCTCATAACTGCTGCCAATAAATTCCATGACACTTTCAATTTGAATTTCTGGGTCTCAGAGATTGGCTGCACGGTTCGATTCTTGCACTTTGTATTGTTGTGGATGACCGTTAATCAGTCCTACTGCAGGACTATTCTTCTGCACGCGCAACTTGCACCACGGACCTGTTTAACACTTTCTTTGCAGAGGTTCAGAGCTTCTGTGAGTCGACTTCATGGATTGAGACGTATGCTTTCTTTTGTGAGGAGTTTCCCAGCATCAATGAAATTACACCACTGAAATGCCATGCAGCAATGTTCCGTGCGGATGAACTGCCGAATGGCGTCAGCCCGGCCAATAGCATGATCACATGTCCTAACGGCCCTGGGTCGTCATGCCATCCCAACGCAAATGGGTACAAATACCTCAATCCTTGATTCTTGATTCTACAACCTTCTACAAATTTCCGTCATCCGACACGGCGGGTTTACGCTCGGAGGTATAGCTTGTTTAGTTCCTTCATGCATGTATACCCCTTTTAAAAGCGCGCGGAGCTGGTCACGTAGTAGTCTCCGACCGTCTTTTTTTCATCCCTTTGGCTCGCCAGGAGCGTGTTGCGTTGTCATGTAGTACGGGGTGCTATAATACGGCTTTCTCAATTGCTTGAATTAATTCGACTTTAAGAGTTGGACCTCGACACTTTGACTTCGGAATTTGAAGTCAATGGTCAGACACCTCCCGCCAACTATCAGGCAGTTATTGACTCTGCGGCATCTGGACGCCTTCGTTGGTCCTTCAGCCTCCCGGTTGGATTTCCTGTTCGATAAGACTCAAAATGATGCACGCTTGAAGGGGGCCGGGACTGGCTGGCTGGTACTTACGGTGCACGACCTTGTCCCCACGTCCAAACCACCTCCCTAACGACGGACTTAGACCTGTACACTGTTGACAGCAAACATTCCCTCGTCTGTCGGCCATTTGTATCGCTTCGTATCGCGTTCTGAGCCGAACGTTCGAAATTCTGTGCAACATGCAGCCCTCATGCGCGAAGCCGCACTGAAAAGTGCCACCTTTGTCGGCGTTCCTCGCGTAGGGCCACTCATTTCATACCGTCTCCCCTTGTTCTCACCACTTCTTTTCACGTTCAGACCATCGGAGCTCTCGCAGCGCTCACAGATGCGCTCGAAGATGGTGTGAAGGCCGGTCTCCGGACTGATTCACGCAGGTGGGCCGTTAGTTCGTTTGCTCAAGTTTCGATGCCCGCCTACGAGCGGAGGGACTCACTCCCCGTTGTCTCTCCCTTTCCCAGGGATGCCAACTCGGAAAACATCGACGGCATCATCGCTCGCGGAAAGGCGCTCTGGAATTCCATCTACGAGCCACACGCCGTCAAGCTGCACGATAAACTGGCGTCGTACCACCCCGACTTGATCTGTACGTCCCCCCTTCGCCGACCGATGCAGAAGGAGCAAGTGCACATGCACAGCGTCTCCACGAACCACGCACACACTTCCTCTTCTCGATCGTGATCTCCCTTCGTGATTGTGTGGCTTCTACGAGCCCGGTGCTGGTGCTGGTGGTGCTGGTGCTGATGATGATGTTGCTGCTGCTGCTCATAGACATCCCTTTTCCAGCGTTCATTATCCAGTCTTACGGCTCCGTGCTGTCGCCGCTCGCCGGAGCGAATGAACAAGGCAACCTCAGCCGCACGTTGGGATCTGTCGTGGGGGTCGCTTGTCTGCGCGCCGAAGGCCGCGTTGGGCCGCAACTTACGAGCCACGTTTTCGGATTGCTCAAGGCGCGTTCAATCGAAGGTCTCAGCGAGGAAGACCGCTGGCTTGCGAGCGACGAGGGGGCTGAGTGGGTGATCCGAACCGTGGATACGCTCTTGAACGTGATCATTGCTGAGCGGGGGTGATCCACACGAAGCCTAATTGAAGGGGGGGCCTCGCGGCCCATCATGTCGAACTTTTCTCTATGAAATTGTAATTCATCCACGAGTCCCACGTCGTTCCTGAGAGGCGCATCAAGAAGCGCTTCTAGAGGTCGTACATGTGGAAGACAGAACGACCTGCATCTGAGGCGTGTTCTGAACACGCTACTCCGGGCAGGCTTTGCCAGGGGTTAAACCGGAAACTCACGCGAGTCGACGTTTCTCGATGGAACGTGATGGGAGTTGCGACTTTACATATGCAGCTAAGACACGAAAACATGGAAATGCCAAGATAAGTAATTGCCCCCACGCGACGCCGTCCACAATTCAGTGCTTGGGTCAGCCTCTTTAAATTAGTAAAGAAGACAGTCCGATATCGAAACATTATCAAAGGTTGAACACCGAAGCAATCCTATAGAGCATCGCGGTCACCGTGACAGTGTCCATGAGCGGAGGGTGCGTCTGTTACATTGGATCTGGATCAGCGTCGTTGGTGATTTGAAATATGCGCTGGACATACCACCATGCCATGACCAGCCGCACGGACAAAGTGAAGCTCCGCATAAACATCCCCAATTCCCTGATACCGGGTTGGCCGAGTGGGGCGAACGAAGGCAATCACATTGTTGTTAGGATCTTGTAACTGAGGGGGATAACATATGATCAGGCGTCCCTCATGTATCAGCTCCTTGGGAGACCCACCACAATATCCTGACTTGTAGTACTCGGTCTCCATCGGTACTGGAAACCATCGGGGCCATTGAATACTCTCGAGTTCTGGATTTATCCATGTCAGATGGAAATCAGCCGAGACCAAACGAGAAACGCACAGGCATTCTTGGGTCTCGCCGGACCAAGTCAGCCATAGGGAGTTGGTTCTGTGATCAAGGGAGAGCGTAAGGAAGACGTCAAATGGGAAATTCTTGGGAGCGAAGGCCTGACCTTCCCGATGACGGCGCGTCCGAGACCACCACCCGGGGCCCACTCTAGCCTGGCCACTCGATCCTCTTTGTTCGCACGTATCGAACGCCAAACAGTGGTCGTGCTCTGGCCCTGTGCGTTGGTCTCGGTCTGGGAAAGTTGAATCAGGATCATCGGGCATGGCGATGCCGATAATATATACTTGGATCCGGTAGACAATGCCCCATGGATTGAACAACTGGCTTTGTCGGGGATCCTGAGATGTCCAGGAGAGTACGTCGTTCTGGGTGTTAGCCATGAGAACTGATGGGGGTGGAGGTGGAGGCGATTAAACTTGTGTGTGGTCTGGAGAACTGGGAAAACTGGTGCCCTCCGGCGAGGCACTTTTATACTGGCCCGGGAGGGGGGCATACTCATGCACACGGGTGATGGTGAATGGTTCGATCGAAAACGTGGAAACAGTGACCGATAAAGCTGAATACAGGACTCGCAGCGTGTCGGCACGAGAAGTAGGCTGGCAGACGTGTCCTGGAGTGTTGTTCATTGAGCGAGTCTCCGAATCCGCATTCAGGTCATGGCCAGCTTGATCGGAAGACAACACGAGGTGGAGGTAAGCGCCGAGCTTGGGAGGTAGAGTGCCAACCATTACATTGCCTGCAGACAGCGTGATGAACCCTGATTACGACAATGGTGAATACGGTGATAAACTGCTAGAAAAACGAATTTTAAAAAAATACTGACCACGTAAAGAAAAAAAATCGCGGTGAGCTCGTCATGGCTGAGTGGGGAAAAAAGAATAAATTACTCACCGCCTAGAAAGCGAGATGTAACACGAGGCGGCGGAGAGCAAACGCATATGGCAACCTTGATACGGGAGTGTGGCGACTCCTGCGGCTCCTTCCCCGGGTCGTGTCCCAACTCAAAGAGCGTGTAGACAGCGTGTCAACGATACCTCGAACAGCACAAAGGCGAGGCGTGATAAGGAAGGTTTCTCCTGGCCTGTATGTCCAGTGCCCTCCGCCGCCGCCGCCACCACTGCCACTAGTGCGGACGCAGCGGTCTAGGACGATGTGGAATGAATCACTAAAAGTCTATCCACGACTATGAGAGAGCGAGCCTCATCAAGCCTGGGAGAGTGATGCCTGCCTCTAACCTGCACAGCAATCCGACGTGTCCGCGGCTTCTTACTTTCGATCTGGGGAACCAAAATCGATGATCTTTCTCCAATATCAGCTCAAGGCTCTCAACACGGCATCCCGACCTGGGGTACAACGCCCTGCAATTGCGATTCTACCGAACATTCACAAGCTCCGGGATATTAAAACCCAAGAAGGCCCGCCACCAGCATAAAAACAGCCAGGGCAGATCAACGCAGCGGAGAAGAATCATTCACCGGCAACCCGCGCGTTGGGCCGAGCTTCGCATCGCATCCCTGGGGCCTGGGATCAGCATACACATCCCGAGGTGGACGGGCAGAAGCGCACTCACGATTCACAAAAAGTGAAAGAGGAGCCACAAGAGCGCTCAAAAATATCACGGCACCACTTGCACGCCTAGCGTTCGCGCCGAACCAATGATGGTACTTGCAATCGCCTCAAGCCGCAGATGCCTCAGATGTCCATCGGTAGCTTTAATCTTTGCAATCTCGTACACGTGTTTGAGGCTGATTGTGCCAACTGTCTCGTGGCCTGGTCGCCCGGTTCCCTTCTCGATGCCTGCTGCCTTTTTCAGAAAATATGACACCGTTGGGGTTTTCGTGACGAAGGTGAAGGATCGATCAGGTTGGATGGTGATCACGGTGGGAATTGGGATGCCCAGAGAGATATGGGCTGTACGAGCATTGAACTCTTTGCAAAAGTCCATTGACCTAACGCCGCGAGCGCCGAGAGCGGGCCCAACAGGAGGCGTTGGCGCAGCCTTGCCTGCTGCGATGAGGAGGCGCTGTTCAGGAAGAGGGGTTGAGATTGAATAGACATAGGGGAGGAAAGGTGCACGCACGACAAACTGTGGCTTTGCTGCTACGGCCCTTGACATATCCCGCTATTTGCTGCTAAAGAGGAACCGTGGGAAAAGAAATGCGATTGGATGGAAAGGGTGACGATCACGTGAGCGACATGTATGCGACGCCGCGGAGTCCGCTGTGACTTGAGTTTTTTCGGTTGATTCACCGAGCGAAACTATCCTCCTGCTCGGGCAACACGCCTCGGCCTTGAGTCCCAGTCGGATCTGGACGTACTTTGACGACCGGTCGCTGGCTATGGCTATGTTTTTACCATCATCGAAAAACCCCTTGGTGCGATCTTTGTCCGTCCCACGCATGCCGCCAACGCTGCTGTTACCAAATCCCAAACCACACGACTTGCGCCTCCGACCGACGATCTGCCATCGGGCGAGGGTGTGTCGCCTTTGGCGGTTCTTTTCCCGCGTTCACTTTACTCGACGTTTGGGGACACGAGGTAAAGTTTCATGTGGACATAACGCCGTTATACAGGTCAAAGGCGTGTTCGGGCGTCCTACCACTTGACTTGACTCGATTGGAAACATGTACCAGGGATCGAGCTTCGGTGCAGATGTGCGCCAAGTCCGGTCTTCGCTCTGCTCTGCTGTCCTTCTCGATATTAACATTGTGTGACGTAAAAGCCATGCTCCCTTTTTATCAATGATGACGACGATCGCACACGACACGAGACGGGTCGAGATGAGAGATTTGTGGTGCGATGGTGCGATTAGCCCCCCCGGGCGTTCGCGTGCGGCGCGGTGCGTTCTCCTATCTACTCCCATCCATCAACAACAGACTGTGCTCCACCAGTTTGGGTATCTGATTGTTTCGTCTGCGCCTTCGCTTGGGGTTAGCTCGAGCCTGAGCCTCCTGACTGTCAGGAGCCTCCGTTCCCGCACTCTCCACCCGTAGCGGCCTGCAGGTGATAGCAGCAAATGTCCGTGCTTAAATTAAATCACGCAAACCCCACTTGCACTTGCCACCCATCAGCAGCGGGCCTGACGGCACACACCCCGTTTGGTTCCTCTCGTGGCCACCATGCACATTCGTTGCGTCGCGCTTGTTTCTAAGCGATTTGAGTTCCCCTGCTCGCATCAACAACGGGCCTCGCTCGCCCCACTCGCACACCATTTCACTGCTTATCTTCTGTCGATTTGCGGCGACACAACGCCGCAACAAAACAAATCCATCGAGCTCCAAATCCTACGTGCCGTGTTGTGTGCGATAGAACGAATTTTTGCCCTGACCCACCCCCACTGCACACCAGCGTTTGTCGTCACCTCATGTCGGCAATTGGATGCCCCCCGCATCCGTTTCACACCAGCCAGCGAGCGACATGCACGCCACGAGGGGACTAAACCTCCTTTTCTTGATCATCTTGTCTCCGCTTGTGGGAGCCGCCGGTTTGAAATTTGTTCATGGGGGGCATGGTGATTGCGCGTTTGACCTCCACCGACATCTCGCGAACCGTCAGACCTCGTGGTTTCCTGTCGGATCGTGCCCTTTTTCGTTGCAATTTGCAAGCTCCGTAACATTTTCTAACCGCGGCCCTACCATTTTGAGGGATTGCGTGGACCTCCTGACCAGTATTCTGCTAGCCCTGGGCGCCAAAATGACACGCGCGAAATGAAAGGCAAAACAGGCAGTCTGCGGAAGGCGGCTTGGCTCAAAGTCGGAATTCGAAAAGCATCCGATCAAGCAGTGGACGATGGCTCGAGCTCAGAATTCAACTGCAAGATGTCACTTGCCCGTCCTAATTGCGATATATCCCCCTGCAGGAGGCGCTCTACGTCGTCTATTTGACGTTCGGTCAAGAGGAGAACGATGGCTCTCTGTATCAGAGAAAATTCTTCTGGTTCCTGCGGCGGCTGGGTTGTCATACTCAATATATTTGATCGGCGATCTAGCGCTCTTGACCCATCATCCCTAGAGGCCTAGGGGAAGTGACGATCTCTTGTGCATCAGGAGGCTCCACCGTATCATCATCAGCTAAGAGGCGTTCATCTCGGATATCACATATATTCATTCGCTTGTCCCAATGATCGGTCGACCGACACATGGCAGATTTCCAGATATACAAGATAACATCAATGTAGGTGTGTTTGGCGCCACAATATGTGATTAGGGTTGACCTGGTCGAGCGTTCGTGCTCGGTTTGAGGTGCTGAATTAGGCCCAAGCAACAAGCCGATGGGCGTACGGACTTGCTTGCAATGTGACCTGTTCAGGATTGCTCGTCCGCTGAGACCATCCATTCATCCCGATCACTATATTAATGAGACTGGCAGGCGAGGCTTGCCTCTGGGGATTTGCCATCGTGTGTCGATGGGCCCCGCACCCTATTTCTCGGCTTGTATTATCAATGAATATATTCCGCCAGTCGTTGGAATCAGCAGAAGTGATCAAAGTCGTATTCCATGAAAGAATATATCCATGTTGCTTGACTTGAGTGAAGGCGCCTGAGACTAGCCCCTCTGGGTGACTCAGGCATTCGATAATCGGACAGATTCGGGTGATGGATAAGCCTGTCCTCGATGCCGGGGCATGTTGTCTTGAGGAGAGGCTGCTGAATGCCCCTTTGAGAGCTAGGGGTATCATCGCAAGGCGCACAAGCTGTAGTAACCGCGATGAAATTCTTACCTGAGATGTAGGTATGCTGGGGCATTAAGATACACAATCTCTATACCGCACCAAGATAGTCAGACTGGGACCGGACCCGTTGCCGGTTGGTCGGGCATTGTCGTGGAGGTTGCTCGGACCCAGGGCATCCGGTATGAAATATGTTATTTCCGTGTTCCCATGTGGGACGATTTCGGAATGACATGGTTTCGAAATCTGAACGCTGTTACTGGCACGGCGCGCACACAATCACTCCAGACATACCACGCTAGCGCGGTCTTCTCTCTCCTTCGTGTAAAAGAAGCGTCTTGATCGTTGCCGAGAGGTTCTGAAGCCGTCAAGAGCTTTCCCTGGATGAGGGCTCTTCACCACGGAGGCGACCACGCGGTCTCGGTGAATGGACGCTGGGGATGTGACGAGCTGCCGCATAGGCTTCTGCTTAGTCGTATACGGTCCCGCTGTCAAGTTTTTCTCGGGTTCTGAATCTTTGGGAGGTTCTCTTGTGGTAAAAGTTGACCGTATTCGTGACGGTACGAGGGGATAAAAAGTTCGTAATGTTTACACTTACACGCCCCTTCCGAAAGATCGCAATCGCAACCCGATGAGAGCGGCTTTCTAATCCCGCTCTCCCTACCCTAATAGAAGATTTGCAACCAAACGAGGGTGCGGCACTACAATTTCCATAGTTCGCGCCTCTAACCCGTTGGATCCATAGCCCCGAGGAGATCTTTCAAGGTTTCGGGAAACATCAACGTGCGGCGGTGTTCTCAGGAGTCAGCGTCTCGACTCGTCCTAACCTAGTAGCAATCACACAAGCTGCGCCGCTTCGTCAACCACTCTGCATCGTCCTCTCTACCTCCAGCAGTGGCGTCGGAGGTATCTCCATCCAGCTATGGGTCACCAGTGAAACATTCTCCAAGTCTCCAACCACAGCCGGCTTCCTATGCTCACCCCCATTGTCGAAGGGTGGCCCAAGTCTCCAAACGAACCTCAGGCCAGAGCAGTAGAGAGCCCTCGACAAATTACAAATACCCCAGCTATTCCTCCCTATCTCACGCATAATACTGTCACCCAGCTGGCAGGCCGCCAGTGGAACATTCCAGCCTCTTCGCATTGCGCTGGAATGCTCCGGTCTCCAAGAGATTCAGATTCCCATGCGCCCGGGATTTCTCTTTCAGATAATTTTGCCACGGGGCCCCTGTTCGGTAAGAATCGTGGACGCCCCGGGTACCCTATTCGATGGTAGTCTCAATCATTGCACTGGGAAAGGGTCGTTAATATTCCCGGGTAACGTTCGCTCCCATGACCAATTTGCATTATCATCTGGAGCAATGACACTTGCAGCACTCCCAACCCAGAACGATTGGCATTGGTCTTGGGCTGTAACTTCGGGAACATCGAATATGTTTCTGACGCCTGACTGGAGCTACTCGACTTCCAGCGTAGAGCCGCGGGATCTATGTTCCACCAGAATGAGGTAAGAAGTTCGGTGCTTCTAGACCTGTCCATGCGATTCGAGTCACGTTCAAGTCACTGAAACATCATCTTGTATAATCTGTTCTGTCAGACATGACTCACGTCATCCCGCCACCAACTTCCTGAAAGGCCTAGGTGTGGCCTACTTGGTCTCTGGGCAGAACTTTCGCGATAGCTGGGCTTGCCCAAGTTAATCGCCATACTTCAAGCGCGAAATATCACCGTTCGTAACCCCTTTGTCGACAAGTTGGAGTATATTTCCACAGGAAACACTGCGCAGTCGCCTGACACGAGCTTTGTGTCGTCTGCTCGGTATGGGGTCTGCTGTCAGCCCCGCCCACCCCAACCCTCGGATGAACTTATGAACGACACATGATTGGTGCTGCTATTTTCGGCCTGGTATGTCAATTGAGGCGTTCAAGCCCGAAGCAAGCGAGGGCAAAACTCTCGTTGGGAAGACGTTCAGAGATCGCGGTCCACTGCATCCAGTGAAGCACGGTCTATTTCGAGTGTTTTCCCTCTCCTGGGCGAGAGTTGTCCGGAAAGAGTGACCAGCAGAGCACGACCTGTGCAAACGATCAATCACCCCGCGCATGGGTTTCACGGAGGTCTCCCCACATCCGGTCGTCTTGGCTGATCGGATCACACATTCGCCAGCGAGGGGGGTCCCTGATACCCCCCTCTCCGGAGCAAGCCCTAAATGAACGCCAACGAAGGGTTCCGACCGTGGTGTCAATCAGGGTATTTGTCTTTAAAGTGGGTCGTGTCCTCGTCGAGGACGCCGAACTCCGCCCTTTTCATATACGCACCACGCCGTTTCCGCACCGCGATACTAGTGCACCGTCTCTCTGATCTTATTTCTGATAGGGTGATCAGACTGTATTGCAGGATACAACATGAACCACTGGAGGGACCCCCGCGATGGAGTACCCGAGGCGCAGACCAAAGGCCCCGATTTTGTCAACCAACCATCCTCTCGGCGCCTGCAGAAGCGCGGGCAAAAGGCCCCGTTCGATGTGCAAGGCGGATCTAACTTATCATCAGAATATGTATATGTGTGTGCGCATCATCGCCGATTCGCTGGTAAGTTGGAATTGTCAGGGTCGCGTTTACAAAAAAAGATCCTGCCGAATACGTCTCGGATTCTCGTTCCTTCTGTGTGTAGTGCTGGAGTGGCGTCACGGATGGGCGTGCGTGTGTGTGTCGTTTTAATATAGGAGACTTGTTTTGAGTTATCCTCGACGGGTCTGGACTGCGGCGACATCAGACGGTAGTGCCAATCTAGAATGAGCGACTATTCGGTGATTGTACGCGCTGATTATTTGGAGCTGTCGGCATGGCCACACCTTGCGTTGGCACCCTCGGCTCCGTACGGCCCGATCTCAACTCCTCACTCTTGCCTCAGCTCAGGCTTGCGTGCTTGCGTCCCCCAATATCCTCCAGCTCCTAGGGTTGACCCACTCTTAAAAATCAATGAGCTCGGAGGGACGATCTCGCCGGCGTGAGCTGGTAGAGGAGGCTTACAAACTCCAGACGAAAGCAGGACTGATGGCACGTCGCATTCATTTGTGTTGTCCGAGTCATTTTCCCATCCATCTCTCCTTTAACCCGCAGCGATCTTAATGTTTTTTCTTTTTTTTCCATTCATGTTCATATTGCCGTGTGTACAGGGCGCGGCGCAATATGGCGCATTTGGTGTCGGTTCTGCAATCTTCGCGCATCGTACCTGGCCCGCTTTCCAGTCAGTCAGCCCCGCCAATCCTTTGCGCGAGTGTTTTTCCCAGTGAATGACTTGGACCGTTGCCGGTTACCTGTTCTCGCCCAGACGCCAGACTCTCGCATTCAAGGGGTTTCTGGTATCCATAAGTTAAGCCGCTGCGCACGCACCGCCAGCTCTCTGCTTTCCAGTCCTGATGCACTTTGCTTTAGTTACCATCTATGGTCTCATCTCCTGTGCCGATACGGCATTACTCTCTCATGAGAACCAGCAGCGCCTGACGGAGAACGACGTGCGGCGGGAGGCGCGCATTGACCTTGCGCGTCGTGGACTTGTTGCCACAGAGTCACAGATCATGAAATGGAAGGACGAACACAAGCGGTGAGGGGTTCCCGGCGAATCCCCTAGCTCATATAAGTGTAATAGATGCGACTATGGTATTGAAGTGGTGCCTTGCAATTCTATTCTACACAGCATGTGCTCTCGTGAGGACTATGATACGTAAACGGTTGAGACGATGGTGTTCATGAATGACTGAACTTGACGACAGAATGCTTGTCCAATTGTTGACAGTAAATAAAACGTATCACGGGACGTGTGAGTGGCCTGGAGTCTAGTGGGCAGCTTGGCGGTATGACGTGGGTTGAAGTGGATCAGTGATCTGAGTCGGAGGCCGTGGAGGAGGTCCTGGGTAGAACGGCTGTTGTCCCCTTTGCATGACAGAAGATGGCGAAGAGTTTAAGTACTGCTGATGAGATTGAGAGCTGGGCACATGTGCGGGCGGCATGGGCAGTTGTGGTAGTGGCGGCTGTTGATAAGGCCCCGTTGCTTGCAGAGGCGGCGGCGGCGGCAATGGCAGGCTCGGCCTACCTGAGATCGACGTTGGACCTCCCGTCCGCAGGGGTACAGGCGACGGTGGCAATGAGTTGCTTGATTGCACCATCCCGTCAGGCATACGCAAATTAGGCGAATGCTGCAAGGGAGATGGCTGGGGCGATGGGGTAGAGGCATAACGGTAAGACGCGCTTGCAGGAACCATAGTACTCGTGGGACGAGGGGGTGTGTGGAGCACAGGGCCAAGAGGTCCGGGAGGTCCAGGAGGAATGGGGAGCGGATTCTGCTGGATAGGCGGGGGTCCGGGTTCGGAAGTGGGGGGCTGCACCTGATTATGTCCGTATGGCAAGGGAGGTGCTCCAATCGCGTGAGTGTAAGCTTGACTCATAGATATCGGGGCAGAGGGTGGAACTCGTTGTGCGGCTTGCTGAGGTTGGGGAGGCAGTGGTCGCGACCCTGGGACGTGGTTCGAAACCACTCGGGTAGGGACTTGTGGCATAGGAGGAGCAGAGGAAGAGGTGCATTCGTGCAGCTGGCCAGAAACTGGCTGTGCGAGACCCGGGTGGGCCTGAGGTGGCGCTGATTGTGAAGGGATGGGCAACGTTGGTAAATTCTGTGTAGGAATATGCGACGAAGGTGGTGCTGAGACAGAGGTATTGTATCCTGCTTGTGGGAAATACAAGGGTTGAGATTGTTGTGAAAGACCTGTTGACACAAAAGAACCAGTGGACGTTGATACAGTCGAAAGTGTGGGAGCTGGAGAGACTGGTGGACCTGATGTGAAGCCCGTCGGAGCAGGTGTGCGAGTCGGGGAGGAAGTATATCCAGGCACAGTGAGGCTTGCATTCGTCGGCGGCAGCGCCAAGCCTGATGGTTCCGATCCATAAGAGGCCAAAGTACGCGGAGAACGTGATGCAGATTCAAACGTCGATGAAACCGAAATGAATCCAGAGGATGCGGCAGGCAAGCTGTATCGCGGTCCGTGACGAGAGGGCGGGTGATACGAGGACCTCGAGGGAGGAGGTGCGGGCTCATAGGCTGGCTGGTACTGAGGGATCTCATACGATTGACTGCTCGCAATCGAGTATCGGTGTGGTCTCTGCCCTATTGGTGTTACGGCCCTATGGGTTGAGCCAGAAGTCGTCGTGTCGTGGACTGAGCTTTCCTGAATTGGAAACGCTAGCGAGGACGTGGACGAGGTAGCAGAGTGCCCCGAAGTCGATACAGATCGCGTCGATGAGCCTGGCTGCATTGGCTGGGTCCCAGAAGATAAGCCAAGGGTAGGGAAACACCGATGAACAACGGATTCTCACCGGAAACGTGTCCAGTCTTCTCGGATCTAACGCCACCAACTCGCCCATGTCGTTGACTAAGTGCTCCATAGACGTGCCGTGCTGCGGGCGCGCTCGCACCGTTTGCTCGTACTCCGGCTTGTACAAATCGAGCCACATCGATGAGTTCGATGGGAGGATTGAGGAAGGAAACGAATCCCGGCGGTGACTGTCACTGGAGCTACCGCTGCCCTGATGAACATGACTAGGGGATCCCTCTGATGGAACAAAGACGCCAGGGCCACCATATTGTTTGTCTTTTGCGAGCTTTGGCATGGATTTCTTCTCGGGACGTGGTTCCTAGCGAGACTGGCAGTCAATGGGTGATCGACGCATCATAGACGAAAAGGTAACGCACGTTCGACCAAAATGTCAGCTCTAGGTAGACCTCGCCTGAGTATTTATCCTTGTTGAGTAGCGTGAACCACTCTGAGAGAAGGTGTGAGCAAGCAGACAAATGGCAGGCAGGGTTGAAGACATGCCGTCTGTTTCGCCCTTGGTTAGAACCTCGGTTAGGTCCACCATAGTATCTCCAATGAGTTCTGGTTCCTTGTCTGCCGCAAAACAAGCAAGAGCCATCTTTTCTCCTCCTTGAATTTTCTTAGGACCGCGACCGGCTTTGGGTGGTAAAGGCGGGGGTGTTCCATCATCTGAGGGGGTGAGAGCTTCCGAATCTTCATAAATTGTGAATCGAATTTCTTCGTCCCATTCCGGGTGCTGGCCACCACGCTTGATGACCCTGGTCTTACGGCTCTCGCCATTTAGTACAACCACGCAGTACGGATCTTGTTTCCCAAACTGCCTCTTGTTTGGCAAATTGCGCTGAAGTGGGCAACGCAGTCAAGAGGTTGCAAAGCATCTGACTTGGACATTGCGACGACGTACTGCTTTCAAGATAACAACTATGAGTGTCCCGATGTTGCGAGCCGTCGTAGCCATGCTATTCTTGGCTCGATAAATGCCGAATGTTCGGATAGTCAGGAGTACTTAGTCGTGATTAAAGGACACTAGCATCAGGGTCGTGTTACGGTACAACCACACGAAGGCAACTTAACTAAAATTAAACCATTTATCGTCAAAAAATAATTTACCCCTGACTTTCGAGCGCAGAAATTTCAGACTTGCGACGCTTTTCAACTAACACCCACTACGAACACAAAAGCGTGTCTACAGAAGATTTACATTAACAAAAGTCGGGACAATTCTGAGCTATTGTAGACCAAGGCAACTGTAACGACGGCACGATGGCACACCTATACCGTCAGCCCGTGTTCGATGCAATTACGAACCGGCAATGCCACGCGTCACGTCCAGTACAAGGACAAATGCTAAGTAAGCGGCCATAAGCAACGATGGGGTATCGTGTAACATAAGAACATAAGAGGCCACTTCCGGTATCAGTACAGCTTAGTACGATGACCTCGGCGATGATTACAATACGGTTACTACAATTATTGGAACGTAGAAGGAAAACGAATCGCGAATTCAGCCACAAACACCGTCTGTTGGGGAGCGACCTGGTCTTCCCTCAAACCGAAGAAGTATCGGCCATCTTCGGTGGGGTAGTCGGTTCAGTGGGAGTAGGAAGCTGGTGAGCACTATCTTCCGTGGTTTGACCACTGGCGGCAGGTAAGGAAGGTGAGGAAGTGGAGCTGCCATGCGACGAGCTTGCCCGATCTGTACCGTCGCCGGATGGAGTAGAAGGTCCCAGAGGTTCTTCATTCGAACAGGCATCAACCAACGATGATCCGTCGTCCGCATTACTGGGGATTTCTACACTCAACTGACCAGTCTTGACACTCAGTGACCGAAAGCTCTTTTCTTTGACTACAGCGGGTGTTCCAGAGCCTGATGCTGTGCCACCATTCCCAAGGCGTGCGCTCCAACCGCTTGTATCGCTTTCCCAGCTACCTCTCCTCGAGCTCCTGGGCCTGAGTGCGCGAACGCTGGCATCGAAGTCTCGGTCGCCTTCTGCATCCAGGTCATCCCCGAGGATGATATGACTCGAACGATCCTCGGCACCCATCCGACTCCCACCGAACTGAGAAAAGTGAGAGAATGACGTGGCATCGTTGGTACCTCCCAAGATGCCTATTCGTGCGCCAGGAATGCCGAATGCGGAAGAAGCGAGAGTAAGCACCGATGCGTTATCGAGGGGAGGAGACGAAGGGCGAGGGTTATTACGAGGGTGATGAGTGGTGTGCTGTGGTGCTTGAACGGGATGTGCATCCAGCCGCATAGATGTTGAATATAAGGAGGCCGGTGAAGGAGGAAGGGCGGAGAAAGATATGGAACCACCCGAAGGGCCACTCGGATTCGGGTACAAATGAGCGGGAAATCTCGGACCCGTCAACGGCGTGGGAGGGGCCTGCGCGATGTGGGCCATCCCACCGGTCAAGTCCACACTCAACAAGGTTGTGGGTTTGGTGCTAGCAGCAATACTTCCAAAGGTTCGAGGATTCGAGAGACAAGAGGAGGATGAGGGAGAGGGCGAGGGCGAGGGAGGAGAACTTGGAGGGAGTGGTCGAAGAGATGCGTCTTCGTCGGCTTCAAGATTGCTCGTCGGAGACCACATCGAGTCTCGGGCATAAGAAGAACGGTATGTCGAGACATCTCCGCGTCCCTCTGCGTCCTCTAGAGTACTTGTCGCATCGGCCACGGTCGCCGGAACGCCTGCGGACTTCGAAGGATAACTGGAGGGTGGAGCCTGGCTGAGCCTCCTGATATCCGGCTCTGTGCTCAACCGCCCACGCGAAGGGGTTGATTGGACGCGACTCAGTTCTCTGGAGCCATCCGTAGGGCCGGGGCGCCGTTTCTGCCTCATCGATCCGCCATGGTCACTGTTGACCACTCGTCCGTGTGAGACATCAGATGCGCGACGAGTCCTGGCCGTTCCTCCGAGCTTTCGCTGAAACCAATCAAGGATGGGTTTGCTAGAGCGACGCCCCAATTTCTTGGCCTGTGAGTGACTTTGGATAGGGGGATTCTGAGGCTTGATCTCGCCAAGAGGGGGGCGTTTGGGTGGTAAAGGGGGCTCCTTTTTCGAATTGCCTTTAGGCATGATGGTCGGATTGCTGGAAGCCTGACTTGATTTCACAGTCGGAACGGGGGCACGAGATCTATGAGTATTCTCTGAGAACATCGTGCTTAGCGGCACAGACATTACGAAGGAAAGAGGAGCGATGTAACATGCCGCTTACTCGGGGCGAACGGGCGAAAGTGCCATGGACCGTGAGAAATTACGTGACTCGGGGAACAGCGATAATTAGTCAAATTCAACTACTCCATCCTCATCTTTATGCATTTCTACAGTCGACGCAGAACGGCCTCTAAAACCTCATCTGTTTTGCTCTTGCCTCCAAGGTCTGGGGTGAGAACCTGTCCTTCCCTAATGACGTGATTCACGGCCCCGTCGATGCGGTCCGCGGCGTCTTGGTATCTAAGGTGACGGAGCATCAATGCGGCCGATCTTATCGCAGCAAGAGGGTTCGCGATTCCCTGGCCTTCGATGTCAGGAGCGGAGCCATGCACACTGCGAAATGCCGGAATAAGGAAACCATCGATAGTCATAAGTAGCATGGGATTGTGAAATAACATACGGCTCTCCCATAACGAAGGTATCGCCCGCGTTTACGGATGGTACCAGGCCCAATGAGCCTACGAGCGCAGCCGCGGCATCACTAGATGGCCAGTAAAGAAGCTGTAATTGGGTTACGTCGGCCAATGGGACTCACGACAGGATGTCGCCGTACAGGTTCGGCGCCACCATAACGTCATATATTCTGTCAACTCGAATGTGAATCGGTAGTCACGATCGGGAGTAATGAGCTTACTCTGGTTCACGGAAGAGCCTGGAAGAATGCCATGAGTACCCTTGAGGAAATGTACATAGGAATGAATCGAACCTGTAGACGGCGCTGTCCACTATTTGTTCGGCAATGGTCACGCTATCGAAACGACCCGCAACTTCAGGAAGTTTTGGCACTCCACGAACGGTCTCTCTGAACAACCCGTCCGTGACGGAGAGCACGTTAGACTTGTGTATGATGGTGACTTGCTGTCATTCACAGGTGTAAGGCAAGAACAATCGTGAAAAGTGGCGTAACGAGTACCTTTCTCGGACGAGCCAAGGCAAGTTCGAATGCCATCGTACCTATTCGTCGCGATGCACGCTCCGTGATGAGGCGAGTGGCGCGCGCTTCTTTTCCGGAATCGGTCGACGTCAGGGTTTCTTGTTTCACATACTGCACAGATACTCGCAAGTGGTCGGCTGTGGCCTTAGTATAATGCGCACCAAGCACTCTGTGTTTTCCCGTACTACAATCAAGTCGACTGCTGGTTTTCCCTCGGGCTCTGAAGCTACCTGAGGGGAAAAAATGACCTTCATCCTTTAGTCAGACAGCCTGCTGAGAACGTACAGCCGCGACAGGCCGAATGTTCGCATAAAGGTCCAGCTCTTTGCGGAGCGCCACTATCGGTGAGCTGTATCCAGCAACCTTCCGAGATGGAGAACTGCCAACGTGTGAACATAGGCCCAAGTGAGCCCGTAAGTGCTTACCTGACGGCTCCGAACAAAGCTGCGTCACAGCCATTCTTCAATATTCTGTAAGTTGTAGTTGGTCATGGGCCATCGACAAGGTCTCCGATTGGGGTTGCACCTACTCGACGGTCTCCCTAGGTAGGGCAGTACCCGTCCTCGTGAACAGATCGAACCCAGCTAGCAGGTCATGGAACTCGAGCTTAGGGAGGTCAGAACCCAAAGCTTCCAAAGTTCTGCGTGCCGCCTGCGAAAAGAATCATGATGAACCCAACGCGATCAAAAGGCACAATCGATAGTTGCGCTCACTGGAATAACCTCCCTACCAATTCCATCTGCAGGGACCAATCCAATTCTAAGCGTTTTTCTAGTTGCCGTAGCAAGAGGACGAAAAGCCATGGCTTTATGTGTACGTCTACAACTCCCGTGTACCCACATGCCGCAGGTGTCGAATGAAAAGTCGCGTGACACGCACCTGCCAATTAGGACAACGTGACCGCCCATTAGATCTGAGACGCGTCGCGTCGCGTCGGGCTCCCCGTTGACCGTCCACAGCCGCGGAAAATCTCCTTTCTCCCTCGCAACCGCGTCAAAGGACCATGTTGCCTACTCCCAGCACATCCCCACAGAGAGAGGCCCTGGTGAACTGCACAAATCTCACTGCAGAGCCCATTCATAACTTCCACAAACTACCCACACCCCCATCACATGGTCTCGTTAAGCGATCTCGTCCCGCCAATGACGGTGGTGCGCGTCTCAAGCGATTGAAATTTACAATTGGAGAATCCCGTACCGGCGAGGACGACGAGGAAGATACTAATGTTGATAGTGACGAGAGTGAGGTGGACAATACCGCTGCGTTGTGCCAGGCGCGCCGAAAGCGTACAATCTTTCATGCTAAAAATGCTCTGGCAATGTCGCGACCCGGAGTGACTTGCCGTCCCTTACTTTGTAGGTCAAATTCTTGTCGTGGTCGTGGCATCGGTTTGTCATTGACAAATCGCAGTACCTACCCGCTCACTTCTTCGAGCCTACGTATCCTCTCACAAGACCGATGTGTTCACATGCCATTCGGACAGGGCGGATTCGTTCTTGACACCACCATATGCCTGCGCATACACCAATGGTACGTCCCTTCCTTGGGGAACACAAGCGTATGAATCACAAGGACTGATCGCCTTTAGCCGCGAAACGTGGTGGCGTGCCCCTTCTGGCCGTTGCTACTGAGCAAGGCAAAGTGTACGTTTGGGACACCTCAAAGCGAGAGGAGTTGGGACGAGGTAAGTAAGCCCAGCCCAGTACTCCTGAGCCAGATTTTCACAACCTGGTCTGCCAGAACCAAATCGGGTCGACTTGGACATCCACGATAACGGGATATTCGATCTTCGATGGTCTCCCGATGACACCGCCTTGGCTACCTGCTCCGGGGACCACACGACTCGCATCACAGACGTCGCCACCGGCAAAACGACACATCTTTTACGCGGACACACTAGCACCGTAAAGACGGTGGTATGGGATCCACAGCATGCCAGTCTGCTCAGTACGGGCGGCCGTGATGGTGGGATTCGCGTATGGGATTTGCGCATCGCAGAGAGAACTTGCGCGCATGGCACGACCTCCCATGCACCGGTGACAGCTATCGACGGTGCACACGAAGAGAATAAGCAGGTGAACAGAGGAGGCAGACGGAAGGTTGCTCCCAGCGCACGAACAGTCACCAGCCTCGTGTACCCCGAGGGCCGATCGGACAGACTCATCTCCAGCGGGTCGTTTGACGGGTGAGCCAGCCCCCGCCGATTGTTGGTAAAACCGTGATTTGCTGACCTGCAGGAAGCATGTTGCGTCTCTGGGACTTGCGGCAGCTAACTCAGGCTACCCCAACTAAGTCGCAAAAGCAGCGAGCGGCTCAACCGGCGGACATGTCTGCGTTCGATCCAAGTATGGTCGAGGGCGGGCGACGGGCGCGAGGACTGACCTCAGTCGTAGCGGGGACGGGTCCCACCTGCGGTCTTCTTTTTGGCTTAGGTGTGGACTCGCGTGTTCACACCTATGCTGCATCCACGCTCCTTCCACTGTCGCAAAAGGGGACATTCAAGCACCCAAACATGAGCACCATTTCATTTTGGGTTCGCCTGGCGCTCTCCCCAGATGGGAGATCCCTTGCCAGTGGGAGTTCAGGGACGGACAAGGGAGCTTCTGCATTTACATTCGACGTGTCCCAGACAGCACGCGCTGCCCCACCAATATCGCCAGACTCTGCCGGTGTTGAACTACCTGGACAGAAAGGCGAAGTTGGCGGTGTGGATTGGGCTCAGGATATGCTGGCGACGTGCTCGGATGACGGGATTGTCCGAGTGTGGAGATTTGATCCGGAAATACGCCAACAATGTGACCTGGACGCCGAAGCTCGATTGACATGGACTTGGGGTGTTGATAGTTTGTAGTAGTCTAGTCGCATGTGCTGCCAACCAATGGCACAAACTGGAGAAGTGTAAACCCGATTTTTGAGACAGACAAATGACAAATGAAACCCATGCATTACAATAACCGTTTCCACTGCGAGTAGTTTAGATATGATAAGAGCACGAAGATATGATCAACGACCATGGTCCTATTTCTTTTGTATTGCATTGACAAGCCTGAAAGCTCTATTAGTGATTGTGGCTTGTACGTTGCTTGTGACGCACCAGTCAAGTCCCTCTTCTATACCCTCGCCTTTGATGGCGCAACTGCCCCGTACGCTCCAATCACGCCCCTTTTCACCTCCCGCCAATCCCAGCTGCTCACTTATCTCCTCGGGCTTAAGTGCGCCTTCTATGTCTTGCTTGTTGCAAAATACTAGCAGAGGCACGCCAGCAAGTTCTTCTTCCGACAACATCGTAAGCAGCTCGGACCGAGACGTCTGTAACCGGGTCGTGTCTGAAGAGTCTATCACGTAAATGATGGCCGAAGTATTTGGGAAGTAACATCGCCAATACGGCCTAGACAGCGTGTGAGATATGTGTGGGTACAGGACCGGCGCGCGGGCTCACCGTATGCTTGATTGGCCGCCTAGGTCCCACACCTGGAACTTGATATTCTTATACTGGCGAGGTTCGTGCGAGGTAAGGAAGAGATATGGAATCCGGTATGCAATGAGGTACCTGGACTGTCTCTACATTAAAGCCGATTGCTAAAGAATTTGATCAGCTTTGAAGATCATGCGATGGCCAGAGATATTCGCTCACTGGGTATTGTCGAAACGACTTCGCCAATCTTTGAAGTAAAGCCAAATAAGGGAGAGAATCATACGAGTGACGTATAATTACCTGTAGCCTGTACAAGATTGTCGTCTGCACACGACGCAGACGTCCATGGACACTTGATACAATGTTTAGCCATGTAAAAGTAATTCTGCTTACTTTTCCGGCCGAATCTAACCCTAGCATGAGAATTCGCACATCCTTGTCTTTACTCCAGTTTATGAGCGATGAGAGGGAACCAAGCAGTGATGAAAGCGAGAGGCCCATTCGAGAGGTGGAAGAAGCGGTTTTGTTGTACGACAACTGAATCCATTTCTCAGCTCACACACGTGATCGAACCCGATCGATCTCAAGAGACATACCACCGCTGGATCGCTTGTAAGGTGAAGATCAAACGGATGTTGTGAGCATCGGTAACCCCCCCAAGGAACTGTTGGCTTCTGCCGGGAGCTACGAATGGGTTCACTGTCTCAAATGCTCGGTCACCTTCGATACAATATTGGCTGCAACGACGTGGCAAGGAATTCTGCTCTCGAGGTTGACTTGAAACCAACTGCTATAGCAACATGTATTGCAATGGTGCCAGCAGGCTCTGGCCTACGAAGTACATGTCTACATGCCAGGCCGAGCGAAGAAGAGGAATTTTGTATAACGCAGTCTAATGAAAATTGGCACACGGTACGACGTACAACACCACAATCACTCTGCTCGCGGAAACAAGCGCAAACGCAATGATATTGGGACGAAACAACGAAGAACTAAGCTGTTGCGGTCAGAGGCACCACCGCGAGCATTTCGAGAGGACGGCGACCGGCTGCGCCCGTCCTCATCCGAAGGCCGGAAATACCAGGAGGAGCAGGGGCAGATGCGAAGATGTTCTCAGTCGTCGTGACAGGACCAAGAAGGCCTTCGAACTGCTGCCTGGCCACAGCATGCGCATGCGCGTCCACTCTGCGTGCTTCACCCGCGCGCCTGGTCCTAGGAGCAACCACGGCGGGACCTGTCAAACCAAGTTGTTCATCGCTCCAAACGGGCGTGATCGTTTCCTTGACTTCGCTGCCAACTCCGCAACGGCCCCCGACAGCGGCCCAGTCCGCCTCTCGTTTGATGGAGAGTGTCGTGAATGTGTCGTCAAGTGCATCGGCAACGCGATCAAGCTGCTCAAGAGTATGGCCGGGAGTTATGGTGAATCGGAGACGTTCCTCGCCACGAGGGACAGTGGGATAGTTGATGGCTTGGACGTAAATGCCATGCTCCTCGAGAAGGTAGTCGGATGCTTGCTTGGCTTGGACAGCATCACCAATCAAGGCGGGCACAATATGGCTGGGACCGGGTACGACGGGGATGCCACGCTCGGCAAAGCGCTTCTTTACTTCGCGGACGTTCCATTGCATGAGTTGACGGTCACCGTTATACGTTTTCTGATAGACAATCGAAGCATGGGCACCGGCGACTGTGACGGGAGGGAGAGAAGTCGTGAAGATGAAGCCCGGGGCATAAGAGCGAACCATGTCGATGAGCTTGGCAGAACCGGCGACATAACCGCCAACGGCGCCATACGCTTTACCAAGAGTACCTATAAATACTCATAAGTGACTTGACGCATGTAATTCCACGATGGTCATACCTGTAATGATGTCCACGCGATCCATGACAGTGCCCGGGATCGGGTCTGCTGATTGACCGGCAGCCTTGTGGACATCATAGTCGAGGTGTTCTGCGACGCCCGCACCTCGGGGCCCATACAACCCGACAGCGTGAACCTGCACAAACATTAAGATGAGTCATGGCAGATACGGCAATCCTTGCAGGACATACTTCATCCAAGAAAGTAATAGCGCCGTACTTGTCAGCCAAGTCGCAAATTTCCTTGATCGGACCGACACTTCCACACATGGAATAGACACTTTCGAATGCAATGATTTTGGGCGTTTCTTTCGGCCATTCCCTCAATTTGCTCTCGAGATCGGTGAGATCATTGTGCCTCCAAATGACCTTTTTGGCGCCCGAATGACGGATGCCCTGGATCATGGAGGCGTGATTGGACGAATCAGAGAAATATACGCAGCCAGGTAGCTTGGAGCCCAGCGTAGCGAGAGTAGCGTCGTTCGCCACATAGCAAGAGGAAAACACGAGCGCTGATGGCTTGCGATGAAGAGCTGCCAGTTCCTTCTCGAGGTTAAGGTGCCAAGAGCCGTTTCCGGCAATGTTGCGCGTGCCACCCGCGCCGTGACCATATTTATCAAGAGCGCGGCTATGCGATCGGACAATGAGACAAGGCAATGAAAGAAGAGCGAAGGCCAGAGATACTCACTGCATGGTTTCAAGCACAACGGGATTGTTTCCCATCCCAAGATAATCATTGGCACACCAGACCTCCACTTCGGTCTTAGTGTCCGCGGTATGGGCGACAGGGAATTTAGTCGCAAGCCTGTTGATAGTATTGAAGTAACGGTAAGACTTGTCATCGTGCTTCTTCTGCAACTCATCGGCGTAGAACTTTTCATAGTTGAATCCGCCGGCGTGGGTGGGGCATTGCTTCAAGACGGGAGATGTTCCTTGAACAAGTCGAGAAGCAGCGGCCTGGTGAGCGGCGACCTTGGCAGCCTTGAGGGCTTCGCTGCGTTTCTTCGCGCCGGCCAACTGTTCCGCCGTCCTGGCAGCGGCGAGGGCCTTGCTGGCGTGGGGGCACTTCTCGATGCTGCCCGAGGTCACGTCGACGCCTTTGTCCTGGTGAATCTTGACGACGTCGACGCTCTGCGCGAGGCTGGCAAAGTTCTGGACGAGCTGGCCGGAACGTTTGGCGAGCGCGGCACCCATGACGGGGCATCCCGTGGCCTTCTCCGTAAGCTTGGTGAGACTTGGGAAGCGAGGAGAGGCAGAGGTGCACAGGGCGCGGAGAGAGGATGTCTTGGTGCGGCCCAAGAAGGGGCAAGACGAGGTGAATTTCGAAAGCGATGAGAGCTTGTCCATTGTGCTGAGACGGAGATCGGGGATGGGGAGAGTCAGTCAAGACCGAGTTATATAAACTGTATCAGGGACGTTCTGATTGGCTGTTCTAACTTGGCTACGACAACACGCTAAGGCAGCTTTCAATCACGTCCACCGCATGCGATAGCTCCTCCTCGCTAACGTTCAGACTGGGTACCAGCCTCACACAATCCGTCCCAGCCGTCAACAGCAATACACCCCGTTCCCGCGCGAGCTCGATGATTTTTTGGGGATGACCTTCACGAAGAAGGACCAGCCCGATGATCAAGCCCCGACCCCGGACCGGTCCGACCAATTCCGGGAACCATTCCGAGAGCCTCTCCAGTCGGCGAACGAGGAATGCCGACGTCCTCTTCAGGTGGGAAACAAACTCGCGCTGGCGCAACCGGTCCAAAACGTGGAACCCGATGGAACATGCGAGTGGAGAACCTCCGAACGTCGTTCCATGTGTACCTGTTCCGAAATTCATGTTCATCAAATCATCACACACCCATGGAAATAGCCGTACCCGCTGTCATCGTTTCAGCTATCGCATCTCGCATCAGCACAGCACCGATGGGATAGCCATTGGCCAACGGCTTTGCCATGGTCACGATATCAGGGTGGCATTCCACAGGCCACGCAGAGTGTGCCCATAGGGCCCCCGTTCTGTACAGTCCGCACTATGCGCATATAATTAGCAATTCAGTCCCGGAATCAGCATGAGCGTTTGTCTCGGATCCGAACAAGCAGAATTTTCCATCTCGGAAGTCGAGCGATTTAAAAAGATGCCGCTGTGGCGTCCTTTGTCTCCCACAAACACCGGGCCTATCCTATCGGAATTATGACTGACGCTCACCTGAATCTCGTCGAATATGACCACGGCGCCGGTATCTCGTGCGCGCCCCATCAACTCACGCATCCATTGAACGTCTGCAGAGTGGACACCACCTTCACCTTGAATCGGTTCCACGATAACAGCACACGTATTTCCAGTAATCAGATCCTCCAAGCCCTCGGACTGGTTCAGTTCGCCGACACGGACACCAGGCACAAGGGGTGCGAATGGGTCCTGATACTTGCTGTTCGAGGTAACAGAAAGTGCGCCGAAAGACCGCCCGTGGAAAGATTGCTGGAAGCAAACTATCTCTGTCTTCGTTGGTCCACCGCGGTCCTTGCCGACTTTGCGTGCCACTTTCAGCGCCCCTTCGTTTGCCTCTGTTCCCGAGTTAGCAAAGAATACCTTTGCCCCAGGGGCGCCCGTGGGGTGTTGAGCTCCACCTGGATAGCCCAGGCCGCCTTCGCATTGAGTGAGCGTGACGAGGAGGGACGCGAGCGCCGCAGAGGGTCCGTTGTAATACACGTTTGATGTATGCAGTAGCTTGCTCGACTGCGACCTCAGCAGCTACAGTGATCGGTCAAAAATCAGCTCGCCGAGACACGCGTGTGTGTATTTTCGAGCAAATGAATGGTGGTGACTTGCCTCTGAGACGCCCTCGTCCGCGTGTCCCAGTGCGTTGACCGCGATGCCGGCACTCAAGTCGAGGTATTTGCGTCCATCGCAGTCCCAGACCCAGCTTCCTTTCCCGTGATCCAACACGATGGGTGGGCGTGCATAGACGGGGAGAATATAGTCTTTGGCGAGCGCAAGCGTTTCGCGCGTCCGGCTTGTCGGTGCTGGTGCTGGGACGGGGTGTGTAACCGCAGCGTAGGCGACGCTCGGCGCGTTGGGCAGTTCCGTAGTAGGTTTCGACGGTATCTTTAGATCATTAGCGCCGTGCTGACTACTGTAATCATTATTCGGTGGGTTAGGCTTACCTCTGAGGCTGGCAACGATGAAACAGATGTAAACCGGACCGAAGATGGAAGACGATTGAGATGCCCGAATGTGCAGTGAGCCTGGCGGGACAAAGGACGTAGCATTGTGAACGTCGAGTGTCCAAGGCAAAGCTCGTTTGGAAAGCAAAGGTTTAGGGATTGGCGTAGTACCGAAGATCTGAACTGAAAATCGCCCGACGACTTGCCGTCATGAAAAGTCCCGCATTTTTCGTCGCAGCAGGAATATCCGAATAGCCGACCTTTAGCGCCAGCTCGAGTCATCGATGAGCTTTCGCCGTCTCAAAATTTCACAGTATTCCAAAGGCGCTCGTGACTGTAAAATGTGTATTGGGAATGTGTATAATACTCATATTCGTATAATGCATCAAAATCAAGATCATATCATCGTACCATGTCCACAAGTGGACGCTTGCCAGTCAATGGCATCTACGTCTAGGATCTATCCGGCGTAGCTGGTAGCACTCCAGGACGGGCCAACGCCTCTCCATGTCTACGTGTCGCTTGCTCTACGTGTGGTTTGGCGCCAAGCCTCTCAAGGATCACATTCTTATTGAGGAACTTTGCGTATTTCGGCTGGACAAAGAGCGCGCTTCACTCACGCATGAGCAAAGGACTGGAGAAAGCCAGAATGTACTTACGAGGCTTGTACGAGTACATTGCCGTCGAGATCTTCAACGGTTGCCGAGACGCGTGATTTGCGCCCCTTGACTTCTACGAGATGGGTTCTAAGCACGATGAACTATAGCAGATAACCGGATCAATCCGAGTTCCAAGCCATGGAGACATAGAAAGGACGGGCCCTACCTGATCAGCGCGGGTTGGCGCGACGTAATTTATATTCAGGTTGGCCGTCACCCCGATCTTTTCGGGAAGGTTCTGCAGAGCCTGAACGCCAACGTTGAGCAGAGTGTTGCAAAGACGAGAAGGATGCTCACAGTGCGCGCGAGCGCCTCGTCCAGCAACGTCGCGAGCAAGCCACCATGCACAATTCCGTCATGTCCACACAGACCTCTCCCGACGTGCATGATGATGACTCCTTCCGTTTCGTCCCAACGCGCACGTACGAGCGGGGGCAACGCGAGACGGCCAGGTCCGCGGAGTGCACCGGCCGTCAGGTTGTTGGCGCGGCATTCTTCGGATAAAGATTGGTATGGTCGTGTCTCGTACCACGCTTCCGGGTCTTCATTTTCACGGTGCTTAAGCAGTACTGGCAGCTTCTGTAACTGCTCCTCAAGGGCTGCCACGTAAGCTTGCGTCTCGGGGAGGTCGGGGTCCGGTGGAGGTGGGGCAGCACGGGGAGCAATGTATGTCACAAGAGTGGGTGGATAAAATGCGCCGACGGTGTAAGCGGTGGACCCTAGGGTAGCAGCCAAGGTAAGGGTTCGTAGCGTTCGCAAAGCACGTGAAGGAGTCCTATACGTTGATGACGCGGATGATACAAACGGACGTTGGCCCCATACTTGGGGGGTGACTCGTCGAAAGGGCGAGTTGAACATAGACATCTGCTTTCTAAGTAGGTTCTTCTCAGAGATTACTGATTATGCTGGCCACTGTTTCGCAGAAACGGGGTATGACCTGCATAACGGTTTGACATTGAGCGTCGTGGATTCACGATTGAGCATCCGGAGATATTGATGACGTACCTCTAGTTCTAATGTACCAGGACGGAGGTATACTAGCCTAGCGCTCAGGTAGCGCAGGTCGATCTTGGGAGAGGGAAGCAACTGAGATGACGTGAGGTTATGTACCAGGACCGCTGCGGCTCTCCTTCGCCTTCGTCCATGGTTCCGGCTATTCGGCCTCAGCTTTGCCGGACAGAGCACATAAAGATTAATATTGCTAATCACTGCCGACGAACCGGCATAAAAAAACAGGCTGTATAATCGAAATAAGACAATAAACCATCGGCCATCTCAATCCCTACTTCGGCTACGGGAGCCGCTTCGTGAGCTCACACTCATATTCGATCCCGAACTAACAGACACAGATCTCCTCGCCTTGTCCCGGGGAGGGGGGGAATTGGAGCGCGAGAGATTCATGGGCGATCTGCTCCTTGATCTTGACGAACGCGATGAACTACGACCACGTGGCGAGGGCGTATATTCGCGAGGTGACGGCGAGCGCGATAAAGCTCTATCACCACGACTGGCGGGAGAAACGGATCTCTTTCGAGGTGGTGAAGAGGCCCTATCCCTATCCGCACGAGAGCGATAAGGTGGCGAACGCGAGCGGCTCCGTGACATGGGGCGAGTGTATGGTGAGGGGGATCTACGCCGACGAGAAATCAACGGCGGGGATCTACGAGGAGGTGGCCTGTTTTCCCGATAGTCGCGCGGAGGGGAACGCGAATCGAATCGCCGGCGCCGAGGAGGCGGGGACGGGGAGCGCGATGACGGACGTCGGCGGCGCGGAGAGGGTGGCGGGGGCATCGCACGTCGTACAGGGCTTCTGCTGCGCCTTTCGCGATGTCTCATGTCCTCCTCGCGCCTTCTCAGGCGATCCCTCTCCCGTTTTTCTTGCTCCCATTTTTCCTTCTGTTCTGCGAGCTGCTTTCGTTCCTCTTCTCGACGTTGCTCGCGCTCTTCCCTTTCAATCACCCGCTTTTGTCGCAACTCCTCCTGCTTCTCCCTGTTGAAGGCATCGCCTTCAGTATAGTCGGACCGAGTGCCAAGCGCAGCCGCCATCTTGTCCAACTCGTGTTTTTTCGCAGCCGCAAGCGCATGCGTATCAGAGGGCTTCAAGGACTTTGCAGACGTAGGAGGAGGGAGTATGGATAGGAGGCGCTCTCGCAAGGCAGAAACTTGTCGCTCAATCTCATCTTCCTCAATTCTGGGCGGCTTGTGAGAAGAAAATTGACATAGAAATAATCGACGAGGCTTACTCTTTGTCTTCTAATTCAAGCCGAAGCTCCAAACATTTGACCTCCACTTTTCGTTTTCTTTCGTGTTCGAGTATCTCTTTGTCTGGTTCCCGATGTTTTGGTGGGGCAGCGTCCCAAGCGTTAGTACGGTCATTTTGGGTATCACGGGTCCGTAAGACAGACAGATTGCGAACGACGTAGCCATTGGTACCGCTGACAAAGAGTACCAGGTGCTAAGTAAGCACTACAGGCGGATAGAAATGAGACACGTACCTTCCACGCGGTGTGGTGAGACCGATGCCGTTGTACATGACTCTAAAGACTCTCAAGGGAGAAGGTCTTTGAATGAGGTTGTGTCGTTGATCGGGACTCAGAACTCGGAAATGTGGCGTGGGAAAGTCACGTGGGATAGCTGGTAGATCACCTGACATCACACGGATCGGACCAGATCGATGGGAGGACTCGGACATCCCTCATGGCGTAGTTGTACCCATCATACACATGTATAACCTACTGTTTGCAACTCTATCGACATTGGATGAACGTTCTCGCTACAAATTAGGTATTATGATGGACACATTTGATCTCGTCCCACAATAAACTGGCCTTTTATGCACTGCGATGCTCTAGAGTAGGGCACTCTCCTCAGCTGCGTCATTGGCTATGCTGGGATCAACTCCAAACTTCATGTAGGCCTCTCGAGATAATGACTTGAGAGCCACACACTTGTCCGTGTCGATGTCTTCTATGAGAGCCTCTGAGAGCACGGGAACGGCGGGGTCAGCTAGGATCGTCCTAACAAAAGCGTGGTGTGCTAACCCCTAGAGGTATAGTCCAGCTCTGGGCGGATATAACCTAGGATAACTGCTTGCATGTCACGGCCATAGAAGTCGGCCTCGAAAGTGTGCATAATATGGATTTCCTTCGCGAGTCAAGGAGGTTGAGTGGCGATGCTACTTCCGTTGGGAAAAACAGCGGTACATACGGCTGTGAGGCGTTCGTTCTTGTAAAATGGATTCCAGCCAAGGCTCATCACCATCGGGTGCACTTTACCCTCTTGTCCACTGAGGCCATACACCTGTGCATAGCCGAAGTAAACCCCGGGTTTGCACACGCTGCTCATTGGGGTGATGGATTCATCAGGAAGGTTCGCTAGCACAAGATCATCAAGCTTAGGAATAAGCTGCTCTAATATAGGAAACCGAACGAACTCACCTGTTGGGCAGCCGAGATCTTTCCCACCTCTGCCAAAACCCCTCTGGACTGCTCCAGATAGGAAGATAGGAAATGGGGGTTCGACGGTTTCATGTCCGACGATGTCTGGGCGAGACTTTCGGAACGTCTCTGTACGAAGCGGGGCAGTGGGCCTCGTGGACGATGCCTGAAGGTCTTCTGCTGTCTTTTCTGATGTCACGGTCATGATCTAGGGTAGATGGAGGAAGTGGGAAATGCGTGGGTTATGTGGATTGCCGAGTCAGCGCGTCACCTGTGAAATCCGCTCTCCGCGGAAACGGAAATAGGCCCCGGTCCCTCTAAGCCAAAATGTCATCTGGGCCGTTGCCCCAACCTGCTCAGCCTTTTGCACAGCCCTATAGCACCTACCCACAAGCGTATAGCCAATATTCGACCCAGTCTTTTCCTTCCGTGAACTATGCTTCGCAGCCCCAAAGCGCGGTGTACCCTACCTTTCAAGTTCCCTACGGCACTGGCAGGAAAGATCCGACTTCGTGGATTGACGCCTTATCACCTCAGGAGCTTTCTGGCGTAAACCCTGAAATTGCTTCCAGAGCGATGCATCGATTCATCTCTGCAGAACTCAAGCACGAGGGATTCGATGCTGCGGACCCTGCAGCACTAGATAGATTGGAGGCTGAAGTGGTTCATTGTGCGTCGCTCGTCCTTTCGCGCCGTCTCGCTATACTTACATCCCTCGACGCCCGTTTAGTCATTCAGGATCTACACCGCAAGATCCATGATTATGCGGATCTCGCCAATAGAACTGCCCCGCTGGCCAGCGACATGTTCGATATATCCGAAGAATGTGGATTGGATACGGAAAGCCTGCGGTTGACATCGGAGCTTTCCAAGCTGAGACGTCGAGGTACGCTGGAGTGAGGTTGTTGCTTTTTCTTGCCTTCTCAGGATCTGTTTCAAAGGCTCTACTACAGTCAACGAGTCCTTGGCTTTACTTCCCGCGGGACGCAAGTCTCCGCAACCCAAACTACTTTCGTCAGACGACGAGGGTTCGCCACCCACAATACCAAGTACTCTCCGCTCTATTCCCCACTACTACCCAAGTTTACCACCAAAACACACATATCTTCGGACTCCGGTACGCATTCCTACTCTAGTTCCCTCAAACCCCTCACATCAATGGAATAGCCTTCACCACCAAGGAAGCAGGCGTTGCCATCTCTGGAGAAGAAATTGAAAAATGCAAGCCTTGTTCAGGAGTCGCTAAAAAATATTCTCTTAGCGACAGAAGACGTCGTTGGGCCCGATGATGGTGAAATATTAGGCGCTATCGTCAACTGGGAGGCCACAGTGCATCCACGGAAACGATGGAAGTCTGGCACATAAGATTATCTCGAGTATAGTTCAGTAATATTTTCACGGTTTTGCGAGTGTCACTTTACTACAATCCCTGCCCTGAATATCCAAGTACAGTCCATCCTTACGGGAACATGGCAGCCATGAAATGGTCACGAAAGACCTAGCTACGTGACGACCTCTTTGGTTGAACCCTAGTCGGCGCTGTGGCCGTTCTACGGATTGGCTGATCCAATTTGCTCTCGCTCGCTAATGGGGTGTCAGTGCCGGATGCTATTGTCTTATTAGCGAGCACTTGCAAATGCATGAAGACGTCCTTACTTTTCCGTCTTTTATCTGCGTAGTGCACCTCAGGTGCGCGATTAGGCCGTTTGCGTGGAAGCTGTTGTGTACCTTCTGAGTCCTCCTTTTCACTCCCCTGCGTAGGGAGCGATGCATGGGCAGATTCCATGGTCCCGACAGCAGTTGCCTCAGATACGGCTGTTTGTAACTCATCCGTGTTCTGTAGTCGCGGCGAAGAGCCCGGGGTTGCGTGTGGGTGCGTCTTCGCTCTGTTTAGTGGCCGAGCCCGGGGGCGGGGTTTGTTGGAGCTCGTAGCTGGGGTTGACTCGGAACCTGCTTCGGGCTGTTGTGAATCCCGCCCAATCAATTCAGACTCTCCTCGCTTTCCCTCCGCCTTCCTGCCATTTCTCTTCCGCGTTTGAGACCCCTGTGATGCATGCTCAATCTGAATAGAATTTGTACAGGCCGACTCTGGGGGAAGACCACGCCCCTTTCCCTTGCGATTTCGTTGTCTCAGTTTGGAAGATGAAGGCCCTCCGGTAGCGGCGATCGCCTTGCCCGTAACGGCCGAACTGGGTTGGCTACTTAGTGCCTCGTAGCGATATCGACACTGTGATTGCGTCAGTTGACCCCTTGTTAATATATACGAGGCTTACTGTGTTGTCTGTCCTGCTAGTTCCAACCCGTTCACTCACTTCCTTCCACCTTCCCACACCAAACTCCTCGACAGCAGCGAGCAGTCTTGCATCTTCCTCGGCGGACCATTTCCCCCTCGGAACTTTGGGATTTAGCCTCTCGGTCCATCGGTCCCGGCATTGTTCGTTGTTTCGTCCCGGAATCACGGATGCTACTTCCATCCATGCGTGACCATAGAGGTCAACAGCCAGTCGTAATCGAGCATCCTCATCTGGTGTCCAATTGCCCCTACGAATCGACGGATCGAGTGTGCGATACCAACGACTCTGACAAGAATTCGTCAGCGCATCCTCAGAAACTGCCCTAGCAACTTCCACTGTTCGTCAATAATAGTGCGTAAAGAAGACGCGAGTAGGAGTACCTAGTGGCCAGCTCTCGGTACCATATTTCTGGACCGCCTCGACTAATCTTCTGTCTGATTCGGTGTCCCATACATGCAGCTTTCGCACAATAGTATGGCACATGACGTCTATTGGAGTTCGCCGCGTCTGTTCCTTCCTTCAGCATTTGAAGGTAGATCATCTGGTCATGGAGTAACTCATACACCCAGCTGCTCGGCGATTGATACCCAATCAATGTCACCCCCTTCGTGACCTTCAACCAATGCTTTGGCCGCTGAAATTTCAGATGGAGCCCAAGGAGAGTGATTGAATCTTGGGTGTCGATCACCCAGCCAACGAATTTCGCACTCCCTCGCAGAACGTTGAGATATGGCAGCGGAGTCAGTATTGACCTAGCGGGGGTTAGCGGGCAGTCAATATGGTATGATATAAAATAGTTACCTTTGAAGCGATGCGCTGCCAATCAAGACCCTCGGTCGATTCATGATCATTCATAGAATACTGTGATGCGAACGAGTGCTCTCCCCTGAAAAGGTGTTGTGGGGGGCTCTCCTAGGATAGTAAAATCCGAGCCTACCTTCGCTGTGCTTCGTACGCACGAGCTCTCCGGTTTTCGAGACGAATAGCCTCAGCCAAACTTTCAAGTTCTTTGGGTTTCACTGAAGATCCAAAGTTAAGCTGGATTGATTTATGAGACGAATGGGCACTCACTTGGATGATACTCAGTGAGGCTTAGGAATCGCTGGCGACGAGTGGCATCATCATAGAAGGGTGAATCCTAGTTTTTCCTGAGATTACATGGCGTGTCCCCTGCAGCAATGTCATTTACCTGCGACAACAAATCTGTGCTGGACATGAGGCCCATAGGCTTGATTGCACCTGTAATCTGAATGCTACCAGCTATGTCGAGATGTGACTCATCTTCCTCGAGTTCGGCGGCGTTCTAAAAGGGTTTGAATGATCACAACATCTTTTCAAGTCGGCAAGGCTCACAAGAAGTTTGTCCACCGCCTCGACCTCTGCTTCCAAACGCTCCGCATAAACATTGAGTGCATACTGGTGGTCCTTGTTGAGTTGTACAGCAGATTGGATGATGTCTTTGATACCGTTACTCGTCATTCCAGGGCTCCATACACAGAGTTTGGAGGGAGTGTGGGACGTAATTGCAAATCGTTTGCCGCCTAGCGCGCATTACCACTTTGGAGCAAGCCAACTGACTCGGAACGACTAGACGTGTATCACCCATGGCCAATGCCTCAGCGAAACGAATAGGTATTTGGGTACATTTTCTCGTGCATATACACTAGTTGACACCTCTCACAGCATCTCAGAATGAGACAGCAATCAAGAATATGCTTTACGGTCACCTCCTGGGTAACCTCTTACCGTTACTCATCAGAGTCCTGTTCCGACGACAGTCAAAAACGGCCATCATCTTCTACTGCGTTTCCGCGGCACTTTCCCAGTTTCTTTACCAACACTTAAAGAGAATGGGGACACCGAGACGAGATTCTACAGGTAATATCGTGTCTCCTGGTGATGATTTAAACCAACCCGGGATGACGGAGTGGACTTTTGACGTCCTTTATATCTCCTGTGAGTTGATAAACAGACACCATGTTGGCATTTGTCCTCTAATTGTCCATAGGGTTTGCCCAAGTAGGCTCTGCCATTCTGGGAGGATGGTTTTGGTGGATATACATTGTGGTATGACCTACAACTTTTGTCATGCGATGCCTTTGACACTTGTTCTCAAGATTCCTATATTTGTAATCTACAAATTATGGAGCGTACTCATCTCACCCATGTTACTCGGCCGTTCGCCTTCCGTAGATGACGAAGAACCAAGGAAGGAAGGTCTGAGTAAGAGGCAAGAGAAGTTGAAGAAGCGTAGTGACCGCGGGGATCCGAGAGTAAAGATGCAAGCACGCAAGTGATGATGAATCGATTCCTCTAGCTTCTGTACCCAAGGGTAGACAGGCAAATGAACCGTGCAATTTATGCCTCACTTCTTAGTGTGTTTCCTTTTATATTCAGGAAATGGTAAACAACGTATAAATAACGCGTGGTCACTCTTCGTTTCTGTGTGCATGTGCAGCTTGTACCTCGACTCGCGTTTCTCGACAAAACACGCACAAGGTAGCTGCAATGTCTCTTTCTAAGTGATGTATAACGAGAATGACGTTGACCCCGCCTAGTTCTCACTTGGAAAACGTACGTTACACAATCGCTAGCAAATCCTTGGCCCGATTTGACTTCTGCCCCACGCATATATGCCGACAATATTGGTAGGCCTGCAGATGTCGCTGGTTTCAAGCACCCTGGACTCGGAGCAGTCCCTGGTCATAATGGACGGCATGGAGAAGAGTAAAGACTCAGACAGCGCCGGAGAGGTGAGTCGTCTTGGCCTTACTTACTCGTCCCTTATGAGAAGCATTTCCCGGAAATGAACATTTCATGTCAAGGACGTGAAAGCTTTCTCTGAACCAGTCATGTCCTGTGATGTACAAGACTCTCCGCAGGCTACCAAAGGACATGCACCCGAAGCAGATAACGTATTGTTCACGCATTCATCCTCGACTTCGACTGTATCTTCGCAGACAATGTGCCCAGACTCTGGCGCAGACATGACAAGTGCTCCTCTATTCTTAAGCCACGTAACAGAAAATGCCACCGAAGGTGGTGTTTGCAAGGAAGCAACTCTGGTACGCCTCTGATATTCGTAGTTTCTGGCTTTTTGAACCGCACTCGCGTTTGTAGAGCGCGGTATCCTCGAGTTCCACACCTAATGGTTGTTTCACTGGAACGGCCGCTGCTGTATCGCAACCCGTAACCGAATGTTCGGATGTCTTAGGCATCTTATCACCTCTACCCTCGGGCAATGCTCAAAACTCCCAGGGAAATCTTCTTGATATTGCTCCTGTGGATCCTTCTCATGGCTGCGCTAGATCTGGTGATTCCCGGACGGCACTACTTCCTTCTGTTCTCGACTATTCTCCGGTTTTGGCCACAGACTCAGCTCCGGAAAGTGAAATCAGTGCATGTGCATCGAATGATATTTCCGACAACGCAGCACTATTCGTTTCTTACCCTGCGCAGATGTTGACCTCGGGACCGACAACTGTCATCTCTTCACCTGGGGCCTTAGAGATAACGGTTCTTTCTCCAGCTGACAAAGATGCATCTTTGAGTACTCGTGAAGTCTTACCCTGTGATCATAAGCAGTCTAGCACCTGCGATGTGGAGACTCCTGGACCCGTCTCGAGTCAGACGTCTGGTGCTCTTCTTCCTCCTTTGTGTCTCATGGATACTTTGGCCGGGAATACCTCCCCTTCGCACGTTGTGCAACCTTCCGGCATCTTTATGGGCTTGACACCCCCTCCGTCCTCACCTCCAACAGAGTGCGATGTTTCAGTCACCGAAAGCCTGGTTAGGGACGGAGAGGCCGACTGCTCTAGCAGTCCCACAGAGATTGATGGCTATCCTGAAATAACTATGTCTAGTCCTAATTTCGTGTTTCGCGAAGACGAACCGTCGTCATCGCCTCCACCGCGTCGCCAGACTACTAAACGCGCTCAATGTGACGAAAGTGATGAGGTACGCTGTCAGAATACGGTCTTTCGGTTGTTTATGATGAAATGGTACAGGATTCAACCGGTGCAAACCCCGTAAAACGAATCGTGAGCGCCATCCTATGCCTATGATTTCAGTCTCATCGATTTTCTTTACAGCGAATGGACGAGACGATGTCTTCTCCCTTGCGGAATGCCCCTGCACCCCGCCGAGCAACTCTTGCGTCTCAAAAGCTCTCCCGGAGGAAACTTGCAGCACCTTTCCGTTCACCGTTGCAGATCAAACCGACGTCGACACCACTCGCGACGCCAACCCCTCTAGAGGAAGTCCTGCAGGAACAAATCATCAGGGAGCCGCCAGCTAAATACAAAAGCATAACAGTTAAGGCGCAAGAAGCGCCTCCAGGAGCCCACACAAACAACAAATTACTGGTTCGTTCTTCCAGGGCGGCAGCGCAATTCAGGTCCCCTCTTGGAAACGCTTCGGTGCCCGCATCGAGGCCCGTCGTCCTCCCGAATCAAGCTATCATGAACCTCGAGCGAAAGGTAGCTATCTTAAGACGTGCGGTCAAAATCAAGCGCGATGGCGATGAGGATCATTTGAGACGCCTTACGAAGAAGTGGCGAGATGCTGGTGGGGAAGCTGCGTACGAATTGTGGAGTATCGTACGCGATCTCAGCACGGAGGGGAGTGAGATACGTGGAAAAGACACCGGGTGGGGCTGGAATGATCGGGAAGAACGTGATACCCTCGGGGAAGATGGCTTAGACGCAGAAGACGGTGAATCCGTGGAGAGGCAAGAGAATACTCTTGGAGTCATGCTTCGGAAACTTGGAATCGCTCCAGAAACTCTGGGATGGAACGACGAGGAGGAGACCTTTGTTGATGATGGTTGTGAATAAGGACACTGTAGTCAATAAAAGAACCGATAGCAAGCTTGGAATTCTAGGCGGCACAAGTATTTTTCTTTAGGATGACATCATATTGCATCCCGGTGCACTTTGGACGTCGTATAAATTAGAGCAAGGCAAGACAGGCCTGCAAACAAAGCAATCCTAATCATGCCAGCCTACCCTTTCGCCTTCATTTGCCCTTCTACGAGGGGCATCTCGCTTGCTCTCACGCGACAGCTCCTCCGTAGCACGGATCTCCCTGTTTATGCCACCTACCGATCGGGCTCACCCCAAGCAGTTGCTAGGGACATCCTTTCTTCTCTCAAAGATGTCGACGAGTCGCGACTGAACCTGATTCCGCTCGATCTGATGCACGAGGATTCGATCGCAACCGCAGCACGGCAACTTTCTGACAGCCTACCCAGAGACCAAGAACCATATCTTCACACGGCGTTCATGACCGGCGGTATGCTGCGGGCAGAAAAACAACCAGCCGATCTCGATGCAAGCATTTTGCAGGAGACGTTCCAGATCAACGTCATTTCTCATCTGCTCCTCATCAAACACTTCGCGCATTTTCTTCCGAAGGCGCACTCCGCGGCAGCAGGCAAGCTCGCAAAGTGGGCGCATATCACCGCGCGGCTGGGTTCAGTCACAGACAACAAGAAGGGGGGATGGTATTCGTATCGTGCCTCGAAGGCTGCGTTGAATCAAGTAATCAAGACCTTCGATAGGCAATTGCAACTGGGCAATAGCCATGCGATGTGTGTTGGCGTTCACCCGGGAACAGTCAAGACCGACCTCAGCAAGCCTTTTTGGGACAGCATAACGAAGGACAACCTATTTGAACCAGACTTTGCCGCCGAGAGAATAATAGAAACAATCGAGAAACTGGAATTGGGCGCGAGGGGAAAGGTTTGGGACTGGTCAGGGAAGGAAGTACCACCGTAGACATGTTCAAAGAAAAATGATAGAAAAACAAAGGCCTCAGAGCAAGCTGAGAATTGAAAAATTCGTAAAGCGACATTGAAGTGAAGGCTGTACACGGAACGCCCTAGTAAAAGGCGAGGGCGTTGTCTGGTTGCACGGCCCCCTGTCGCCACTTAATCATGTGGCCAAAAATGACCTAACGTTTGAAACTTTGTATTTTGTTTGACTCGCGGGTGTGAACGCTCGGCCCACACGTCGGGTCAGCCTTCCCCTCACTGGCATCTTTCATGGCAGACGAGCAGTTTAGAAACCTAGTATCTGAAACTCTTTGCTCCCTATTCTCTTCATCCAGGATCCATACGCCACTCGGAAGCCTTGAGCTTTTGTCTACTGCCATAGCCGCGGATCTTGCGTCAACTACAGGAGATTCAACGGCTCCACGCAAACCAAGGTTTCGCCTCACTGACCGCTCTCGCTTCGAATGCGCCATCGAAGCGTTAGCGAAACATTGGGAGAGAGGCTCCATCTCTATCATCCGCGATGAGAGCGGCGTCACTGTGACGGATGTGCACCTTGGGTCAAGTAGCAACGCGGAAACGACCGCGCGTGTCATCGGGAAACGGAAACGCGTCAAGGACGAAGATGCGGACTCCGCCGCTGGAAGTGGCGATGAAGCCGAGGACGCATATGAAGAAGAGACGCACAAGCCCTGCACGACGCTCGCGACTCTGTCGAAAGAATTGAAGGAGGTGTACGCTTTCTTGCAAAGGAGCACGGCCAAGGGTCGTCTGCTGGCTGAACAGGTCTGTGCCCGCGTCCCCGCTTCGCACCGTTCTGTAATCTCATTTCACGGCAACAAGTTTTGCTCCCTCAAGCCCTCATTTGAACCCATCTGCGATCAAGTCACGAAAGATGAGTGTATCAGGGTACGCTCTGTCCTTCCGACGCCTCTATCCGGAATATGCGACCGCGTTCACTTCCGCCCTCTCATCCGCCCGCATACGGACCCTGCGCTAGGGCATTGCTCCTATCTCAACACTTGCTACTCCGAACCAACTTACGCGCAGTCCCCTTCCATCCCCCCTATGCTCTCTGCGCAAGCTCAGATGAACCCGCAATGGCCGAAGTCACAGCTACCCTCCGGGCTGGGCGCAGGGGGCAGAGGCAAAGAGAAAGCTCCTTGTCGATATCTGCATTATGAGATCGACTGGGACGCGGGGGACGCTGGTGCCGAAGCGAAGTGGGAGGAGAGGCCTGTCAAGAAACCCCATAGACTCGCTCTCGGACTAGGGCCGAAGGGTGCATTCGAGCCACCGGTCAGTTTGATTCGTTGCGCCTACGACGCACTCTCAGATGACACCTTCATCAGCTGCCTCCGCAATGGATCAATTGTGACGTGCGAAGGTTTGATTACTCCATCCTTGGCAAGTTTCATGTTATCATGGCAGATCCGCCGTGGGACATCCACATGAGCGTGTGTGCTTCCCCATCTCTCTCCCATTGCCCGAACTAGACCCACGACATAGTTACCGTATGGGACGATGACTGATGACGAAATGCGCGCGATGCCGATACCGACCCTGCAAGATGAGGGTCTTTTGTTCTTGTGGGTGACCGGTCGCGCAATGGAGATCGGTCGAGAATGTCTTCGTGTATGGGGCTATACACGTGTCGACGAAGTCATATGGGTGAAAACAAACCAGGTCGGCTCTTTTCGGTTGTTTTTTTTGACCATCACTGACATATCAAACCATCTCGAACCCAGCTCCAGCGTGTCATTCGCACAGGAAGAACGGGCCATTGGCTCAATCATACGAAAGAACACATGCTTGTCGGTGTGAAAACCAACTACGACGGCGACGGCAACCTCAAGTTCCCTTCATGGGTCAATCGTGGCCTGGATACGGACGTCATCGTATCGGAAGTACGCGAGACGAGTCGCAAACCCGACGAAGTGTACGGGCTCATCGAGCGGATGTGTCCTGGCGGGCGCAAGATCGAAATTTTCGGACGGAAACATAACACGCGGCCAGGGTGGGTTATCTCCCACAAATCAGGATCGCGGTACTAACTCACTGGAAGATGGCTGACCTTGGGGAATCAGTTGGGCGGTGACCAGATATATGAGGAAGATCTGGCTACGAGGATCAAAGCCAGGTATGCTCTTCTCCGTGATTGTGTAGGCAGAACTCTGACCTCTCTACTCAGGTACCCCGAGCGTGTTATCGATTCACCCTACCTTGCACAGCAAAATCCTGTTGCATCATACTAACGCCTCAGCTGCCTAAGTCGGGTATCTAGGGTGTTCAAGTCGTGGCACAGTTTTTCCGAGGATGCTCACAACATTCGTTATTCATATTATCGTATTGAGCGTGGCTCTACAATGCCGCCAGCCTCAGTTCTGACATGGTCATTACCCAAATGTTGAGTATCACAACTGTATTAAACTTAGTTTATTTCAGTCTTCGGCCTCTTCCAGGGCTGCACATCTGCGGGGGTTTCTACCAGTCGCAATAATGCTCTCAGCGAAAATGACTCTGCCTACCTTCACCCGCCGCCAGTTCTCGCTTGTTCTTCTCGAACGGAGGCAAAGGGCCTACTGTAAGGCTGTTTGCAATATGTCGAGCGCAAACCTTAGTTTCGCTTACCCGGCGGAACGAAGTCAAACAACCCCTCGGTTCCTGGTGATTGGGCAATAGGGGTTTGTGCGGTAGATTGAGGGACACGGGGCTCTTGATTCATCCGAGTGACTGAGCGATGGGGTAAGGGACTGGTAAAGGCGGGCATCTGGTACACAGAGGGGCATCAACGCATACCAGGGTCATCGGGCTTTCGTACGTTTGATTGGTAGCGAGCCCACTCGTCCCAGAGTGCTTGGGATGGCCCAGCGACAGATGTTACGTCCTGGACATCCTGAGGCTCCTGCTTCGCGCGCAGTAGCGGCGCAGCTTGTGTCCATGAAGTCAGCGGCGTAGGAAAAATAAGCTTTCCGTTGAGATTCACCTCTGATACCAGTTTTCTGAGCGTCGTAGGTTTGATCTGAGTCGCTGGGCTCGTGTTTGATTCGAGTGACTGGTTCTTGCTTGACATGTACACTCGCTGTGAAACGATGTCACATAAGACACCCATCTGACAACACAAAGGGCACGCGCCTTCAAAGCAGCTATCATTCAGCAGCGCTATCTGATCTCTCAGTGCTTGCGTCGGTTCATATGCTACTACCTTAAGCCGTGATTGGTAAGTGTTGAGGAGGTGTCCCTTACCGGGCTCTCCCGGTGCAATCGATGGATCGGTCGGGTTCATATTCTCTACCTTTACGCGGGAGGAGGAACTCGACTCGGGTGCGGCATTGTCAGCGTTATCTATAGCACCCTTACAGCTCCCACAAGTGTTTGGGGAACAATGAACACGACACCTACGAAATGAGTGACTTGGTTCCGGTTTGACCTCCCCTCTTCGAGAGTGGCTTGGACCCTCTGAAGATGGTTCGGGCGAGTGTTTCGGGCTTCGCGGCAAAAAGTTGGGTAACGCGAGGGTTAGACTGGCGAGATACGACGGTCTTTGTGTCCAGGTCGGAGCAGGGTACGGATGTCGAAAGTAATCAGGCGGTGCATCAACTTCCGACGGTACATGCTCCCTCCAGTTATCTATTAGAACTCGCTCGAATGCGAGTGGATCGGTGGGGGAAAAAATGCGGGTATACGCACGATCGGAAGGATCCCCGTTGCTTTGGTAGTCGTATATATACACGCACGAAGCGGGGCTTGGGTCATACGGCCAGCCCGCGTTGAGAATGCTCTTGTACTTGTGCTTCCCCAGCATTCGGGGTGGATCGAGCCCTTCCGTAACTCTGACGATCACTTCGTCCTTCTGAGGGAAAGCTCAAAAAAAAAACGCGTCGGGATGAACGGGCGAATGCGAATCTGGGCCTCGACTAACCGTTGACATGGTGTAAACGGCTTCCACGACGGCCTCTCGCCGGAACACACAAGAGATCCACGAAGCGAGCCTGTTGACGTCCAGGGTTCCTCGTGCTGCAGGACCCGGATGCATACCGAATGGTTGTGTTATAACGAAATACGTCGAACTGTCTGACTTTTTGTACAACGGTTTTGCCATTCGCTTGAGAATCTTCTCCTGCCGCTTGGCAAGATCATATCCTTTGTTCTTGTTTTTACCCATCGCAAGAGATGCGTTGTCAGATGAAATGAGACGGAGCAGAGTACGAACTAGGACATTCGTGTCACAGTGCAAACATGAGTCGTGACTACCCACGTGCCAATATTGGAAGAGGTACACCCGTGCAATTACTGTAAATCAACGAGGACGTACCACAAGCCGTCTCATACAGAAGAACCAATTAGTAGAAAGACAGATTAGTGATACATGCATGTCTATGGAATGAGTCCTGGTATCACAAAATTAAGTGGATGGAGGCCGCTCATTGAGCTCCCGTAAGAGTAGTTTATTCATCGCTTTTGCATTGTCCAAGTACACTGTCCACGAGAACCAACTCAGAGCTAGTTGCGCGCACAAGTAGAGAGGCAAGCAAGGGCTTACCATGATGGCCAGCACGGGGCACGATGTACATCCGAGCGTTCTCGTTCCCCGCGGCTTTGAGGTTGTCTATGGAGGTTATGCCACCCACTGGGTCCATCCAGTCATACTCTCCGTCTATGTGGAATCTCAGCAGACGTGGCAGCAGAGCACAGAGAGAGACACGTACAAATGAATGATATGGGCATTCTCAATGCTGCGATCCTGTCTACCAAAGGCATGCGTGCGTGGGCACCAGGAGACAATATGTGCGCTTCCGAGACATGAGATCAAACCAAGTAGCACAGGCGATGGGACTGACAAATGCAGTATTCTCCCGAACCCTTCGCGAGGGTGATGTTCGTAATGTAATCGTGCATATCACGCGTTTCGTCTTCGCTCAAGGCGCTAAAGCGGCGGGAAGAGTACTGTTTTTACGAAGACCATGTCAGTGACCAATGGCGAAGCGACACGGGAAGGAGACAACACGCGAACCTTGCCCACCAGCATCGGACCCCAAAACAGGCTCGAACGCACCACTTGGAAGGGGCTCCATCCCTCCTCCCACAAGTGCGTCAATAGTCTGCGCCCGAAACTCTCCTTCCCTTTCTCCGCCTGCTGTTCTTGCTCCAACGCCGCCAGGCGCGAGCTGTCCGCCTCCACGGGTCCATCCTCGCCGGTCACCTGTCCGTCCAGCACCTCCCTCGACGGCACCGTGTTGTTCGGATCGTGCGGGACGCCCGCGGGCGAGAGCAGGACGAGCTTGTGCACGCGCTGCGGATATCGCAGCGCATAGACGGCACTGAAGTACGCGCCGAGCGAGTGCCCGATGAGCGTCATCTTCTCCACCCCGGCGCGCTCGCGCCACTCCTCGAGCGACTCGACGAAGAACGACTCGGCTTCGTGCACGCGGCCTGCGGTGTCATCGCGCTTCGCCCGGATGCGGAACGGCACGCGCGCGGAGCGTCCCATGCCGAGCCAATCGACGGCGTACACCGATGTCCCGCGTATGCCAGCCCACCGAGCCAGCGCAGGGAAATTCAAGAAGAAGAAGCCCAGGCCGGCGCCGTAACCGTGCAACAATACGGCCGGCGGCGGCGCATCGGGGGAGGGAGAGGTGGACTTGATAGCAAAGGTGTTGAGATAATGTTTAGGTTTTGAGAGCGGGACCCGTTCGCTATGCGCAACTACTGGCCCATCAGCCGGGCTGGGTTGCATTGATGACCCGGTTCGAAAGAAGGGCAGTCGCCTGGTGAGGAATAAGCAGAAGAAGGAAAGGCGTGGCAAACTTAAAGAAATACCTCAATAGGCGTTCTTCGCTGGAGGCAGCCTCCTTCTCACCCGCAGCCCACCTAGGAAAATGGTCAAAATGCTGTGCAAATCGCGAGATATTAGTGCTGACCAGCTACGCAAACTTGCCGTGAAAGTGGAGGGTATCTCCCTTGCGGGGGGTAAGGCTGGTGGTGCACTATCGAGGGGCACAGATTCAGCCATCGTCCTCAGAGTCGTCAGGAGTCGAGCCAGAGTCAACGAGACGAGGATGAGTAAGAAGACAGAGAACGGGGGAAAAGGATAAAAGTACAAGGTGAGGTGCGTTGTTCGGTATCTTCACAGGTTGTGCGTGCCGGCCCACAACGTCACTCCAATAGCCGACTTTCGCCCCACTCTTACCGACGTGCTGACCGGCTTGTGCACAGCCCTCTCCGGTCGGCCCACTGAAAGTAATCTGAAGCCGATGCTAGAAGCTTCCACCGCAGCTAGACCCCACGAGGGTGCTTACTGGTGGTTCTCTGTAACGACTGCGGCATGTACTGTACGCTCTTCCCAACTATCCCGTACTGACTACCCATCGGTCTCGACCCACAGAGATGATATAATTTGGCGCCACTGACTTGCCTGACATCCGCACGCTGACATCCGTCGGAGGATGAGGTGGTTGGAAAGTTCAACTTGAACTCGCCCCGATCTTTTACATCTCCCTCGATGTAATGCCCCTGGGAGTGTCGAGCGTACGCATACCCTTTTCCTGCTTCCGTCTTGCGCACACGACTACGGCGCAGCTGAGGCGGCGGCGCGCAGATAACTTTATTCTCCCCTATTTTCTTCGTGGTTTGCGTCTGGGCACGCGAGTGCGCCCGCGAACGGCGATGAGTGTTTGATTCAGACACGCTCTGGTCGTTAAGTTCACGGCACCTCATCGAATATGTCCTGTGGTTGCGAGAGAAGCAACCCTCACTTTTCGGTCGTGAGTTTCATGACTCTGAACGGGCTACAATGTTGCGCTGGTGACTATTCTGTGCGTCATGAGACCTTGTCACCCCCATTTCTTTCGGCGTCAGGTGTTAGTGACACTTGACCGGCTTGACCAATGACCATTATGAGCCGCACAGCATTGTATCGTGCTGGGCGGCCAGGGACTGGCAAGGAACAAACCCGGAAAAAAAAAACTGTCTGAGCTGGTGTGGGAAACGAGAGAAGGATGAATGAATTTCGGACTTGGCTCCCATAAGCATTCGGAAAGTCGATCTGTGTGTCCGAATCGGAGACGTGGCAAAGTGGCAATTTAAAGATTATATTTCTGATCCGTAAAACCTATGCAGTTTCGTACGTGGCGGTGGATGAGAACGTTAGAGGCAGGCACACCTCGAGGTCACATGCACTGCTGAGCCGGACTCGGATGTGATCCTTGTTCACGTGGCATCTATGCGACATCGGGGGAACTTGAACGTGCGTATGCGTATGCGCAGAATCGGGCACGTGCTTTATCCCAAGCAACCCCATGCATTTAGCGGCTCCACTTTGTTGCTTTAATTTATTTTCAATGGAAATAAATATGCACGAAGCAACCAACACCCGTAAATACGCAGAGGATTGTCAGGCCGCGGCGTCGCCGTAACGAAAGATGTCCGAGGCACGACATGAAATACGTTCGAGATGGCCGTGTGAATGAAAGAACTGCGCCATGGTCGTTGTCGCCCTGTACCCAAAAGTCTAGATACCAAAACTCGAGTTTTTGTTGACCGGATGAATAGCCTTGTCTAGCCCGGGGGGCGGCCTAGGGTCGTGCGCGCACAAACGTGTGCCCTTGAGGAAGACGTGGCGCCCATAGGCCTTCAATTGCCGCCGCAGCCACATCTCTCATTGGTCTGGCCTAAGAAATTCTGTGAATCGTGCGTTGTAAACGCCATACGCGTGAGACAACGTGAGAGGAGCGCGCAATACATCCGACACATTGCGATCACACACATCCTTCACCTGAGAAACCGTCCAACTAAGTCTCTCACCGAACGTAGCAACTCGGTGCCGACCACTTTGTATTGATGACGGTTTCCTTTAAGATCCAAATGTGTTGTTTGAGCGAAGCTTTTCCGATCCTATCCCAGTCGGAGTTCCCCAGATTAGATACCAAATTCGAATTTCTGAGCCGTGAAGCAGCGTGAAAAGTGTCAGAATTAACAGAGTCCCACGTCAATCGGTCTAGGACAGGCAGTTACCTCGGAGCCTAATTCCTCCCGACTGGGCCGACTGGCAATAGGATCATTAAGAGGTCACAGTCTCGGAAACGTGAATTCTCGTTGGCGACCCACGACAAGCGGTCCGCCCACCGAAAGCAACCAGGTTTGTGCTCTCATGCTTTAGAGGTGCATGAGTGTGACTCCGAGGGGCCTACGGCTAACACTTACCACGATGAAACTGACCGGAATTTGTAGGGTCAGGTTTCTAATGACTATATGGGGGATGGTAAGACGGGTTTATGTCTGTCAATATTTTTCTGAGATGTGAACACGTTAAAAAATTGCACAGGAAACAGCTAGTCATGATGGGGCCGGCGAAATCCATTTATCGCATTGGAAAGTGGGAGATAAGATGCGTTGTTACGTTACGTAAAAGTCTAAGGTTTCAGATAAGAGCAATTAACTTTGTGTACCTCTTTATTATTATGTCAGTGGAATGGTGTGGTGTCTATGTATAGCAAACGGATTTGCCAACTGGAGTCAGAGTCACATACTTCAAATCGCAGAGACCGGATGCGCAAAGACAATAGGTAGATAAGTATGGACAGATGTGCGCCACGTAGCTACGTGGTCCGCTCCGGCGCATACTCATGCACGATGATATGTATAGGCCACTGGTTTGCCACAATTATGCTTCGTTGGCAACATAGATCAGTGGTAGGCGGTGAGGTGAGATTCGGGAGTGGGCCTCTGTTACCAGGAGCCAGGGACGGAACAACATTTCAGCGATAAGTTTCCGGGACCGGAACTCAGCTCACGTCCGAGCAGATATACAGTATTGTTTGTGCTCCAAAGTTCCGAGTGAATAACAACGTAAAATGCGTTGGCAAATTCGAACATTGTTTGACTACATTTGACGCTCGTTGAAGCACATGTACTGTATGACCGCAGTTTCAGAGAAGTACAGACGGTGCACGAATTGCTTAAAGGAGACAAACACGTTTGTATGGTCACGAGTGGGACTAACCGAGCTCGGAAATGTGTGAGGGCGTAAGCTTACGGAGAGGGCGAAAACGCAGTCCAGGCCCGAGAACGAGATCAGCTGAAGGATATGTGAGAGTCGGATGCGCATGAACTCGTGCGTAGCATCACGGGCGTAGTCCTTGGAAGGGGACGATATATCCAAAGAATTGATCGTAGACGAGGACATGCAGCTTGGGTGAGGATGTAAGGCTGTGAAAGGAACGCCTCGTGGGCCCGAATCATGGACCTTCCGGGCCAAATGTGGGAGGCGCTCGGAGGAAAGGCCGTAATGAAGATGTAAGCAGGCTTGGGATAGCCAATGATGTTTGCGGGCAAGACGCACGTTTGTCACATGCGTGCAGATCGAGAACGCATTGACGACAAAAATGACGGAATCAGGGGATCGGGTAAAGATGTATTTGGTCCGATGAGAACTTCATTTCCCAAAACATGGAGCCGCTTTAGCGCGCATGAAGGCGCGAGGTGATACTGACTTGTATGTGGGGTGAGCTTCGAATGATAGGCGATGAAGACGAGAGCAAGCCGTGGGCGGTTGGAGCGATACGTCGGCCGGACTGAGTGAAATAGATAAGAGTAAGTGGAGGATGAGTGGACTAATGCTTCGGGTGATGCCGGGCGAGAAGAGTCGCAGTCATAGATAGGCAGAAAAAAGAATTATGGAGAAAATGAAGCGGTGCGATAACGGTTGCTAGGAATAGTTCCTATTGGTGAAAAAAAGAGCGACGTGTGGTGCGATTCGCTAGCAGGGCGAGTCGAAGGGGTAAAACGCAAGAGTCGACACGGGTGTGAGCGGCGTCAAAGATGATGACGATACGAGAGAATGGCGTGACGGAGACACGTGCGTTTGAAAAGGAACTGCGAGTTGGATGATTTGAATTGGCGAATTGCTTGCGAAAACGAACGGTGAAGAGACGAGTCTGGAGTGAGGTGTGGCAGGGCAATCGAGGGTTGGGAGGAGCAAGGGAGTGGTGCAGGGGACGCAAACAGGCTTTAGAGGAGATGTATGCGTGTGTGTGTCATCATGCGCATCGGATCTGGCGGTCTCGGTCTAGGCGCCCTACCTCGCCTCACCTCGCTTCTTCCCTTTCCTTTTTTTTCCACTTGCTTATCTTTCTTCCTTTTCCTTTTCCTTTCTTCACCCACCTACGCTTCACAAGTCAGCCCTTTGCCCTACTCTACCGCTGCAGCCATTCGTCCCTCTCTCCGGGAGACCCATGACGTCCATCTATCATACTCCCAACTCCACTTCCCCCGCCACTAACAGCGGCAACATCGTCAACTCGCCCTACATTTCTCCGCCACATTCATCCTCCTCCTTCCCAAAGTCCCTTCGCCCCGGGCGCCCTATATCTGATGTTTCCCCTTTCGAGCCACTTCCTATCCCGTCCCCTTCCCCAAACATATATCATATCGAATCTGATGTCGATCGTGCAGATTCAGAGCCAACATCATCGGACGCCAATCCTTCCGCCACGCCTTCCCGGTCTCGTGTCAGCCCCCGCGAGTTTGCTCCGCGATCGCAACCCATACCTGTCATTCAGTCCGCCCGCCCGGACCTTGCATTCCCAACTTCTCCCCATCGTATGCCCAGACCTTTATCAAGGCGCCCCTCAACCCCTTCTACTGCGTCTTCTTCCGACTCTTCCCCACCACCTTCTTCTTACACTCGCACCTCTCAATACAACGCGGCTGGTATCGGCCGTAAGGTTGCCGACTCACTTCAGTTATTCAAAGAGTCGGTGTCATTGCCCACCACGGAGGTCATCAACCCCCTTGCTTTCGTGAGGGCCTGTTCTCCTTCGCGAAGGCGGCTAAGTACTCGTGTCCCTGCCGATGACGATGACGACGTCATAAGTCCTCACTTTGAGTTCGTCAAGCGCGCGGATTGGCAAGAGCGAGAAGCTGCCGCTCTTCGTAGAGAGCGAGGCAGTACCGTCGCGCTTGACCGGCCTCGCGTCCGTGAAAGTGCAGTCGCTGCACGAGAACACCGCACAAGTGTGTCGCATAGGAAGGAACGTGCTGACCCGCCTAAGGGTGGCGTCCTCGATGATCGGGCACATTTCAACAAAGACTTAGCCAAGCAACAGGACTCTCGTGGTCGTCCCCGTGATCGCCAACGACTCGAGAAGCCTAGCGTTGTCCTATCCCCAAACACTCCTGCAGCCGCCCACGCTCCGTATAATGACCTCTGTCTCACGCCTATCGTGACCTCTCCTCATTCATACGCTTTATCACTTCGCTCTTCACGCGAGCACGTACCTGCCCCCCCCTCACAACGTCAGCCCTCTTCGGACTTTGCGCCGCCCGTAACACCCTCATCCACACATGTGACTAAACATGCTCATGCTTCCGAAATCTTCCATTCACGTTCTCCAACCCCTGTTCGCACTGTGCCACAACTACCCCCTCGTACACCCTTCCGCGATCCTGTGTCTCCACCCTCCCCATGGACCACTGACGATGAGTCTGCTTGGGAATCCGCGTCCGTCAGCAGCAGCTCATCGACTTCGTCCCCACCCTCTCCGCCAGAGCCTATCGAGTCGAATCCCGACGTGACATGGTCTATGGATGATGACTATCATGGCATTACCAGACATACTACCATCGATCACGATGTCGGTGTCGATGACCACTATGGCGCTCCATTTGACCTGACAGAGGATACCTTGCCTCATATCCCGTTGCGTCCATTTCGAAATCAGGTGGGTGGACACAGTTCAATATACAAGTTTACCAAACGGGCAGTGTGCAAGGTGCGTACCGCCTTGATGTCATATACGACTGATGTTCACGTATATCGCGAAGCCCCTCGTTTCAAGGGAGAATTTGTTTTACGAGGCCGTTGAGCGGGAAGCACCCCCCCTCCTTGACTTCATTCCTCGTTACTTGGGTGTCATGCTCGTTAGCTATCGTAAGGTAGCTAAGAGTAAAGAGTCCTCGGTGAAGCCCAACGATCATGGTCCTGCCCGGCCTCCTCTTCCCAAAGTCATTACAGACTCCGCTGCTTTGCCCGTCAAGCCACGCGAGTTGCTGTCAGCAGAAGCACATAGGGGAGATACTGATGGTGATGACGAAGCCGAACTCCCAGAAGTCATTCTCGATCGCAATCGCCATATCATTCCAGAGTGGATGCTTCGTGGTTCTCGCAGCCGTCTTCAATCGCATGCCACACTTCCACCGGCTTGTGATCTCCATGCTCAGCGCCCGCAACGACCCTTCCTTGCCAGCGCTTCGTCGAGCCCCGACCTTGGCTCGCCCGGTTTGCAGAGCAAGGCGGGGACCGCCTCGTCGAGCCCAAGTCCTTTGGTGCGTCGAGGTTTGGCATTGCCTGGCGACGGTGCCGAAATCCCTGAAACCCCTGCCAACTCACCCAATGTGTCCACGAAGGTGCTGCAGGGCCAGCTTCCGGCGTCGGTACGCGGGAGGTTTTTCGTTGGCGGCGAGAATGTTGATACGGGAGATGACCATACGCGCCCTCAAATACGCTCAATCTCTTCTGATCCGGTTCACGCACAGCCGACGTCACCTCATATCGTTCAACCCACCCCAGGAAGCGGACGGTTTGGCGGACTCGGGTCAACAACGGTCAACACCAAGCTGAAAGACCACGTTTTTGGCACGATCATGCGGAGGTTCCAGCGACGTCGAGGTGGCCGATGGAACGGCGGTGTGCGCACGGAGGACGAGGGTGACATCGCGGATGCTGAAGGTGAAAGTGATGGCGCTGTCTCTGGGCTTGATTCTATGGCGCGACGACGGAAGAAGCCCGATAGTGTCGACCGGCTGAAGGCAGAGGAGGTCCTCGCGCAAGTTGAGAGCCTACGACGCGTTCAGAGCGAGCAGGACATGGCAAGCGCGGCGAAGATGAGGGCCTTTCACGAAGTAGCGTTGAGCACGAGTGGACAACAGGATCTCTTTGACTTTGACGAAGATCACGAAGCTCGACTTGACGGTAATGGTGTAGCCATCCGGCGGCGTAGCTGTTCTCCAGCGACCATCGGCTTGCCACGGTTCGGTCGAGTGAGACATCCTTCACCACTCGAGAGACCGCATTACTCCGTTCGCCGCAAGGAATTGGATGACGTTACTCGACAGAATCATTTTATCCTGATGGAGGACCTTACGGGCCGCCTGAAGCGCCCTTGCGTGCTAGATCTCAAGATGGGAACGCGCCAGTATGGGGTAGATGCCCAAGCGGCCAAGAAGAAAAGCCAGCGCAAAAAGTGCGACCGCACGACAAGCAGGTCTCTGGGGGTGAGAATCTGTGGAATGCAGGTGAGTTTGTCGGCATTATGGCCATTCGCAACCCCCCCCCCCAAATTGATCTCCCTACATCGTGTCAACATTTTACCCCTATTCGTTTTATAAATATTCGCTGACATCGTACCAATGATACCGCTCAGGTCTGGAACCACCTCACGCAGTCGTACGTAGCGCACGATAAGTACAAAGGTCGAGAAATCAAAAAAGACGACTTCCCTGCTGCACTGGCGTCGTTCCTGCACGACGGAGAACGTCTACTTGCACACCAGATCCCAGGTATCCTTGGCAAGATCTTTGCACTCGCCCGTATTATCAACCGCCTGAAGGGATTCCGCTTCTATGGTTGTAGCCTCTTATTCATCTATGACGGCGATCACGAGGTCCAAGAGGCGCTAGGGGCCAGTTATTCTGACCACCCCACCTCACATAGCTATCGTAGCGAATCACTGGAGCGTCATCGTCATCGGAGGTTACACCAGGCGACAGAGAAACCATCTCTGGACCTTCCGTCTACCTCTCTTCGACGCTCACACAGCGATGACGTACTTGGTGGGCCAATTGATCATCGGTGTTCGCCCAAGCGCCGTCGTGGCGAAGTGAACATCCGTATCGTCGACTTTGCACACATGACGACCGGTAATGACTGGCTGGCATACCCGGAGGGTTATGATTGTCGCACGTCGGCGGAGGCTGATGGCGGAAAGGGCTATTCTGCGGACATCGACCCTGAAACGGGGTTGATATATGCGCGTTTTCCTCCGCACAACCCTGACGAACCCGACCGCGGCTTTCTGTTCGGGCTGAAGAATCTTGCCGAGTCACTCGAGACGATCTACAACGACGAGCGATTGAGACAAATCAAGTCGCGCGACGACCCCAATATGGCGAAGGCTTTGTTACCCCCGCTGTCGGTCGACTCGAAGTGCGTGTTCCAGGAGATCATGAAGTTGGAGAAAGCCGACGATTGGGGGTACCTTTCGACCTGACTATCGTCTGCCTCTCTTCTCGCCTCTTTCTTATCATTTGTCTATCGCTGCCCTTCTTCATTCATGACCTTCCTCCATTGCATCTATCCAAGTATTTGCCGCTATTTCATATTTCTCCCTATTGCACATAACTATATCCCACTCTCTCATTCACGCCGATACTGTTTCGCACATATCATCGTTACGTCTCCTCGACTGGGTTCCGCCATTATAATGATAATACCGCATGTATTTAACGACATCAACAAGTACCGTATCTGTCTGCTGGCGGTTCTGTTCACTAGTCCAAAGGTCTTTATCGCGTAGATGTCTGCGTCGAGTATTAGATGTGTGTGTATCTTCCTTCACTCAGTAGAAAGAATCTCGAGTTAAAATTACGTTTGAAAAAGGGTCTTATCCCTCAGGCTTCAGCAGTCTAAACTCCGTGATGTGAAGTGAAATGTAAACAGCTTCACTCCGAGTCTGCCTCCTGAATATATCTATGTCGGATATCCTTCCACTGTTTCTGCACGAAACGTGAGCGACTCATCAGAAACGTCAGACAAGTGGGAAAAGGAAACGGGACGGGATGCTGTTCAAGGAAAACTTGACCTACCCCGCGGTTCCAAGAGTCCCAAAACTTGGTCACGGAGACATCGAAGCCGATACTAAAGGCGAAGGCTCCAGTAAATATGGATGTCACATAGACACCTGTGGTAAGGGAGGAATGAGAAAAGTTGATAACAGAGGAGGGGGAAATTCACTGTTTCGCTTGACAAGCGTGTTGTAAAAGGCCGTGGAGAACTGCGAGGGCATTGGTAAGTAAAGAAAATTCGAAAGTCAAGAGGGAATCAGCGAGTCGTACAGCCATGGACAAGTGGACGGATGAGATGTGTGTTTACAGGGGACGACGGCGGGTCTTTCTTGCGGGTCCGTCGGGTCGGAGTCTGAACGTGCGTCCGTTTCTCTACGGCTAACGCTAACGCGTGCTTTACTGGACTGTATTGTACCGTACTGGACGGAAAGAAGGTACAGGACCCAAAACAAGTCCTGAGGATGGCTTTACGGATTTCGCGAGCCTCCTCTTCAACTCTTGCGCGACAGATTTATTGTCCTCTTTCCACTTCAACACGACGGTACCAGAACGTCGCCCTTCCCTCCGCCGGTGTTCATGCCAACGACGGACCACCAACTAGCGTCGTCTACCCCCGCACCAAGACGACGACGAATACCGCCACTAACGCCAGTACGGCCAGTGCCAGCGCCAGTGCCAGCAACACACCAGCTGCCCCCAAAAAACCCAAAAAACACACCCAGAACAAAAGCAACAGCAACAACGACAACAACCCGCTCCGTCTAGACTTCACGCAACACGCCTCGACGCAGCTCTACCACATCCACGTGCTCTGCACGCCAAACAACACGCACATCGTCATCAGCGATCCGCACGGACACCCGCTCAAAGCCGGGAGCTGGACCGGCGGCTCGTGCGGCTTCAAAGGCGTGAATCGCTCCGGCTACGAAGCGGGCTACCAGTGCGCCGTGCGGGCGTTCGCGCGGATCAAACAGCTCGCGCAGGAGGAGGGGGGCCCCATCGGTGCGGGTGCGAGTGCGGTCTCCGTGCTCCGCGCGCGATTCGAGGTGCTCTTTAGTGGGTTTGGTCAGGGCCGCGACGCGGTGTTCAAGGCGCTCATGACGAGCGAGGGCGATGACGTGCGCCCTTACGTCGTGCGCGTCACGGACAACACTCCCATCAAGATAGGAGGGACAAGGGCGAAGAAAACGCGGCGCTTATAGCGCGCACGTTGGTGGGCATTTGCGTTGCGTTGCGTCGATGTACGTGGTGTGAGCATCGATATTGGTCTCCCTTTTTTCCCTAGCTTGTCTGACCTCCGACCAATGCAGTCACGCCACCTGGGCAACCTTTCCTCCTATTTCCTAATCCCGTAGTCATCTCATCTCATAAAATGAACCTCTCCGGATTGACACACGTGGGGGCGCAAGTGTGGTGTGCGATCCTTCTTGCGGGAGTTGTTGGGGCTTTCACCTGTTTGGAGTATATGCGAAGGCGCCCCGTCTTTTCATTTGGGCACGAGCTCCGGTTGCACGAGGAACAGCTGACCAGACACATAACGCACGTGGGTATTAGCTGAGTTGACAAGTTACATCCTCGACATAGAAGAAGAATATAATCTTTCGTGGACATAAGAGTAACTTTAGCAAATTTAGTAATGTAAAGGCACCGTCTGTTTACGCGTAGGAAAGCGTGTGGGGCTCATACGGCGACAGCTGTCACCGGAACATCCTCGGCCTCCAGCCGCCTGCGTTTCGGAGCGGGGCAGTCTGACGGCTCGTCATCATCCACTATGACGATCGGCGATGGAGTGCTGGTATCTGCCTCCGCCTGAGCGTCAGAGCCACCCGATGGTGAGGGCGTAGGTAGCAGTGCATCCATAGGTGGAGGGGCGTTCCGTGTAGGCAGAGGCGTCGTCGTGAACAGTTGTGTACTCGGAGGCGGTTTCTCCCTCTTTTCCGTCTGTGCACCCGCGCTACTGGGTGCCACGTCGCGAATGCGCTTTCCACGACTTCGCCCGCGCGCACGGCCCTCAGTCTTGATCCGCTCTTTCAGAAAGCGCACAATGTGGCCCTGAAGGATCTCGAGGGCCTTCTGTGCACCGAGAGCTTCAAGCTCACGTAGTTGTGCCGGCGTGAGATGAGAGAATATCGTTGGGTTGAGAATCAGCTGATTCTCGTGTAGAACGATCGGCGGCGTCGAAAGATGCGACGTAGCCGCAGAGGTTGTGCTTTGCACGTCGTTGGATGCGGCAGACGGATGGGAAGCGGGCACAGGCCCCACGATGATAGGGAGGACAACAGATGCGGGTATGAGAGGGATAGACGATACTGAAGGGGAAGTGGTGGAGTCGCTCTTGATTTGTGGTGATGTCGAAGTTGAAGGCGTAGACGTCGGCTGCACCGATGCGGAGTCTGCGGATCCAGGGGATGCTGTCGAAGAGGGTTCAACCTTTACTGACGTTCCAGATGCTGATTCTGCTGCTTGTTGAGGCTTGAATACCAAGGGAGTCGATGTGAGAGGCGGTGGCAACGGAGCGCCTTTCGGTTCACCGCGAACACTACGTTTAAAAGGGGGTTCTAGCGCAGCCGCTGATTTACCCTTTCTTCCACCCACTTTGGAGTCTTTGCCTCCACCAGCAGCACTGGTAGCAGCACGGGCTTCTTGCTCTTCGAACATACGTTCGCAGTCCGCCTCGACTGTCCAATAGAAACCCTTTCCACGTTCGCCAGCAGACCTCTCCACCTTCCGGAAAGCACGATTCGACGAGAGATTATGTCGAACTGATTTCTATATCAAGCGTGATGAGTCGGGTATGTCTTGGACACGTCACGAATGAAATTGAATACCTCCCAGCCTGTCTTCTCATTGAAACGGTACCAGTCAAAGTTTTCCATCATCCATGAAATGATGTCTTGCAACGTAGCCTTGCCACCAAGTGATTTGATGGCGCGGTAACAAAGTTGTGCATACGTGAATGGTGGCTTTGGTGGCATGTCTTCAGGAGCAGGTTTCGGCCGTGGTGGGGGAGCTTCCAGTTGTTTACGTGCTTTCCCCGCTGTGGACTTCATCTTTCCAATCGCGTTCGAGTTTGGAAGTGCTTGGGCTATAGGCGGGGGTAGAGGCGGACCTTTACGCGGTGGGGGAGAGGCGGGACCGGGAGGAGAGGGAAGTGGCGAGGGAGGGGATAGAGATGTGATGTCGACAGATGGGGATCGTGGTCTTGCGGGGGACAATTGGGGACTAGGGGATACGGAATCCTCAGGAGCAGGCGGGGGTGGAAGCACGAAGTGGAACGTGCGCGAGGCTATCTGGATCTGCGAACTTCCCATGCGTCAGTAGGATAAAACACACGTGCGGGGGAGAGATGGTTTACCGTTCGCGCAAGGGAACTTTGTTTCCCTTGCCGCACCAGACCCCATCTACCCACGCACCGTTCCTCCCCAGGACCGCGAGCACAAAGCGCTCCTCGTCCTCCTCATATTCGATGCGAGCATGGAGACGCGAAACGCTCTTCAGTAGTCCGAGGTCGACGTCCACCTGCGTCTGTTCGGACGAGGAAGCAGTGGATGTAGGGATGCAGCGACGACCAATAGTGACGTTGAGGGTCTGGAGGTAGTACGTGAAGTTTGGGAAGACGAGGCTGTAGTACGCGCTGATCTTGTCCGGGATAGGTTCCGCTTTGAAAGAAGGGTCATCGATGAGAGCGGAGACGCGCTGGGAATCTGGAGGAGAGGCAGTGCGTGAGGCCATTTGTGAGAGTCTGGAAGACCAAGACAAGAAGAGGATGATTGCGTGCCGGTGCTCCGCTCCCGGTTAACTCGACTCATCACGTGCGTTCCATCCCTGTCGCACCCCGCCATCAACTAAACATGTCCTTGCCGCAGTCCGCCAAATCAACTGCGGACAACCTCGCGGACAAAAATATAGATTCTACGGACACGGAGCTTCGCTATGCCGCATACGGTGCTCGTCTCAGAACAGCTCTTCGCGCTAGTCAACGCTATCTGGCCTACGTACGACTCGTTCCTCATTTCGATCAACGCGGACCGTGATGATCATATTGCACTCCTTCGTTCTATTAGACCAGTGACGTCGGAGAAGCTTTTCGGCCCATCGTACCTCCCTCGATAGTGACGGCAGCATACGGGATTTCATGGCTGTACTTGGTGGGGTAAGATCCCACATCCACTCCGTTCGCTGACATGCCGACTTGTAATCCTTCGTTTCAGGGATGTAGGCTATGAATCTTATAAGGCTCACCGACGTGGCCCTACACCCTTCGAAGCCGCTCACTTTACGGAACCTACTCGCGTGGGTCTCGTAGCGGTGAAACGAGCTGCCTTCCAATCCGTGGCCTCTATGTGAGTTCAGGTTCCCATCGCCGTGCCATTTCTGAGGTCACGAATATTCGTAAATCAAGGGCACTACCTGCCTTTACGATTCACACTGCCGTTAAGCAGGCAAAGAAGGCTTTTGACAAGTCGTCCAATCTCCGACTCCGTGCTTGGGGTCCAACTGCCACCGGTCTAGCTATCGTTCCCGCACTTCCTTATCTCTTCGACCATCCAGTTGAAGTAGCCGCTGATCGTGCTTTTGAGTGGGTCGAACACCAGCTTGCGAAATCCGACAAGGGAGCAGGAACTGACGTCGACTGATCCACACATCAATGCACCGCTTCCTGTTGCCCAGACTTTGTCAGCTATGTACCATAGATATCTCATAATGACGGCTGGCGATGGATGCACATAGACTTCAAATTGAGGTGACTTCAGTGATACTACTACTGTTACTACGATAACACAAGGTGACAATAAGTTATTGAATTTCGTTTGAACTTCTTGTCATCCCCAGAATACGGTGGTACAACCTATGCTAGAGGGCCTCATACCGAACGACCCAATGCAAGTGGTATTGAACTAATTGCGTCAGGCGGTATCACGCCAGCCTCTGTGACAACAGCTGTTATGCTGGATGGAGGGGTCAGGTCATATAATGGATTGAGAATCTCGAGGTTAGGTTGATTCTGGATAATCAGGGAAACCGGCGATTGATTCCGGGGGAAAGACGAAAATGGGTCGCCCTGAGGAGCTGGATGCGAAACTGTCAGGCCCAGTCATCATGGAGACAGGTAAAACAAATACCCAATTCGTTTTTTGTGAAACTATCCAAACGTACACCCTCCGAAAACTTGTAAGTCTCGCAACAAACGACGACAGGTACGGAGTGCTGCTTTGCCATCATGGCCACAAGTGCCGTACCCGCACGAGAAAAGACGGCACCATTGGAGTGGATGGAATGAGCGCCAACCAAAACAATCGAAACTTCAGAAATAACAGAACCCAAGGCAGGCAAAAGCAAGTAGGTGCATGGTATGGAAGCAGCCGCTAGGACGGAGAGTAGGCGCTTTCCTAGGGTGTCTCAGTACGGGATAGACCTCGGGCGTGAATAGGAATACCTTCAAGCATAGGTCGTGAGTCGACGACAATCACAGAAAAACGAGTTCCGTCAGCCCATGCTTCTAATAGAACCTTCTGAACGACGGACGACCTTGTCACATCTTCAAAATGAGTACAGGGATTGGATGCTGATGTGGTCACCTGGCATAAGTAAGCACGACGTCGCCATCGTGGATCTTCTTCATTGCAGTCTCTTGAATGACCTGATCGGCAATGATAATCCGATCTCGGATGTAGTTATCAATCTTGCCACATAGCGCATCCTTCGCCTATAAGACAAAGTGGGTGGGAGTCAGGTCCCTAGGAATGCAAAAGGCGAGTAGCGTGGAGCGCACATCCTGTTCGGGAAGATCGATATCCGAGCCACTGATCTCCAACTTGAGTTGCCGGATAGCGTTTCCCATCGTCACTGACATTGGACGCGCTGCGACAAGATGGCTAATCTGAACGGAAAGATGAGTCATGAGGTGCCGTGAAAGCGTGTTATTCGGTGGCGTTGTGTAGTCTTGTATGACCTTCCGGATGAACGCTGATTAGCGTGGCCATCTCACACGGCCAAGGGGAATGCCTTACTCGCTTGAATACGGAGAGGGTTGCGATGCATCGCGCATTCGCACCACAGATCTTAAATTCCGCGAACATTAACCCGAGACGGTCAATGGCCGGGTGCACATCGCCCTTGGCGACATGGCCGGCGGACTTTTGGAGAGCAAAGTGAGAAAATATGCGTAGCCCACGCGAACGCTCCGCAAATTCTTCAGCGGCTGCTTTGGATTCCTTGGTACTTTTGTTGGGAGGGCCGCTTGGGCCCACGGCGACAGAACCTCTTGTCTGCACGGGGCTTTCACTGCCCTTACCACTCTTCTTGGGGTGTGACGACGTAGATTGGGTTGGATGGGATGGCTTGGCCGCGGAGCCACCAGATTGTTGTGCGGTTGCGGATGCTTTGGCTGCCTTTGCGGCGCGCTGACGCTCCTGTATTTCTCTTCGTTCAGCTTTGGTCATTTGTTTTTGAGACTTTGGAGCTGTCCCTGCGGGCAGTGAATCACTTTGCCCGGTTCCAGTAGTCTGTAGAGAAAGGGAGGGTGCTCGATTATGTTTATGCGAGGTCGACGACATGGCCAAGAGCAGCGAAGTGGCTGTCGGTTACGTTATCGATAACGACAAACGGTTCACGGGTCCGAGCCGGCGACTCTCTACCGTTTACACACTCTTTCTTTCCCTCTTTCTTGAACCCGACAAGAAGACAAGAAAGGGCTTCACCTTTCCACTCATCGCCTCCTTTCCAGCTCCACGGTTCGTTTGCCTTGCTCGCCACCTGCTTTCAGCACTCTACCTCAGTTCGTTCACCATGGTATGTTCAACTTCCTCTTCATTACGTCTCTGTCTTTACCCGCGTATTCCCGAAGGGTGTTCCCGCATTGTTCAGATGGTTGAGTAAAAAGTATCCGAAAATTAGTGTGTACTACCACATCAAATAGCGTGTTTGATCTGACCTCTTGCGCAGTCAGCACCGTCGCTGAGGAAGAGGAGACAAAAGTTCAAGATGAGAATGGGAATGATGTAGCCGTCCCGACTAACATGGCGGGTCCTAACCCCAACGGGGCCGAATTCGACAACCTTTACTTAGATATGAATGGCATCGTATGTCTTTATTCAGCCTATTCGACCCTTCAGTTCTGTTGACCATGCCCAGGTTCATCCCTGCACTCATCCGGAGGGCAAGGTCCGTATCTTCCAAATTGTTCACGAGTGTTCGCTTTTTCTTATTCTCGCTTATAGCCTGCACCGGAGACCGAAGGTGAGATGATGATCGAGGTTTTCAAGTATACGGAGCGTGTTGTCAACATGGTTCGACCTCGAAAACTCTTATTCATGGCCATTGGTGAGGTCACCTTTGATATGTATGACGTTTTAGTGATAACTTTCATTCACAAGATGGTGTGGCCCCTCGCGCAAAGATGAACCAGCAGCGCTCACGTCGTTTCCGTACTGCGCAGGAGGCTCGTGAGAAAGAGGAAGCTCGCAAGGAGTCTGTCGCCTTATGGGAAGGTGGGCGAATCTCCCACTCGAAGTTGCTCCAACTCTGACATCTGCGCTTAGCTATGGGTAAGACTATAAGTGAAGACGAGAAGAATAAGAAGGCCTGGGATTCAAATGCCATTACGCCAGGCACCCCGTTTATGGAGTTCTTGGCCAAGTCATTGCGGTATTGGGTTGTCCAAAAGTTGAACAGCGACCCAGGTTGGAAGCAAGTGAGTCACACACTTATTCTTACCGCTTCTAGATGGCTCACCAATACTCAGCTCGAGGTAATTATCTCGGATGCCAGCGTCCCTGGTGAGGGTGAGCACAAGATTATGGACTACATCCGCCGACAGAGGGCGAATAAAGGTCACGATCCTAACACACGTCATGTCATCTATGGTCTGGTAAGTTTCTTTTTATCTTGTCATGTGCATGTCGCCGACGTGGCCCTTGCAGGATGCCGACCTCATTATGCTGGCACTCGCCACGCACGAGCCTCATTTTAGGGTTCTGCGGGAGGATGTATTCGCTGATTCCGGCAGCGCTACAGCGTGTCGTCTTTGTGGCCAAGAAGGACACTTTGCCGCCCAATGTACTGCGTTGAAGTCGGAAATACAAAAAAAGCCCACGTCTTCGGAGAAGAAACCATTTATTTTCCTCGACGTCAGCGTTCTGCGCGAGTACTTGGAATCCGAGCTTAACATCACCCAAGCCCCGTTTCCATTCAATCTTGAGATGGCGATTGATGACTGGGTGCTCTTAATATTCTTTGTCGGCAATGACTTCTTGCCACATCTTCCATCACTTGAGATTCGAGAGGGCGCGATCGATACCTTGCTCAAAATTTGGAGGGATGAGCTCCCGAGAATGGGTGGCTACGTCACCAATCATGGTCAATTAGTATTGCATCGTGCCCAGATTATTCTTGAAGGTCTCGCAAGGCGTGAAGATGATATCTTCAGGAGGCGTCGCGAACGTAAGCAAAACTAATTTATCGTTCCCTGGTCAGCATTTATAGCAACCTCTAGACGAAGAACGCCAAAACCAGAATGCGAAACGTCGCAAAGTGGAAGGTCAAAGTACTGGGACAGGACCCTCGCCTAACCTAAACTTGTCAGCCGATCTGAATGCCCCTCGCAAGTTGAGCGACTTTGCTGCGAAAGCTGATTCTATCGGCATGGGAGGTATCAAAGATGCAGACGCGGTCAACAACGCTGGCGCCGCAGCATGGGCTCTTGGCGGCTCCAATCGTGACGTTGTTGCAAACCGGGCTGCTATCCGGATGGCTAATCTGAGTGCCGCAGAGACATTAAAGGCTGAGTTGGCCTCGCTCGTGCCGGTGAAGTCCCGCGCCCAAGCCCCAAAACCTATCGTAGCTCCCCCGCCTCCCCCGCCTGCACCTCTTGACTTTACTGTCGGGCTTGCAACTGCAGCCGACGTGGATATACAAGTTCCTGGGCTTGGGACCAGCGATCCCGAGGCAGTGGTCCTCAATGCACGCGTGGATGATGCGAGTGTTGACGAAGTTGAGATGAGCAACACACCTGCTACTCTTGAAGTTGCGCCTGTAGCAGGTGCGAAGCGGTCCTTTGAATCTATATCGGATTTCCCAGTGGATGAAGATTCCGCCGGAGATGACGATGCGGACGTTGAGATGACGCCTGCATCACGGTCGCTTGCTTACAAGGTCAACACCGACGGAACGGTTGAACAAGAGGATACGGTCCGGTGAGTCTCCTGAAACATTGAAGTTACGCGCTTGCACCTCACACTTCCTAGACTGTGGGAACCGGGATATAGGGAACGTTACTACCAGCAGAAGTTTGGTGTTGAGTACACAGATCAGGAGTTTAAGAAAAAGTACAGTGTTCCATCGATGACCGTAAGGGCCATGCTCATCAAGCATGCTTTTCAGGATCACAATCCATTACGTTGAGGGTTTGGCATGGGTACTCGCGTACTACTACCAAGGTGTACGGCTACATCTCCATCTCCACCGCTCCACGACTGTTGATATGTATCTGATGCGCAGACGCCATCATGGCAATGGTATTATCCCTACCATTTTGCTCCCTTTGCCGCCGATTTCGATGATGTACACAAAATGGACATACGTTTCGAGCTAGGAAAGCCTTTCCACCCCTTCGAACAGTTGATGGGCGTCTTTCCGGCTGGAAGGTCAGTTCTCGTATGCATTTACGAACACTGTTCTGACTGTGGCTCGGTAGCCGGCAACACATACCAGAAGCCTTCCATTCCTTGATGATAGCTGAGGAGTCACCTATCATTGATTTCTATCCCACCTCGTTTGACATCGACATGAATGGCAAACGAATGGCGTGGCAGGGCGTGGCCCTTCTACCTTTCATCGATCAGAAACGACTTTTGGATGCAATGGCTGTCCACTATCCCAGATTGACTGAAGATGAGGCGCGACGCAACACCTGGGGCAACAACGCCATCTTCACATCAGAGGAACATCCTTTGTACCTCTGTATCGAGGCCCTTTATGGTAAGAAAAAGAAACAAGAGGTGAGCCACCCGTCGATCCAGCGTCGTTAGTCCTGACGAGCTGTTTCAGCCTGTTCCCATGGATGTCGAATCCAGCAAAGGCATTAGTGGAAGCATACTCCCCGACCCCGACTGTATGCCTGGCTCTACATACTACAGCCCACTTATAGAGGAAGGGCGGCCCGATATAAAGCATGATCGCTCGTTGTCAGCTATCTACCTTTTCCCAAAACAACTGAGCCCACACCGTTCGATCATTCTGCCGGGAGTTCGCCGCCCATCACGTATCCTTGCTCCCGAAGACTTACGCGGGGGTGGAGGACGGCCCCGTGGAGGAGGCCGAGGTGGCTATAATCATCACGATTACGGTGGCCATGCATCAACCTTCGCGACACCGATGCACCACAGTCAACCACCGTCATCGTATAACAACGGGCGCGGTCGATTTTCTAACGATTACCTGCATGGACCTCCGTCGTACTCCTCTAGGCCGCCTCCAGCACACCAACACAGGGAGGGATACGGATCGGGCGGTCCCCGTTCATACCCACCGCAGTCCACGTACGGCGGAAACTCTTCTTACTCAAATGGTAATGGTCGTGGGGGAAATCCATCGCGGCCGACGTCTGGCTCGTATGGTAGAGGCGGATATCACTCTGGACCGCCGGGCAGAGGCGGTTATGGTAGGGGTGGCGGTGGAGGCGGAGGCGGAGGATATCATGGCGGCGGTAGTGGTGGGAGTGGGGGTAGTGGTAGTGGTGGGGGGGGTTATGGTTATGGAAACAGCGGAGGAGGGTTCGGCAACGCCCCACCATATTCGAACAGCTACAATGTCTACGATGGCGGCTACAGCTCAGGCCGCGGTGGCCCGCCTCGAGGGCGCGGTCGAGGTAGAGGTTACTAATTTTTTGGCTGTCGTTCGGAACTAGGTCATGGCCAGTACTACGCTTACTCTCGTTTAGCATTATTCCTTGTTGTTTATATGCTTACTTTCTTCTGGTTTCGTATTTATTTCGCAATCAGATATTCGAAAGCGGTATAGAATCTTGCGCAGCACATGAGTCCAGTTCATCTTATATTTCGGCTTCAACCACATTATGCGAAGGCACGGATGCTCGTTATATCCAATGATATCAAGGGTACAGATCTCAGTTACATGTTGGTTTGATTCCTCGTGTTCTCGTAGCAAAAAGAAAAAAAAAAAAAGGGACGAATAGTGGGGGGGCAGGAGGCGGGACAGGACGCGGGGGAACCAGGCGACGCCCT
>Ga0137397_10000030_pt1 | contig 81757 bp, 65 predicted proteins | sample czorhiz116metaG_FD_106658 | JGI IMG/M metagenome (GOLD analysis project Ga0137397, IMG submission 106658) | Vadose zone soil microbial communities from Angelo Coast Range Reserve, California, USA - czorhiz1.16 metaG | ecosystem: Environmental > Terrestrial > Soil > Vadose zone | place: USA... | reverse complement strand
CGAAGACCCCGCAGGAGTTGGCACCGGCCATCCCGAACGGTCCGGGATCGGTTGCCGTGGGATCATCGGGCCTGTCCCTCCCCCACTCTCGATAAGATGGAAGATCTCTGATTGTGATTTTAGATCGCGGGTCCCTCCGGCAAATGATGACCCAGGAAAATTACCACGGGGTTTGAGACCTGTCAACCTGTGTCGCGCGCCGCGGAACATGGCGCCCCGGTCCTGTTGCGCAATGTGAATCACAGGTCCTTCGAGGAACGACCCGGGGACCGCCTTGCCGACCGGTCGGTAAGTAGGGTATAGTACGCCGCACGTCTCGCATAGGAGGGCGTGAAGTGAAGCCGGAAACGCCCCGGATCGTTCCGTTGCATGATGCGGCACTCGAAGGATCGAACGGACCGAATCCGGTTGACAGGCTGCATTCCTCCCCGTATATGAACAGACACCTCGCAGTCGAGGGAGACACCGTGCCCGACCGAATCGCGATTTTCGACACGACGCTGCGCGACGGAGAGCAGTCGCCGGGCTGCAGCATGAACCTCGAGGAGAAAGTCCGGATGGCGCGCCAGCTGGATCTCCTCGGGGTGGACGTCATCGAGGCCGGTTTTCCGATGGCCAGTGAGGACGACTTCCGGGCGGTGCACGCCGTGGCGCGCGAGGTCCGGCGGCCGGTGATCGCGGCGCTGGCGCGCACCACCCGGGACGACATCGAGAGGGCCTGGCGGGCCATCGAGGTCGCCGCCCGCCCCCGGCTCCATACCTTCGTCGCGACCTCCGACCTGCACATGCAGCACAAGCTGCGCAAGACCCGCGGCGAAGTCCTCGAGATGACGGTCGAGGCAGTGCGCCTGGCGAAGTCGTTCACGCCGGACGTCGAGTTCTCGGCGGAGGACGCGACCCGGACCGACATCGACTTCCTGTGCCAGGTGGTGCGGGCGGCCATCGAGGCGGGTGCGACGACCATCAACATCCCCGACACCGTCGGCTACACGGTCCCGAGCGAGTTCTCCCGCATCATCGCCACGCTGCGCGAACGCGTGCCGGGGGTGGAGCGGGCGACCCTGTCGGTGCACTGCCACAACGATCTCGGTCTGGCGGTGGCGAACTCGGTGGCCGCCGTCGAGGCGGGGGCGCGGCAGATCGAGTGCACGGTGAACGGCATCGGCGAGCGCGCCGGCAACGCCTCCCTGGAAGAGATCGTGATGGCTCTTTTCGTGAGACGCGACATCCTGCCGTTCACCACGTCCGTCGCCACGACGGAGATCTACAAGGCGAGCCAGCTCCTGTCGAGCATCACCGGCATGCACGTGCAGGCGAACAAGGCGGTGGTCGGCAAGAACGCGTTCGCTCACGAGGCCGGGATCCACCAGGACGGCGTCCTCAAGGAGAGGCGCACGTACGAGATCATGACGCCTGAGTCGGTCGGCATCAAGACGAACCGGCTCGTCCTCGGGAAGCACTCCGGCCGGCACGCCCTCGGCAGGAAACTGGCGGACCTCGGATACTCCCTGTCGCGTCCGGAGCTCGACAGGTTCTACGCGCGGTTCATCGAGATCGCCGACCAGAAGAAGGAGATCTTCGACGAAGATCTGATCGCCATCGTGCACGACGGCATGCGCGATGTGCCCGAGGTCTTCAAGCTGAAGATGCTGCAGGCGACGGCGGGCAGCCAGAAGCCTTCGACCGCGACCGTCATCCTCGAGATCCAGGGCGAGGAGAGGGTCGCCTGCGCCGTGGGGGACGGCCCGGTGGCGGCCGCCTACACGGCGATCGACCAGATCACCCGCTTCAGCGGACGGCTCCTGGACTACTCGATCAGGGCCGTGTCGCGCGGCCGGGACGCGATGGGCGAAGTCTCGGTGCACGTCGATTTCAGCGGCCGGACCTTCACCGGCAAGGCCGCATCGACCGACGTGGTGGATGCCAGCGCCCGGGCCTATCTGCACGCGGTGAACAAGGGATTGCGCCTGGCGCAGGCCCTCGACGCGGCCGAGTCGGCGAGGTCCGGTCTGCCGGGTGTCGCCGCGGTCGTCGCCGAGCGGTCGCGGCCCGAGATGACGCCCCAGCCGGCAAGCGACACGGTCGGCGATCCTTCGAGGGTCGCCGGCCCGGAAGATTTCATTCGACTGATTCGTCTCGTATAGCGCAGGCCGGTCCGGCCTGATGTTCACGTCGGACCGTCGTCCCTGCGCTTTGTTTTTAGAGGGACCGTGAAGGAACTGGAAGAGCAGTCGAGCGCTGTCCGGCTCCGTGGTTCTTTCTGCCGCCGGAGGGGGAGGTCATCATGGGCGTGTCCCACGCTGACCGCCGGCGGCAGGAACAACCACGGGGGAGGGAATCCACGACCATGAGAGGCAGGGCGCACGTCTACGCGGGGGCGCGCATCAGCGCCGACGACATCATTCCCCTGCGGCACCAGAACGGGGGTGCCGAGGAGGACCTCGGCGCCGGCATCGCAGCGGTCGTGGCGGTCTCGTTCTCGCGCCTGTTCTTCAGGAATGCCCTCAACAACGGCTTCATCGTCGTGGAGTGTCCCGAGGCGGTGAGGCAGGCGGCGGTCGGAGATCTCCTGGAGGTCGATCTGCGGGACGCGGCGGTGAGGAACCTGACGAAGGGGGAATCCTACCGCTTCGTGCCGCCCACGCCGTTCGCGATGGAGATCCTCGAGGCCGGCGGTCTCCTGCCGTACGTCCTGAGACAGACGACGGGGGCCTCGAGTGCCTGAGGCGAAGCGCTCGCGCGTTGTCCTCCTGCCGGGCGACGGCATCGGCCGCGAGGTCGTCGCCGAGGCCGTCCGCGTGCTGGAGATGGTGGCGCGGCAGGCGGGCGTGGTCCTCGAGATGGAGGAGCACCCCGTGGGGGGTGCCGCGTACGACAGCGTCTCGGAGCCGCTGCCGCAAAAGACCTTCGAGGCGGCCCGCGCCGCGGATGCGGTCCTGCTCGGGGCCGTGGGCACGCCGAGGCATGACGGACTGCCGCGACACCTTCGCCCGGAGCAGGCGCTCCTGGGGCTGCGTCAGGGGCTCGGGGTCTACGCGAACCTGCGGCCCGTGAGACTCCACCCGGCCCTCCTGCAGGCGTCCCCCCTGCGGCCGGACGTCGTGGGGGGCACGGATCTGCTGATCGTGCGCGAGCTGACAGGGGGGCTCTACTTCGGTTCGCCGCGCGGTGTTTCCGGTGAGGGGGATGAACGCCTGGCCACGAACACCATGGCCTACACCGTGGCGGAGATCCGGCGCATTGCACGGGTGGCGTTCGAGGCGGCGCGCGGCAGGAGAAGGAAGGTGACGTCGGTGGACAAGGCGAACATCCTGGAGGTCTCGCAGCTCTGGCGCGAGGTGGTGAGCGACACCGCCCGGGAGTACCCGGACGTCCTCCTCGAGCACCTGTACGTCGACAACGCGGCCATGCAGCTTTTGGCCCGCCCCAGGGACTTCGACGTCGTCCTCACCGAGAACACGTTCGGCGACATCCTCAGCGACGAGGCGGCCATGCTGGCCGGCGGGATCGGGATGCTGCCGTCCGCCAGCCTGGGAGAAGGGCCCGGTCTGTACGAGCCGGTGCACGGGTCGGCGCCGGAGATCGCCGGTCGCGGCATCGCCAACCCGCTGGCGGCGATCCTCTCGGCGGCCATGCTGCTGCGCCACTCGCTCGGCCTGCCGCGCGAGGCCGCGCGCGTCGAGGAGGCGGTCGGAAGGGTCCTGGACGACGGGGCGCGCACGGCCGATCTGGCGCGACCGGGACAGAAGTCGATCGGCACGCGCGACATGGGGGACGTGGTGTGCGGCGCCCTCGAGCGCGGCAGGCGGGCCTCGTGAGCCGGGGGAAGGGGACGGTGGCGCCGACGCAGGACACGATCGGAATGAAGACGGCCTCGGCAACGGCGGCGCCCGCCCCCGGGCCCGAGATCGAAATGCGCGGGGCGAAGATCCTGATCGAGAGCCTGCTGCGCGAAGGCGTGAGCACGATCTTCGGCTACCCGGGCGGGGCGATCCTGCACGTCTACGACGAGCTGGCGCACGCGCGCGACCGGCTGAGCCACGTGCTGGTGCGCCACGAGCAGGGGGCCGTGCACGCCGCCGAGGGGTATGCCCGCTCGACCGGGAAGGTCGGCGTCGTCATGGTCACCTCCGGTCCCGGGGCGACCAACTGCGTGACCGGTCTGACGAACGCGCTGATGGACTCGACGCCGATCGTCTGCATCACGGGGCAGGTGGCGACCCACCTGATCGGCAACGACGCCTTCCAGGAGGCGGACGTGGTCGGCATCACGCGCCCGTGCACCAAGTACAACTACCTGGTGAAGGACGTGCGCGATCTGGCGCGCGTGGTGAAGGAGGCGTTCCACATCGCGCGCAGCGGGCGGCCGGGGCCGGTCGTCATCGATCTGCCGAAGGACGTCACTGCGGCGCGGACGAAGTTCGCGTACCCCGACAGGGTCGATCTCCCGTCGTACCGGCCGGCCGGCGACGGCGACATCGCCCGGGTCCGCGAGGCGGTCGCGCTGATGGTGAAGGCCGAGCGGCCGATCCTCTACGTCGGGGGGGGCGTGGTCAACGCCGACGCCGCCGACGAGCTCCGTCTCCTGGCGGAGGCGCTCAACCTGCCGGTCACACCGACCCTGATGGGGCTCGGCGCGTTCCCGGGCGGCCACCCGCTCTGCCTCGGCATGCTCGGCATGCACGGCACCTACGCCGCCAACATGGGCGTCTCCAACGCCGACCTGCTCATCGCCATCGGGAGTCGTTTCGATGATCGCGTCACCGGCCGCCTCAAGGATTTTGCGCCAGGGGCGAAGGTGATCCACGTCGACGTCGATCCGTCCTCCATCAACAAGAACCGCGTCGTCGAAGTCGGCATCGTCGGCGACGCGCGCCGGGTGCTGCGGCAGATGCTCGACGTGCTGGCGCGCGAGGTGCGTCTCGAGGGGCCGCCGCCCCGCGCGGAGTGGTGGCCGCAATTGCGCGAGTGGTCCGCCGCCCACCCGTACCGCTACAAGAAACGCCGCGGTGTGATCATGCCGCAGGCGGTCATCGAGGAGCTCAGCCGGCTCACCGACGGAGAGGCGATCGTGGCGTCCGACGTCGGCCAGCACCAGATGTGGGTGGCCCAGTACTACGGCTTCAAGAGGTCCCGTCAGTGGCTGAACTCGGGAGGCCTGGGGACGATGGGCTACGGATTCCCGGCGGCCATCGGGGCGGCCAAGGCGCACCCCGGAAGGACGGTGATCTGCGTCACCGGCGACGGCTCCTTCCAGATGTGCATCCAGGAGATGGCGACCGCCATCCAGGAGAAGGTCGACGTCAAGGTGGTCATCATCAACAACAACTACCTCGGGATGGTGCGCCAGTGGCAGGAGCTGTTCTACTCCCGCACCTACAGCGAGGTCGGGCTGGAATGGCTGCCGGACTTCGTGAAGCTGGCGGAGGCCTATCACGCGAAGGGTCTCAGGGCCACGAGGCCGGAGGAGATGCGTCAGGTCCTGGAGACGGGGCTCGGGATGCCGGGTCTGGTCGTGATGGACATGATCGTGTCGCAGGAGGAGGGGGTCTACCCGATGGTGCCGGCCGGCGCGTCCCTGCAGGAGATGGTCCTGGAGCCCGCGGAAGACGGCTCGGAGGAACCGGAGCCGAGGGACCTGGCATGAACGGCGACGGAACGCGCCATATCCTGTCGATCCTGGTCGAGAACCGCTTCGGCGAGCTCTGCCGTGTCGTCGGCCTGTTCTCGGGGCGCGGCTACAACATCGACTCGCTGTGCGTGGCGCCGACGTCCGACCCCGCGTACTCGCGGATCATCCTGACGACGAACGGCAACGACGTGATCATGGAGCAGATCCTCAAGCAGATCGGAAAGCTCGTCCGGGTGCTCGAGGTCATCGATCTGAACGAGGTGAACCACGTCGAGCGCGAGATGGCGCTCCTGATCGTGAGCACGCGCACGCCGTCCGAGCGCCAGGAAGTGCTGAATCTCGCGGGAGTGTTCCGCGCCAAGGTGATCGACATCTCGACCGACGCCATCACCATCGAGACCACCGGCAGCCAGGACAAGGTCGACGCGCTCCTGGGGCTCCTGCAGCCGCTCGGCATCAGGGACATCGTGCGGACGGGGCCGGTGGCGATCCCGCGGATCAGCGCCGCGCGGGAGTCGGAGGTGGACCGGGGAGAGGCGGCCGACGTGCCCGAGGCGGAGAGCGCAGTCTAATCAGAGGAGTCGACGTGGCGGAAGGAAAGCTGAACATCTTCTACGAGAAGGACGCGGAGCCCGGGCGCCTGAGGGGGAAGAGGATCGCCGTCCTGGGATACGGCAGCCAGGGGCACGCGCACGCCCTCAACCTGAAGGAAGGCGGTCACACCGTCGCCGTCGGCCTGAAGCCGGGCAGCGCCTCGCGCGCCAAGGCCGAGGGGGCGGGTCTCTCCGTGATGGACACCGCCGAGGCGGCGCTCTGGGGCGACATCGTCATGATGCTCGTCCCGGACGAGCTGGCTCCGGAGACGTACGAGAAGGAGGTCGCGCAGGGGCTGCGCGCCGGCAAGCACTTCGCCGTCGCCCACGGCTTTTCGATCCACTTCAGGAAGATCGTCCCGCCGAAGGACGTGAACGTCTTCATGGTGGCGCCGAAAGCGCCCGGGCATCTCGTGCGGCACGAGTTCACCAAGGGGGCCGGGGTGCCGATGCTCATGGCGGCGCACCAGGATCCCTCCGGGGACACGCGGGCGGTGGCCCTGGCCTACGCCTGCGCCATCGGCGGCGGCCGGGCCGGCGTCATCGAGACGACCTTCAAGGACGAGACCGAGACCGATCTGTTCGGCGAGCAGGCGGTCCTGTGCGGCGGGCTGTCGGCTCTGATCACCGCCGGCTTCGAGACGCTGGTCGAGGCGGGTTACCCGCCGGAGATGGCCTACTTCGAGTGCCTGCACGAGATGAAGCTGATCGTCGACCTGATCTACGAGGGCGGCATCACGAACATGCGCTACTCGGTGAGCAACACCGCGGAGTACGGCGACCTGACGCGCGGACCGCGCATCGTGACCGACGAGACACGCAGGGTGATGCGCGAGCTCCTCGCCGGCGTCCAGTCGGGGGCATTCGCCGACGAGTGGATGGCGGAGCACAAGGCCGGCAAGCCGAACTTCAAGCGGCTCGAGGCGGCCGGCAGGGAGCACCTCATCGAGAGGGTGGGGGAGAGGCTGCGCGGCATGATGCCCTGGCTGGGGAAGAACCGTCTGGTCGACAGGAGCAGGAACTGATGGGCGACGAGGCGTCGGTGCTCGAGAAAGCGGAGGGTCTTCTCCCGGGGCGGCTGCACGCCGGCCGCGAGGCGCACGCTCCGTGGGTGTGGGTGAACGGCGATTTCGTGCGCACGGAGGAGCTCCGGCTCCACTATTTCAGCCACGCCCTGCATTACGGCAGCGGCGTGTTCGAGGGAATCCGCTGCTACGAAGCGTCCGCCGGGCCCGCCGTCTTCCGCCTGCGCGATCACATGGAGCGCCTGCTGGCCTCGGCGCGGGTGTACGGCCTGAACCTCGCGCACACGGCGGCCGATCTGGGCGCGGCGGCCCTGGAGACCGTGCGCCGCAACGGCGCGACCAACGCCTACATCCGGCCGCTGGTGTACTTCGGCGAGGGGCCGATCCATCTGACGCCGAGCAGCCGCTGCCCGACCGAGGTGTTCATCGCCCTCCGCTCGCTGGGGACGTACCTGGGCGAGGAGGGGCAGGTGCTCGGGGTGAAGGTGATCCTGTCGTCCTGGAGGAAGTTCGATCGCTCCATGCTGCCGCCCACGGTCAAGGGGTGCGGCCATTACACGAACTCGATCCTGGCGGCGCAGGAGGCCGCCGCGAAGGGCGCCGCCGAGGCGATCCTCCTGAACGCCGACGGCAGCGTGGCGGAGGCGACGGGAGAGAACGTGTTCTTCGTCAAGAACGGATTGCTCACGACCAACGGCGACGCCTCGAACATCCTGCCGGGGATCACGCGCGACACGGTCCTCAGGCTGGCCACCGACCTGGACATGCCCGCCGTCGTCCGGCCGTTCCGGCCGGAGGATCTCCTGGGGGCCGACGAGGTCTTCCTCACCGGCACCGCCGCCGAGGTGACGCCGGTCGCGGCGATCGACGGCCGGCCCGTTCCCTGCTCGGGGGAGGGGGTCACCGCGCGGCTGCAGAAGGCCTACTTCGACACCGTGCGCGGGCTCGGCGCCCGATCCGCGCAGTGGCTCTCCCATGCCTGAGATCCTGAAGCCGATCCCGGCCGCAGTGCCGGAGTACGACGACGGCGGGGGGGATGCCCCGGCCCGGGGAGAGGTCGAGATCTACGACACCACTCTGCGGGACGGCGCGCAGTCGGAGGAGATCTCCTACTCGGTCGACGACAAGCTGAAGATCCTGCGCGCCCTCGACCGCCTGGGGGTGCGCTTCGTGGAGGGCGGCTGGCCGGGCGCCAATCCCAAGGACCTGGAGTTCTTCGAGAGAGCGGGGCGCGAGGTGCTCGCGAACACGCGGCTGTGCGCCTTCGGATCCACGCGCCGTGCGCGCGGCCGGGTCGGAGAGGACGCCGGGCTGCGGACGGTCCTGTCGGCCGGGACGGCCTGGGTCACGATCTTCGGAAAGTCGTGGGACCACCACGTGCGCGAGGCGCTGCGCACGACGCTCGAGGAGAACCTGGCGATGATCTCCGACAGCGTGCTCTTCCTGAAGGAGGCCGGGCGGCGGGTCATCTACGACGCCGAGCACTTCTTCGACGGCTACCGGGCCAACCCGGAATACGCCCTGCTCACCCTCCTGGCGGCCGCCGAGTCCGGCGCCGATCGGATCGTCCTGTGCGACACCAACGGCGGGGCGCTTCCGGACCAGGTGCGCGCCGCGTTCATCGTGGCGCGCTCGCGGCTGGGGTCGAAGCCGCTCGGGATCCACGCGCACAACGACGGCGAGCTGGCGGTGTCCAACAGCCTCGCGGCCGTCGCGGCCGGCGCCGCGCACGTGCAGGGTACGATCAACGGCTACGGGGAGCGCTGCGGCAACGCCAACCTCTGCTCGGTGATCCCGAACCTCGAGCTGAAGCTGGGGCTGCGCTGCCTGCCGGCCGGGTCGCTCCCTCGCCTGACCGCGACTTCGCGCTGCGTCGGGGAGGTGGCGAACCGCACTCCGAACGGTCACCAGCCGTTCGTCGGGCGCAGCGCCTTCGCGCACAAGGCCGGCATCCACGTCAGCGCCATCGAGAGGACGAGCCGCGCGTACGAGCACATCGATCCGGCGCGGGTCGGCAACGAGACGCGCGTCCTGGTCTCCGACCAGATGGGGGCGAGCAACGTCCTCAACCGGGCGCGCGCACTCGGGATCGATCTCTCCGGCCATCCTGAGACCATGCGTCTCCTTGTCGAGCGCGTCAAGGAGCTGGAGTACACGGGCTACCAGTTCGAGAACGCCGAAGGGTCGTTCACCCTGCTCGTCCTGGAGGCGCTGGAGAGGCGGCCGCGCTTCTTCACCCTGGTGGACTACCGGGTGCTCCTGACGGCCGCGGGCTCCCCCGAGGCGACGGTGCGCGTGCGCGTGGGCGACGGGGAGAACCACGCCGTCAGCCTGGGCGTCGGACCGGCGCACGCCCTCGACCTGGCGCTCCGCCACGCCCTCGCCGGCGCCTTCCCGGAGATCGGGGAGCTGAAGCTCGTCGACTTCAAGGTGCGCATCCTGGACGGCCACGACGGGACCGCCGCCCGCACCCGCGTGCACATCGAGATGGGAGACGCGGAGAGGACCTGGAGCACGACCGGAGTCGACCCGGACATCATCGCGGCGACGATCCACGCTCTCGTCGAGGGGTACGAGTACGGTCTGCTGCTGCGGCGCACGGCCGGCGTCCTGTCCACAGGCGCCCCGAGCGTCGCCGCCTCAGGCAACGTCACGCTGCAGCCGCGCGGTGAAGGCCGGCTGCCGATCGTCATTCTCAACGAGATCGATCCGGGTCGTTCGGAGATCGGAGCCTGACGGCCATGGAACCTCGGACCCCGAGACGACGTTCACTATCACGCCGACCGGCATCTCCTCTGCGCCAGCGGTCAGTACGGCGAACGCTCGAAGGCTGATCCCTCTCCCCGCAGTTCCCCCGCAGGACTGACGCGCCCGGTCGGCGCCTCCTTGCCTTCCGACCGGCCGGTCGGGACGGAGCGCGGGGTCTTGACGACGACGGGCCGGCGGTCGTATGTGGGGAAGATGGGACATCGCCCGCGGGCCTTCCTGTGGGCCTCGATCGCCCTGGTCGTGGCGGTCCTGGCCGGCGGGGCCATGCCCCGCGGCAGGCGCTCGCCTGTCGATGCCCCGGGTCTCATCGGATATCTGTACGTGAACGAGGGGACCGCCGACCGGAACGACCCGGAGGCGGACAACGTCGTCGCGGGGTTCGCCGCCTTCGCCGACGGGGCGCTGGCTCTGCTTCCCTCATCCCCCTGGTCCACAGGAGGGAAAGGGACATCGGGACCGGTGTTCCTGGCGGCCCCGCGCATCGGCATCGGTCCGGACGCCCGGCATCTGTTCGTGGCCAACTGGGGGAGCCACAGCCTCGCCGTCTTCGACATCACCGACGACGGCTCGCTGCGGGCCATCGAGGGCTCGCCGTTCGACAGCAGGGGCCTGCATCCGGAAGGGCTCGCGCTGTCACCCGACGGCCGCTTCCTGTTCGTGGGGCACTCGGGCGATCATTCGATCGTGTCGTTCGTCCTCGACGGGGGCGGGCGCCCGGAGCCCGCCTCCACGTTCGCGATCGATACGGAGCCGGACGGACTGGCGACGACACCCGACGGGCGGTTCCTCCTGGCGAGCCTGCCGTCCCTGGGACGGATCGCGGTGCTGCGGGTCGCCGCGGACGGCGGCCTGTCGCACGTCCCCGGCTCTCCGTTCGACGCCGACGCCGGCGCCGCGGACGGCATCGTCCTGGGCCGCGGCGGGGCCCTGGCCTATGTCGCCGATGCCAGGTCGTTCCGTACCGAGCTCAGTCTCTACTCGCTCGATCCGCGCGGGGTCCTGCGCTCCGTTCCGGGCTCCCCCTTCGGCAGGCCGGGTCCCGCGGCGAACATCCTTCACCTCATCCCCGGCGGCGCCGTCCTCGCCGCCGCGCTGCCGGACATCGACCGCGTCGCCGGCTTCGCCATCGGCGCCGACGGGCGACCGTCGCCCGCGCCGGGCTCACCGTTCAGGGGCGGTCCGCTCGGCACGGCGCCGACCGGAATGGCGACCGATCCGCTCGGTCGCTACCTGTACGTCGCCGACGCCACGAGCGACGCGATCTCCGTGCTGCGCCCGGATTCCCAGGGCCGTCTGCTGCTGGCGGCGGACGGCGTGCGCACCGGAGTTCACGGCCTGCCGCTCTCCGGTCTGGCGTTCGCGGCCGCGGGGGACGAGGACGGTGACGGGATCGAGGCGGTGATCGACAACTGCCGGGCGATCGCCAACGCCTCGCAGTCGGACGCCGACGGCGACGGCCGGGGCGACGCCTGCGACGATTGTCCGCTGGTCCAGGACGCCGCGCAGCGCGACGCCGACGGCGACGGCGCGGGGGACGCGTGCGACGACGATCGGGACGGCGACACGATTCCGGACGCGAGCGACGTGTGCCCGGACCGGGCGGACCCCGACCAGACCGACACCGATCGGGACGGTGTCGGCGACGCCTGCGACAATTGTCCCTCGTCGCCCAACCCCGGCCAGGAGGACGCGGACGCCGATCTCGAGGGAGATGTCTGCGCCCGCCCGTTCACCCGGATCGGCTGGCTGTACGTCCTGACCAACGCCGCGGACAACTCGCTGGCCGCCTGGGAGGTCGACACGCTCGGGCGCCTGCGCCGGCTGCCCGGTTCCCCCTTTCCCACGGGTGGCCGGGGGCCGCTGGCCTCGACCCTGTTCGCGCCCCAGCGCCTCGCCGTGCTGCGCGGCGCGCCGTCCATCCTGTTCGCCTCCAACGAGGGGAGCCACGACCTGAGCGCCTTCCGCATCCAGCCGGACGGCCGGCCCGAGCTCGTCCCCGGCTTCCCGCGCGCGACCGGCGGCCTCTTTCCGGCGGCCCTGGCGATCCACCCGGGCGGTCCCTACCTCGCCGCGGCGAATCTCTCCCAGATCAGCCTGTTCCTCGTGAAGCGCTCGACCGTCGACCTGACTCCCGTGCCCGGTTCGCCCATCCCCGTGACCGGCTCCGTGGGGGGACTGGCCTTCCCGGCGGACGGCAGGATCCTCGAGGTCGCGCTCACCGACCTGGGTTCGGCGCGGGCGATCCGGTTCAAGGCGCCGTTCCCCGTGGTGAACGGCTCCGCCGCCGGCATCAGCGGCGCTTCGACCGCGGGCCTCGCGTTCAACGCCGCGGGGACTCGCGTCTACATCGGAGGGGCCACCGCGGGCCCGTCCATCGCCGGGGGGTTCAGCATCGATTTGAACGGCAGGGCGACAGCGCTCCCTCGCTCGCCGCAGGGGGGCGGGGGGATCAACTCCAACGTCGTCCTGGTCTCGCCCCGCGACCGTTTCCTGTACGTCTCGAACCAGGGAAGCGACACGATTGCCGGGTTCCGGCTGGAGGCCTCCGGAGCCATGGCGCCGCTGCCGGCGACACCCTTCGCCAACGCCCCCTTCGGGGCCGTTCCCGTCGGCCTGGCGACCGACACGCTCGGCCGCCTCCTGTTCGCGGCCGACGCGGGGGACGACGCCGTCACCGTGCTGAGGATCGAGAAGGACGGGTCCCTCCTGCCCGTCGGGAGGGCCGAGAAGACCGGCGCCATCGGCGGCCGGCCGCTCGGCGGGATCGCGTTCGTGCCGTCGGGGGACGAGGACGGAGACGGCGTCGATTCGCTGGTCGACAACTGCCCGGCGGCGGCCAATCCGGGACAGTCGGACGCGGACCTCGACGGCGCGGGGGACGCCTGCGACGACTGTCCGGGGCTCCGGAACCCCGGTCAGGAGGACTCGGACGGCGACGGTGTCGGCGACGCCTGCGATCCCGATCCCGACGGCGATGGTCTCCTCGCGCCCGAGGACAGCTGTCCGCTCGATGCCGACCCGCAGGACGTCGACCGTGACGCCGACGGCACCGGCGACCTGTGCGATCCATGTCCTGACGATCCGAAGAACGACGAGGATCAGGACGGGAGCTGCGCGGGGGTCGATAACTGTCCGGCGAAACCGAACCCGCGTCAGGAGGACGCGGACGGTGACGGGCGCGGCGACGCCTGCGACAATTGCCTGACGATCTACAACCCGGATCAGGCGGACATCGACCGCGATGACGAAGGGGACGCCTGCGAGAAAGGGTTCCAGCAGGAGTCGTACCTGTACGTGAACGGCATGTCCCCCTTGAACAGGATCGCCGGATTCGAGACCAAGACGACCGGCACGCTCATGCCCGTTCCGGGCTCTCCCTTCCTCACGCTGGGATCGGGGCGCCAGGACAATCCCGCTCCGTCGGGGGCTCCGGGCCTGGCCATCGACGGTCGCGGCACGCGGTTGTTCGCCCTCAATCCGCTCTCCCGCTCGGTCTCGGTGCTCGAGCTGTCCGGCTCCGGAACGCTCGAGCTCGGGATCGGATCCCCCTACGTGGTGCCGCTCACCAATCCGCTCGGTATCGCGACCGACCGGGCCGGACGCACGCTTTACGTCAGCGGCCTGGCGCTTGCGGAGGCCGGGGAGAGTCCGCAGGGGGCCCTCGCCGTGATGGGCGTGTCGCGCTCGGGACGCCTCACGGCCATGACCGGGGTGGTGCTCCCGATGACGGGGGAGCCGGACGGCCTGGCCCTTTCACCCGACGGCTCTCTCCTCGCAGTCGCCGTCCCCGATGCCGGCGAGGTCGCCCTGTTCGAGGTGCGCGAGCCGGGGGTTCTGGATCCGCTGCCAGGCTGGCCTGCCGCCGTTCCCGGGATCGATCGCCCGGGGCCGCTGGCGTTTCAGCGGCGCGCGGCGGTGCCGGGAGCGGCCCCCCTCGAGAGGCCGTGGCTCCTGGCCGTCGGTCAGGCGCCCCCCTGGCCGGCCGCGATCTCCGTCGTGACCGCGGACGCGGACGGGCCGGTGCCGGTCACGTTCTTCGACCTTGGGGTCCCAGGAGGGACGCTCGACATCGCGCCCGACCAGGAGAAGGATCGCCTGTTCGTGTCGCTCCCCGGCGCGAACGCCGTGGGAGCCGTGGACGGCGCGTTCGCCGGCCCCGCGCGGTACGCCCCCGGTTCCCCTTTCCCGCTGCCCCAGACCGCGGCGATTCCGTCCGGCCTGGCCCTCGGTCCGCGGGGACAAAGACTGCACGTCGTGGCGCGCGGATCGAACACCGTCACGACCCTGGGTGTCGACGAGGACGGCCGGATCCATCCCCCCGTCGTCCCTCCGATGGCGACCCTGATTCAGGCGGCGAACCCTTCGGCGGGGGTCGCCCTGCTGCCGGCCCTCGATCTGGACGGGGACGGGATTCCGCCACCGCTCGACGATTGTCCGGGAGTAGCGGACCCCGCCCAGGGGGACTCGGACGAGGATGGGGCCGGTGACGCCTGCCAGCCGACCGTGTCGCTCGGGAGCGTCGTTCCGGCGCTCGCAAGCCCGGCGGGAGATCTCCGCACCCTTCCGGTCCTGGCGGCCGGGGCGCGGATTTCCGATCCCGACGCCCAGACGCTGCGGGGCCGCGCGATCGTGTGGGTGAGAGAGGCGACGACCGTCACCCTGAAGGACGCCGCCACCTCCGGGATCTTGAGCGATTCCATCGACTGCGGCGCCGGCCTCGAATTGGAGGGCCGGCCGGGCGAAGGGCTGGCGTTCCTGGATGACTCGGCGGGGACGCCGATCCTCGTGGACGAAGACTCGACTCTGGCCTGCGACGACCGACTGCAGGACTACGAGATCGCGGCCGGCGCGTGCGACGCCGAGGGGGCGCCGTTCGGTCCGAGTCTGTCGCTGCAGGGGATGGCGCTTCCGGCGCCCGTCTGCGCGCGTGCCGTCGCGGACCCGGCGCGGCGCTTCCATCTGCGTCTCGAGACGATCGCCCCCGGCGGCGCCACCCTCACGGCCGAACGGATGGCGGCCACGATCAAGGTCGCCTACGTCGGTTCGAAACTGCCGGGTTCCGTCCCGCTGGACGCCTTGCCGCCGCTCGCGGGGGAGGAGTCGAGGCCCATGGTCCTGACCCTGTCGGCGACGGACGGCGACACGCCGGAGGTCTTCGGCCGTGCGGATTTCGCATGGCGCGGAGAGCAGTCCCTGGTGTTCGGGCATGCGCCGCTCGCCTCCCGCCCCCCGGACGCGCTCGTCGAATGCGCGTCGCCCGCGGGTGCGGAGGTCGTCCTCGACGGCGCCGGCTCGTCCGATCCCGACGGCGATGCGCTCGAGCACCTGTTCATCCTGGAGGATGACGAGTCTTCCCCCTCGGTCCTCGCCGCGGGGGAGAGGACGACCGTCACGCTCCCTCGCGGTCGCCACTCGATCGCGCACCGCGTGCGCGACCCGGCCGGTCTGGTGTCGAGCGCCCTGTTCGGCGTGAACGTGGTCGACACCACGCCGCCCATCGCGACAGCGGTGCCCCGGCCGGCGCTCCTGTGGCCGCCGGACCACAGCCTGGTCCCGGTGCACGTGGACCTCGTCGCCTCGGACGCCTGCTCGGCGCTCGTCGACGTGCGCCTCCTGGGGGTGCGCAGAAGCGAGCCCGACGATGCGCCGGGGAGCGGCGACGGCAGGACCACCGGGGACGTCGCCGGAGTCGAACCGGGCGACGACCGCGACGTCCTGCTGCGCGCCGAGAGGTCGAGCACGGGCGCGGGGCGCACCTACACGCTGACGTACCGTCTCACCGACGCGGCGGGGAACACACGGACGCTGGAGGTCCCGGTCGTTGTTCCGCGGACCCTGGCGAAGTAGAGGATCGCGCCGGCGGGCTGCGCCGCGCGTCTATAATCGGCTGAGCCCACGAGGTGACTCATGACGAAGGTCCCCGGCTGGTACAAGGATCAGAAGAAGAAATACCCCGAGGTGTTTCGGTCGTATGAATCCCTGGGAGACGCCTGCCGCAAGGCCGGCCCGATCGACGACAAGACGGCGGCCCTGGTCAAGCTGGCGATCGCCGTCGGCACGCGCCACGAGGGAGCGGTGCATTCCCATACACGGCGCTCCATCGAGGCGGGTGCTTCGATCGACGAGTGCCGGCACGTCGTCCTGCTGTCCCTGACGACGATCGGCTTCCCGGCGATGATGGCGGCGCTCTCGTGGGTCGAGGACGTGGCGAAGGACGCGTCGTAGCGTCCCCTTCAACGTTTCTTCAGCCACTCGTCGAGCCAGCCGATCACCGTGTCGTGCCAGAGAATGCTGTTCTTCGCCTTCAGCACCCAGTGGTTCTCGTCGGGAAAGTAGAGCAGCTTCGAAGGGATCCCCCGGCGCTGCAGGGCGGTGAAGACGGAGAACCCTTCGGTCTCGGGCAGCCGGAAGTCTCTGGCGCCGTGCACGACCAGCGTCGGCGTCTTCCAGCTGGAGACGTAGAGGGCGGGAGACCATGTCTCGTGCGTCGTTCCCGTCTCCCACGGCAGGCCCCCCTGCTCCCACTCCGGGAACCACAGCTCCTCCGTCGTGTAGTAGGAGGTGCGGGTATCGAACTCGCCGTCGTGGGTGACCAGGCACTTGAAGCGATCGGTGTGGCCGGCGATCCAGTTGATCATGTAGCCGCCGTACGAAGCGCCCAGCGCCCCCATCCGTGAGGCGTCGAGGAACGGGTAGGTCGCCAGGGCGTAGTCCAGCCCTTTCATCAGATCGTCATAGGGCGCGCCGCCCCAGTTCTTCCTGATGGCGTCGGTGAACGCCTGACCGAACCCGGTGCTGCCGTGGAAATTGATCGTGATCACGGCGTAGCCCGCCCCGGCGTAGGCCTGCGGGTTCCAGCGGTAATGGAAATGGTCCTCCCAGGATCCCTGCGGTCCGCCGTGCACGAGGAACGCCAGGGGGTACTTGCGTCCCTCCTGGAAGCCGACCGGTTTGAACAGCCATCCGTGCACCTTTTCATCCAGGGCCCCCTTGAACCAGAACTCCTCCGGCCGGCTCATCTGCGCAGCCTGCAGCCGCGCCGCGTTCACGCGGGTCAACGCCCGCGCGTCGGTGCCGTCGGAATGGCACGTGACGATCTCGGCGGGAGAGGTGAGGGAGTCCTGCGCGTAGACCAGCCGGCCGCGCGAGGTCACGGCCAGATCGGAGTTGTAGTGATCTCCCACCACGACGCTGGCCTTGCCGCCTGCCGGATCGACGCCGAAGATCTTCCTGCGCGCCGTCTCCTCGGCGAGGACGAACAGCCGCTTTCCGTCCGCCGACCAGGCGACCGAGTCGGCCGAGCGGTCCCAGGCCTCGGTGAGGACGCGCCCCTTCCCCGCGGCCAGATCGTAGAGAGCGACGCGCTGGCGGTCCGCCTCGTACATCGGCCGGGACATCGCCAGGTACGCCAGGGTCCTGCCGTCGGGAGAGAAGGCCGGCTGCGTGTCGGCCGCTTCGTTGGCGCAAGTCAGGCAGCGGTAGCCTCCGCCGTCGACCGCCGCGAGATAGATGTTGGTGTCGGTGGACCAGGCCGGGTTCTTCGCCATCTTGGAGGTGAACGCGATCGACTTGCCGTCGGGAGACCAGGCGAACTCCTCCGTCCCGCCGAACGGCTTCGTCGGACTGTCCGCATCGGCCCCCTTCATGACATCGACCGGCTCCCCGCCCCGGATCCGCCCGACGAAGATGTGATTGCGCTTCCCCTCGTCCCAGGCGTCCCAGTGCCGGAACATCAGACGCGTGTAGACGCGCGCCTTGACCGGGTCGTCGCTCTTCCCCTTGTCGCGTCCGGCCGTGCACGCCAGGTTCGGGCAGTCCGGGTACACCTCGGCCGAGAACGCCAGCCGCGACCCGTCCGGGGACCACTCCACGTTGTCGACGTCCACCGGCAGGTCCGTCGCCTGCCGCGCCTCCCCGCCGGACGGATCGATGGTCCAGATCTGCGAGGAGCCGCCGCGATCGGAGACGAAGGCGATCGTCCTGCCGTCCGGCGACCAGCGCGGCGAGGTGTCGGCCGCATGGGCGCTGGTCAGCCGCCGCGGCTCGCCGCCGTCGATCGCCACGATGAAGAGATTCGTGTAGTTCTTGTTCGCCTCCGCGTCGTAGACCCGGCGCGTGAACACGACCTGGCTCCCGTCGGGGGAGGGCTGCGGACCCGCCAGCCGCTCCATCGCGATCATGTCGTGGACCGAGAACGGATGTGCCGCCTCCTCGGCGCGGCTCACCGCGGGGACGGCGGCGCAGGCGAGGAGGAGCAGGACCAGGGAGCGGACGGGTGAAGCAGCGGGGGATCTCATCGCGGGCCTCCAGCAGATGTGTCGATCGTCGCCTCGGGGCGGCGCTGTTCTATCTCCGGCCGCGCGGCCTGTCAAGCGCACGCGGGTCCCATCTCCATAGCACCGCCGTTTGACACCCCGAGGAAGCGGCCGTTAGAATCCATCCCAGGCAGTCCGTCTCGCTCTCGGGCACCAGCGTGAAGCGGCAGGGGCGTGCCCCCCGGCAGGATCGGCGGGGGATTTCCGTGGAGGAGACCGATGTCCGTCAACTCGAAGCGGATTCTGATCGGCGCGCTCGTCGGTGGCGTGGTGTGGAATGCCTGGAGCATGGTGGTGAAAGGGATCCTGCTCGCCAGCCGCTACGAGAAGGCGACCGCCGCGGGGTCGTTCCAGGCCACCCCACGCCTGCCGTTCATGCCTCTCTGGATCGTCACGCTCTTCGTCCTCGCGTGGATCATCGCTTCGCTGTATGCCGCCGTGAGGGTGACCTGGGGCCCCGGCCCGGTGACCGCGCTCAAGCTCGGCGTCATGGCCGGTTTCGCCATCGGGGTTCCGGGCAATCTCGGGACCGCCTCCTGGGCGACCTTCGGCCGGATCTTCCCGTTCTGCTGGGCGCTGGACCTGGGAATCGGATCCGTGTTCGCAGCCCTCATCGCCGGCTGGCTGTATCGCGATTGAGGAGGGGGCCGGTCTCGCCGGTGATGAGGCGGGCGCCGCTCTCGTAGCGCACGTACAGCCACGTCCACTCCAGCATCACGACCAGCCTGTTGCGGAAGCCGATCAGGAAGGAGATGTGGATCAGGAGCCAGGCCAGCCAGGCCACGAAGCCCGACAGGAGGATCCGGCCGAATTGCGCCACCGCCGCCGCCCGGCCGATGGTCGCCAGGGAGCCCTTGTCGCGGTAACGGAACGCTTCGAGCGGACGGCCGCCGAGCGCGCGCAGGATGTTGCGCGCCGCGTGACGGCCCATCTGGATGGCGGCGGGGGCCACTCCCGGGACCGGTCGGCCGTCCTGCTGCAGCGACGCCAGGTCGCCGATCACGAAGACCTCGGGATGGCCCGGCAGCGTCAGGTCCGCCTTGACCGCGACGCGCCCGGCGCGATCGAGCGGAACGCCGAGCGATCGCGCGATCGGTGACGCGGCCACGCCCGCGGCCCACAGGACGTTGCGCGAATCGATCCGTCTCCCGCCGAGCGTCACGCCGGTCGCGTCGATCGCGGTGACGGGCGACCCCGTGACGACTTCCGAGCCGAGGCGCTCGAGGGCCCTCTTGGCCTTCTCCGACAGGCGCGCGTCGAACGTCCCCAGGATGCGCGGTCCCGCTTCGACCAGGACGATCCGGGCCGACCCCGGGTCGATGCTGCGGAAGTCCCGGCGCAGGATGTGCCGTCCGATCTCGGCCACGGCCCCGGCCATCTCCACGCCGGTCGGGCCGCCCCCGACCACGACGAAGGTCAGCCAGCCGCGGCGTCTTGCGGGGTCGGTCTCGCGCTCGGCTGCTTCGAAGGCGAGCAGGATCCGTCTGCGGATCGCGAGCGCGTCCTCGATCGTCTTCAGCCCCGGTGCGAACGGCGCCCAGTCGTCGTGCCCGAAGTAGGAGTGGGCCGCCCCGGTGGCCACGATCAGGAAGTCGTACGGCACCTCGCCGTCCGCCAGGAGAACCTTGCGCGCCTCGACGTCGATGGCGGTCGCTTCGCCGAGGATGACCGTGGCGTTCTTCTGGCGCCGCAGGATCCGCCGGATCGGCATGGCGATGTCGCTCGGGTTCAGCGCCGCCGTGGCGACCTGGTAGAGCAGCGGCTGGAACAGATGGTGGTTGCGGCGATCGACGACCGTCAGGCGCACCGGGGCGCGCCGGAGCGCCCGGGCGGCGTAGAGGCCGCCGAAGCCGCCGCCGAGGACGACGACGCGGGCGGGTGTCTCCGGGGCGGTCATGTCTCGGACACGCTCCTAGGGTGAGCGCCGCGGACGAATCTCAGAGCCGCGGTCATGCCCCCACGGCCCTACTTGCTGAACACGAACTTGTTCGGCGATCCCTCCAGCACCGAACCCTTGCCCGGCCGCCAGAGGGCGTGCTTCTCGATCTCCTTCGCGAGTGCCAGGTCCCTCTCGGTGATGCCGCCCGAGGCGTGCGTCTTCAGCTTGACCCAGACCTTCCCCCAGGTGACCTCGAGGTCCGGATGGTGGTAGGCCGCCTCGCTGAGAAAGCCGATGGCGTTGACCAGCATCAGCGTGGTCGGCCAGCCGTCCGTGCTGTACTTGCGGCGCAGCCAGCCGTCCTCCAGCTTCCAGCCGGGAAGCTCCTTCTCCAGACGAATCGTGATCTCCTGGTCCGGGATGACCGGAAGCTTTTCAGGCATTCGACACCTCCCGTCGCCGAGCTAGTCGAGAATCCACTTCTTCTTCTCGCGGTTGAAGTACATGTGGCGCGGCATCGAGCGATCTTCCTTGAGGAGGTCCTGCACGGAAGGCTTTCCCCGGAGCGCCTTCTGGATCGCCTCTTTCATGGCGGAGCGGTTGTTGCGGTAGAGCTCGTTGAAGTCGGCATCCTTCATGTCCGACAGGCGCGGGTCGACCCACACCAGGGAGATGATGCACAGGCTCTCGGCCTTGTTCTTCGGGATGATTCCGGCCTCCACGGCGTCGAGCACGCCGTCGGCGATGCCGGCCTGGACGGGGCCGCCGTAGACCATCACGTCCGCCATCTTCTTCAGCTGCACCTTGGGCACCATGATGGTCGCCGGCTTCACCATCTTACCGCCGTCCACCAGGCAGAAGAAGCGCGAGAAGCCGGCGCTCTGTCCCATGATCGTCGCGAACGCCTGGCCGACCGGACCATCCATCTCGCCGATCACGATCTCCGGCTCGGTCCACAGCCAGTCCTGGCTGCCTTCCCCCATCGCCTCTCCGAAGCGGATCCTGATCCGATCAGGCATGACTCTTCCTCCGTGTGGATCGTCCGAGAACGCGGCTCCCGTGGAAAAACGGCGCCGATCCTACCCCAGGCTGCGCGTCACTGTCACTCTCGGCGACCACGTCGCGAAACGCGGAACGCGCGCCGGGACGGACCGCGCGTATGATCGGCGTCCATGGACCGTCGTCACGTCCGTCTCGGGTTCGCGGGGTTCGGGAACGTCGGCCGCGCCCTGGCGCGTCTCCTTCTGGAGCGGCGCGACGAGATCGGCAGGCGGCACCATCTGACGTTCGAGACGACGCTCCTCGCGAGCGGCCGCCGCGGTGCTTGGGTCGAGCCCGGGGGGATCGATCTCGAAGCGGCGCTGCGCGACGGCTGGTCGTCGCCCGGCCGGCTGCCGGACGCGCTGCGCGATGCTCCCGTCGATCTTCTGTTCGAGACGACGCCTTTGGAGCCGAGGACCGGCGAGCCCGCCTTGTCGCACGTGCGCACGGCGCTCGAACAGGGGATGTCGGTCGTCACGGCCAACAAGGGACCGGTCGCCCTGGCGGCGCGCGACCTCTTCGCGATCGCGCGGCGCACGGGCGCGGGGTTCCGCTTCGAGTCGGCCGTGGCGGATTGCCTGCCGGTGTTCAATCTGGTCGAGGCGGCGGTGCCGGTGGGACGGATCGTGCGCTGCCGGGGTGTTCTCAACTCGACCAGCAACCACGTGCTGCAGGCCGTGAGCCTGGGCCGGCCGGCCGACGATGCCGTCGCCGAGATGCGGCGTCTGGGTCTCGCCGAGGCCGATCCGTCGCACGATCTGGAGGGCTGGGACCAGGCCGTGAAGATCGTCATCCTGGCGAACGTCCTGATGGGTCGAAACCTGAAGCCGCCGGACGTCGAGCGCACCCCCCTGGCCTCGGTCGACCCGGCCTGGCTGCGCGGCGAGACCCGGGCCGGCCGGACGGTGCGACTGATCGCGGAGGCGGCGCTCGATGGACCGGCGCGCGTGCGCGCGGAGGGGATGTCGCCGGGGGATTTTCTGGCGTCGCTCCCGGGCGTGTCTCTGGGCCTGACGCTCGACACCGAGCTGGCCGGGACGATCAACGTGTCGATCGTGGAGCCGCACGTCGAGCAGACCGCCTACGGCATGCTGGCCGACCTGGTCGCCATCCGTCAGGGACGACGGCTCGTCCCGACGCCGCTTCTGTCCTAGGGATCAGTCACCCTCCGCGCGGTACACCTCCCGGCCGTCGAACAGCGTGAGGAGGACCTTCGCCTTGTGGATGTCGAGCGGCGGCGCCTGGAAGATGTCGGGCTTGAGGACGACCAGGTCGGCCAGCTTCCCTTCCTTGATCGATCCCTTGACGTCCTCCTCGAACGACGCGTAGGCGCCGTTGATCGTGTACGCGGCGATCGCCTGCTCGAGGGTCACGCGCTCCCGCGGGATCCACCCTCCCTCGGGCCGGCCGTCCGTGTCCTGGCGCAGCACCGCGTTGTGCAGGCCGATCATCACGTCCATCGTCACCACCGGCCAGTCGCTGCCGAACGCCAGCCGGCCTCCGCTCAGGGCGATGCTGTTCCAGGCGAAGGCGCGCCCGACCCGCTCGGGGCCGACGTTGACGGCCCACACGTTGAGGAGGTTCGGCTCCGGGTAGGCGTGGTACGGCTGCATGCTGGCGATGACCCCGAGCGAGCCGAAGCGCGGGATGTCGGAGGCGTCGATCGTCTCGATGTGCTCCAGGCGGTGGCGCCGCTTCAGCCCGGGGTGCTCGCGCTCCGCCGCCTCGATGGCGTCGAGCGACAGGCGCACGGCGGCGTCGCCGATGGCGTGGATGTAGATCTGGAAGCCGGCGGCGTCCACCCGCCGCACCATCGCCTGCAGCTGGCGCGCGTCGTAACGGGGCGTCCCCCGGAGCGCCTTGTCGTTGGAGTAGGGAGCGAGCATCGCGGCGGTGTTCGACTCGATGACTCCGTCGGCGAAGAATTTCACGGTGCCGGCGCGCACGAAGTGATCGTGGTGGGCCCGCTGCGCCGCCAGGATCCGCGCGACGAGGGAATCGGTCAATTGGACCGGATTCTCGGGCATCGGGAACGCGGTGGAGGTGCGCACCGTGAGGTGGCCGTCCTTCTGCATCTCGGCGTACAGATCGATCTCGTCCTGGCCGCCGCTGCAGTTCTGGACGCTCGTGATTCCGAAGCTGTTGGCCAGCCTCATCCCCTTCAGGAGCGCCGCGATCTTCCTGTCGTGCGACGGCTTCGGGAGGACGCGCTCCATGAGCCCCATGGCCCCCTCCTTCAAGGCCCCGGTCGGCTCGCCGGTCTTCCGGTCCTTGACGATCTCCCCCTGGCTCGGGGGCGGCTGCGGCGTGCGGGCCGTGATCTCGGCCGCCCGCAGGGCCGCGCTGTTGCACCATCCCGAGTGGCCGTCGTAGGAATACAGGAAGACCGGCCGGCGCGTCTCGGCCGCGTCGAGATCCTTGCGACCCGGCAGGCGCTCCGGGAACGTCGAGTACAGCCACCCGGATCCCAGGATCCAGGGTTCGTCGGGATGGTCGGCCGCGTAGCGCCGCACGCGCCCCTGGATCTCGTCCAGGGTCACGGCACCGGTCAGGTCCACCTGGTCCAGGCCGAGCGAGCCGTCCAGGAAATGCGAGTGGGAGTCGTTGAACCCCGGGAGGACGACGCCGCCGCGCGCGTCGTACTCGCGGGTCGACGGCCCCTTGAGGGCCCGGACATCCTTCTCGGTACCGACCCTGACGATGCGATCGCCGCGCACCGCCACCGCCTCGGCCCAGGGCCGCTCCGGCTCGACCGTGTAGACCCGGCCGCCGACGATCAGCAGGTCGGCCGGCGGCTCGGGCGGGGCCGCCGTGCAGCCCGCGGCGAGACACGCCAGGGCGAGCGGGACGAAGGCGCGTGCTATCATCCGCCGCGGCGGAGGTGCGGACTGCTCTCCATCGTCGCCTGCCATCCCGACGGACGGATCGAAGAGGGAATCGCGAAGGATCGGCTGCCCGCCCTCCTCGCCGCCACGGGCACGACGCTCTGGATCGACCTCAGCGGGCCGGGCAAGGACGACTCGGACGTTCTGACCTCGGTGTTCCGGTTTCATCCTCTGACCCTCGAAGACTGCGAATCGCGGCGCCACAACCCGAAGATCGACGACTACGGCTCCTATCTCTTCATCCTGACGCACGGTGTTCATCCCGAAAGCTCGGCGCGCGAGTTCCGCACCCGGCAGCTGTCGATCTTCCTGGGACCTAACTACCTCGTCACCTACCACGGCGAGAAGTCCAGAAGCGTCGAGGCGGCCCTCGACGGCGTCCGCAAGAACCCGCTCCTCATGGCCCACGGGCCGGGGATGATCCTCTACCGGACGCTCGATCATCAAGTTGATTTGTACCTGCCCCTGATGGAGAACTTCCAGAAGCGGATCGAGGAGATCGAGAAGGCCTGCTTCGAGGCCACGACCTCGGCCATCCTGCAGGATGTCTTTGGCCTGCGCAAGGCGCTGGTCCGTCTGCGCCGCTTCTCCGGTCACCAGCGCGAGACCCTCCTGCGTCTCAGCCGGCGCGAGTTCTCGTTGATCGACGAGCGCAGCGCCATCTACCTGCGCGACGTCTACGACCATCTGGTCCGGATCACCGACCTGGCCGACTCGTACCGCGAGCTGGTCGCGGGTGCTTTGGAGGCCCACCTGTCGATCGTCTCGAACCGGACCAACGAGATCATGCGGGCCCTCACGGTCATCACCACGCTGTTCATGCCGCTGACCCTGATCACCGGCATCTACGGCATGAACTTCCAGGACATGCCGGAGCTCCGCTGGAAGCACGGTTCACTCTTCGCCTACGGCCTGATGGCCGCGGTCGCCGGACTGATGTACTACCTGTTCCGCCGGCGCGGAATCTTTCGCGGCCCGGGTCGCTGAGGGCGCCCCGCGATCGCGGCCTTCCGCTCCGACAGTGAGCGCTCCACGACCCGGCTGCCGAGGCGGTGCGACGCCTCCTTGCGGTCGATGCGTCCGGTCGCGAGCTCGTGCAGGACGACCGCCTTGTAGATCTCGAGCAGCCCGCGCCGCAACGCCTTGCCCAGGATCTCCACCTCGTCCGCCTTCAGACGATCGCACACGTAGGACAGCTCCTCGCCGATCGGCCTGCGGTAGGTCTCTTCGAGGCTCTTCATCCGTCCCTCGTCGCCGTCGCGCCTTGTCCACGGCGTCGGCGCATCTTCGCACACGGGGCCGTCCTGCGCCAGACCTGCCGGCCCCTGGGGGCCCCGGTGTGCGAGGCGGGCCGCAGCGCGGCGCGGCTCATGCTCACACGCGCGGGTAAGCCGGCGCCCAACCGCGGCGCATGGCACGGTTCGAAATCGCCGTGCCGCGTTGCGGCCCGCCTCGCACGGGGGACGCCTGAGGCCGCCGGCAGATTGGCGACAGTCAAGGCGCTGCATCAGCGCCCCTCGATCGCAGACTGGCCGCTGACACAGGTCCCGCTTCGGGTGGACAATAGGCCATGAGGCGCCCGGCCATGATCGTCCGACGGCTCCAGCTCCTGAGTCTGGCCTTCGTGACTCTTCTGCTCTCCTTCGGTTCCATCGGCGCGCCGCGCGCCGGTGAACCGGCCGTCTCCACGCCCCCGCCGGCCACGACTCCTTTGCGCGAATACGTGAGGGTGGTCCAGAGGCCCTACCTCCGGGTCGGACTGACGGTGACCGTGGTCGAGCGGCAGGGGAAGCCCGTTCGCGGCCTGTCACGGGACGACTTCCGCGTGCTGGAGGACGGCGAGGAGATGGAGCTGGCCGATTTCGGCCCGGAGGGGACGCGACGCGACCGGCCGCTGTCGGTCGCCGTGCTCCTCGATCTGTCCTACAGCATGGGGAGCCAGGTGAAGAAGGTGCGCGAGGCGGCGCAGGCGCTCCTGGCGACGCTGCGGCCGGGGGACGAGATCATGGTCGCCAAGTTCAACGACGATCTGACCGTCCTGCAGAATTTCACCGGCGACCCGGGCGATCCGGAAAAGACCCTGAAGCGGGTCGGCACCGCCTTCGGGGGCACGGCGATCTTCCGATCCATCGAGACGACGCTGCGCGACCTGCGCTCCCGCGCGGGGCGCAAGGTGATCCTGGTCGTGAGCGACGGCCTGGACAACGACATCGAGCGCGGCGGCTCGGTCTTCCAGTCGCTCTACCTGCAGGACCTGATCCGGCTGTGCTTCAGGACCGGGACGACGGTCTACGGCGTCCGTCCGGGGATGAGCACGACTTCCTGGCTGCCGTTCGAAGGATTCGTCGAAGAGACGGGCGGCCGCCTTCTCTACACCGGGGGGGATCTCGAGACGCTCTTCGCCCGCCTGGGCGAGGAGTTCCAGAGCCAGTACTACGTGGGGTACGACGTCGACCCGCAGCAGGCCGGGAAGAGACGCAGACGAATCAGGGTCGAGGTGCTGCGACCCGATCTCACCGTCACGACGGTGCGTGGATTCACGGCAGCGCGCGACAATTTCGAGGCGTTGCGTCGCGATCTTCTCGATGACGGGGCCCAGGTGCGCGCCGACGCGGTGTACGAGCTGTCGTTCCTTCCCTCCGAGCGCTCGCTGCCGGTCCTGCTCAAGGCGGCGGCCGACCCGGATGAGAGGGTGCGGGACCTCGTGGCCCGGGGGCTCGGGCGGCTGGGCGACGAAGGGGGGATGCCGGCGCTCGTGGATCTCATGGGGGATCCCCTCCCCCCGGTCCGGGCTGCGGCGGTCGATTCCCTCGTCCTGTTCGCCGGCCGGGCGACGCCGCTCCTCCTCGGGGAGGTCGTGAGGCTGACGGCAGCGGAGCCGGCCGGCCTGCGGCTGGAGAGCCTTCTCGCCGCCCTGGGGCGCGTCGGTGACGAGCGGGCGCTCGTGCCGGTGTCGACAGCGCTCCGCGACGGCGGGTCGGCCGCCCGCGTCGCGGCGGCGCGGGCCCTCGGAGACCTGGGGCTGAGCGGGGGGATCACGCCGCTGCGCGCCGTCCTGTCCGACCCCGTTCCCGAGGTGCGCGAGGCGGCGGCACGCGCAATCGTGACCATCGCCGGGCCCGCGGCCCGCGGGGTGATCGAGGACTACATCGCGCGGGAGACGGACCCCCGCCTCAGGGAGCTGGCGCGCGACCTCCTGCGGCGCTGACGTGACGCGCGCCTTGGGATAGAATGCGGATCTTCCAGCAGGAGGTGAGCGACGATGGCTGATACCCGTTCGGCCGCCCCCAAGGTGACCTACGCGACCCTGGCGGCGGGCCAGACTCCCGAGTTCAACAAGGCGTACGACGAGGCGGTCGAAAGGGTCAAGGGGGCTCTGGGGAAGACGCACGGCCTCCTCATCGGCGGCCGGGAAATCCCGGCCAAGGAAACGTTCGCCGACACGAGTCCGAGCGACACCCGTATCGTGCTCGGCCGTTTCGCGAGCGGCTCCCGCGCCGACGCCCAGGCGGCGATCGCCTCCGCGCGCAAGGCGTACGAGACCGTCTGGCGCGACCTCCCCTGGCGAGAGCGGGTCGCCTTCATCCGCAAGACCGCGTCGATCATCGAGAAGCGCCGCTACGACATCGCCGCTCTCATGAGCTTGGAGGTGGGCAAGAACCGCCTGGAGGCGATGGGGGACGGCCAGGAGACGGCCGACCTGATGAACTACTACTGCGACCAGCTGGAAAGACACCAGGGGTTCGAAGAGCCTATGGACCGGCTGTCCGACAAGGAGGACAACCGGGACGTCCTGCGCCCGTTCGGAGTCTGGGTCATCATCTCCCCCTTCAATTTCCCGATGGCGCTCTCGGGAGGGCCCTCATCGGGGGCGCTCCTGGGAGGGAACACGGTCGTCTTCAAGCCGGCGACCGACACGCCGATGACCGGCTACGCCCTGGCGGAATGCTACCGCGAAGCCGGACTGCCGGAGGGAGTCTTCAACTACGTGACGGGTCCGGGGTCGAGCGTCGGAGACGAGCTGGTGACGAACGCGGGCGCCGACGGCATCCTGTTCACGGGCTCGCGCGAAGTCGGCTTCGACATCTTCAGGAAATTCTCGCGCTCCTATCCGAAGCCGTGCATCGCCGAGATGGGCGGCAAGAATCCTGCGATCATCGCCGCCAGCGCCGATCTCGAGGCGGCGACGGACGGTGTCCTGAAATCCGCCTTCGGTCTGCAGGGACAGAAGTGCAGCGCCTGCTCGCGCATCTACGTGCACAAGTCCGTGGCCCGGCCGTTCGCCGACCTCCTGGTCGAGAAGACGAACCGGATCGCCATCGGAGATCCGGTCAGGAAGGAGAACTGGCTCGGTCCGGTCATCAACAAGGCGGCCCACGACAAGTACGCCCGGTTCGTCGAGATCGGCAGAAAGGACGGAAAGATCCTGGCGGGTGGCGAGCTGCTGCGCGGCGAGCCGTACGACCACGGATTCTTCGTGAAGCCGACCCTCATCGGCGGGCTGCCGAAGGAGCACCGGCTGATGCACGACGAGATGTTCCTGCCGATCACCTGCCTGTGGGAGTTCGACACGTTCGAGGAGGCGATCGAGCTTGCGAACCGGACCGAGTATGGTCTCACCGCGGGTCTGTTCAGCCGGGACGAAACGGAGATCAAGAAGTTCTTCGATCGGATCGAAGCGGGGGTCGTCTACGTCAACCGGCGCGCCGGCGCCACGACCGGCGCCTGGCCCGGGATCAACCCCTTCGGAGGCTGGAAGGGGAGCGGTTCGTCGGGCAAGTCCTCCGGCGGACCTTACTACGCCGCCCAGTTCATGCGGGAGCAGAGCCGCACGCTGATCAAGGGGTAGGCCCTCGAGGGGGCCGGTCATGCAGGTGCTTACGGTCGGCGACTCGAGGCTCGTCCTGGTCCAGGGGGACATCACCCTGCAGGACACCGACGCGATCGTGAACGCCGCCAACACATCCCTTCTGGGCGGCGGAGGCGTCGACGGCGCGATCCACCGGGCGGGCGGCCCGCAGATCCTCGAAGAGTGCCGCTCGATCGTGGCCAGGCAGGGGGGCTGCCCCACGGGACAGGCGGTCGTCACCGGGGGCGGCCGGCTGAAGGCGCGCTTCGTCATCCATGCCGTGGGGCCGGTGTGGCGGGGGGGCGGCCACGGCGAGGACGCGGCGCTCCGCAGCGCCTACGCCGCCAGCCTGGCCCAGGCCCTCGCCGTCGGCGCGGAGTCCGTTTCCTTCCCCTGCATCAGCACCGGGATCTACGGATTCCCCGTCGAGCGGGCCGCCCGCATCGCCTGCGACGCTGTGGCGGCTTTCGTGACCGAGCACGGCCGTCCGCGCGAGGTGCGGTTCGTCGTCTTCAGCGCTCGGGACTACGCGGTCTACGCCCCTTTGATTGACGGCACCCCCTCCGGATCCTGAGTCGCGACGGGGCCCGGGTCGCCCCCACGTGGCTTCGGGTCGTCACCACCCGTCCGTTCGCTTATCCTGCTCACATCAACGCGCGGAATGCGTCCAATGAAGATGCAGGGGGCCAGCGGAGAGCCGGGGAACGTGAATCCACCGGATGAGGCTCGACTCATCGGCGAGGCGCAGCGGGGGAGTGCTGTGGCATTCGAGGACCTGGTGCGCCGTTACGACTCGGGCGTGCTCCGGCTGGCGCTCAGGATCGTGCGGTCCGAGGAGGAGGCGCGTGAGATCTACCAGGAGGCGTTTCTCAGGACGTTCAGCACGATCGGCGAGTTCCGGGGCGAGTGCTCCTTCGGGACCTGGCTCTACAGGATCGTCACGAACCTGTGCCTGGACCACACGCGCCGGCACCGGGCCGGACGGCGGAACGCTCCGCTTCTCCCGCTCGACGGCGAGCGCGGGGACCGCTGGACCGTCGAGGCGGCCCGGCTTCTGGTCGACCGGCGGCCGGGGAGCGATCCTGAGAGGGTCCTCGAATCGGGCGAAGTGCGCCGCCGCGTCGTCGAGGCGCTCGCGCTCCTGCCGGAGCGCGAGCGGCTGGTGTTCGAGCTGCGGCACGACCAGGGGCTGCGCCTGGCCGCGATCGCGGAGATCCTGGAGACCTCCGACCAGACGATCCGGAACTGCCTGTACCGGGCGCACCAGCGACTGCGCGCGGCGCTCGCCGACCTCAGAGAGATCGCGGCCGATGGGGCGTCCGGCCGGGCCCCATCTCGCGACAGAACCGTCCGACTCGGGGGCCGACCCGAGAGGGCGAATGGGGTGGAATGATGCTCTGTGAAAAGAACCGCGAATCCATCGTGATGATGATCCACGACGAGCTGGAGGAGGCGGAGCGCCGCGACCTGGAGACGCATCTTCATGACTGCCCGACCTGCGCGGCCGTGCTGGAGGAGGAGCGGCGGCTGATGGAGCTCGTCGCCCGCTCGTCGGAAGGGGAGCCCGCCCCGGATCTTCTGCGACGATGTCGCGAGGACCTGCACCGGGCCCTGGGCGGAGCGACGACCGCGGGGAGTCGTTCCGGGACCGCCGCGGCGCTCCGAGGCTGGAGAGTGCGGCTGTCGCCCGCGTGGGCCACGGCTCTGCTCGCGGCAGGCTTCGCCTTCGGCCGCGTCTTTCCCGGATCGGGGCTCTCGTCGCTGGGGGCCCGCCCGGAGACGGCCCTGGAGGCGGGGACCACGATCGCCAACGTCGATTTCCACGAGACCGATCCGCTCTCCGACCGGATCAGCCTGACCTACGACACGCTGCGACGTACGTCCCTCTCGGGGACAGCGGGCGACCCGCGGATCCGCCGGGTGCTGGTCGACACGGTGCGCGACAGCCGGAATGCCGGGCTGCGGCTGGAAGCCCTCGACGTTCTGCGCGGTCACGTCGACGATCGCGAGGTGCGCGCCGCCCTCGTGCGCGCGGTGCGCGACGACGACAACGCCGGCGCCCGGCTCAAGGCCCTCGAGGCCCTGAGGGGGCGCGCGGCCGACGACCCCGAAGTACGCGGCGCCATCATCGATGCGCTCGTGAAGGACACGAATCCTGGAGTGCGCGTGCGGGCCGTCGACGCGCTCCAGGGGACGCGAGGCCCCGAGACGCTGGCGGTGCTGAAACGGCTGGCCGACCAGGATCCCAACGAGTACGTGCGCCTGCGCTCGGCCGCCCTGGTCAGCGAGATGCTGCCGCAGGAGCGCGCGCGATGAGCCGGCGTCCCGTTCTCCGCTCCTGGGTGATCGCCGTGCTCTGCGCCTGCGCCGTGGCCGCCTCGCTCCGCGCCCAGGAGGCGCGCTATTACGCAGAGGGGCGCTTCCTGGTGCACGAGATCGCGGGGGTGGTGCGCGAGCCGGCGACCCGCATCCGCATCGAGACCGACCTCGGATCGGTGACCGTGCGGGCCGGCTCCGGCCCCGTAGTCCGCTACCGCATCCACGTGCGCACCCGGGGAGGAGACGACGCCGCGGCGCGGCGCCTCCTCGACGGGATGCAGATGAGCGCCTCGATGATCGGCGGCGTGCTCCTGTTCCGGGGCCAGGCCTCCGCTGCGGGGGCGGCGCGCGATCTGTCGGCCGATTTCGAGATCGAAGTGCCGGCGAAGACCGAGGAGATCGAGGTCGTGACCGGTGCAGGGGACGTCGCGGCGAGCGGGCTCGCGGGCCGGGCGACCCTCGCCACGCGCGGCGGCAACATCACGGTCGACCGTCTGGGCGGGACGCTCAAGGCCGAGACGCGCGGCGGGAACATCGACGTCGGCACCGTCGGGGCGGCGGCCCGGCTGATCACGGCCGGGGGGAACGTGCGCCTGGAGTCGGCGGCCGGAGAAGTGGTGGCGCAGACGTCCGGCGGCGACGTCGTGATCAGGAGCGTCTCCGACCAGGTGCGCGCCGAGACCGGCGGCGGGAACGTGCTCGTCGAGTCGGCCGATGGCGACGTGTCGGCGCAGACATCGGGAGGGAGCATCAGCGTCGGACGCTCGAAGGGCGAGGTGACGGCCGCGACCGGCGGCGGCAGCATCCGGATCACCTCGGCGGGGGGCGGTGTGCGCTGCGAGAGCGGAGCGGGTCCCATCTTCCTCAAGGGGATCGGGGGACCGATCCGGGCGGTCACCTCGGCGGGGAGCATCCAGGCCGAGCTTCTCGGGACGGCCCGCTCGCTGTTCGATTCAGACCTGCAGACGTGGCAGGGGGACGTCACGCTGGAGGTGCCCGAGACCCTGCCGTTGACCATCCGCGCCGTCGTCGACAATTCGAAGGGGAACCGAATCAAGAGCGCCTTCCCGCTGCGCGTCTACCGTGAGGCGGAGGACGCCGGCCGGCCGGTCGAGATCGGCGAAGGCTCCATCGCCGGTGGGGGCTCGCTCATCAAGATCCGGACCCTCGACGGCCACATCGCTATCCAGAAGACCAAGATAACCGAACCATGAACCGGGAGGTCACGTCCATGTCGAGAACGCCCGTCGTCCTGGCAACGCTGCTCCTGCTCGCCGCCGCCCCGGCCTCGGCCGCGCGGCCGGCGCCGCCGCCGTCCCCGGCCTCCGGAGAGACGCCGTCCACTCCGCGGCCGGCGCCCCGCGCCCCCCGCGACCACATGATCTTCATGTCGTCGGAGGGCTCGTGGCTCGGCGTCAGCATCGCCGACATCACTTCCGAAAGGGCAAAGGAGCTGGGCATGAAGGAGGAGACCGGTGCCGAGGTCACCTCCGTGATGCCGGGCAGCCCCGCCGAGGAGGCTGGTCTTCAGAAGAAAGACGTGATCCTCGAGTACCAGGGGACGCGCATCGAGGGCGCCATGCAGCTCACGCGCATGGTGCGCGAGACTCCGCCCGGCCGCACCGTGACGGTCAAGACGCTGCGCGATGGGGAGACGCGGGTGGTGAAGGTCAAGGTCGCCGAGCACGACGGTGAGGAGCACGGGGGGATGTTCCACAGGCGGATCGAGATCCCGCCTATCGAGATGCCCGACATCGACCTGCCGGACATACCGTTCCTCGGGAGCGTCCCGTCCTCCTCGCGCCTGGGGGTCTCCGTCGAGAACCTCGGCGATCAGCTCGGCGAGTACTTCGGCGTGAAAAGCGGAGACGGGGTGCTGGTGCGCTCGGTCAAGAAGGGGAGCCCCGCGGAGAGCGCAGGGCTGCGCGCCGGGGACGTGATCGTGAAAGTGGACGGCGAGAGAATCTCCGACGCCGCCGATCTGCGGAGCCTCCTGCGCGGCCACCGCGGCAAGGCCTTCCCGATCAGCATCGTGCGCGACCGCCGTGAGCAGAACGTCACCGTCACGCTGCCCAAGCCGGAGGAGCCTCCCGAGGAGGAGCAGGAGGAGTCGCGCTCCAGGGATCCGCAGAGGGAGCGCCACCAGAAGCAGGCCGACCTCGCCGCCCTCATCCAGGAGCGCGTCCGCAGCAGGATGGATCAGGCCAGGGCCAGGCTGGAGGCGGCGCAGGCCGAGTTGGAAGCCCGGTCAGGCGCGGCGGACGACGATATCTAGAACTCAGGCTCCCGTCCTCCGGCGGGGGCCGCGGACTTCGCCCGGGCCGTTCCTCCCACCTCAAAGCGCTGTCAGTCGGCACGGCCCGGCGCCCCGCAGGGGGCGCCGGGCTCCCCCCCGGGGGCCTGTGTCGGCCCTTGCCACCCGGCCCCGGTATCCCGTAACCTTCGGAAAATGGCCGACGACTCACGCGGCGCGCGTCATCCGCGAGCTGGGCCTGGGACGTACGCCACCGGATCTCGGGTGGGACGTGCTCTGTACCTGGTCGCGGCGACGGTGCCGCTGTGCCTCCTGGGGATCCATCTCATGCGCCGACACTCCTACTGCACGTCGATGGCCACGATGAGCCAGGTCCGGTCCTTCATCTCCATGCCGTGATGCGGCTCCGTTCCCTTCCCGTCGTAGCGATACCAGGCGCCGGGCTTCATCGTCCCCCGCTGCGGGTCGATGGCGGGAAATTCCGACAGGCGCAAGCCCTTCGCGACCAGCGGGGCGGCGTCGATGAAGTAGACGATGTCCTCGTCTGTGTCCTCGGGCTTCGTGCTGTAGTGCGCCATCACCGGTCCGCCGGTGTTGAGGCACATCTCGCCGGTCTTGGAGGCGAAGTCGATCGCCATCGCCGGCTTGAGCGCCAGGATGCGGGCGACGGCCATGACCTCGGCCTGCGCCACCGCGGGCAGCTTCTGGATGGCATCGCACGCCGGTTCTCGACCCTTGTCCGGAGTCGTTTCGCCGGGCGCGCCGGCCGCGGTCGCCAGGATCGCCAGGGAGGTGACCGCGATCGCGCGCCATCCCCGACCCGGTGTGAATGTTCCGTTCAGTCGCATGGAGTCGTCTCCTTCGCATGGGACGTTCGGTCCCGAGGGTAACACTTCCACGTGGACCGGGGGCCGCTCAGATGAACACCGCCGCGGCGACCGACAGGAGTGACAGGGCGCGCGTCCGGTCGAGAAGGCGCAGCCGATCCGCGAACGCCGCGGTGCCCGCCCCGGGTGACGCGAGGAGATCGAGGTAGACGACGGCGGGCCGCAGGCCGGCGCTCTTCTTCGCGAGCCTGCCGAATCGATCCGGGCCGTCCCTGCGCGCCCTGAGGCGTCGGGCGCGTGCCGCGCGCGCCAGCCGCGGGGCGTCGGCGGAGAGGATTGCATCCAGGGCCTCCCCGGAGGCGTCGCTCCACGCCTCGCGCACCCGCCCCGCGATCCCGAGGTGCTGCACGAGCAGGCCGTCCGTCGGGCGCTCCGGCAGGTTCATCGACCAGGAGGACAGGGGGATGAGATCGCGGAACATCCCGGTGTCCGCGGCGATGACGGCGCCGCCCTCCAAAAGCGCGAGGATCGTCGCCTCCACGACGATCCCGGCGCCTCCCCGGTGCGGGGACAGGGACGCCGACAGCTCGGTGGCCTGAAGCGCGGCGTCGGAGTCGGCCGGAAGGAACGGCTCGTGCAGGGCGCGAGCCGGCAGGAGCTCCGGGCGCCAGAGAGAGGGCGGAACGATCACGCGTGCATGCCGCTGGCGCTCGACGATCCAGTCGATCGCAGGCCGGGTCGCGGGACGGTCCGGGTTGAACAGGAGGACGCGGACGCTCGGCCCCGGTGGCATCGAGGCCCAATCCTACACGAGCGGCGGGTGGAGCGGGGCCGGGCGCCTTTCGATCCGCTAGAACTTCACTCCGACGCCGATGTACGGCCCCTTGTAGGTGTTGTTGACCGAGCCGAAGTCCTTGTCGGTGACGTCGAAGCGGAACTGGCGGTACCCGGCGAAGAACCCGAGGACGTGGGCCACGTACATCTCGGCCTGCACGCGGGCGTCGATGATGTCCACGTGCGTCCCCGACACGGTCGCCTGCACGCCGTTCAGCTCCGCCTTGATGTGGAAACCGGGCAGCGGCTTGATCGTGACGTAGGCCGCCAGGGTCGGGTAGGGGACGCTCTGGTCCAGCGAGGCCTGGCCGCTCACGGAGCCCTTGAGGTCCATCTTGATCTTGGCCTGGTTCACGCCCAGACCGAGCCCCACGTCCACCAGCTTCAGGTCGGCGATGCTGAACAGGAACTTGCCCTGGAGGAGCTTCACGTCGAGGTCGCTCTTCAAGTTCTGGCCGGCGGTGTAGAGCTTGTCGTCGAACACGAACGACTGACCGAGAGTCGTGTCTCCCGACCTGGACGAGTCGAAATAATCGAACACCAGCCGCGTCTTGCTCCAGCGGAACCAGACCCGCCCCATGACCGTGTTGTCGGTCTTGTCGAGGCCGAGAGTGTCGTGGAAGTCGAAGGTCGTGCCGTTCAGGATCGAGCCGTCGATCGAGGCGCCGCCGTCCTGGCTCTGGTGCCAGTACGAGCCCTCGGCGCCGATCCAGTCTCCCAGCGCGAGGGCGGGACTCGGTGCGGCGCACAGCAGAACGAGCGCCAGCGGCAGCGAGACCAGGGCGTTCGACAGCGGCCTGCAAATCCTGCGCGATTTCATGAATCCCCCTCCTCCCCGGGCGACCGGACGAGCGATGCATAACCTAGTGCCCGCCTCGCCACAGGGCAAGTCGCGGGGCTCCGACCGGGCCGCGGACGCGGGGTCCCGACGGTCGGTTGACACCCCATCGGGGGGGTCCTAGAATCGAAGCATGGCGCGCGACGGCGACCATCCCGACGATCTCGTTTACGACTGGAACCTCTCCGACCTCCCGGCAAGACCGTCCCTTCCGATCGGTCTCGACGACGAGACGCTGCGCGACGGTCTGCAGGGACCGAGCGTCACCGATCCGCCGATCGAGATGAAGGGCAGGATCCTGCGCGCCATGGACGCGCTCGGCATCGACACGGCCGACGTCGGCCTGCCGGGCGCGGGCCCGAAGGCGGTCGCCGACTCGACCGCGCTGTGCCGGCAGATCGTGGAGGAGAAGCTGTCCATCCGTCCGAACTGCGCGGCGCGCACGATGGCGCGTGACATCGAGCCGATCGCGCGGATTGCCTCGTCCACGGGTCTCCCGGTGGAGGCCTGCCTGTTCATCGGCTCATCGGCGATCAGGCAGTACGCGGAGGACTGGTCGATCGATCTGCTTCAGCAGCGCACGGAGGAGTCGGTCAGGTTCGCCGTCAGGGAAGGGCTTCCGGTGATGTACGTCACCGAGGACACCTGTCGCGCGCATCCCGACACGCTGCGGCGCCTGTACAGGACCGCCATCGACTGCGGGGCGCGGCGTCTGTGCGTGACCGACACGGTGGGTCACGCGACGCCCCACGGGGCCGTGCAGGTGGTCCGCTTCGTGGCGCGGATCGTCGAGGAGAGCGGTGCCCACGTCGGCATCGACTGGCACGGCCACCGCGATCGCGGCCTGGGACTCGCCAACACGCTCGCCGCGATAGCCGCGGGCGCCACGCGGGTGCACGGATGCGCGCTGGGCATCGGCGAGCGGGCGGGGAACACCCCGATGGACCTGATCCTGGTGAACCTGAAGCTGCTCGGTTGGATCGACCGCGACCTGACGGGTCTGGGCGAGTACTGCCGCCTGGTCTCCGAAGGGTGCCGGGTGCCGATCCCCTCCAACTATCCCGTGGTCGGCCCGGACGCCTTCGAGACCGGCACCGGCGTGCACGCCGCGGCGGTCATCAAGGCGCTGCGCAAGAACGATCCGTGGCTGGCCGACCGCGTCTACTCCGGCGTCCCGGCCTCCGATTTCGGCTTCCGCCAGACGATCCGCATCGGTCCGATGAGCGGCCGGTCGAACGTCATCTTCTGGATGGAGCAGCACGGCCTGGAGCCGAAGGACGAAGTGGTCGATCGAATCTTCGCCGCCGCGAAGAACAGCGACCGGCTCCTCGAAGAGGATGAGATCCGGGAGCTGGCCGGCCCGCCGAAGGCCTCCGCCGCGGGCCGTCCCCGCAGTTCCGGCACGCGTCGCCGCGGCTAGCAGCCGCGGCCGGTCTCATTCCAGAGGCTCGACCGAGACGCGGTTGCGGCCCTCTTCCTTCGCGCGGTACAGGGCCTTGTCGGCGCGCCCGATCAGAGTCTGGACGTCGTCCCCGTGCGCCGGGAACAGCGCGACCCCGATGCTGATGGTCACGGCGACCTCCACCCCCGCGTAGGTGATCCGCTCGTGCTCGATGGTCCGGCGTATCCGCTCGGCGGCCTGCCGCGCTTCCAGCCCGGTCCGCTCGGAGAGGTAGGCGATGAACTCCTCGCCGCCGTAGCGCGCCGACACGTCGTCGTCGCGGAGGGACTCGCGGATCAGGCGCCCGACTTCCGCCAGCACGTGGCTCCCCACCAGGTGGCCGTGGGTGTCGTTGACCGACTTGAAGTGATCGAGGTCCATCATCAGGACCGCCATCGGGAGACCATAGCGCCGACAGCGCTTCAGGTCCATCTCCAGAGCCAAGTCGAGCGATTCCTTGGTGAGAAGACCGGTGAGCCGATCGTAGGTGATGCGGTTCCGGACCTCCTCGTGATAGCGGACTTCGATCTCGTCGAGCAGCACGAACTTGAGGAGGGTGCCGCCGACCTGGATCTTGTCCCCCTCCTTCAGCTCGATGTGCTCGGCGGGACGGTTGTTGACCAGGGTGCCGTTGGTGCTGCCGAGGTCGTGCAGGACGTAGCGCCCGAACTTCCTCCCCTCATCCCACTCGTGCTCGATGCTGGCGTGCTCGCGCGAGGCGAGATCGTCCAGGACCCGGATGTCCACCTCGGGTCCGCGCCCCACGAGCGTGCGCCGGCGGCGCAGCCGGAAATCGCGGCCGATCTGGGCGCCGCGCAGGACGACGAGCGAGGCGTGGGTCTTCTTGAAGCGGCCACTGTCGAGGATGGCCTTGTCGATGGCCATCGTGCGGTCATGCGGTCGGTCCGGCACGGTTCTCGCCTCAGTCCTCCGTCTCGACGCAGGTGCGGTTGCGGCCGCCCTCCTTGGCCCTGTAGAGGGCCAGGTCGGCGCGGCGGACCAGGGAGACGATATCCCGGCCGTGCGCGGGACAGGCCGCGATGCCGATGCTGATGGTGATCCTGAGAGTTGCGCCGTCCAGCGTGAAGGGATGCTCCTCGATGGCGCCGCGGACGCGTTCCGCCGCCAGCGTCGCCCCCGGGAGGGCGGTCTCGGACAGGTAGGCGAGGAACTCTTCCCCGCCGTAACGCGCCGCGACGTCGGCTGAACGGATCGACTCGCGGATCAGCCGGCCGACCTCGGCCAGGACGTGGCTGCCCATGAGGTGTCCGTGCGTGTCGTTCACCGACTTGAAGCGGTCGAGGTCCATCATCAGCACGGTCAGGGGCAGCCCGTACCGGAGGCAGCGCTTCAGCTCCATCTCGAGCGCCAGATAGAGCGATTCCTTGGTCAAAAGACCGGTGAGCTGGTCGTAGGAGATGCGGTTGCGGACCTCCTCGTGGAATTTCGCCTCGATGTCGTCGAGAAGGACGAACTTCAGGACGGTGTCGCCGATCTGGATCTTGTCCCCTTCCCGCAGGTCGGCGCTCTCCACGCGGGTCGAGTTGACGAAGGTGTGGTTCGTGCTGCCGAGGTCGACGATCCGGTACGTGGTCACCTGCGTCGCAGGGTCCCAGAGGCACTCGACGCGGGCATGCTCGCGCGATGCGAGGTCGTCGGCCAGCCGGATCTCCGCCCCGAATCCCCGACCGACGATCATCCGGCCGCGGCGCACGCGGAAGTTGCGTCCGAACTCGGCGCCCTGGAGGACGACCAGCGCGGCGTGCTCCTTGCGGAATCGTCCCGCGTCGAGGGACGATCTGTCGATCGCCATGGTGCGATCGTGCGGTTTCTGGGACATCCTTCTCCGGCGGCTGACGCCGGGTCGCCCGCCGGTTACGATTCTGCAACGGGTCTTCGGCGTCTCCGATTCCAATCTAGGCCGGAGAGGCGGGATGTCCAACGGCCACCGCCCGGGCGCGGCTCACAGCTTGAGGAAGCACCACTCTTTCGTGTACGGCACGCTTCCCATCTGCACGCCGCGCTTCGCGGTGACCATCACGTTGTCGGAGTGGTTGTAGCCGAACCCCTGCTCGGGGACGTACAGGCCCGGCTCGTTGCTGAACATCATGCCGGTCTCCAGCATCGTGTGGTCCCCCAGCGCGATGTACGGCGGCTGGTGTCCCTCCGACCCCTCCCCGTGCGCCGGCCGGTGGTAGACGTACTTCGCCATGCCGTTCTTGACCTGGTGGTCGTGCACCAGCTTGGCGACGTAGGAGCCGGTCACGCCGGCGGCCGAGGCGTCCGCCTGGATCCGGCAGCACTCGGTGTGCACCTCCCAGACCTTCTCCCGCGGCGAGTCCCACGGGGCGATCTGCAGGGCGCGGTACAACTCCCCCCCGCATCCCCCGATCTTGACGTCGCCCGAGACCTGCAGGGAATCCCCCTTCTTGATGCGATTGTGGTGGAACTGGTTCGGATGCGGGTAGGCGGTGCCGACCCCCGTGCGGACGCCGATCTCGACGCCGATGCCGACGGCCGTGTGCGGCTTCCCGTCGCGCTTGATGTCCTTCAGGATCAGGTCGACGCCGTACTGGGTTGCGGCCGTCTGCACGTCGAAGTCCGTGACGTCGGTGCCGTGCGCCAGGATGTAATCGCGGGCGAAGGCGTGGATCCGGCTGAAGTAGTTCATGGCGCGCTGCGTCAGCGCGATCTCCTCATCCGTCTTGACCATCCGCAGTCGTTCGCACATCTCGCCGGCCTTCTTGATGACCGTCGATGGCAGGACGTCGGCGACCGAGTCCAGGAGATCGGCGGTGATCGGGAAATCGACGCCGATCACCCTTCCGCCCCAGCCGCGCTTGCGGAGTCCTTTGAGCATCCAGCGTGTGAGGTCGACCGTCGCCCCCATCTGCACCCTCCCCTGATCGGGGAACGCTCCCTCGCCGTGCTTGAAATCGAAATAGGTCTCCCGGTCCTTGATCCACCAGGAACCGACCAGGTCCCGATCGAGACTCGGGTGGAACCAGGTCGGTTCCTGCCCGTTCGCGGGGATGAAGACGTGGAACGGCCGCTCGGTCGATGTGTGCCACAGACCGGTGAAATAGATGATGTTCCAGCGGTCGCGCAGGAGGGCCCCGTCGATCCCCTCCTCGTGAAGACGCGCCTGCAGCCGGGCGATGGCACGCCTGTGCCAGGTTTCGTCGAGGCGGTCGAAGGTGGCCGGCTGCGGGTGGTCGGGATCCGTCAGGATCAGGGCCGCCGATCCGGACATCGATGCCGGAGACGGCTTCTCCGGGCCGGTCGCGGGGGCGGCCGGCGGCGTCGCCGGCTTCACACCCGCTCCGACCATGCCGCCCGCGACCGCCGCCATGGATCCCACCACGAATTCCCGACGCGTCCTGCGCATGACCGCTCCCTGGCCCGATCGCATTCCGGGCGACACGTGCCTCGTTTTTCAGAAGTGAGGCGGATGATAGTCGAAGGGGCGGCGCGCTACAACGGGGAGGACGAACTCCTAGACGGTCGGGGAGACGCCGCCACGAAAACGGCGGATATGCGCGGGAAGATTCAGACCGCCCGGGCGCGGCGCCGTGGAGGACAGGTTGCGGGACAGCGTGCGGTAGGCGTTCTCGACTTCGGCCACGGTGGCGCGGCGTTCAGTCTCGCAATCGAGCGGGGCCAGCGCCGGCGAGTCGGAGCGCAGGGTGCGGCGCAACCGCATGTAGGAGCCGAGGATCTCGTCCTGCGGCGCGCCGGGACGGAGGTCGAGGGCACGGTAGGCCTCCGCCCCCGGGACCCAGGGGCCGGGGAAGGGGCGAACCGACGCCGCCCGACGGGCAAGGACCGACTCGGCGACGGCGCGCAGCATCTCGGCGGTGCGGGTACGCGGGTACTCCGCGAGGTACGCCTTCCGTCCCTTGACGCACTGCACCAGCGTCGTGTCGTACGGGATGGCGCCGGCGAAGCGCACCGGGATGCGGATGAACCTCTCCGACACCCACTCCATCGATTCCCCCAGGACCTCGTCCTCGTGGCTGCGCACCTGGTTCATCACGAGGTGCGGGACGAAGGCCTCGACGTGGCTCGAGAGGGCCTGAGCGGCCATCGAGTCCACGCGTGCGATCTCCTCGAGGATCTCGGACGGGCGGCCGTCGTCCGCCTGGTCCCGGTGCTCCAGGACCAGGTCGATGATCGACTGGTACCCCAGCGTGCGGCCGAGATGGTGGAGGCGCCTGAGGAACGCCGCCTTGAGGAAGCGATAGCAGTTTTCCACGGACGTCGGCTCGGGCAGGATGACGAGGAGACCTCGGTCGGCAAGGGAGAACAGGTCGAGCACGTTCAGCGACGTGCCGGCCCCCAGATCGAGCAGCACCACATCGGCGGGGAGGGACATCAGCACGCGCAGGAGACGGGTCTTCTGGAAGTGCTTCAGGCTCTCGATATCCAGGCTGTTGCGCGCGCCGCTGACGAGCGACAGGCGCGGCACGCCGGTCTCGGAGACGACCGTCTCGATCGACTCGAAGCGCCTCTTGACGAAGTCGCTCAGGGCCAGCGCGGGGGGGGCGAGGCCGAGCACGGTGTGCAGGTTCGGCGCCCCCAGGTCCCCGTCGACGAGGATCACCCGGCGTCCCATCTGGGACAGGTGGATGCCGAGGCTCGCCGCGACCAGGGACTTCCCCGTGCCGCCCTTGCCGCCGCCGACCGCCCAAATCTGGGGGCGGCGCTGATGTGTGCGCGAGAGAGTGTTCATTTTTCATTTCAAGTACGCCGAGTTCGGTCGTCGCGCAACTGACGGTATCGTGACGCTCCGTCAGGGGGGCGCCGCGAAGAGGGGCAGGGGCTTGCCAGGCATGCCCCGAGTGGGGTAGAAGCGCGTTTTCACCCGACCTCGGAGGCCCCGGATGCGCGATCACCGTTTCGTCATCATCCCCCTCCTTCTCCTCCTGCTGCCGATCGCCTCCGGGAGGGCGCTGGCCCAAGCCCCGCCCTACGCTGCGCCCGGCGCGCCGCCGAAGAGGGGCGTCGGCGACCGCAACGAGCGGCGGCTGTTCCAGCGCTTCGTGGAGGACGCGGCGGTCTCCACGGGCGGATGGGTCGAGATGCAGTACACCTACGACAACCTGGCCGACGGCAGCCGCCATTTCCTGGGACCCAACGTGGCCTTCAAGATCGTCAATGACGTCGAGGGGGGTGTGCGCTTCGGCTGGGTGGACGTCAATCCGGACACGGGGTCGAACCAGTCGGGTCTCTCCGACGTCGATCTCTACGCCAAGTACCGCTTCCCGGGCGGCCGGTCCCGGACGGCGGTGGGGGCGCTCGTGAAACTGCCATCGGCGGACGAGACCAAGGGGCTCGGCACGGGCCGGAAGGACGTCGAGATGTTCGCCGCCTGGCGGGCCGACCTGGAGGCCGTGTCGATCACCGCCAACGCCGGCATCCGCTTCAACGGAGATCCGCCGGCGCCGCTCCCGTCGACCGACAACTCCTTCCTGCTCGGCGGAGCGATCCTCCTGCCAGCCTCGCCCCGCCTGACCTTCGTGATCGAGGCCACCTTCGAGACCGAGAGGATCGAGGGGGCCTCCGACGACGCCCGCCTCACCCTGGGCTTCCAGGCGCGCAACCGCAAGGGGCACGGCGGTTTCCGCGGCGGGGTGGCCGTGCCCCTGTCCGACGGCGCCCCCGACTACCAGGTGATCGCCGGCGCCTTCCTGACATACTGAGACGGCCCGCCCGGCGGGCGGTCTGCGGCGAGCCCCTGTGCTAGGATCATGGGCCCGGCCGCGCTCCAGAGGACCGCCATGACCAACCCCCTGCAGAGACTGACGATCGGAACCAGGCTCCTCCTCATCGTCCTGGTGATGATGCTCCTGACCCTGACCAGCTCGTTCCTTCTCTACTCGCATTTCGAGGTGGCGCTCCTCGACGAGATCCAGGGGCAGACCGAGTCGCTCTCCAAGGCCCTGCAGATCAGCGTCCAGCAGCTCACGTCCAAGGGGATGAGCGACGACAAGCTGCTGAACGACTACGTGCAGCGCCTGTCGAGCAAGGGCGTCAAGGAGATCTCGATCCTGAGCAACGAGAAGCAGGTCGTGGCGTCGTCGAACCTGTCGAAGATCGGCAAGACTCTCGGTCCGGTGCGTCTCCCGCGCCACGGCGACAGCGTGATCATCACCGGCACGCTGGCGGACGACGATGCCGATTTCGAGGGGAAGAAACCGTATACCCTGGACATCCCGATCATCGTGGACAACGAGAAACGGGGGTACGTCCGCCTGCACCTCCTCCTGGACGACTTCCAGCAGATCATCCACGAGGCGCTCAGCCGGAGGCTGCTCGCGACGGCGCTGGTCTTCCTGCTCGGTCTGGCGGGGGTCGTGGCCCTGTCGTACGGCGTGACCCGCTCGCTCGACCAGCTGGCGAAGGCGGCGGGCCGCGTGGCGGAGGGAGACCTCTCGGGCCGCATCCAGTCGCGGCGGCAGGACGAGGTCGGGAGGCTGATCGCGACCTTCAACACGATGGTCGAGAAGCTCGGGGAGCAGCGCGCCCTCGAGGCGCGCCTGCGGCGCGCCGAGCGCGCCTCGGCCGTCGCCAAGCTGGCCGCCGCGGTGGCGCACGAGATCCGAAACCCGCTCAACCTCATCAGCCTGAGCGTCGACCACCTCGGGATCGAGTTCCCGCCGCCCGACCCGGGACGGGCGGAGGAGCACGCGCGGATCATCGCGTCGGTAAGGGACGAGCTCCTGCGCCTCAACCACATGGTCGGCGATTTCCTGAGCTACGGACGGCCGCCGCGGCTGGCGCTGCGCAGCTGCCGCGTCGACGAGACGCTGGACGAGGTGCTGTCGCTGGTGCAGGCGAAGGCGCGCGACCAGAGGATCGAAATCGTCAGGCGCGTCCCGGCCGACCTCCCCGCGCTGCAGGCGGACCCGGAGGGCCTGCGGACCTGCTTTCTCAACGTGGTGATCAACGCCCTGCAGGCGACCCCTCCGGGGGGGTGCCTGACGACCGAGGCGAAGGCCTCGCAGAACGGTTCGGGTGGGGGAATCGTCTCGATCGCGTTCAGCGACACAGGCTGCGGCATCACCCAGCCGGATCTCGAGCGCATCTTCGAGCCGTACTTCTCGACGCGCGAGGCCGGGGTGGGGCTGGGGCTCGCGATCACCCAGAGGATCGTCCAGGACCACGGCGGCGAGATCCGGGTGGACAGCGCCCCGGGCAGGGGGACGACCTTCCGGATCGACCTGCCGTTGCGCGGACCCGACGAGGCGGCCTCATGGGATGCCGCCTGATGGCGGGCGAAGGCGTGAGGATCTCCCTGTGATCGACACGCGGCGGGTCCTCGTGGTCGACGACGAGCGCAAGCAGCTCGACATCCTGAAGGCGATTCTCGGCCGCGAGGGGTTCGATGTCGACACCGCGGCGACCGCGGAGGCCGCCGTGGCGATCCTGCACGACGCGCCCCCGGCGGTCATCCTCACCGATCTCAAGCTCCCCGGGATGGACGGCATCGGTCTGCTCGAGGAGACTCTGCGGATGTCTCCGCAGACCGTCGTCATCATCGTGACGGCGCACGGGACCATCGACACGGCCGTGCGGGCGATGAAGAACGGGGCCTTCGACTACCTGACGAAGCCATTGGCCAGGGACGCGGTGGTCCTGGCGGTGCGCCGGGCCCTGGAGAAGGCCCGCCTGCTCAGCGAGAACCTGGCGCTCGTCGAGCAGCTCGTCGATCGCTTCTCGCTCCCCAACATCATCGGCGACCACGGCAAGATGCAGGACGTCTTCCGCATGGTCCGGAAGGTGGCGCCGAGCGCGTCGACCGTGCTCATCTACGGAGAGTCGGGCACCGGCAAGGAGCTGATCGCCCGCGCCATTCACTACAACTCCCCGCGCGCGGCGCGCCCCTTTCTCGCGATCAACTGTGCCGCCATCCCGGAACCGCTCCTGGAGAGCGAGCTGTTCGGCCACGAACGGGGGGCGTTCACGGGGGCCGTCGCGCGCAAGATCGGTCTGTTCGAGGAGGCCTCGTCGAGCACGCTGTTCCTCGACGAGGTCGGCGATCTCGGCATGACCATGCAGGCCAAGATCCTGCGCGCCCTGCAGGAAAAGGAGATCCGGCGCGTGGGCGGCAATGCCTCCATCCCCGTCGACGTGCGCATCGTGGCGGCCACCAACAAGAACCTCACACGCATGCTGCAGGAGGGGAAGTTCCGGGAGGACCTCTACTACCGTCTCAATGTCCTGACCATCCTGTTGCCACCCTTGAGGGAGCGCACCACCGACATCCCGCGGCTGGTCGACCATTTCATCGCCCGTCACGCAGGCAGTGCCGCCAAGACGATCCGGGGGATCGACGACCAGGCCCTGAACGTCCTGATGCAGTATCACTGGCCGGGAAACGTAAGGCAGCTCGAGTCGGCGATCGAGAGGGCGGTGCTCCTCTGCGAGAGGCCGGCGATCGGTCCGGAGGACCTGCCCCAGGAGATCCGTCACAGGCGCGACGAGGGGTCGCTCGGGATCGAGATTCCCGACGCGGGAATCTCCTTCGAGGTCCTCGAGAAGGAGCTCCTGGAGCAGGCGCTGCGGAAGGGACGCAGCGTCTCGGCGGCGGCACGCCTTCTCGGTCTCACGCGGCGCACGCTGCAGTACAGGCTCAAGAAATTCGGTCTCGCCTTCGGGTCGGCGGGGGACGAGCGCGAGCCGGAAGACGACGAGTCCCCGCGGCCGGCGTCCCCGGACTCTCCAGGGGTGCCTGCACCAAATGGTGCAGCCGCCGCACCGGAACGTTAAGAAATCCGCCCGCTCTGCTTCACGAATCGCTCCCGGCGGCATCCCCCTCGATCGCCACAACTGCTTGAACGAGAGCGACTTGGGCAATCAGCACGGCCGTCAGGTCGATCGTGGCACCGAGGTTGCTTAGGACCTGTGAGGAGGTGTGACAAATGAAGAAACTGTTCGTACTGGCCCTGGCGGCGGTGTGCGTGCTCGGACTCGCGTCGCTGTCCATGGCGGCCGAGAAGGCGGTCTCGAAGAACGCGTCGCACAGGATGCTGGGCGAGGTCGTGAGCGTGGACGCGGCCGGCCATTCCTTCACGATCAAGGAAACTGTGAAGGGTGGTGAGGCGAAGGAGGTCACTTTCAACTTCGACGAGAAGGGGAAGGTGATGGTCGCGGGCAAGGCGGCCAAGCTGGAGGATCTGAAGGCCGGCGACTCGGTGACGGTCCGCTACACCGAGAAGGATGGCAACAAGATCGCCCAGGAGCTGCACGTCGCGAAGCCGGCGGCCGCGAAGACCTCGAAATCGAAGTAACGCCTCTCGAACAACCGACCCACCGAACGCGGCCTCCGGGCCGCGTTCTTTTTTTTTGGCCCGGGGTCGGCTATCCGCCTGCGGCGTCGCGGATCAGGCGCGGGACCAGGTCCGCATCCTCCGGGGGAGGGGCCAGCCTGAGAAGGTGATCCTCGCGGCCCGACTCCTCATCGGCCGGGTTGTCCTCGGAGACGGCGATCGGGCCCGGCCGGTCCATCGGGATGCCGATTTCGAAATGCGAGCCGCCGCGGGACGCGCGCACGGTGCAGGTCGGGGCCCCGCCGACGCGCTCGATCTCGATCATCTCCAGGGTCGCGCCCGGGACGCTCCGGGCGGCGCTCGCCAGGGCGGCGTCGAGATCGAAGCCGGTCCGATTCAGGAGCGCCGCGAGATCCCGCGAGCGCTCCGCGCCGAGTCTGTTGCTGACCAGGTCGTTGGACTGGGAGCGCGCCAGGATGTACAGCGGGCGCGCCGCGAGCTTCTGCAGAGCCTGGAGATCGTCGCGTCGCACGACGACGAACGTGCGGCGGTCGCCCGAGACCTCTCCCAGGAACGACGCCTCGTCCGGGAATGTGTCCGGGTCGTGGCCGTACAGCCGGCCGAACCTCAGATCGTCGCTGTGGGGCGAAATCAATCCCACCGTCCTGCGCAGGTAGAACGGCAGACCGCGCAGGTAGGTTTGGTAGGCGTAGATCGTCTCGCCCGGCCGCATCTCGCGGCGCGCGATCTCCGCGAAGTGTTTCGTCTCGTTGAGGTAGTTGACGCGACCCACGACGGTGAGCGCGGTCTCGCACGCGATCATCCAGAGCAGGGCCAGGACGCCGAGCCCGGCGAGCTGCCGGCCGGCGCGCGCCAGTCGGGAGCCCAGGAGAAGACCGCCCAGCGCGAGCCCCGTCACCACGATGCAGAGGGGGGCGGCGAGCCCGCCGACCACCAGGATTTCCCAGGACGCGTGTCGGTGCCGCAGGGCGGCGGCGGAGACGGCGATCACGACCAGCAGCAGGGACGGCCAGAAAAAAACCGCCCGGGATGACGCGGCGCCCCGTTCGCCGTCGAGCGCCGTCGCGACGAGGAGCGCCGCGGCGGGGAAGAGCGGCAGGATGTAGAGCGGCAGCTTCGACTGCGCGGCGCTGAAGAACAGCAGCCCCGGAATCGCCCACGACCACAGGAACGCCGGGGCTTCCTGCTTGAGCGTGCCCCAGGCGCCACCGGGAGGCCGGGCGCCGCGCCGCATGAGATGCAGGGGCAGGTAGAGGGTCCACGGCAGAAGGCCTGCGGCGGCGATCGCCAGGTAGTAGTACCAGGCCCCCTGGTGCCGGTGCACCGGCGTGGCGAAGCGCTGCAGGTGCTCGTGCACGAGGAAATAGGACAGGAAGCCCGGGTTGGCGATCGAGACCGCGGCGAACCACGGAATCACGATCGCGACAAACAGCAGGACGCCCGGCACCCAGGGCAGCTCCCGGGCGCGCCGCCACTCTTGTCTGAGAGTCAGGAAGGAGCCGATCGTCAGGGCGGGGAGGACGGCGCCAATCGGCCCCTTGACCAGGACACCGCCCGCCGCCGCGGCGAACATCCCGAGATAGGCGCGTCGCCCGCCCGTCCCGCCGCGATGGCCCTTGAGGTAGAAAAGGAGGGTCAGACAGACGAAGAAGGCCAGGCCGAGGTCGAGTGTGAGTACGTGGCTTGCGATGAAGAATCCGAGGGAGGATGCCAGGACCAGGAGCGCCAGGTTCGCGCGCCGTCGCTCGAACAGCAGGATTCCGATGCGCCGGGTCACCAGAAGGATCCCCGCGGCGAAAAGGATCTGTCCGCAGCGCGCGCCGGTCTCGTCGAGTCCCCAGACCGCCATGGAAGTCGCCGTGATCCAATAGACGAGCGGCGGCTTGTCGAGGAAGACCGCGCCATCGATGCGCGGCGTGATGAAATCGCGCCGGGCGAGCATCTCGCGTGCCACGTCGGCGTAGCGGCCTTCGTCCCTCTCCCACAGACCCCAGGGGGAAAAGCCGAGCAGCAGGAGAAGCGCCAGGGAACCGGCGGGCGGCCAGAGACGCGACCGTTTCGTGCGAATCATCCTCCGGAATCTTAGTACGGTTTATACTCTCGCGCCATGAGTCAGCCGGCCGCGTCCTCCGAGCGTGGCAGGGTCTATGTGTTCGCCCTGAGAGTGCTGGGAAGCGCCGGCCGCTGGTGGCCGTTCCTCCTGGTCGGCGCCGTCGCCTTCCTGGGCTGGGAAGAGCTGCAGCGCATCGATCTGAACGAGGTCAGGCACGCCCTGCACTCGCTGTCGGGCCGGTGGCTTCTCGTCGCCGCGTCGCTGACCGTCCTGAACCTGGCTCTTCTCGGCTGCTACGACCTCGTGACCCTGGAAGGATCGCCGGTGCCGCGTCCGGCGCGCTGGGGGCTGGGGACGCTCGCCTTCGCCTGGAGCAACTTCCTGACGCTCGGCCCGATCGCCGGTCCGGCGATCCGTTTCTGGCTGTACCGTCCCTACGCCGTCGACGGCGCGGTCCTGCGCGGCGCCATCGTGGCCAACATCGTGGCGTTCGCGACATCCCTCGGCGTCTGCTTCGTCGGGTCCTGGACGCTGAACGTGAACCTCGCGCCGTTCGCCGTCGTGACGATCCTGGCGCTTCTGGCCGTGCTCCTCGGACGTCTGGGCCGCACCTCCAGGGCCCCTGCCTGGATGCGCCGCGGAACAGGTGCCTGGGCGGTGCTCCTGTCGATAGCGCTCCTCGACTGGGTCCTGGCCACGGGCGTGTTCGTCGCCATCGTGCGGGCCACCGGCCAGGAGTTCGACTGGCGCGAGATCGCGCGGCTGTTCTTCTCGGGACAGGTCATCGGGGTGATCTCGCTCCTCCCCGGCGGGCTCGGCAGCGCCGACGCCTTCTGGCTCATCCGTCTTCCCGTGGGGGCGGCCGCCGCTGGGGCGGCGCTCATCGCCTACCGGACGATCTACTACATGGTGCCGTGGGTTCTGGCCTGCCTGGTCCTCCTGGGTCGCGGGGCGCGCGCCGGGGCGCGCTGGCTCAAGCCGGTCCCGTCGATCCTGGCCCTGCTCATCGGCGGCGGGGCCGTGGTCCTTCTGGCGTCCACGGCCTCGCCCGCCCTGGCCCACCGCCTGAAGGTCCTGGAGCGCTGGGTGCCGGTGGGGGTGGTCGAACTGTCCCACCTGGTCGCCGCGCTGACCGGACTCGCGCTCCTCCTGCTGGCGCGCGGCGTGGCGCGCGGCTATCGCGAGGCGCACCGGCTGACCGTGACGCTCCTCCTGGTGGGCGGGGTCGGGGCTCTCCTGAAGGGACTCGATTACGAAGAGGCGATCATCCTGTTCGCCCTCGGAGGCGTGACGGCCTCCCAGGCCGCCCTGTTCAGGAAGGAGGGGAGGGCCCCGTGGTTCGGCTGGACGACCCTGGCCATCGCCGCGCTGGCCTTCGGGATTTTCGCCGTCGTCGGTTTCCGTTCCTATACCTCGATGGAGTACGACCCGTCCCTCTGGTGGACGTTCGGCTTCTTCGGCCATGGGGAGCAGGTGGCGCGCTTCCTGCGGTCGCTGGCCCTGATGGGCGTGTCCGCGGTCGCCTTCCTCCTGTACGTCGGCCTGCGCGTGCCGGCCCCCTTCCACCCCCCGACGCGCGACGAGATCGAGCGGGCCCTGAAGATCCACGAAGAGCGCGGCGCGGGGACCTCGGCCCTGATGGTGGCGGCGGGGGACAAGTCGATCTTCTTCTTCGGCGATCGCGCCTTCGCGGCGTACCGGGTCGTCGGATCGTACCTCGTCGTGTTCAGCGATCCGACCGTGGCCGAAGGAGAGGAGCGCGACTTCCTCGAGGGGCTGATGGCGCTGGCGCACGAGATGGACCGCCGCCTCGTGTTCTACCAGGTTGCGCCCTTCTGGCTGCCGCTCCTGCACGATCACGGCTTCTCGTTCTTCAAGCTCGGCGAGGAGGCGATCCTCGATCTGGAGGAGTTTTCCCCGGAAGGGTCCCGGTGGAAGCACTTCCGCCACGCCGTCAACCGGCTGGAGGGACGCGAGGGGTACAGCTTCACGGTGGCCCCCGCGGACGGCGTGGCCGCCCTCCTGCCCGAGCTGAAGCGCATCTCCGACGAATGGCTCATGACCAAGGAGGCGCGCGAGAAGCAGTTCTCGATCGGCTCCTTCAACGAGGCCTACCTGACGCGGTTTCCATGCGCCCTCGTGCTCGATCATCTTGGAAGGCCGATCGCCTTCGCGAACGTCCTGACTGGCCCGGGCCGGCAGGAGCTGTCGATCGACCTGATGCGTCACACCGCCGCAGCGCCCGAGGGCGTCATGGACTACCTGTTCGTCAAGCTCCTGCTCTGGGGCAAGACGGAGCAGTTCCGCGCGTTCAACTTCGGCATGGCGCCGCTCGCCTCCGTCGGAGAAGTGAGCGGCGCGAGACTGTGGGAACGGCTCGCCCACCTCCTGTTCCGTCACGGGGAGGGGCTGTACAATTTCCAGGGCCTGAGGGCCTACAAGGCCAAGTACCATCCCAGGTGGGTGCCGCGCTACATGGCGTACCCGGAGTTCTGGGAATGGCCGCTCGCCGCGGTGCAGGTGTCGGTGCTGATCGCGGGCGGCTGGCGCTCTTTCCTGCAGCCCAGACGGGGGACCTCGTGATTGTCTTCGCGCTCGCCATCGGTATGCTCCTGGGAGCGCAACCCCCCGCTCCGACGCCTGCGGCCACCCCCGGCCCTCCGTCGATCGAGGAGCGCAGGCTGCGCCTGCCGATCGTGGGCGAGGCGAGCGTGTATCTTCCGGCGGGGGCGCCGGAGAGGGCCATCCTCTTCGTGAGCGGCGACGATGGCTGGAGCAAGGGAGTCGTCGACATGGCACGGCGCTCGGCCGGCGGCGCGTCGGCGGTCGTCGCGGGGCTGTCGTATCCGACGCTGCGCAAGGCCGCTCTCCTGTCGAAGGGACCCTGCTGGTATCCGGCCGGGGAGCTGGAGGTGATCGGACAATCGCTGGAGAAGCAGCTGCGGTTTCCGGAATACTCGAGACCCATGCTCCTCGGTTATTCCAGCGGCGCAACGCTGGTCTACGCCGCTCTCGCGGCGTCGAGCGAGAGCTTTTCGGGAGGCATGAGCCTGGGGTTCTGCCCGGACCTCGAGGGGGTCCCCCCGCTGTGCGCGCACGACGCTTTCCGCCCCAGGTACGACGCATCGAAGAGGAGAGTGGATCTCCCGCCGGTCGACGAGATCGCCGGGCATTGGGAGGTCCTCCAGGGGGCGCTCGACAAGGCCTGCACCCCGGAGGCCACCCACGCCTTCGCGAGGAACATCCGCGGCGCCCACGTCACCCTCCTGGAAGGGGTCGGACACGGTTTCGGCAACCCGGCGAGATGGAGCGCCGCCTTCGACGAAGGACTCGCGGAGATCGTCCGCATCTCAAACCAGGAAGCCGCGGCCGCCAGGGCCCCCCGCGCGTCGGTCGATCCAAACCTGGCGCAGGACCTCGAGGCGCTCGACCTCCCCCTGGTGCTGCGCCTGGTCGAACGGCCGCGCGCCTTCCTGCTGTTCATCTCGGGAGACGGCGGCTGGTCGAGCCTGGACAAGACGCTCGTCGGCACTCTGGCGGATCACGGTGTCTCGACGGTCGCGATCAACACGCTGAAATACTTCTGGAGCGAGAAGACGCCCGAGCAGGTCGCCGCGGATCTCGAGCGACTCGTCAAAGTCTGCCGGCGTGACGGCCTGCCGCTGTTCGGCGGGGGGTACTCGTTCGGCGCCGAAGTGCTGCCGGTGGTCGTGGATCGTCCCGCATTCAAGGACGTCTTCCGCGGGCTCGTTCTCATCTCACCGGGACCGCACGCCTCCTTCGAGGTCAGCGTCCTGGACTGGCTGCGCAAGAAGGAGAAATCCACCCCCTACAACGTCCTGGAGCATGCGCGGGCCCTGGGTGCCCTGCCGATCTTCTGCAGCGCGGGTGAAAAGGACGAGGAGTCGATCTGCCCCGATCTGCGCGGGGAGGCGGAGCGCGTCGTCGCCCTGCTGCCCGGCGCGCACCACTACAGCGGGCAGTACGACAAGCTCGCGACCGAGGTCGCGTCGTTCCTGAACAGATTCCTCGCGGCCGCGGGAGACCCGGCCGCCGGTCCCGCGCCTCCCCCTACTGAGTGATCTGCTCCAGGAACACCGCGCGAGCCTTGGCGATGTCCGCGAGCACGGCCTCCTTTTCGGCGCCGGTATTCCAGCCGGTGTGCTCGCGGGCGGCCTTCTCGAGACGGTCGATCCAGGCGAGGAAATAGGCGGCGTCGTCGGTCGACCGCCTGGACGCGTCTCCCACCACGACATAGACCGGACTCGTGGTCCCGAACGGGTAGATGTCCAGGACCGGGTGCTCCGGCCGCTCGGAGTAGGCGCGCAGCAGGTACCAGCCGCTCTCCCGGACCGGGATGGCCCGGTCGACCGTGGCCGCGCGCCTGTCGCCCGTCAGAGGCAGATCCGCGACCACCTTGCCGTCGCCGATGATCTCCAGGTGGTCCATGGGGACGATCGAGGCGAGCGTCGCCCGCGCCCGCAGTGTCCCGCCACCGGCTGGCAGTCGGATCTCGCCGCCGGGACCCTTGCCCCCGAGCGTGAGCTGGACGAGCGGCCCGTTGGTCGCGAACGTCCGGCCGGCCCGAATCCCCTCCAGGAACCGGGCCTGATCGGGACGCGTGCCGGTCTGGACGTAGACGCGGTCCACCCCCACAGGACCGCGCAGCGAGGCATAGTCCGCCATGGCGTCGGTGCCGGCGCCGGCCGGCAGACGGAAGCCGCAGTTCAGGAGTCGGTACCAGACGCCGGAGGTCGCGAGGTGGTCGCTGAAACCGACGACCTCGAGGTAATCGACCTTGCCGAGCGCGACGCCGACCGGCAGGTCGTTCGTCAGCGGCTCCTCCATCCTGCCCGGGTCGGGCGCGGTGTCGAACGGATGCACGTAGCCCGTCACCGCCCCCTGGGCGTGCGCCATATCGAAGATGGACGGGTTGTTCGGGTACGGGCTCGAGGCGGGGGTGTTCACGTAGGCGGCGTACGCCGGCACCAGGAAATGGTCCTTGGGACCGAGGATGGCCGTGTGACCCCAGAAGCTCGTGTGGTACTCCTGACCGTGCGCGATGATGGCTCCGGATGTCCAGGAGGGGGCGGGGCCATCGCTGAAGTAGGCGATGTCCGGCACGCGCTGCTCCTTGTTCACCACCAGGTTCTCGATCACCGCGAGGTCCTCTGCCATGGCCTGCAGGGCCAGGTGCTTCGGTGTGTTACGGTAGGTCCCCGCGTAGTTCATGTGCACGTGCAGGTCCCCCCCGTAGAAGCCGCGCGAGGGGAGGTCGGCGATCCGATCGAGACCGATCCGCAGAGTGGCAGTGCCGCCCACCGGCACGTCGACCCGCGTGGAGAAGACACGGTACTCGAGCCCCTTCATCGCCTCGACCGTGACCGGACCGGCCGGGACCGTCACCTCGGACGACCCGGGGGTGTGGAAATACGAGTACTCGAACTTCCGCTCCTCGCGATCGAACGCCTCGTCGGCGTGCCGCCAGGCGTCGTCCGGCGCGAAGCTCCGCCCGTCAGGCCCCTGGACCGAGAGGCGGGCGGGGACGGCACGCGCGGTCCTGCGATCGACGACCGTGATCCTCAGCCTTCCGACCGGACCGAGATAGTGTTTCTCTCGGGCGTCGATCCGGGTGCGTTTCCCGCCCGGGATCTCGATCACCGACAGGGACGTATTGCCGTCCTGGTTCGAGATGTAGGCGATCCGCCGGCCGTCGCGCGACCAGCGCGGCGCCACGGCGTCGAACTCTCCGTACGTGAGCGGGAAGACGTCACCCCCCTCGGCCGTCATCAGCCAGATCTGGTGCCACTGGCCGCCCAGGTACGAGGCGTAGGCGATACGCCGGCCGTCGGGGGACCAGTCGGGACGCGCCTTCCAGGTGGTCTCCTCGTAGCGGATCTCGCGCATCTCGGAGCCGGGCTGCGCCTTCATCCTGAAGAAGCCCCCGCTGCCCCAGATGTGGCCCCGGTTCGACACGAAGACGATTTCCTTCCCGTCCGGGGACCAGCTGGGGGAGATGTAGTGGTCGAACGGGCTGTAGTAGTAACGCGGCAGGCCGCTCTCGTGGTCCTCGGTCAGGCGCTCGATTTCGCCCGGCGCGCCGCTCTCGTCCAGGAGGATGGTGTCGATGTGGAAGCGGCGGTTGTAGACGGTCGACACGAACGCCAGCCGCCGACCGTCGGGGGAGAAGCGGGGCTCGACATTGACAGCTCCGTTGTGTGTCAGGGGCCGGGTCCGTCCGCTGGCGGTGTCCAGGATCCACAGCTCGACGGCATCGTCCCGGTAGGAGGCGAAGGCGACGAACCGTCCGTCGGGTGACCAGTCGGGCTGATAGTCGTAACCCGGTCCGTCGGTGATCTGGCGCGCCACGCCGCTCCCCAGCCGCTGCCGCCAGAGCGATCCCTGCATGGAGTAGACGACTTCTTCGCCGTCGGGGGACCAGGCGACCGACCCCGGACCCGTGGTCGCCTGCGGCAGGTACATCTCGCGATAATAATAATGATGCGGAAGGAGGATCTGCTTCAGGACGATCTCGCGCACGGCCGAGTGCTGCCTGGCGAGGACCGCCGGAGAGGCGAGCACGAGCGCCACCGCCGCCACCCGGGCCATCCCCCGGAGACGGCGGCTCACAGGGCGTGCACCTTCGGGATCAGCTCGGCGATCCGCATCGCGTACGCCCATTCGTTGTCGTACCAGGCGACGACCTTCACGAGGCGATCGCCGAGGACCTGCGTCAACGGCGCATCGTAGATCGCGGAATGCGCGTCGCCGACGATGTCGGCCGACACGATCGGATCGGTGGAGACCTTGAGGATTCCTTTCATGCGCCCCTCCGCGGAGCGTCGCATCAGGCCGTGAATCTCCTGCACGTCGGCCTTCTTCTCGGTGTACACGGTGAGATCCACCACGGAACCGGAAGGGACCGGAACCCTGAAGGCCAGCCCTTCGACCTTGCCGGCGAGCGAAGGCACGACGAGGCCGAGCGCCCTGGCCGCCCCGGTCGAGGTCGGGACGACGTTCAGCGCCGCCATGCGCCCGCGCCGCATGTCCTTGTGCGGGTAGTCGAACAGGCGCTGGTCGTTGGTGTAGGCGTGCACGGTCGTCAGGAAACCCTTTCTGATGGTATAGGCCTCCTCGAGGACCTTCGCCACCGGGGCGGCGCAGTTCGTGGTGCAGGACGAGTTGCTGATGATGCGGTGCTCCTTGCGCAGCGTGTCGTCGTTGACGCCCAGTACGATCGTCGCGTCGAGAGGATCTTTCCCGGGGACGGTCAGGATGACCCTCCTCGCGCCCGCGTCCAGGTGACGCCGCAGCTCGTCGCGCTTCCTGAACAGCCCCGACGACTCGATCACCACGTCGATCCCCAGGTCGTGCCAGGGGAACGCGAACGGATCGCCCGACCGCTTGTCGCCCACCTTGAAGACGCGGATCTCGTCCCCGTCGACCACGAGGGTCGTGTCGTTCCATTCGACCGTTCCCGGATACCGGCCGTGGATCGAGTCGTAGCGCAGGACCATCCCGAGGGGCTCCAGATCGGCGACATCGTTGATGGCGACGAAGTCGACGTCGAGCCGGCGCTCCTTGACGGCGCGCATCACCATGCGGCCGATGCGGCCGAACCCGTTGATCGCGACGCGTGCGGACATGGCGGCGACCTCCTTCGAAGGGCCGAGTGTATATGAAAAATCGGATGGATCGGGTCGGCGTCGTGGAGTGAAGGGCGTCTACTCGTCCAGGAGCGAGACGGCCTCCGGGTCGATGCCGGGCGCGTGGTCGAGGGGAACCCCGAGGTTGGTCAGGAATCGCGCGAGCAGGCTCGAGGCGCGCGGTGCGGCGCAGTCGCCGGCATCGGGAAGGGACAGCGCGACGAGAGTGCCGGCGCCGACGCGGTACACCGCGATCCCCGGGGCGAAGAGCAGCGGCACGATGTACTGCCGCTCACCGGGAGCGCGCAGGCGGAATTCCACCTCACGGCCGCGCGCCAGCAACGGCAGGTCGTCGTGCGCAATCCCCTCGAAGAGCGCCGCGGCCGCGTCGGCCGGGGCGGTATCGTCACCCGGCGACTCGAAGCGGACCGGCACGCCGACGACGTCCCGCAGATACCCGAGCGCCAGCGGCTGCGGGTTGAGGAGCAGGATCGTCCCCCCCTCCCGCAGGTAGCGCGCGACATCGGCGAGCGCGGGAAGGCGCGAGGAGGCCGTCTGGCGCTGCGCGCGCCAGTCACCCGCCACCAGAAGGACGTCGACACCCGCGAAATCGGGCGGCACGCGGGTGACGGAGGGAGCCAGCCGCGCGAGACAGGCTGGAACGTCCTCGAGGGAATCGCCGTAGAGATAGGCCCTCTTGAGCCGGCGCCGTTCCCCCAGGAGGTAGGCCAGGGAGTTGGCCAGCACCAGGCGAGCCGAGGGCTTCGCGGCGAAATCGGCGCACAGCGGCGACTGCGCCGCCAGGACCGTGCCCGATCCGATCGGCAGCTCCAGCATCGTCACGCCCTCCTGCCACGCCGGCCCGGTGAGCGTGCGAACCTCGGAAATGATCCTGAAGTTGCCGCGCGTCGGCGGCAGGAGCGGGCGCGCCGACGTCCCGCCGGTCGAGGCGTACGCTCCGTCCGGCGCCGGCAGACCGCGCAGAACGGGATGCCGGAGCGAGAGCAGGGGTTCCGTCCCGCTCCTTCGGCTGAAGGACGGCCAGAGTCTCAGGTCCTCGCTGAGCGTGCCGGGGAGCGTGGGCTGCTCCAGGAGCAGGAGCCGCATTCCGGAGCGCGCCCGAGCGGCCAGGATCGGCCCGAGGGCCTCGCGCCCTCGGCTGAACCCGCCCGGGCCGATGACGATCAGGTCTCCTTTGAAGAGGGCCATTCCCTCGAAGTTTTCGAACTCCTCGGCACGAAGCCCCAGCGCGGCGAGAGGCGCCGCTGCGGCCCCCTCGGGGTCGTAGAGCGCGACGCGCGCGCGACCGAAGAGAGAGGCGAGCGTTTCTCCCGCCCCTCCGGGATAGACCAGAAACGGGAACGTCGCCGTCCCTTGGATGGCGCCCTCCTCGCTCACCTCCACCCTGAGATCGAGTCCGGCGGGGCGATCCAGGGCGGGCAGAGGGATCGACAGGGCCGCCCGCGCCGTCCCGCCGCGCGGCTGCAGGACCTCGCCGCCGCGCGCCGTGACTCCGCCCTCCACGAGCACTTCCCAGCCGAGCGTGACCGAGGAGGAGCCGCGCCGGATCCCCGCGAGGGCGACCGTGCGCTGCAGGCGCGAGCCGCCCGGCAGCAGGCCGCCCGGCTCTTCGAGCCGCAGCGACAGGGCCGCCGCGGGCGAGGAGGCGCGCCCGGACGCGCGGGCAGCGCGGGCGGGCACGGCCCCTTCGGCCGACGACGCGATGCGCGCCAGCACCACCACGGTCAGGATCACGAGAAAGATCAGGATGGCGTGGCGCACCGGGAACATGCCCGCCGGACGGAGCTGGGGCGCGGCGTCGGAGCGCGGACGCGCCCCGGGGTTACGATCCTGCAATTGGCCTGGACCGGTCACGGCCCACAATATAGGGAGCCGGCGTCACGGAGGCCAATGCCTCGAACGTCATGGACGGCGCGCCGTTCGAGGCGGCGGCTGAACGCAAAGGCGCCGGACCCGACTTTACAAAGCCGGGAACTTGTGTGATAACATCCGCCGCTGGTCTGCAGTCTCAATCAAAGAGGAGGCTTTCACCGTGTCCTACGTCATCACGGGCAAGTGTCTGGGCGAGCGCTACGCGACGTGCGTCGCCGTCTGTCCCGTTGACTGCATCCATCCCGGTGACTACCAGGGTCAGGAGTTCATGATCATCGATCCGGAGGAATGCATCGATTGCGGAGCCTGCCTGCCGGAATGCCCGATCGAGGCGATCGTCGAGACCGAAGAGGAGTCGCCCGAATGGGCCGTGATCAACAAGGATCTGACCCCTGCGTTCAAGGGCAAGCCTCAGCCCACGCCGAGACCGGCGAACGACCCTCCCCGGAAGCCGGAGAACAAACTGCGCGGCTAGGGATCGGTCCGGAGCGAGAACATGTGACGGGGGGCCCGGGCGGGCCCCCCTTTCCTTGTGCGCACGGTCACCTGTCGGGATCCGCCCGATGAGCCGCCACCGAGTTTCGCGCAAACACCGGTTCTCGCCGCGGTCGCGCCGAGGCACGGCCTGCGCGCTCGTCAGCGGCGGGCTTGATTCCGCCGTCATGCTGCGCGACCTGCTGCGCCGCGGTCTCTCCGTGCAGCCGCTCTACGTCCGCTCCGGGTTGCGCTGGGAGAAGGACGAGATCGCGATGCTCAGGAAGTTCCTGCGCGCCCTTCGGTCGAAGCGCCTCCGTTCCCTGGCCGTCATCGACGTCCCGATGGCCGATCTGTACGGGCGTCACTGGAGCACGGGCGGCCGGGGCACGCCGGGCTTCCGGGCAGGCGACGAGTCGGTGTACCTGCCGGGAAGGAACATCGCCCTCCTCTCGAAGGCCGCCACCTTCTGTGCGATGCGGGGCATACCGACCCTCGCGCTAGGCGTGCTCAACTTGAATCCTTTCCCCGACGGGACGCCGGAGTTCTTCCGCGTCCTCGGGAAAGCACTGGGCCTCGGTCTCGACGCATCCATCCGGATCGAGACTCCCTATCGCGCCCTGGCCAAGGACAAAGTGATCCTGCGGGGACGGGACCTGCCTCTCGACCTCACTCTGTCCTGCTCCCGGCCGGAAAACGGACGACACTGCGGCCTGTGCGCCAAGTGCGCCGAGAGGCTGCACGCGTTCCGCCGGGCCGGGGTTCGTGACCGGACGCGCTATGCGGCGGGGCCCGGTGCCGTGGGGTCGGCCCCGGCCGCGACCTCGCGCGGATCGCCGGCGAAGCTGGCCAGGACGACACGCGTGGCGCCGAAGAAGGCGACCAGCGTCAGGTAGGCGCCCGCGAGCGAGACCAGTCCCTCCGCGTATCCGGGCGGCGCCTTCTCGCTGCCCGGTCCCAGGGCGAAGTGCAGCGTGCTCTCGATCGCCGTCACCGCCAGCGGGAGGAGCAGGAGCAGACCCGATTCGGACGGTCGGGCGCGGAACACCGCGAGACCCTGCCGGATCGCCGGCCGCCATGTGCGGCGCACGCGCGCCAGGATGCACACCGGCAGGCTGTAAAGGGCCAGGACCTGGGCCGTCAGGTCGAAGAACGGCAACCCCCAGTAGAGGATTCTCTGGAAGGACTCCGGCAGCGCGCCGCCGGTGAGAGCCTGGTGCACCGTCGACACCACGGCGATCAGCAGGGCCTGCAGGAGACCGATCTTGAACAGGAGCCAGAAGACCGGAAGGAACAGCCCGGCCATCCACTGCAGGAACGAGAGCGGTTCCTTCGGCCCCATCGCCGCCTGGAAGAGGACACCGAAGATCCCGCCGTCCGCGGCGACAGAGAGGAGCATGGCGCCGAGCATGAGGGGGAGACCGGACGGGTCGTCTCCGGTCCAGTGCCCGGCGAAGCGCACGAGCAGCGCCACCAGCGTGTAGATGCCGACCAGATGGAAGCGGGCGTTGACGGCGGAGAAACTCTCGCGCAGGAGGGTCACCGTGAGTGCCGGACCGCGCTCACCGTGCCGAGGAAGGGGTGTACGAGGCGACGGAGTCGGGGGTCTCCCAGAGACGCACCTGCGAGACTCTCAGCCCCTGCGACAGCGCATAGTCGCAGATCACCCGGGCGATCGCCTCCGCCGTCGGATCGCCGTCCATCAGGAAGAGCGGCTCGTCGTGTGTCCTGAGCACGGCCACCAGCGGGTCGTCCTTGTGCAGGAGCATCCTGTGATCGAGGTTCAGGTCGATCCAATCCTTGACGATCCGTCCGATGTCCGAGAAATCGGCGACCATCGACTGTGCGTCGAGCGAGGGGGCGGTCACCTCGATCTCGACACGGCCGTTGTGCCCGTGCAGGTGGGCGCACTTTCCCTTGTAGCGCAAGAGCCTGTGGCCGTAGCAGAAGTCGACGGTTTCGGTGGCCCTGTACATGAGAGACGTGACGCTAGCACAGACGCGCGGACCGGTCAAACCTGCGCGACGTGCCCGACGGGACGCGGGGGAGCGGGCCGCCTGGCCCGCTCCCCCGATCTGGAGGGGGACGCAAACCCGCGAGCGGTTCGCGGTATTCGTCCTTACTTCGGTGCTCTTCCAGAGCCGCGAGAACCTTTCTGACGATCGAAGACGTGGGCAGGAGGCTTAAATCGGCGGAACGGAGCCAGCGGTAGCGGCCGCGCGGCGGTTCGGACAGGAGGCGCGCCGGCCTGATGCTCAGCACGAGGCGCCGGTAGGTGATCGAGTGGCGGATGATGGCGACCGGCCTCTCGAGCTCGAGACTCAAGCCGTCGATGGCACCGCCCCGGGCCTGCGTCGGAAACTCCCATAACCCATGCATCAGATTTCGATCCGTGCGGCGGCGGAGAAGGAGCCGCCCGTCCCGTGAGACGACGGCCACATCGGCGCGGACCGTCACGGGAGACCGGGGCGGCGACTGGGGAAGGGGAACGCGGTCCTGCACCCCAGCCGCCCGCGCCAGGCAGCGCCGCCTCACGGGGCACGCCGGGCAGGACGGGCTCCGGGGCGTGCACAAGGTGGCCCCGAGCTCCATGAGCGCCTGGTTGAGATCGCCCGGAGAATCGGTGGCGTTCACGAGATCGTCCGCCCCGGCCCACAGCTCCCTCCCGCGGGCCGCCGTCCGGGGCCCGCGCAGGAGAAAGAGGCGGGACAGGACGCGGGCGACGTTGCCGTCGACGACCGGCAGGCGCTCGCCGTACGCGATGCTCAGGACCGCTCCCGCGGTGTAGCGCCCGACGCCGGGCAGCGCGAGCGCCTCCTCGAGGCGGCGCGGGAAGCGCCCGCCGTGTCGCCGGACGATCTGGCGCGCCGCCGCGTGCAGGTGACGGGCCCGCCGGTAGTAGCCGAGCCCGGACCAGGCGGCGAGAACGTCGGAGAGACGGGCCCCGGCCAGGGCGGCGAGGGTCGGGAACGCGCTCATGAACCGGGCATAGTAGGGAAGAACGGCCTGCACAGTCGTCTGCTGCAGCATGACCTCGGAGATCCAGACGCGGTAGGGTCCCGGTCGACGGCGCCACGGCAGATCGCGGCGATGCCGTCTGTACCAGGCGAGCAGCGCCGGGATCAGGTCGGGACGCGCGCTTCGTCGATCGGTCACGCCGCCGATTATAATGACGGAATGACGAACGAAGGGGAGGTCTCGGTCGCCCGCCATCCCAGGGCCTATCGCGAGAACCTCTATGTCTACCCGGTCCTGTCCCGCCGGGCCCGCGGCATTTCCATCGGCATCAACCTGAACCCCGACAAGGTCTGCAATTTCGACTGCATCTACTGCCAGGTGGATCGAACGACGCCGGCGGCCATCCGCCGGGTCGACGAAACCCGCCTCAAGGACGAGCTCCTCGCGATCCTCCAGGAGGCGAAAGAGGGAGCGCTGTACGAGCGGCCGGAGTTCAGGACCGTCCCCGAGGTGTTCCGTGTCGTGCGCGACATCACCTTCGCCGGCGACGGGGAGCCGCCGTCCTATGCCAATTTCAAGGGGGTGGTCGAGGACGTCCTGGCGATCAAGAAGGCGGCCGGGTTCCCCGGGCTCAAGGTCATCCTGCTGACCAACGCCACCCTCATCGACCGGGACAGGGTGAAGGAGGCCATGCGTCTTTTGGACGAGGACCACGGCGAGTTCTGGTTGAAGCTGGACGCCGGGACCGAGGAGTATTACCGGCTCGTCGATCGGACCTCGATCCCGTTCTCGAAGGTCATGGCGAACATCAGGGAGGCGGCCCGGCTGCGACCGATCGTCCTGCAGAGCCTGTTCATGAAGGTCAGGGGGGAAGGGCCGTCTCCCGCCGAGATCGCCGCATTCTGCGATCGCGTGCGCGAGATCCTGTCGGACGGCACAGTCTCGCTCATCCAGGTCTACACCGTGGCCCGCCGGCCCGCCGAGCCGTACGTCGCGCCGTTGCCGGACGTCGACCTCGACCTGATCGCGGCCGAGGTCCGAAGACGCGTTCCCTCGGTCCCGGTCGAGACCTTCTACAGCGACCGGATGAGCTGACGCGGCCCCGCCCCGGGGCCACGTCCTTCAGGGGCACTCCCTCCGATCGACGATCGGCTCGCCGCTCCTGTCCAGGACGGCCGCGTAGGCGGCGAAGCCTCGTCCCTTCCGGGTGTAACGCGCGTCCCGCACCACGACGACCCGGCCGCCGCCCGGATCCTCCTCGAGGGTGGCGAACGGAAAACGGAAGAACTCGCGGATGACCTCGCCGGCGCAGCTCGTCAGCAGGCGAGCGGCGGCGGGGTCGTCCAGGCCGCGGGGCAGGGTCGCCATCGTGGCGGTCCCGTCCACGAACGGCAGCGCGGCGACGGTCCCGTGGCGGAGAGTCGATGCGTCGGCGATGATCCCTTCCCAGCGGAAGGGATCGGCGGGGCGCGGCAGCGCCGCCACCGTCGGCGCACGCCCTCCTGCGCGTTCGGCGCCCCTCTGTCCGAGCCGCCCGAGCGCCGCGTGGTGCGAGACGGCGCACAGGGCGGCGTACAGCACGACCAGAACCAGTCCGGCGCGCGCCGCCCGCGATCCATCTCCGTGTCTTCCGGCGGCGCCGCGGCAGACGGCGAGGGCCGTCAGGAGAGCCGCGGCCCAGGCGATCCGGCAGGCCGCGGGGACGACCGGCGTGAAGAGAACCACGCAGGCCGCGACGGCGGCTCCCATGAGCCAGACCCTGTCCCGACGACGCCCGCCCGAGCCGGAGAGGTAGACCGCTCCGCCGAGGAACAGCCACAGCCACGGGTCGACGATGACCCAGAGGTCGCCATAGACCCAGCGGTCGCTCCAGGGAAGGAACGGACGGATGCCGTACGAATTCGCGGCGTCCATCAGAAGATGGCTTGCCACGCCGATCGCCGCCGCGATCAGGAGCGGGAGCGGCTTCGCCTTGTCCTCGAGCGGCCGGGCCGGGAGCCGGCGGTCGATGAGGAGGAGGATGATCCACCAGGAGAGCGCCAGGACGGCGAAACCGGCAATCGAGTGCGTGAAGCCCCGGTGCTCGTGGTAGTAGACCAGGACACTCCTGAAGCTGCTCCACGCCAGGTCCACGTCGGGCAGGTTGGCGCCGATCACGAGGGCCGTCGTGGCCAGGGGCGTGGTCTTCCCCAGACCCGCGCGAGCCAGCGCGAGACCCGTGAGCGTGTGGCAGACGTTTTCCATCGGGCCGGCGTGCTAAGATTTTTTTCGCATGAACAGGTTAAGCGTCCGATCCCCCCGCCGCGCTGGAGCGCGCCTCTGGAAGGCGCTCAACGTCCAGTTCGACGACTTCCGCGTATGGTACAAGATCACCTATCGGCGCGGGCGTATCCTGGCGACCGAAGGGGACGCCTGGCAGGGTCTGGACGCGCCTGCCCACTTCGAGAACCCCGCCCTGTTCTATCACGGCGACGGCACCGTCCCGCGCGTCGCGACGCACACGGTGGGGCGCATCCCCGGCGCCGACGTCCTCCGCTTCACCTTCCCTACGCTTCACCCCATGAAGTTCAAGGAGACCAACGTCGCCGTGGGGCGCTTCTACCGCAGCCGGCGGCCGCGCGCCCCGGTCGTGATCATCAGCCACGGCTGGGCGCACAAGACGCTGCGGACGGTCGAGCACCTGTACGTCCGGCCGTTCGTCCGGGCCGGGTTCTCGGTGGCGTTCGTCGCGCACCCGTTGCATTTCGAGCGGACCCCGCCCGGCACCTACAGCGGCGAGCTCGTGGTGTCGGCCGACGTGGTCCTGACGGTCGAGGCGTTCCGGCAGGGGGTGATCGACATGCTGGCGACCGCGAACTGGCTGCGGGCCGAGGGGCACGGCGCTGTCGGGGTGTTCGGGTACTCCCTGGGCGGCTACCTCGCGGGGATCATGACGGCGGTGCGGGACGACTGGGCGTTCGCGGTCCTCGGCGGCGCGGGCGACTCACCGGTCTCCCCGATCCTGGACACGCGTCTGGGGCGGAACATCCGGGAGGATCTCGCCGCCTGCGGCATGCTCGATCGCGCCAGGCTGCAGCGGGCCTGGAAGGTGATCTCTCCCGGGGCGTTCCGCCCTCGCCTGCCGAAGGAACGCATCCTGCTCATCGCGGGTCGCTACGACCGGATCATGCTCCCCGCCTCTGTCCGGCGCCTCTGGCGCGCCTGGGGCCGCCCGCGGATCCAGTGGATGAACCGCGGACACTACGCGCTCCTGGCGACCAACCGGGGGCTGATGTCGCACGCCATCCCGTTCATGAAGACGATGACCGACCCCGGCGCTCAGGCCGCGGCGTCGACCGCGGGACCGGCGGGTGCGGGTCGCGTGGTGAGCAGCTCGAACCATTTGTAGACGCAGTTCCCGATGGTCACGATGATGCAAGCCATCATGACGACCGTCAGCGTGGCGTTCAGGTAATTCTGGAAGCGCAGCGCGGCGGTGGCGGCGGCGCGCGCCGTCGGAAGGAAGATGTCGGTGATCGACAGCCAGCCGGCCGTGAGGGTCGTGGTCGCGACGAACGCCAGCGGGACGAGGGTCACCCAGGCGTAGCGCGCCTTGCCCGATCGGATGATCACCGTGGTGCCGATCGACAGCGCCATCGCCGCGAGCAGCTGATTGGCGATCCCGAACATCGGCCAGATGGTGCCGATGGTTCCGGTGTGGATGAAATAACCCCAGGCGCCGACGATGAGGAACGAGGAGAGGACGGCCCCCGGCAGCCAGTCGGTCCTCTCCATCGGGCGGTAGAACCTTCCGAGAAACTCCTGCAGCAGAAAGCGGGCGACACGCGTGCCCGCGTCGATCGTGGTCAGGATGAACAACGCCTCGAACATGATGGCGAAGTGGTACCAGTACGCCATCAGCCCGCGGAGCCCCGGGATATTGGCGAAGACGTGGGCCATCCCGACCGCCAGGGACACCGCGCCGCCCGTGCGGCCCGCGACCTCCTCGCCGACGGCGCGCGACAGGTCGGGCAGCTCGCTCACCTGCATCCCCAGGGCCGCGAAGCGTTCCGGAGGAACGTTGATGGCAAAGTAGTCGGCCGGGGCCAGCGACAGCACGGCGATGAAGGCCATGACACCCACGAACCCCTCGCAGAGCATCGCCCCGTAGGCGACCGGCCGGGCGTCCGTCTCCTTGTCCAGCATCTTCGGCGTGGTGCCGGAGCTCACCAGGGCATGGAACCCCGAGATGGCGCCGCAGGCGATGGTGATGAAGCAGAACGGGAAGACCTTGCCGGGAATGATCGGGCCGCCGCCGGCGACGAACTGAGTGAACGCAGGCATCTGGATGCGCGGAGCGACCAGGAAGACACCCAGGGCCAGGGCAGCGACGGTGCCGATCTTCATGTAGGACGACAGGTAATCGCGCGGGCAGAGGAGCATCCAGACAGGCAGGACCGACGCGACGAAACCGTAGGCCGCGAGGAGAAGAGTCAGCTGGCCGCGCGTGAACGTGAACCAGGGCGCGAGGAAGGAGCCCGGGATGAAGCGGCCGACGATGACCGCCAGGACGAGGCCGATGACCCCGATGATCGTCCCGCTCGTCTGCGCGCCGGGCTTCCAGCGGAACATGTAGAATCCCATGAACAGCGCCAGAGGGATCGTGACGGCGATGGTGAAGGTCCCCCAGGCCGAGCGCTCCAGGGCGTTGACCACCGCCAGACCCAGCCCGGCCAGGGCGATCACCACGATGAACAGGATCGCCAGCATGGCCGTGAAGCCGGCGAGGGAGTTCACCTCGGTCCGCGCGATTTCGGCGAGCGACTTGCCGTCCCGGCGCACCGAGGCGGTCAGGATCACGAAGTCGTGCACCGCCCCGCCGAGCACCACGCCGACGACCAGCCAGAGGAGGCCGGGGGCCCATCCGAACTGCGCCGCCAGAACCGGACCGATGAGCGGCCCCGCCCCGGCGATGGCGGCGAAGTGGTGGCCGAACAGGAGCCAGCGGTTCATCGGCTGGTAGTTCTGGCCGTCGTAGAGGCGGTGCGCGGGGGTCGTCCGCGCGTCGTCGAGGGCCAGGACTCTTGCCGCCACGAACGCGGAGTAGTAGCGGTAACCGATGACCATGCTGCAGATGGCGAAGATCAGGATCGGCAGGGCGTTCATCCGTCTCATGCTACCACGGACCCCCGCGTACCCTCGCGGCGGCGCGGCCTGCGCCCGCCGGGCACGGGTCCGCGTCGCTGCGCGACGCTCCCCTCGCCTCGCTCCGCCCGCCGCGCGAAGGCGCGCGCGGCGGGGCCCCGTCGCTCGGTCTCGCACGGCCCGGCGGGCGCAGGCCGCGCCGCCGCGAGGGTCGGACGGGTATAATGCCGTGCGATGGAACAGACACAAGTCACGACACCCGCGGTCACGTTCGAAAGATCACCCGCTTCCTACCGTCACTGGAAGCTGGAGATCCAGGGGGACGTCGCGCGGCTCGTTCTCGATGTGAAGGACAACGAGCCGCTCCGGCCGGGTTACGTCCTGAAGCTGAACTCTTACGACCTGGGCGTGGATATCGAGCTCGCCGATGCCGTGCAGCGGCTCCGGTTCGAGCACCCCGAGGTCCGGGCCGTGGCGATCGTGTCGGGAAAGGACCGGGTGTTTTCGGCGGGGGCGAACATCCACATGCTGGCGGCCTCGTCGCACGCCTTCAAGGTGAACTTCTGCAAGTTCACCAATGAAACGCGTCTCGCGATCGAAGAGGCCTGCGCCCGCTCGGGACAGGTGTACCTTGCCGCCTGCAGCGGCGTCACAGCCGGGGGCGGCTACGAGCTGGCGCTCGCCTGCGACGAGATCCTCCTGGTCGACGACGGCAACTCGGCCGTGAGCCTTCCCGAGGTGCCGCTGCTCGGCGTCCTGCCGGGCACGGGCGGTCTGACACGGCTGGTGGACAAGAGAAGGGTCCGCCGCGATCACGCCGACATATTCTGCACGACGGCGGAGGGGATCAAGGGGCAGCGCGCCGTCGACTGGCATCTGGTCGACGGCATCGCTCCGAAGAGCCGGTTCGAGGAGCTGGTGCAGGGGCGCCTGTCGCGTCTCGCGTCGGGCTCGCCGCGAAGGGACGGGCCCGGAGTCGCGCTGGCGCCGCTGGTCTGCCGGCCCGCGGCGGATGGGATCGCCTACACGCACCTGCAGGTCTCGATCGACCGGAAGGAACGCACGGCATCGTTCCGCCTGCGGGGGCCGGATGGGCCGCCCCCCGCCGACGCCGGGGAGCTCCGCCGGCAGGGGAGCGACGCCTGGATGCTGCGCCTGTTCCGCGAGCTGGACGACGCCGTCTGCAGGATGCGCTTCAACGAGGAAGAGATCGGACTGTGGCTGTTCTCGTCGGAAGGAGATGCGGACCGCGTGACGGCCCACGACACGACGCTGGCGCGCCTCGCCGGCTCGGACTGGTTCGCGCGCGAGATCCTCCTGCACGCGGGACGGACGCTGCGGCGTCTCGACGTGACCGCCCGGAGCCTGTTCGCGCTCGTCGAGCCGGGGTCCTGCTTCGTGGGGTCCGTCCTCGAGATTCTCCTGGCGTCCGACCGGTCCTATGCCCTCGACGACGCGACGAAACCTGTCACCCTCGGCCTGTCGCCGCTCAACTTCGGCGCGCTGCCGATGGGGCACGGCCCGACGCGGCTCGAGACGCGCCTGCCGCACCGAGCCGAGGCGCTGCGTCAGTTCCTGGACGCCACCGAGTCGGGCGCGCCCCCGCGGTTCGATGCGCGCGCCGCCGCCGAGACGGGGATCGTGACCGTCGCCGCCGACGACATCGACTATCCCGACGAGGTGCGCGTGGCGATCGAGGAGCGCACGTCGCTGTCCCCCGATGCCCTGACCGGGATGGAAGCGTCGCTGCGCTTCCCCGGCATGGAGGCGATGCCCACCAAGATCTTCGGCCGTCTCTCCGCCTGGCAGAACTGGATCTTCCAGCGACCGAACGCCACCGGCGATCACGGCGCCCTGAAGTGCTACGGGAAGCCTTCGCGCCCCGTCTTCGACTGGAGGAGGACGTAGCGTGCAGCTCCACGAGACGATCCCGAACAATGTCGATCTGGCGGACGACAAGAAGCTGCTGCGGGCGCTGGAGCACTGGCAGCCGTCGTTCCTCGAGTGGTGGAGACAGATGGGCCCCGAGAGCTTCCAGGCCGCCGACGTCTACCTCCGGACCGCCATCTCGGTCGACTCGGCCGGCTGGGCCAACTTCGACTTCGTCAGGATGCCGGAGTACCGCTGGGGGATCTTCCTGGCCGCGCCCGAGCCCGACAGAAGGATCGGTTTCGGGGATCTCATGGGGCAGCCGGTCTGGCAGGAGGTCCCCGGGGAGTATCGCAACCTGCTGCGCCGTCTGATCGTGACGCAGGGGGACACGGAGCCCGCCTCGGTCGAGCAGCAGCGCCGGCTGGGGGCGACCGCGCCGAGCCTGTACGACCTGCGCAACCTGTTCCAGGTGAACGTCGAGGAGGGGAGACACCTCTGGGCGATGGTGTACCTCCTGCACCGCTACTTCGGCCGCGACGGCCGGGAGGAGGCGGAGGCGCTCCTGGCGCGCCGCTCGGGCGATCCGGATCGTCCCCGCATCCTCGGCGCCTTCAACGCTCCGATCGACGACTGGCTCTCCTTCTACATGTTCACGATGTTCACCGACCGCGACGGGAAGTACCAGCTCCTGGCCCTGGCGGAGAGCGGTCTCGACCCCCTGGCCCGCACCACGCGCTTCATGCTGACCGAGGAAGCGCACCACATGTTCGTCGGCGAGACCGGCATCCGGCGGATCGTGCAGCGCTCGTGCGAGCTGACCAGGGCGGCCCGGGACGGCGACGCCCGCCGGGAAGGCGGGATCGGCCTCCCGACGCTGCAGAAGTACATCAACTCCTGGTATTCCGTGTCGCTGGATCTGTTCGGCGGCGAGATCTCCTCGAACGCGGCGGAGTACTTCGCCTGCGGTCTCAAGGGTCGGGCCAACGAGAAGAAGCACGAAGACCACGTGGCGCTCGAAGGGACGTACCCCATGGCGGTCCCCGAGAACGGCCGCCTGCGGGACAACGACGTCCCGCTGCGCAACGCCATGAACGAGATCCTGCGCGACGCCTACATCGACGACAATCAGCGCGGCCTCGACATGTGGAACAAGACGATCGCCGAGCACGGCATCGACCTCAGGCTGGCGCTGCCGTCCCGCCGCTTCAACCGGCGCATCGGGATCTACGCCGATCTGTGCTTCTCGCCCGAGGGGGAGCCGGTCACGCGGCAGGAGTTCGAGCGCCGGCAGGACGACTGGCTCCCCTCCGAGGCGGACAGGACGTACGTGAAGAGCCTGATGCAGACGGTCCACGAGCCGGGCCGCATGGCCAACTGGATCGCCGCACCGACCAAGGGGATCGACGGCAAGCCGCTCACATTCGAGTACGTCCGGCTCGTCTGATTCGCGCAGGCGCACCCGCGCCCGTCTCTCCACCGTCCGCTCCCTCGATCACGGGATCGTGATCCCGTTCCCTGCCCGGTCGTAATCGTGGCGCGCATGCCGTCGTCGCCTTCGCGCCCACGTCCGTGGAACGGGTGAACGGCTCCCGCGCGAGACCTATATTCGGGTCGTCTCCCGCACCGCGTCCGGCGCGGGTCCGGGAGCGGGGAGGGGACCCGGGGTGGCCGCTGCAGGCCGACGCGCGCAGTCCGCGAGGACATGGGTCGGTGCGAGAGGAATCGCCGGCCTGCTCCTCGTCCTGCTCCAGCCCTTGACGGCGCGCGCCCTCGCCGACGAGTCGCGCGGCACCCTGGGCGGGAGGGTCCGCGAGCGGACCGGTCACGCGCCGATCGCCGCCGCGCGCGTCCGGCTCGAACCGGAGAGCGGACGCCCCTGGCCCACCGCCCTGCCGGCGTCGCTGTCGGCTGCACCGGACAGCGCAGGATCGAACCCGCAACCCGCCCGAACGACTCAGACGGACTCGTCCGGCACCTACCGGTTCGAGGACGTTCCGGCCGGTGTCTACCTGCTGGGCTTCGAGGGGGAGGCGTACGAGGGACGGGTCGTCACGGGAGTCCGGGTCGTCGCCGGCCCCGAGGTGCGGGTCGATGTCGATCTGGAGGCCTCCCTGTCGGAGCGGATCACGGTGCGAGGCTCGACGGTCGAGGAAGGCCCCGGGCTGTCGCGGCGGGTCTTCGGACGCGACGCCCTCGGCCTCCGGCCCGCGGCGCTCGGGGATCCATTCCGGGCCCTGGCGGGGACGGCCGGGATCACCCCCGGGAACGACTTCCAGTCCGAGATGCGGGTGCGCGGCGGCGAGGCGGCGGAGACCACCGTCCTCCTCGACGGCCAGCCGCTGCCTTACGCCTACCACTTCGGCGGCGGCGCCGGCAGCGCCGGGACGATAAACGGCGACCTGGTCGACTCGCTCACGGTGACGACCGGCGGCTTCTCGGCGGAATACGGCGACGCGCTGGCCGGCATCATCGACGTGTCGACGCGCGTGACGCCGCCCGGGAGAACGACCGGAACGGCCGGGGTGGGATCGATGCTGGCGCACGCGGCGTTCCTCGGGCCGGCGGGGGAGGGCTCGTACGCCGTTTCGGGACGCTACAGCAACCTCGGCCTGTACGACGGACACGTGGCGGGGGACGCCACGGACGGAGTCCGCTTCCACGATCTGTTCGGGCTCCTCCGCCTGCCGCTCGCCGCGGGCGCGCGGCTCGAGATGGCGCTCCTGGAGGCGGGCAACACCTACGAGGCGGACCTGGGATACTCCGCCCGCGCGGCCATGTCGAGCGAAAACCGGGGACTGCGCGCCAGGCTCGATCTGCCGCTCGATCCGGCGACACTGCTGCGGCTCCAGGCGTCGGATTCCGGCCTCGCGGTCACCTCGGGGGTGACGGGCGGAATGTCCTTCGACCAGGACCAGCGGCGGCAGGATCTGCGTGTCTCTATGCTGCGCGACCTGGACGGCCGGCACAGGCTGAACGGCGGGCTGGCTCTGGAGCGGATCGCGGGCGGAATGGCCGGCACGGTGTCGGACGGCGACACTCTGCTGCCGAGCGATCTCGCCGCCCGCGGCGAGGTCGTCTCGGCCTTCATCGAAGACACCTGGCGTCCCGCCGATACCCTGACGCTCCGCTACGGAGGGCGCGTCGACCGATCGTCCCCGACCGGCGAGACCGCACTGAGCCCGCGCTTCAGCCTGGAGATCCGCCCCTCGACCGGATTCACGGCGCGCTGCGCGGCCGGGCGCTTCGAGCAGTATCCGCGCCAGGAGCAGATGTTCCTGGCGGCCGGCGAGCCGCTGCGCATGCAGACCGCGGATCACGTCATCGCCGGGTTCGAGGTCGCCACGAGAGCGGGCACGCGGATCGTCGTCGAAGGATATCGCAAGAACCTGTCCCGTCCCATCGGAGAAGCGCTGAACCGTTACATCGAGCTGCAGGAGCGAGTGGCGCAGTTCGACCGTGGCACGGTCCGCGGAGCCGAGATCACCGTCCAGCATCAGGTCGCGCCGGCCTGGAGCTGGGAGGCGAGCTACGCCTGGCTCAGGGCCACACAGACGAAAGACGGGATCGAGTCTCCGCGGAATACCGACCAGAGACACAACCTGGGGCTGTCCTTCAGCAGGCGACTCGGGAAAGGCTGGGAGGCGGGGGCGATCGCCCGGTACGCCAGCGGCCTGCCGTACACCCCGCAGCGAGCGTGGACCAACGGCATCGACTTCGGGACTCTCCTGGGGGACCTGAACGGTGCGCGTCTGCCGGCCTACGGCCGGCTGGACCTTCGCCTGGGACGCGCAATCCAGGCGGCGTGGGGGCTGCTCGACGTCCGCCTCGATCTCCTGAACGTTTCCAACCGCGCCAACGTCCGGAGCGTCGACCTGACGTACGACCCGTCCACGGGGCAGTTCTATCGGACGACCTACTACCAGAGTCCGTTCCTGCCGGTGTTCAGCCTTTCCGCGGAGTTCTGAGCCGGCGGCCCGTCAGGCCCCGGCCCCCGGCGCCGGGGTGTAGACCGGCGGCGCGCCGGCAGGCGAAGCCGGCGGCGGGGCAACACCGGGCGCCGGCAGGGCGCCGGGCTTCTTCCAGCCTTCCTCCGAACCGAAGCGCGTCAGGAGGGCGATGCCGAGCGCCAGGACGCTCATGACCATGGCGAACACCCCGCCGAAGAACGGCACCAGAGAAATGACCGCGTACACGGCGAATCCACCGAGCACGGCCGCCAGGTGCGACAACTCGCGCTTCAGGACATTGCGGCCGAGCGTGTGGCCGATCAGGAACAGGATCGAGGCGAGACCGATCCACTTGACCACCTTCGCGGCGAACCACAGGGCGATGGCGAGCGGAATGCCGATGAGCGTGACCGCCAGGATGACGCACAGGACCATCGTGGCGCAGTAGGCGATCAGACCGGTCAGGATGGACATCCCCCAGCGGTCCGGGAACGACGCCGCAATGATCGAGATTCGGCGTGGCACCAGCGCCGTGACCAGGAGGAGCATCAGGAACAGTCCAGCCAGCTTCGCGAGCTTGAGGAGAAAGAGGAGCTTCCACAGACCGGCCCAGCCGCCCCGCAGGAACGGCACGAAATCGAGGAAGTTGAGCTTGACCTCCTGTCCGCCCACGCTGCTGGACGGGGACCGATCGAGCGGGCCGCCGATGCTCACGAGATCCCCCTCGATCACGGCGTTCTCATGGATGTGCGTCGGGGACATGACCGCGATGACATCTCCGCGCACGCTGCCGCTGATCTCGACGCTCCCCAGGATCACCACGACGTCGCCGGTGACTTCCCCCTCGACGCGCACCTTCCCCAGCAGGCAGACGATGTCGTCGTGATGGACCTCTCCCTTCGGCACGTACGCTTCGTCGGAGATGGTGACGGTCGGCGATCCCTCGCCGACCCGCACGTGGTGCCGTCGCAACAGGTGCCCGCCGTCCCGCTCGGCGGGCGTGGCGGTTGCGCCGGGCTCCACGGCGCTCTCGGAGTCTCGCGCCTGCCCCGCGGCCACCGGAGCGATACCGAGGCACAGGACCGCCGCGATGAGGGGCACGAGGACGCGTGGCAGGACGCGCTGGTTCATCGGATTCCTCCCTGGAGGTCCACTCGAGGCGCCGTCTTGCGGGCGCTGGCGAAGACGTAGGTGCTGAACAGGATCGAAAAGACGCCGCCGGCGGCCGCCAGCAGACCGGCTCCGCGAAGAAGCGGGGCGGCGACCTCGAGAAGGGCCCGGCCGGCGCGCAGGATCGGCAGGACAAGGGCCAGGGCCCTCGCCCCGAGATCGGCTGCCACGCGACCGAACACCATGAGGACGTGCCAGCCCGAAAGCCCGAGACCGACGATCTCGCGCACCCCTTCGTCGCCACCCCGGACCAGCACGAAGAGCGTCGATCCCAGGAAGGCGAGCGCGGCGCAGGCGAGCAGGAGCGACGAGGCCCAGGCGAGACGGGAGACGCGCGGCGACGCCGTGAGGGGCCGCAGCCTGTCCATCTCGGCGGCGATCCTGGCCATGACCCGGGGCGCGACGTCGCACTCCACCGTCTGCCGGCCCAGGGGCCGGAGCACCTCCGCGGTCCAGAGGCCGCCCGGATCGCCGCCCGCGCGCTTCATGTCGCGCTCTCCATGGCTCCGGGCGGGGCGAGCATCGGGTAGTGGCGTCGGATGATGTCCTTCAGCATGGCGCGCGCCCGGAACAGTCTTGACTTGACGGTTCCCTCCGGGAGATCGAGGACGCGGGCGATCTCCTCGAGGGGCATCCCCTCGAGGTGGGCCAGGACGAGCGGGGAGCGATAGTGGCCAGGAATCCTCTCGAGCGCCTCCTGCAGCAGTCGGGAGCGCTCCAGGTCGGTCGCCTGGCTTTCCAGGGAGGGACGGCCGTCCGCAAGCGAAGGGGACAGCTCCTCCATGCGGCTCTCGTGGCGCGTGCTCCTCTTCCTGTCGAGCGCGGCGTTGATCGCGATCCGGTACAGCCAGGTGGACAGGGCGTGCTCCGGACGGTAGCGGCCCAGGCTCTTGTACACCTTGTAGAACACCTCGCTGGTCACGTCTTCGACCTCGTCTCGGGGAGTGCCCATCCGCAGGGCGGCGGTCGCCACCAGACGCTGGTAGCGGCGAACCAGGACTTCGAACCGTTCGACCCGGCCCGCCAGGACATCACGGATGAGATCGACGTCCGTGGGCTCCTCGGCCATCCATCCTCCGCCGATCCCGAACGATTCTACTGACGTCCCTCACCGGAGGTTCCCGGCAAAAAGCGGGCCCGGGGGGGCCCGGCCCGCTGGGAGACCTGTGACGATCGTGTAAGCGGTGCGGGGAACGCCTATCCTGCGCCGTGTTGCGGCGAGGTTGCCGATAGGCGCCCTCAGTGCTCGAGGTTGAACATCACGAGACGCGGCTCGGACATCTCCTGCATGGCGTAGCGCGGGCCCTCTCTGCCGATGCCCGAGTCGCGCGTCCCGCCGTAGGGCATGTTGTCCACGCGCATGGTCGGCACCTCGTTCACCATGATGCCGCCCACGTGCAGCCCCCGCACGGCCAGGCGGACGAGCCTGAGATCGTGCGTGAAGATTCCGGCCTGCAGGCCGTAGCTGGAGTCGTCGGCCGCCGCCACCGCCTCCTCGAAGTCGCGGTAACGCGCCAGCGTCACCAGGGGACCGAACACCTCCTGGCAGGAGATCTTGAGAGCCTTCTCCGCGTCGGCGACGACCGTCGGTGCGACCACGTTTCCCTGCTTGCCGCCGCCGTGCAGGACGCGCGCGCCGGCCGCCTTGGCCTCCGAGATCCAGGACAGGATTCGATCGGCGCTGGCGGCGTCGATGACGGGCCCGACCACAGTGGCCGGATCCTTCGGGTCGCCGACCTTCATCTTCGCGACGCCGTCCAGGAACTTCTTCTCGAAGGCTGCGTAGACCGGCTCGTGCACGAGGACCCGCTGCACAGAAATGCACGACTGGCCCGACTGGGCAAAGCCGCCGGAGAGGCACTTCGAGACCGCGTAATCGAGGTCCGCGTCTGAGTGCACGATGCAGGCGGCGTTGCCGCCGAGCTCCAGCGTCACCCTCTTCTTCCACGCCTTCTGCTTCAGGCGCCAGCCGACGCCGACGCTGCCGGTGAACGTCAGGAAGGGAAAGCGATCGTCCGTCGCCAGGCGCTCGCCCACCGCCGGCTCGCAGTTCACGACGTTGAAACTTCCCGGCGGGGCGCCCGACTCGTGGACGATCTCAGCCAGCGTCAGCGCCTCGAGCGGAGTCTGTCGGGCCGGCTTGAGGACCATGCTGCTGCCCACGGCAAGGCAGGGGGCGAGCTTGTGGGCCACCAGGTTCAGAGGAAAGTTGAACGGCGAGATCGCCGCGATCGGGCCCACGGGCACCATGACCGTCATGGCGAAATATCCCTTTGTGTGGGCCTCGATGTCGACGGGAACCATCTCGCCCGTCCAGCGCTTCGCCTCCTCGGCGGCGAGGGTGAAGGTGGTGACGCAGCGGGCCACTTCAGCGCGGGCATACTGGATCGGCTTGCCCATCTCCTCGGTCATGGTCGAGGCGATCTCGTCCCTGCGCTTCGCCACGCCCTCGGCGATCTTGCGCAGGATGTCGGACCTGTCGCCCCGCGACAGGGTGCTCGTCTGCCTGAACGCCCGGACTGCCGCCTGGGTGGCGTCCTCCATGTCCTGTTCGCCGCCGAGATGGACCCTCGCGACTTCGTGACCGTCGTAGGGACTCGCGACGGGCTGGGTCCTGCCGGTGCCGCGCCATTGGCCGTCGATGAAGAGCTTCCGTTCCAAGGACATGACATCACCTCGCGCGTGGAGAGCCAAGAGTATAGACCAATCGGCGGGCCCGGTCGCGGGCCGCGTCGTGCTCCCCCGCAACGGTGATATCATCCGCCCCCCCATGCCCCGCTTGTCGGCCGGGACCGAGGCGTTCACCGGGCCGGATGCGCTCAGCACCGCGCACGACCTGCGCGCCGCGAATCTGTTCTGCGCCCGGCTGGCGCGCGCTCACTACGAGAATTTTCCGGTCGCCTCGCGGATCGTGCCGGCGCGTCTGCGCCCCGCCGTTCAGGCGATCTACGCTTTCGCGCGCATCGCGGACGATTTCGCGGACGAGGAGGCGCACGAAGGACGCAGGCTCGAACGTCTCGACGAATGGCGCAGGATGCTCGATGACTGTTTCCGCGGCGAGGCGATCCATCCGGTGTTCGTCGCCCTGCGTCAGGCGGTCTCGACCCACGACCTCCCGCGCCAGCCCTTTGTCGATCTCCTCGCCGCCTTCCGGATGGACGTGACGCAGACACGGTACACCGACGAGACGGCGCTCCTGGACTATTGCCGCCTGTCGGCGAACCCCGTGGGCCGACTGCTTCTTCGTCTGTTCGGTTACACGCAGGAGACGCTGACGCCGCAGTCCGACGCCCTCTGCACCGCGCTGCAGCTCGCCAATCACTGGCAGGACGTGACGATCGATCTGCGGCGGGGCCGGGTCTACCTGCCCGAGGACGCGCTGAGGCGGTTCGGGGTCACCGAATCCGATCTGCAGTCCGGCCGGGCCACAGAAGCGTTCCGCGCCCTCATGCGCGACAGGGTGGCGCGCACGCGCGCGCTGTTCGCCGCCGGACGTTCCCTGTGCGACGCCGTGCGCGGTCGGTTCCGCTGGGAGCTCCGGCTGATCTGGCTGGGCGGCCAGCGGATCCTGGATCGTATCGAGGCGTCCGGCCACGACGTGCTGTCCGCCCGGCCGAGGCTCGGTCCGGCGGACGCTCTCGTCATCCTGGGGAGGGCCCTGACGTGGAGTCGATGAGACGCGGGATGCCGGCGAGCCGCGGCGGGACGCGGCCTGGCCCTCCGCTGCGACCCGCGGGCCGTGGCCGCGCCTCCTCCGGGTCGTCCTTCCGTTACTCCTTCGGCCTCCTCCCCAGGGAGAAGAAACGCGGCATCGAGGCGGTCTATGCCTTCTGCCGGGCGATCGACGACCTGACGGACGAGGGGCCGCTCGATGCGGACGGCGCGGAACAAGGGCTCGAGATGTACCGCGAGGAGGTCTCCCGCTGCTACGGCGGCTCGCCGATGCTCGCGGTGACGCGGGACCTCCAGGCGGCGATCCGACGCTTCGGAATCCCCAGGGAGCCGCTTCAGGACCTCCTCGAAGGTGTGGCGATGGACCTCAGGAAGACACGCTACCGGGACTTCGAGGAGCTGCGGGTCTATTGCCTCCGGGTGGCCTCGGCCGTGGGTCTGGTCTGCCTGCCGATCTTCGGCTGCGGCGACGGCCGGAGCCGGGCCTACGCCATCGATCTCGGGATCGCCCTGCAGCTCACGAACATCCTCCGGGACCTCAAGACCGACGCCGCGCGCGGTCGCATCTACCTGCCCTTGGACGAAATCACCGGATGCGGTTACAGCGAGGCGGAGCTTCTGCGCGGGGAGCGCACTCCGGGCTATCTCGATCTCATGCGGCGCCAGGCGGAAAGGGCCCACCGCCACTTTGACAGCGCGGCCCGCCTCCTGCCGGAGCCCGATCGCCCCCGTCTCGTCGCCGCGGAGGTGATGCGGGCCATCTACCTGAAGCTCCTCAGACGTATCGAGAGTCGGGATTTCCGGGTGTTCGAGCGGCGCATCACCGTGCCGCGCCTACAGCAACTCGGTGTCGCCCTGCGCGCCTGGGCGCTGGGCGAAGTCGGAAGTTAATCCGGTCATGCAAGCCGGTCTCGGGAGGATTCCCGACGCGATCGTGGTCGGGGGCGGGTTCGCGGGTCTGGCCGCGGCCACGCTCCTGGCCGACGAGGGTGCCCGGGTCCTTGTCCTCGAAGCCCGACCGCACCTCGGGGGGCGGGCCCGATCCTTCGTCGACCCGGAGACCGGCAGCGTGGTCGACAACGGCCAGCACCTGTTCATGGGGTGCTACCGCGAGACCCTCCGCTTCCTGGGTCGCCTGGGTTCTCTCGACCGTCTCTACCTGCAGCCGCGGCTACACGTTCCGTTCCTCGACCCCGGAGGGCGCGCGTCGGCCTTCTCTCTGCCGGCCCTGCCGGTCTTCTCCTGGAGCGTCCTGTGGGGGCTGCTGCGATACCCCGGTCTCCCGTTTCGGGGAAGATGGGGACTCCTGCGGGTGGCGCGGGAGGTGCGCCGCCGGACGCGCGCCGAGGGGCGCGCCTCCGCGGACGCGCTCGACGATCGGAGTGTCACGTCCTGGCTGGCCTCGCTCGGGCAGGGGACCGCCGCCGGCGAGCGTCTCTGGCGACCCCTGGCGATCGCCGCGCTGAACGAGGACCCCGACCGCGCCTCGGCCGCCATGCTCCTGCCCGTCCTGCGGGAGATGTTCATGGGTGGGGCGGCGGGCTCGCGGCTCGGTGTGCCCCGCGTCGGCCTGAGCGATCTCTATACCGAGCCCGCGGCTCATTTCCTGCGCGCCCGCGGCTCGGAGATCCGACTGCGCGCCCAGGTCAGGCAGGTGCTGTTCGAGGGCGGCCGGGCGAGCGGAGTTCTGCTGGCCGACGGCGGACGAGTCGCCGGAGCCCAGGTGATCGCGGCCGTGCCGCCGGACGACCTGCTGGAGATGCTGCCCTCCGAGATCGCCTCCGACCCGTTCTTCGCGGGCTGCTCCCGCCTCGAGACCTCGCCGATCGTCTCCGTCTACCTGTGGTTCGGGAGCGAGATCACCGATCTGCCGTTCGCCGGTCTCATCGGAGGGGAGTGGCAGTGGCTGTTCAATCGCCGCGCTTTCGCCGGCCGGAGCCCGGCAGGGCACGGAGTCACGATGGTGTGCAGCGCGGCCCGCTCGTTCGTCGAAGCGTCGCGCGAGACTCTGGTGCGGAAGGCGCTCCAGGACCTGCATCGCTTCGTGCCCGCCTCGCGCCGGGCGGTCCTGCGCCATTCGCTCGTGCTCAAGGAGAAGCGGGCGGCGATGGCGCCTCTGCGCGGCGGCCTCGCCCTGCGCCCCCCCTGGCGCACTCCCGTCGCCGGATTCCACCTGGCCGGCGACTGGACCGCGACCGGCCTCCCCGCGACCATCGAGGGGGCGGTGATCTCGGGACACGCCTGCGCCCGGCAGGTCTTGGGCGAGGCGCAGCCCCGTGCTAGCCTGCCGCGGTGAGTCTCGTTCCCGGCTTCACGCTGCTCCTTTCCGGCCTCTTCGCCATGCTCGCCGCGGCGCACTTCAGGAGGTTGCGTTATTTCGACCGCCCTGCCCTCGCGCGGAACTCCCTGTTCGATCCGATCCTCGATGGACTCAAGTGGATCCTCCTGCTGTCGGGTCTGGTCCTGATCCTGCGTGCCTCGCGCGCCGTCTTCCTTGCGACTGCGGCGGCGCTCCTGGCCCTGTGGTCCTACCGGCGCATGATCAGGAGCGACTTCTTTCAGGAGAGGCTCCTCAGGCGCGACTTTGTCATCCTGCGCAGGAGCCGGCCCGAGATGTCGGACGGCGAGATCCTGTTCGAGCTGACGTACCGCAAGCACCCGCGCTGGGGCCCCGAGCTGATCGAGCAGATGGTGCACGACTACCCAAGCATCGAGTCGTTCGCGCGCATGCTGTCGCGGATGGAGCAGGGGTACCGAGGGTTCAAGGGACGCGGCCCTTCGTCGCGCTAGCCGGATCGTGAGCCGCCAAACGCGGGATCAGGCGAGAAGTGGAATGATTCGATCCTGCACGGCGGTGGTGACCTCGACGCCGCGCTCGTCCATGTAGACGTCGATCTCGCTGCGCACGCCGAAGTCCTCGAGATAGATACCCGGCTCGATCGAGAAGCCGGTGCGCGGTATGAGCTGGCGATCGTCGATCGTCTCCAAGCCGTCGATGTTGCAGCCGTTGCCGTGCACCTCCAGCCCGATGCTGTGGCCGGTGCGGTGGATGAAGCGCTCGGCGTAGCCGCGCTCACGCACGTGGTTTCGCGCCACCTCGTCCACGTCCGCGCCGCGGATCCTCTTCCCGAGGGACGCCCCTTCCTTGAGGAATGAGACGGCGGCGTCGCGCGCGCCGGCCACGATGTCCCAGATCTCACGGTAGCGGGGCGGCACCTCCTTGCCGAGGTAGGCCATCCAGGTGATGTCCGCCCAGATCGAGCCGTGCGGCTCCTCCCGGCACCAGAGGTCGAGAAGCAGCAGGTCGTTCTTCTTGATGGGCGCGCTCCCCTCCGCCCGCGGCTCGTAATGCGGGTTGCCGCTGTGCGAGTTGACCGCAACGATGGGCGGATCGTAGACCAGCCGGCGGGCCCGGAACTGCTCGCCCATGAACCGCTGCACCGAGTATTCGGTGATGGACTCTTTCGACCGCACCGCGCGCGTCACGTGATCGAACGTGGTCTGCAGGACTTCCTTGAGACCATGCGCCGCACGGCGGTGCGACTCGAGCGCCTCTCCCGACCAGCGCGCCTCGAAGACCTGAACCAGGTCGGCGCTGCTCACGACCTGGGCGCCCGCGGCGCGCACCATCTCCACGGTTCCGGCGTCGACCCGTGAAACATAGGGAATGGCGCCCCCGGGAACGTACTCCATGGCGACGCGCCGCACGCCGCGCAGCGCCTCGCGCAGCTTCTCCTGGAGCTCGCGGTAGCCGACGAACGGCACCCTGCGGCCCGGCAAGTCGGCAAACAGGTGCGCCTCGATGGCGTGGTGCAGGAAGACCGGATCGCCGGAGGCGGGGACGAGGCCGAACCAGCGGCGGGTCGCGAAGCGGTCGTCCCCCAGGCCAATCACCCGCCGCGCGATCGGGTTGAGCCCATGGAAGTCGTACAGAAGCCAGGCGTCGAGTTCGAGCGACTTGAGCGTCGATTGGATGCCGACCACGTCGAGCATAAAAGATAACTTATCACAGGTGTCGGGCCGGGCCGCTTCTACGGCCCGCAGGCGTCGCCTGTGCCGTTGCCGTCGGTGTCTTCCTGGCCGGGGTTGGGGGCGTCGGGGCAGTTGTCGCAGGCGTCGCCGCGGCCGTCGTGGTCGCGGTCGGCCTGGCCCGG
>Ga0137397_10000029_pt1 | contig 81844 bp, 65 predicted proteins | sample czorhiz116metaG_FD_106658 | JGI IMG/M metagenome (GOLD analysis project Ga0137397, IMG submission 106658) | Vadose zone soil microbial communities from Angelo Coast Range Reserve, California, USA - czorhiz1.16 metaG | ecosystem: Environmental > Terrestrial > Soil > Vadose zone | place: USA... | reverse complement strand
TGTCCGGCCAGTCATAGTAGAACTCGTGATGGGTTCTTGTGGGCGATTCACGCCACGCGCGGAAGGCTTGTGTGTGCCAGCGGTTCCAATCGATCTCTACACCCGTGGTGAAATCGCGGCTTTGAACCGAGATCTCCCACTGGCCGGGACCGACCGGCGCGGGTCTCGGATACGGATGCGCCCCATAGTAGGTATTGGGAAAACCGGCATCCCAGCTGAAAGCGCCATCATTGCCCCAGAAAAACGTTGTGTAGTACCTGTACGTCCCCGTGGTCTTCTTGCGCGGGTACACCTTGAAGATGTACGTCGCGTCGTAAATCGGAAACGGATTGTGCCAGTAAAGCATGCGGCGGACGGCTCCGTCGCCCGGCCATTCGAGGCCATATGAAGGCGTTGGCCCAGCCTGCCCTGCAACCGTGGGAATCGTTACGAGTTGCGCTAACCGTGGCCACCACGGAGCGGACTGGAATAGCACCAGGAATACAATGGCTACTCTTATTATGTAAGAATTGCGGTTTGAATCTCGGCGTCGACCGATAGACACACGTACCTCCTGCGTTGTTTTAGGGGATCATTGCGAAAGCTCACGCCTTCCTGGCGGGCGGTGTTTGATCCCAAACGTCTTGCGTTATCCGAGCAGTGTGCAGAAGCGATTCGCAGGCCAATGGCGCAGTCTCAACCGAACAGCTATCTCCGCGCCGAAAAGACAGCAACGGCGCCCGCCACAAGCCACTGTGAGATGCACTCGCTACTACAACCCATGAGCCAGCGCAGGTGTAGTCGCAGTTCAATGTCCAAAAGTGCGCCGAAGCCCTACATTCAATGTGGGATTTCAACTACACTCACAGTGCGGAATCCGGATTCACTCGCCGGAAACAGGTAAGTGCTTTGAGGCCAATTCAGTTGAAATCGGCGGGAAGGATGGTGTCCAGTTCAGACACCACAGGGAGCACTCTGATGGCATCGCTCTCGCCGAAGCCTGCGTTCGGGGGGGCAGAATCGGATGGGCAAACAGTGGACAAATTCTGGAATCAACTCACAGTGAATTCACACCCGGCCGGCATGCGGCTAAATCGACTCCCACCGCCGGGCCAGAGTGCGAGCCGTTGCCAGGAATACCACGGTGAACGCAGACAACATTGCGAGTTGCGGGAGAAGCCCCATCAGGGATTGCAGAACCGTTCGGTGGGGATCGTCGTACCAGAAGACTTTTAGAAAGCCGTCCAGGGCCCACCCGTTGATGGTGAAAAGCGAAGTCGTCTCCATGAATTTCGGCATGATCACGCGCGGCACCATGCTGCCGCCGAGAGCCGACATGATCAGGATGATGATGCTTGCGGTTCCGTTGAGTTGTTGGCGCGTCCTGCATGCGGTCGCAAGAACGAGCCCGAAACCGGCGGCGGTCGGAGCCGTGATGAGCGCCATTGCTGCGAAGCCGCTGAGACGTTGCACCGTAAAAAAGTCCATGTGGAACACGACTGCGGCCCACACAAACATGATCGTCAGTTGCACCACTCCGACAGCAGACAGGAAGAGCCACTTACCGGCAAGGAGCCTGGACATCGTTGCGTTCGTTCCCAACACGCGTTCCAGCGTTCCGCTCTCCTGTTCTTCAATGAGCGCGCCGCCCGCTCCCGACATCGAGAAAAGGAGAAACATCACGCCGATCCCTGCGGCGTAGTAGGCGATCATCGAACGCTGCTGGGTTGGAGTCTCCCCCGCGCGGACATCGGTGGACTGGACATGCACCAGGGATGTCATCAATGGCTTGAGGGCGGGAGCCATCATCATCATCGCCGAAGCTTGAAGCAGGCCGCTGACGGCATTCTGCGCGATCGGATTCGCAGCGTCGTAGATCAACTCGACGTTGTTTCTCGCCGAGAATCCGCTCTCGATGACAATCGCAACAGGAAATTTACCCTCATGGACCTGCTTGTGCGCCGATTCCCTGTCCGCAGCCGCTGAGACCTCCAGCGCCTTCTGCTTTTGCATCGATGTGATGAACCTTTGGCTAAGGTCGGTCCGGTCGAGATCCGCAACCACGACTTTGATCCTGTTGTCGCGGGTATTCCTGTCCGATGCGCCGAAGATCATCGCAAAAATCGAAAAGAAGATGATCGGCAAAACAAACGTCAGGCGGAGAGCGACCTTGTCCCGCTTCATGTTGAGCAGGCTGATTTTCATGATTGTCGAAATCATTCTCGAAGCTCCCTTCCCGTCAAATGAATGAAGACCGCCTGCAGAGTGGGCGACTCGATATGTACATCGGTGACCGTGCGGCCCGACGATCCGGCCTCCGAAAGCATCTTTGAAAGCTCTTCGCCGATGTCACTCACGGCGGATCGCATCGTCTCTCCGTTACTGAGCGTGATCGAAACCTGGCGCCTGGAACCGATGGTTTTACGAACGAGCTCGTCCAGCGTTCCATCCGCGACGACCTTGCCGCGATCGATGACGACAATGCGGTCGCAGATCTGTTGCGCCTCGTCGAGCTGGTGCGTGGTCAACAACAAAGAGGCCCCATCGCGGCGCAGGGTCTCCAGCATTTCCCAGATGCGCTGGCGGCTTTGCGGGTCCACGCCTACTGTAGGTTCATCGAGCAGCAGGACCGGCGGGCGATCCAGAACGGCGCAAACGAGGTTCAGTCTGCGTTTCATTCCGCCCGAGAAAGTCTGGATCGGATCATTCGCCCGGTCGGAGAGTGCCGTAAAGTCGAGAGCCCATTTCACTCTTTCATCGAGCGCCGCGCCGTTCAGCCCCACCAGCTCGCCAAAACATCGGAGGTTTTCCTGAGCCGTCAGACGCGGATACAGGGCAATCTCCTGCGGCACAATTCCAAGCTTCCGGCGCACGAGGTCCCGGGCGCCATTGAGTTGAGCTCCGAGCAGCATGATCTTTCCGGAATCCAGGCGTACACGGCCCGCGATCGATCGAACGATCGTCGTTTTCCCGGCGCCGTTCGGTCCCAAAAGCGCCAGCCACTCTCCCTGGCGCAGCTCGAAACTGGCGTCGTCAAGAGCTTTGGTGGAACCAAAACTTTTCACCGCATTCATGACACTGAGAACGCTGTTCATGGCGGTCAATATAGGCGAGTCCGGCGGAGCAGTCTGCGATTAATCGGCGAACGGTGGAATTTTGTGGATGAAAGGCGGTAAATGCGGGACAAACCGCGGCATGGTGTAAAACACAGATCTGACCAATGCTCAATTCCCAACTCTCAGCCGATTAATTCGGGGGACAGACTCCGAATTAATCGGCTGAGAGTTGGGAATTGAGCATTGGTCAGATCTGTGTTTTACATCATGCTTTTTGGGGCCGGCACGGCGAATCCAGAAAGAACATAAGTTCCCGGCCCGATCATCACAGCGTAGCCTTCCTTAACCAGCGCGCGATTGCCAAGCCCGGCTTCCGGACGCGACAAGCCGGTTACCCGCGCCAGTTCTCCCGGTACAGTCAGGCCCGCTCCGTCCAGAAAACATCGGGCAACTTCGCGCAGCGCGGTGCGGCGATCGATTCTCCGCGCCAGTTCCGCCGGAAAGCGCTCCTCGGCCAGCGCCCACAGGTAAGTGAACTTCGGCTCATAGACTGCCTCGCTCGGTATGACGATCATTGCCGCTTGCAGTTCATCGACGGCCTGCAGGAACCGTCTGCGGTCCGAAACTCCCGATTCGGCGCGCAGGTCCGCCGTCCCCATCTCCCATTCCTTGCGCAGCACCCGCAGAACAGCGAGAGCCGCGTTACTGAAAGTCTTTTTCTCCGCGCGTCTCCGAACTCCCCAGAGCGCGTTGAAGTAGGGAACCATTCGGGGCGCCACGAACATCGCCTGGCCGCGGCCGAGCTTGGCGTAATAGACGCGTCCCCGCCGCATGACTTCGTCTTTCAACCTCCAGGCCTGGGAGCATTCGGGATCTTTCTGTACATTGCGGGGCATGACGACGTCGCGCCTGCCGCAAACGGCCACATAGAGCGATGGCCCGGGCCGCCGCGTGTCCGTCAGGCACGCGGTAAACCCGACGTGTTCGATGAAGCGTTCAGCCTGCAGGGCAGTGTCCACGCGCGCTGTCTCTTCGCGCTGCCAATGAATGTCGCGATATTCTTCGATCTCTACAGGGAGTTGAGGTCGGTTTGAGGGGCGCACTACCGGCTATTTCAGTCTGGCTCCCGCCAGTTGTCCAACTGCGCCGAGAGTTGTTTGCGCAGCGTTCAGACCAAGACGGAAATCCTTATCGCTGAATGTGGAGTACACATCGGTGGGCTGATGCCAGGTCGGATTCCATCCTGCGCCGGTCTGCATTCCGCGCTCGTTTTCGCGGAGGCTGATCGACGGCACCAGATCCATGAAAGGCGTGGAATCGGTGTTGGTCATGTGGTTTCCAACGGCGGCAGGATAATCGGTGGCGTATTTTTCGTTCGCGTCCCGGAAGAAGAACGCCAGCTTCATGGCCCGGTCCGCGAGCTTTGCGGTGGATTGGAATTCGATATTGACGTCCGCTTCGGGCCGCTGCTCCGGGTTGAGCGAGCCATCCGGGCGAGGCATACCGTGGTCCCAGAGCATCATGTCGTGCTGAATCATGCCAAGCCACGTGGGCTCCGGATAGCGGCCCGATCCCGGAGGATCCTCTTTGCCCTGGAGTTCCACTCTCTGCTCGGCATAAGCGCGGGCGCCGTTGAGGCCGGTTTCCTCGTTATTCCACAGAGCGAACCGAATCGAGCGGTCGGTTTCCACATCCGGCATGCTGAAGATGCGCGCCACTTCCATGACGAGCGCACTGCCCGAACCATCGTCATTGGCGGCCTCGCCCCAGCCGTGTCCATCTATGTGCGCGGCGACGATGTACATTTCGTCGGGATGGATTGCCCCGATCTTGGTGCAATACACCTCTTCGCGCGGTCCGGGCGTTGTCGGCTCCGAGTTGAGCTCACGCAGCCGGACATCCGGTTGGGCGTTCGGATCGGTGTTTACTCCCGTTCGCACACGGATGCCGCGCAGCCTGCTCCCTCCTGAGCTGGCGGCAACTTCGCCACTCGCGATCACGCTGACAGGGGACTGGGTTCCACGCGTAGCAGCTTGAGCATTGGCAGGCGCCGGAGTATTCGGGGGCGCATAGTCGTACTTGATTCGCTCGGTGTTTGTGCACCCGTAACTCTTGAGCTGAGCTTCGATCCAATCGACAGCCTTCCGGTTACGTTCGGTACCCTGCCGCCTGTCGCCGAATTGCGTGAGCCCTTTGATCGTCGCCTTGTATTTCTGCAGGTCCAGACGGCCCACCAACACTTTAACCGGATCCTGCTGCGCGAACAGGGTCCCGGTGCCGATGGCGATAAGGCCACAAATCGCGATGATGAATAATTTCGGGCGCATCTACGGCAACATCTTAAGACAAGTTTGCCGAGGACAGACGGAGTTTTTAAACACAAAGACACAAAGGCAGGCGCCTTAAAAAAAACGTTGATGGCGGCCTTCTTTATGCCTTTGTGTTTAAAAACTCCGTTTTGCCCTCAGATCTCCAGCTTTCCGGTGCTGTCGCCGAACGTATCCTGATGGACCCCGAGCTTGTCCAGCACGCTCAGGAGGAGATTCGCCATCGGCGTGTGAGCCGGAGTGACGATGTGACGATTGCCCTGAAGCTGACCTGAAGCGCCACCGACGAGCACGATCGGCAATGGATCGTGATCGTGCTGGTTCCCATTGCTCATGCCGCTGCCGTAGAGAATCATCGAGTGATCAAGCAGATTGCCGTCGCCGTCGGGTGTCTTGGACAACTTGTCGATGAAGTAGGTCAGCATCGAAACGTGATACTTGTTGATCAAAGCGAAGTTGTCCATGTTCGCCTTGATGTTGGCATGGTGCGAGGCGCCGTGGAACCCGCCGCGATTGCCGCTTGCCGGGTAACTGGAGGGGCTCAGGTCCTTGGCGAGCATGATCGTTGCGACCCGCGTGGTTTCGCTCTGATAGGCGAGCGCCAGCAAATCGAACATCAATTTGAGATGGTCTTCGAACGCTTCGGGCGTGCCCACAGGTGCGTCGGGCACGTTCTGTCTGTTGCCGCCCTGCGCCTCCCGGTCAAGGACTGTCTTGATGCGCCGCTCGATCTCGCGGATGTCGTCGAGATATCCATCGATGCGGGCCCGGTCGGAGGAGGGAAGTGTTCCTTTAAGACCGAGCGTTTGTTCGCGAATCGAATCGAGAATGCTGCGATCCTGCTTCTTCCGGGCGAGGCGCTGCTCCGTAGTGCCGCCGTCGCCGAACAACTTCTCAAAGATCGCTTGAGGACTGTTTTCCATGGGCAGCGGAACGGTCGGTGTTCGCCATGCAATCGTGTTGAAGTAAGCGCAGCCGTAACCGGCGCCGCAGCTCAGGCTGACCTCTTCGATGGCAAGCTCTATGGAAGGCAAAGGCGTGTCCTGTCCAATGCGCTGAGCGGCGAGTTGATCCACTGTAATACCGGACTTGACGCCGCCTTTTTGCGGAGAACCGCCGCTCAGGTAGATGGCGGCCGAGCGCGCATGTTCGCCTCCGGCGTCCGCGCCTTTGGCGCTCTGGTGGCACAGGTTACTCACCACGTTCACACGATCCCGATACTTTTCCAGCGGGCTGAGGGTCTCCGAGAACTCAAAGCCCTTTCCTTCAGTGGCAGGAGTCCATTTGTACATCGTCGCCCCATGCGGGACATAGACGCAGCCGAGCCGCGTCTTCGGACTGGCGGCTGTATTTCTCAAAGGCGTCTGCGCAGGCACCATGGATTCCAGAAAGGGCAATGCAAGCGTGACACCGGCGCCACGCAAGAACGTACGCCGTGAAAGGTGCTTTTTCGTGATGAACGTCATTGGGTCTCCTCTGCCTTCTTGATTCGCATCTGGAACGGTTTGCTGTTCACTATACCTAGCACAAGTGATGAAAATCGATAGTCATTCCGCGCGGCGTCCCGCGTGATGGCTCGAACGGCCGGCATGTCGTAGTAATGCGATGCACGGCCCACGCCATACATCAGAAATTTTTCCGTCATGGTCTGGGCAAATGCGTCGGGACGGCCAATGAGCGCGTTCCGGAGACTGTCCACGCCGTCCAGCGCCGTGCCGTCCACCAACTGGCCGGATGCATCGATCCGCGATCCGGAATCCGTGGTCCGCCAATGGCCCACCGCATCGTAATTTTCCAGCGCCAGGCCGATGGGATCCATGATCTGGTGACACCCCTTGCAGGGTTGATTCGTGCGGTGCAGGATCATCCGGTCTCGAACCGACGTGGCTGCCTCGGTAACACCCTGGCCGGTCTTGGTCTCCGGAAATGGCGGAACGTTTGGCGGCGGCTGCGGCGGAGGGCTTCCGAGCAGATTCTCGAGGATCCAGGCGCCACGTGTCACCGGAGAAGTCCGGTTGGTATTGGAGGTCAGCGTCAAAAAGCTGCCCTGCCCCAGCAATCCTCTGCGCGCCGGGCCTGGAACCGTAACGCGACGGAAGTCGGTTCCATAAATGTTTGGAATTCCGTAATGTTTCGCGAGACGCTCGTTGACGAACGTATAGTCCGCCTTCAATATGTCGAAGACGTTCCGATCCTCACGCACGATGCTCTCAAAAAGCATTTCCGTTTCTCGCGTAAAGGCCTGCCGCAGATTGTCATCGAAGTCGGGGAAAGCGAGCAGGTCGGGATTCCTGTTCTTCAATTCACGCAGGAACAGCCACTGGCCGGCAAAATTGTTGATCAGCGCCTCCGAGCGTGGATCTTTCAGCATCCGCCGGACTTGCTGCTGGAGCACCGCGGGATCCTTAAGTCTGCCTTGTCCGGCAACGTCCAGGAGTTCGTCGTCCGGAATGCTGCTCCACAGGAAAAACGACAAACGCGACGCAAGCTCCAGGTCGCTAATCCGATAAGTGCCACCCGCGGGCACATTTGCCGGATCCCGTTCAATACGGAACACGAATTGAGGATCCGACAGAATCCGGCGGAGCGCCATCTCGACACCTTGATCGAAGTTTCCGTTCTGGCGGCCCGAGCGGTAAAAGTTCAGCAAGGGATCGACGTCGGCGTCAGTCACCGGCCGCCGATAAGCACGGCGCGCCAGCGTAGCAACGATTTTCTTCGCGCAGGCGGGCTCATCGCTCGCAGCGGCCGGCCGGCATACAAAGATCCGGGCGCGGCTAGGCGTGTTTCCGGGTCCCATGATGTTGTAGGGCCCGATGATTTCCACGCCGGACAAATGAGGCACCGTTGTGTAGCCGAATTGAACTCCCGTCTGGAGGTCGGCAGTGGTGGCATCGAACCGCTGAACCAGATCATCGACGTCCGCCTCGGTCCTCTTGATGAACGTGACCATGATCGTTTGCGGCCCTGCCTTGAGCGGCAACCGAATTTCAAGGGGCACAGCAGGCGCGTTGGCGTTCGCTCCGCCTCTCCGTATGTAGTAATAAGGTACGGACTCCAGGTCGAGCAGCGCCACACGCTCTCCGTTGAGGCTCATCTCGAGTTGTTCGCCCTTCGCTGTGCCCCCGAACTCCGGACCAAAATTGACCTTCAAGAGGGAGAATTTGAAGAGATATTCTCCATCCACGGGGAAATTGTGTTTGATCACAATCCCACCGCGGGTTCCCACCGGCAGACCGGGAATATGGTCGTCCTGCGTGAGATCGCCTCGGACTTTGTAGGTTACCGATTGCGCTCCGATGTCGGTATCGCCGACGGCCAGACGGCTGATCTTCGCCGCCGCGCCGATATATCGCTCGAGCAAGGCGGGGGAGGTTCCCAAAACGTCGGCGATGTTATCGAGACCTTCGCTGGAATCGTCGGCGGGCAGAATCGTTGCCACATCGACGTCAATGGCAAGGAGGTCGCGAATCGCGTTGGCATATTCGGTACGATTCAGCCGGTGCAGGGCAGTCGCTCCAGGATTCGGTTTCTCTGAAGCCGCCTGATCGATGGATGTTTCGATCGATGCTCGAAAGGTATCCAGAGTGGCGCGATCCGGCCGCGGCGCTCCGCTCGGCGGCATCAGGCCGGCGCGAAGCTTGCGGATTACTTTTTCCCAGGTCTCGGCGTCGCGCGCGGGATGGGCGGCGTCCACCTTCTCGAGCGTCAGGCCGCCGGTCTGCAGCTTGTCGTTATGGCAGGTGAGGCAATACTTATTCACCAGGTCCTGCTGGGAAGCAGGCTGCTGGGCGGTGAGCACCGCCGTAAAAATGGCGAACCCGCAAACGGTCAAAAGCGTCTTCATCGATCAAATCTCCTCGGGAACGCGGGCTAGAGCCCGCGACTACATTTTCGGAACTACATTTCAATGCGGGACCATGTTTGTTCCCAATGTAGTCGCGGGCTTTAGCCCGCGTTCAATCCTGCGGCTTGCCGCCAGTCAATTCCTGCAACAGACCAATGGTACTGGGTTTTCGAACGGGCGGTTGGCCGGCGAGGAAAACGCCTTCCGCGAAGGTCATCGGTGTGCGTCCTTGTTTGTCTTTGATGTCGAGCTTTGCGCCGTTCGCTGCCAGCAGTTTGATCATCGCGTCGAAGCCACGGTTGGCAGCGCCGTGCATGGCCGTAAACCCCTGCGAGTTGACTGCGTTTATATCGCCGCCCCGTTCGAGGCATAGCTTGACGGCTTCCAGATACTCTTCATTGGATCGGCTGAAGGTCTGCGCGACAACCCAGTTGATTCCCGCTGCGGCCATCAAGGCTGTTGAACCCTCTTTCGTCACGACATTTGGATCGGCCCCGTGTTCGAGCAGGAGACGCATCAGCGTGACGTCGCCCGCCAGGGCTGCGCGGATGAATGGTGTCTGGCCATCGAAGTTCACCCAGCTCGTAGAAACTTGCATGAAGCCGCGGACCGGCGTGGTGTTGGTCCGCAGGTTCGGGTTGGCGCCGCGATCCAGAAGCTCTTTGATCAAATCCATCGGATCTCTGGCGTCCGCCACGGGAGGCGCGGTGTCGCGGGTGAAGTCCGGATCGCGCATCTGCACTGCGGCGAAAAGAGGCGTCCGTTTGTAAAAGTCGTCGAACGCGTTGGGGTCAGCGCCCTTTTCAAGCAGAAACAAAGCGAGCTCGATGTGATTGTTGATGATTGCGACCACCAGCGGGCGCGTTCCGTTGGCAGACGGCCGCTCGAGATCCGCTTTCGCCTCCACCAGAATGCGAGCCATTTCCAGGTTGCCTTCCCGCGCCGCGAACAGCAACGGCGTCATGGCTCCTGAAGGACTGGGCACGGCGCGAGGTCTATATATCCCGACGCCATGCGCCCCGATATCGGCGGAAGTCGCCTCCGGGATGCCCGTCGTTCCATCGGGAATACTCACGTTGGTCTGCGCGTTGATATCGGCTTCGTTCTCGAGCAGCAACTTCACCACTTGCGGATGATTTTCCAAAACGGCCCACATGAGGGCGGTCTGCCCGCGCACGTCTTCCTTCGCATTTACCATTGCGCCCTTATCGATAAGCAGTTTTACAGCGTCCGGCTTACCCGTTCTGACAGCGGTCATCAGGGCGGTTTCTCCTCCCGCATTGGTCGCGTTCGGATTGGCTCCCGCGCGCAACAATACCTCGATCATGGCCGCGTTCCCATTGACGCAGGCAAGGTAAAGAGGCGTGACGCCGTAGCGGGTAGGGGCAGTAGCTTTTGCGCCGGCGCGAATCAGCGATTGCGCTGTTTCCAGATCATCGTGACGGACCGCCCAATGAAGGGCGGTCATGCCGTCCGGTTGGGCGGCGTTGACGTCGATCTTTTGCTGGAGCAGTGAGTGAACAGCACCTCGATCCGACCGCATGGCCGCGTCTACCAATCGAAAATCGCGGCCGGCTGCCGCGCCAGGGCTCACAGCCGAGAGCAATACGCCGATCCACAAACCAACTCCAAACCCCTTCTTATACATAAGGCATATCTCCTGCGACGGCTTCATAAGAAAAAAACGAATGCAGTTTATCGCATCCTTGTGTATCCCGACAATTTCTCGCAGAATACCAGCCGCAAATTACGCGAATTACGCCAAATGGCGCATCAAAGGATTCTTGACGCGCCTATTTGGCGTAATTCGCGTAATTCGCGGCTGACTTCCCAGGTTGCGCATACGACAGAATTTCGTCCAATACCCGCATGAATTTCCAGCTTTGAGGCACATAGAAACCGAAGAAGCTTTGAATTCCAAACTCGGGCCACACAGGATGCGTGTGTCCGTACAAGCCGAGGACAGTGAGGCTGGATGGGATGTGGAGCGTCTTTGCGGCTTCAACCAGGCGAACACTTTCCGATGACGGAACGCATGGGTCGGAGCTGAGGTGGACGACGATCAATCGGGCGCGAATACCGTCAATGTAGCGCGAAGGCGACAATCTCTCGGTTCGATCCTTGAGCTGAGGAATTGCCGCAAACCGCGCGTTGAACTCTTTTGCATCGCGCGATTCAAACAATGCCGTCATCGCCGTCTTGTCGCTCTCCGTCCGAACCAGATCCAGATTTGCTTTCATGTAGACCCACTTGCTGTAGGCAAGTTCGCTGGGCGGGCTTGTGATAACGAATCGAAGCGTATCCGTCAGGTCGAAATACGCACCGAACGTCAGAACGAATCGAATTCGATCGCGGATCTGCGGCCGGCTTGCCGCGATCAAGGCCGGACCGCAACCGTAACTGACGCACGCGATGGCGGCTTCGCTACGGAGTGAATCGAAAACTGAAACGACGTCGTCGATGTCGTCGGGTGTGACATTCTGCCGCGTGAGCCGGTCGAATTGCGGTACGACAACACGGAATCCCGAGCCGGCGAAGGCTTCCGCAAAGGGCTTTACCTCGGGGCTGTTCTTGCCGCTTTCGTTCACTCCGTGAACCAGGAGGAGAGGAAAACGGGATCGCGAACTCGTGTAAACGTCGGCTGGAATCTTTCCGATCCATGTTGAGGAGCGGCTCACCGGGCCATGCCATAAGTCGAATACATAGCCGGAGCCCAGCGCCTTGGCCGATGCGGAGGCTACCAGCGCAAACTTATAAACTCCGAAAATGCTTGCCGCCACAACCAGAAGCAAAAATATTCGCCGACGTCTCATCGTTCGCCACGAAATCAGGTTCCTCGATTTTCGCGTATCGTCTCACCTATACTATCGCTCCGCAAGGAGGTTATCAGGCCATGAGGATCCCGCGTCCGCTGAAGCAGACTCTGTTTGGGTTCGCACCGGCTGCGCTGTTGTTCGCAACTGTCGGAGGCGCCCAGCAACGAGTTCCATTTCGAAACAACATCCCGATTGCGCCGCAGGGGATTTCTGCGCGGCCATTGCCGGATAAACCGGTGGAATTCCAGACGGCGGAGGGACAGGATATCCGGGTCGTTGTGGTTACGAAGGGATTGTCACATCCCTGGGGTCTGGCGTTCCTGCCGGACGGCAACATTCTGGTCACGGAGCGGCCTGGCCGGCTTCGGATCATTCGTAACGGAGCGCTCGACCCGCAGCCCATTGCCGGTGTGCCGGAAGTACGAGCAGCCGGCCTGTCCGGCCTGATGGATATCGCGCTCCATCCCAGATTTGCGGAAAACGGCTTCGTATATCTCACTTATACGAAGGCAACCCCGGACACACAAACAACGATCGCGCTGTCGCGCGGACGCTGGAACGGCAGTGCTCTTACAGAGTCACGCGACATCTTCGTGGCAGGGCCCGGCACGACTGGAGCGTCGCGTATTGCGTTCGGCCGCGACGGTTCGCTCTTCATGACGACCGGCGGCGTCAACAACGGAGCCCAGGACCCCAACAGCCACGCCGGCAAAGTGCTCCGGTTGCGCGATGATGGCACTGTGCCTGCCGATAATCCTTTCATAGGAAAGCCCGGTTATAAACCCGAGGTGTACTCGCTCGGTCATCGAAACGCGCTTGGCCTGGCCGTTCATCCGGGCACGGGCGAACTCTGGGAAAATGAGAACGGGCCGAACGGCGGCGACGAGGTCAATATCATCAAGCCGGGCGGCAACTACGGCTGGCCCATCGTCAGCTACGGACGCACGTACCCGGGTCCGCGCCAGTCAGAACAGCCCTGGCAACCTGGCTTCGAGCAGCCGGTTGTGTTCTGGGTGCCGTCGATCGCCATCTCCGGGTTGGCATTCTATACAGGGGACCGGCTCCCCAAGTGGAAAGGCGATGTTTTCGTCGGCGGGCAGCGCACCGGCGAGATTCCGGGCACCGGGCATCTCGAGCGGATTCTGTTCAACGAAAATATGGAGGAACTGCGCCGCGAATCATTGCTCGTTGATTTGAGGCAGCGGATCCGCGACGTCCGGCAGGGTCCGGATGGGCTTCTCTACTTGTTGACCGACGCAGACGATGGAGCCGTGCTCCGGATCGAGCCGAAGTAGAGTCGTAAAACACAAAGGCACGAAGGCACAAAGAAAGGCCGCAAACAAAATGTTCTTGATGCGGCCTTTCTTTGTGCCTTCGTGCCTTTGTGTTTTACGACTTTTCTTTCCCAATCCGCCCGCGACAACCTTCCAGGGTGGCGAATTTTTACTCGTTCCTTCCTTTTCGAACTCCCGAGTAACAATTGAGACCTGTGACGAGTGGAAATTTGAGGTAACGTTTCACGTCATCAGGAGCGTTCGGATGGCAAAGATTCGCAACCATCTTAGGAATGCCGTCGTGGTATCTGTTCTGGCCGCCGTCCAGGCCGGCGCGCAGGTGCCTCATCAGTCGACCCGCTTTACTGTCGCCGCGGCGCCGACACTGTCTCAGCCCAAGGGAGAATTCCGACAAAATGTGGGCAACGGCTTCGGTATGGAGGGAGCGCTGCTTTACCATCTCGATCGATCGGGATTACTGAGTGTACGATTTGACGCTTCCTGGCTGGCCTACGGACACGAGACGAAGCGGGTGCCGTTCTCCGAGACCGTCGGAAACAGAATCCTCGTCAATGTGACGACGACGAACTCCATCACTGCTTTGAGTTTCGGCCCAGAACTATCATTACCCAGAGGACCGGTGCGTCCATACGTCAATGCCGCTTTCAGCGGGCTTTTCTTCAGGACCAGTTCTTCTGTTAAAGGAATCACGAATTCCGACGGCGAGAGCCTAAGCACCACCAACTTCAGCGACGGCACCGGTGCGCGGGTCTATGGCGGCGGGCTCAGAATTCCGCTTGGAACGAGCAGTTCTCGTATCAGTCTTGACGTGGGTATCCGCTATCACCGTGGAGGTGAGGCTTCCTATCTGCGGGAAGGAAGCATTCAGGATAATCCCGGTGGCTCTATCAGCATTACGCCGCTGAACAGCCGGACTCCGTATATGGCCTATTTGATTGGTATTCGATACCGTATCCCGTTCAATTCGCCCAATCCCTGCCCACGCCTCCTCTGCTGACCCGTCGGGGATGACTCCATTTGAAAAATACGTCCTAAATCAACGCGGGCTAAAGCCCGCGACTACATTGGGAATCAACGTTCGGTCTGAACGTTTCGGTCTGAATGTAGTCGCGGGCTTTAGCCCGCGTTCATTCCATCCGTCTGAAGGCTTGCCTTTTTAGGCCAACTCAAATACTAAAGCACCACCCTGAGAGTACTGCATGATGGATTTTCTGCTTCGATTGGAAGAGAGCGGCTTCCCGACCCGGGTTCGAACGTCGGATTCATTTTTCGCGTATCCATTTATTCTCTTGCTCCACACGGTTGGCCTTGGGATGGTTGCCGGTCCGAGGGGCCGGCGTATTCTATCCAGGCGAGGAGTCTTGGGTGCATATAAGCACGCAGTTCGTCGTGTGGCAGACATATACACCGCGCAGAACTGAAGTGTCAATTGACCAGACCCCTCAGTGCTTTCACAATTGTGATAGGAGGAACACGATGAGCCGTAAACTTCGATTTGGAGTGCAAACACCGCCGCAGAACACCACCTGGCAGGAGCTCGTTTCGGTTTGGAAGACGATCGATCAGGCCGGTTATGACACAGCCTGGGTGTTCGATCATTTCTTTCCGATTTTCAGCGATCCTTCCGGACCGTGTTTCGAAGCATGGGTCGCTCTGACCGCCCTTGTCCTGCAAACGAGTAAGATCGAAGCCGGCGTGCTCGTGACGGGCAACACGTACAGGCATCCGCCAGTCCTGGCCAAGATGGCCGCCACTCTCGATCATGCAACCGGCGGACGTCTCATCCTTGGCATCGGCGCCGGCTGGTTCGAGCAGGAACACAAGGCATATGGAATTCCTTTCTACACGACTGCGGAACGCATTGGACGTTTGGATGAGTCGATACAGATCATCAAATCCCTTTGGACGCAGCCGAAAACGACTTTCGAGGGCCGTTACTACAGCGTCAAGGATGCGGCGGCCGAGCCCAAACCTTTGCGCAAGCCGCACCCGCCAGTCCTCATTGGTGCGGCAGGCGAGAGGATGAACCTGAAGGTAGTCGCAAAACATGCCGATATCTGGAACACGTTTGGTTCCCCGGCGGTTTTCAGCAAAAAAATCCAGGTTCTGCGGGAACATTGTGCAAACGTCGGCCGCAACTTTGACGAAATAGAAATCTCCTGGGCCGGTTTTGGGGTGATATGCGACTCAAAGGCCATGAAACAGGAAGTGTTGAGCAAAGTAGCGGCGACCTGGGGTCGCTCGGTCGAAGAAATGGAGCAGAGTGCGCTGGTGGGTACCGTGGATGAGATCCGAGCCCGAATCGACGAATTCACCAGGATCGGTGTGACGCACTTCATCGTGGGGGCAAGTTCGCCATTCGATCATGCAGGACTCCGGCGGTTTGCCGCGGAGGTAATACCGAAAGTCAAATCCTAGATCAACGCGGGCTAAAGCCCGCGACTACATTTGGGATCAACGTTTGGTCTGAATGTAGTCGCGGGCTTTAGCCCGCGTTCGTTTCCAGAAGTTGATTATTCGAGTCCCCAGCTCAACTTTCTGCCGGGCGTCACTTCGACGATGACGGAATCACGCTCGCCGATAGGGGCATTCGATTCGTATTGGGAAAATTTGACGTACATCTTTTTTCGGAGCTCTTGAAATTGCTTCTTGTCGACGAGACGGGCTTTGCCCTGAATCATGACTCCCCGAAGGAAACTCCACACTTCCGTGTATTCGTCGAAGACCACGGTGACGTTGGGATTGGCCTGAATGTTACGGACCTTCTTCGCCTTTCGTTCGGTTGCGAAATAAATCTTGTCTCGCTCCATGAGCGGACAAACCGGAACGTTATGTGGAACGCCATTCGAGTCAACCGTCGCGACTCGAGCCACACGCTGGTACTGCAAAAAGTCCTTCTCTGTCTTCCTGAGTTTCATATCGCCCTCTAATTTCCAGCTTACTGCAGGAATTCGCAAACAGGGTGAAGAGGATATCGGATGTCGGATTTCCTGAATCCCGCATCCGGAATCCGCCATCCGACATCCGAAATCACACACGTAGGCCCTACTGTTTGACTTCGACTGCCTCCGCTTCCTTATTTGTCTTGGCGTCGCGGTACATCAGCAGGATGCCGGTTTGTGATGGTGATGCGACATCGCCGCCGGGAACCGCCTCGACCGTCAACGTGAGACTCCCGCCCACAGGTACTACCGTTAAGGAGGGCAGTACTCCGGAGGCGACGAAGCGAGGTGTCGCCGGCGTATAGGTCAGGTTCTCGATTGAGTCTGTCAGGCTTCCAGTGAAGTAGTTGTCGAACGCAAACACTGAAAAATCGAACTTGCTGCTGGCGTTCAGGCCAAGAGCGGACAGCGGCGCGGTGAGAATGGCGTTTGATGAATCGAGATCCGCATCGGTGAAGAAAAAGATCGAAACGGTGATCGGGTTCACGGTAAGGTTGGCGACAGCCACGACATTCTGGCCGGTCGCTCCAAATCCTCCATTCTCCAAATTGAAGACGACATAGTCGAATACGCCATCGCGATTGGAGTCAATGTAGATATCGTACTCCGCAGGGTAATTGGGATGGGAGCGCGTGCCGAAGGTGGTAACGGCGAATTGGATTCCCGCCCCCAATCCAGTGTTCACCAATCGGGCGCCGACCGCTTTCAGGTCGATGATGGCGAAGTTGTCGCCGGGGTCGGGCAGAAATCGCTTCGGGATTTTGCGGCTTGTGCCCATGAGCGAAAAGACGTCGACGCGGCCGTTCACGGCTCCATCCTTGTTCTTCAGAACGAGCTTTGCCGGGCCTTTCTTTAAATTGAGCTGGTTAGGTTCGGCAGTGACGTCCGCTGCGCGGTGTGGCAGGATGTGCCAGGGCAGGCGGACGGTCTGCGCCCCGCTGGTCAAAGTGATGTATCCGTCGAACTCAACGTCTTGTAACCTGAATCCGTCGCCGCCACGGCTGCCCCCGTTCAGCGTCCACAGCGGGAGTCTCGTCGCGTCCACCTTCAGCCTCACCTTGAACTTCGCAGTGCCGTGGGCAGGCACCGCAACATTGGGTGGTGTGTCGACATCAACCGCGCCGTTCGCCGCATCCGTCGCGTACCGGAAGTTGGCCGCGATGTTGTAGGTCCGAGCGGTGTCGCCGTAATTGTGAACCTCGACTGTCTTGTTCAACGCCTTCGAATCGTTGACGGCGTTATAGCCGAAGGAAAGACTCGGTGTCAGATCATCCTCTTCCCATGCGGCCGTTGTGCTTGCAACCGCACGATTCACGCGGACCTCACCACCGCCGATCCGGCTGATCGGCGCCAGTACGCCCGGCTGAGTCACAGGGTTGGTCGTGATATTGATTTCTGCCGTATTCATCAAAAGGGCCTTGATCTCGACCGGAGTGAAAGTGGGATGGGCTTGAATCAGGAGCGCAGCCGATCCTGAAATCATCGGTGTTGCGCCGGACGTGCCGCCAAAAGCCGTTTGTCCGGTGCCGGTGCCTCCTTCCGCAGATACGGATGCGCCGGGTGCGCCGATATCGGGCTTGATGCTGTTGAAGCTATAGGACGGTCCGCGCGCGGAACTGCTGACCACGCTCATTACCAGAGGGACTTTGTTGTTGGGATCAAACTTCGCAATGACGCCGGCGGCAAGCTGACCCTTGATCGTGTTCGCCGTCGCCTGGGTGACTACGAACCCCGGAATCGTAATCGCGGGACCGCCTCCGAAAGCGAACGAGAACGGATCGCCCGGAGCGATGAGGCCGATGACACCGACCAGTCCACCGCCGTTGGCGATGTTGCGGACCTTGTCGCTGGCAGCGCATACGCCGCGGTCCACTAATCCGATCTTTCCGGTGAGGGAACCCGCAGGAAAGGCCGCGCAGCCATTCAGGTTTCCACCAGCGCCGTTTCCATATTGAACCGGGGCCTGGATGACAGCGGTCAGCGGAGCCGACCAGGGCTGAAAAAGCGCAATGTAATTGCCGGCGATGGCTGCCGGCGAAATGATCGCCATGAAGTTTTGCACAGCGGAAGGCACTTGAGTCTGAGCCACGCTGATCGCCTCGGGAGAGATGGAGGGCGACGAGACAATGTATGGACGGTCCGCGGCGTTGCCTGCGGCAGCAACGACGACGACCCCAAGTTGGGACACAATTGATGAGGCTTCCGCGAGGTCATCTTGAATCTGGCCATAATCCGATCCCAGCGACATGTTGATCACGTCCACTGCATCGGAGATATCGCCGTCTCCGTCGGGGTCGAGGGCGAACTCCATTGCCTGCAGCAATGCCACGCCACTGCAAGCGGTTGACACTGCGCTGCAAACCTTGACTGCATAGAGAGACGCGCCGGGCGCAACACCTTTGTGCGAAGCGCCGTCGTTGCCGGCAATGATGTCGGCCACGTGGGTTCCGTGTCCTCCGTTGCAGGGAGCGGGAATAGCGCTGGGTCCGCAATCGATCGGATCCGGATCCGGCGCCAGCGGACCGTTCGGCCACTTTTCGCCGACGAAATCGAAGCCCCCGACCACCTTGGCGGTAGGAAAGAGACCGTCTGTCGTCGTGTTTCTGAGATCCGTTGTGCTCGTCCCGTATGCGCTTGTATAGGCGGCGGCCGTACCGGCTCCTCCGAAAAACCTGTGTGTGTAATCGATGCCGCTGTCCAGGACAGCCACCCGCACGCCCGTGCCATTGACACCGGCGTTCTGCACAGCGGCCGCTCCTATGTAAGGTACGGTTTCGGACAGGTTCAGTCGGTAGTCGTGAAGCGGGCGCACTGTGAGCACACCGGGTAAAGCGGCAACTGCAGGCACCATAGACGCGGGAACCGTGACAACCACCGCGTTGAGGGCCTTTCTAAGCCTGGCTGAGTCGCGTCCCCCAAGACTGCGTACCTGTGCCAATAGCGTGTCCTGTTTCTGGCCCAACTGGACCAGATAATCACGCTGTTGCGCCGCATTGAATCTCCCGCCTCCCTTCTTGGCATTCTTTCCCTGTGCCGCAGCAAGCGGGACGTCGCTCAACCGAACCACGACCTGAACATCTCCTCCTAATGCAAGAGTTCTCGGGATCACGTTTGTCTGGACTGGCCCTCCGGGTAAAGCCAGTTGCGAAACGTCAGGTGCTTGTTGCGCGCCGATCACTTGTACCAGAGTAAGTGTGATGACGAACGCAACACCCAGCAGCTTGAAATGCATTGATCGCATAGCTCTCCTCCGATTCAGTTTTATTCGAGTTCATCGAAATGTGAGGCGGGTAGTTTAAGGAACGCTCACACGAGCGTCTTGCTGGTAGGCTCCTTAGTTTCACCCTTATCTTGAAACTGCGTCGTCGCAGACTCCTCAAATAAGAGTCACGTAAAGAGTGTCCCTCGCCTTGGGCAGAAACCGGGCGGGATTAGAGAGCACCAGTGGGGCCCTTGTCAAGTCTTCATTCGGCCTGGCGGTCGAATGGCGCGAAAGACTGTCGCGAGCCGGGAACGTTATCCTGACGTTTTTCAGCGGAGGACAACGACTCCGAGGCCGATAAGTCCTGCCAGAATAAGGTAAAGCGCCACGAGGTAGTTCAGAAATCGTGGAAAAATCAGGATCAGGATCCCAAACAGAATTGAAAGCAAAGGTCCGACGTTCAAAATCATGGCGCCTCCGGACAGGATTCGTTATCGTTCTTAAATATCGGACGACGGGCGGCAGGAAAGGTTCAGGTTCTCAACACGAAGATCCTCGAGCTGAGCGGCTATAGTTCAGATACCATTGCAGTTTCCTGATGCTTACAGTTGTATTCCTGCCCCCTGTTGGCGATAATGAGCGGCCGTTCCTAATCTTCTTGAGGTAAAAGTGCGTCTGCGGACCTGGCTCCATTTGAATTCCAAAAAAGAGTGGCCGTTTCGTGCAGCGGCGGCGAGGCAAGGCGGGCGTACCGAACACATCCTGGCGACTGCCCGGGCAGCGCTCGTGGGATCCTTGTTGGTCGCAATCTATTTTGATCCGACCAGGCCGGTACGAAATGAAAAGATCGCCTATGCCTTCTTACTCGCCTATGCGTTGGCGAGTTTCGCTTTCTTTGTCTGGGTTCGGCGCCGGCCCATTCAATCCGGAATCGTTCCAATCGTACACGCCATCGATTTTCTGGCTGTTGTTCTAATCAGTATTTTCACCCAGGGTAACGAAAGCATTGTCTACGTCTGTTTCATTTTTTTGGTTCTGGCGGCGGCCAACCGGTGGGGGCTTCTGGAAACGGTCGTAACCGGGGGCGCATTCTTGATCGTGTTCCTGATTGAAGGTCTCGCGGTAACCGGCATTGGCAACTTCGATCTAAATCAGTTCGCGATGCGTTCAATTTATTTATCCCTGGTCACTGTCCTCCTGGGCTACGTCGCCGAAGGGAACAAGCGTGTCAGAGAAGAGAACGCCCTTGTCGCACGTCTCCTGCGAATGTGTCAGAGCGACGAAGAGTTGACGCCGATCATACAGACATCTTTGAAAATGATCGGGGATTTTTATGGCGCGAGGGGAGTCCTGATTCTGGTTCACGAGAACGCCAATCAACGGACTTTTCGGTGGCAGTATCCGCCACCACAGGGCCAGACGCCTTCTCGCTTGCCGGAACTGAGCCCTGACGAGGGACGCAAATACCTGTTCGAGGCTCCGGCGCCGATCTGGTGCTGGCGCAGCTTACGTTCCGGATCGAATTGCAGGACGGATTCGGTATGCAGCGACGGTGTTTTCAGGCCGCAGGTTCGATTCGAGCCGCCGGAACTCTTCCCTGAAGCGGCTTTCTGCGATTCGCTGCTGGCGGCCACGTTCGTATTCGGAGACGACCTTGCAGGACGGCTCTATGTTTTGGATCCGCAGCTGCCATACCTGCCTTCGAGAGAAATGCTTTTTCTGCTGAGACTGTCGGACGAGATCGGCCCGGCTGTACTCAATCTCTATCTTTGGCGGAGACTGCGCTCCAGAGTCCGCGTGATCGAGCAGGCCCGCGCTGCCCGCGAGATGCATGACGGTGTTATCCAGTCCCTGATCGGCCTGGAACTCGAAATCGAGGCTCTCCTTATCAAGAATGAGCAGGATGCGGTAAGCCGCCGCCAACTCGAACGAATCCAGCGCTTACTCCGGCAGGAGGGCCAGGAACTCCGCGACTTGATGCAACGAATGAAGACGCCGGCCCTGACGCCGCACGAGCTGCTCGTTTTCCTTTCGGACCTTGTGACGAAGTTCGGCTACGAAACGGGAATCAAATCGCGGTTTGTTTGCCGGACCGAAGCGCCGCAGCTATCCGTCAAGGCCTGCCACGAAGTGGCGCGCATCGTCCAGGAGGCGCTGGTGAACGTCAGAAAACATAGTCTTGCCACGCACGTGGAAGTGACGTTGAGCAGCGACGAGGAGGGACTCATTCTGATGATCGAGAATGATGGATCGGGTGCCCAGCTCGCCGACAGGCGATCCGAAGAAAAGATCCGCCAAAACGGCTGGGAGCCCGTGGTTATTCGGGAGAGAGTGCGCCTGCTTAACGGAAGCCTGAGTGTCGAGTCCCGTACCGGCCCCGGAGCATGCCTTGTGGTCCGAATTCCGACATCCGAGTATCCCAAGTGGTGGAGTGCAGGCGAGCCCTGAGGCTCAGCAATCCCGGCCTGACACGCCGGAACTCAGTTGTTCAGGATCTTAATCCGGCCCTCTGTTATCGCCTGCGGGCCGCCGGAGGCCCCAGGCGCATTGTCATAGACCAGCACGCCAGTGGCGCTGTTGACGATTTTGATGCGGAATCGGTCCACACCATCTCCACCAGGCCGATCGCCATCGATGATGGTCAGCAGGAAGCTGTAGCTTCCATCGCCGTTCACTTTTCCCGAACCCTTCAATTGGGCGGTCGTCCCTGCAATAGTGAATTGATCGTAAGAGGTGCTCTTGAATTTGAACTTGAACTTTCCCGCGACGAAATTGAACGCTGTATCTCCCCCTGGGACAGACGAGTGCTTCCTGAATTTGGCATCGAAGCCGAACTCGGCTTTGCCGGTCAGTGTCGGATTTGCAGGGAAGGCGCCGGCCGGCGACAGGATCTTGCCGGTACCGGTCATGGACTCTCCGTCGGGATCAAATACAACGCTCAAGAAGACGTCTTCACTATCCAATCGAGTGTCAGTCCAGGCGATGGCCACATCGCTGTCGGTCATTGCGGCGGCAGTCCGATCTCCCAGGTTCGCTGTGTAATCGCGCAGCGGATTCGACCTGGAGTCATTCGACGAAATGGTGGTGACTCGATCGGTATCGAACGAATCTGCTTTATTGGACCTGGCCAGGTATACGTGCACAGCTTCAGCCGCGCTGCTCAACGTTGTATCGTAGTAGCTGATTTTTATGTTGCTGTCCGAATCCACGGCGATGGCCGGACTGAATTGATCCGAGAGGTTCGAATCGTCGCTGACGATCGCTGCCAGCCACGTTTTCCCGCGATTTCCGGATCGGGCAAAACGGATGCGCATCCCGTTAGCCCTGTCTACAAATGCAGCATAAATGCGATCGTTCTTCGGGTCCGCAACGAGGTCCAGACTCGGGCCCACCCCTTTCTCCGGCATTGCCGTGATCGCCTGTGCAAAGCCGATGCTGGTCTTCGCAATTTCCTGAGCTTGCCCAAAGTTGAGTCTGGCTCCGGAAGGCGAAGAAGCGATCATCAATCTTCCGCCTGTGTTGTATGGTGGACCGGAGTTGAATCCCCACTCGTCCCATCCCACGTAAACGAAATTCTTGCTTAGAGCAAGAGCCGGCGAACTGACCAGACCGTTGCCGACCACGGTCGTTATCGGACCGAAGAGCCCGCCTTCCTCGGATCGGACCAGATTGATGCTGTACTGCGAGGTGGCCGCAGAGAACGTATCCCAGGCTACATAGCGTCCCGCGCCGGACTTAATTGCAATGACCGGCCTGCTGTCGATGATGCGATCCGAGGCCAGGTGGAAGGTCAATGCACTGGGTGGATTGAAGTTGATTCCATCACTGGATTCGCTGATCACGACAGCGTTGGTGGAGTCGTTGAGATTCGCCAGCGTGTAAGCGACGGAAAGCCTGCCGTGCGAATCGAACGCGAGACTCGGGTTCTGCGCGGTAAAGAAATCCTGGTTGTTGACCGTGCGGCTCAACGTTGTCGAATGCCACGTCTTTCCGCCATCGGTAGACGTACTCACTCTTATCGCTCCGCTAAGATAATCATTGCTCGCCACTGCCAAATGCGTTGAGACGATCGGATCGACGGCGACCGCCGGCCTCGACTGAGGCCCGGGTCCTGTGATGACACCCACGTTGCTGAGTAAGTCGGTAGTAAAGTCGGAATCGGGCGGTGTCGCCGGAGGAATCGCAATCAAAGCGTCAAGCTGATATCGCCCGATCAGGACCGGTACTCCAGACGCTGTGTCGGCTGCAGTGTTGAAAAGCGCCGCTTTGAAACTCCCCTCGTCCGGAGCTGTCATGGCGCTCCCGGAAAGGACTGAATACAACTCCACAAAAAATGAGAATGGCTGGCGTGAGCCGAGACCTACCCTGAAAGAGACGGGCGCAGACTGTCCGGTCAGCAGTGACGATACAGCCAGGTTTTGGATATCGCCCGAAACTCCGCCGCCGTTGTCCGCACTCGTGAGCCTGTCGGGATGCGCGGGATCCTGATCGGTCCCCAGCTTTTTCAGTTCGACCAGTTTAAAAAATAGCGGGGTAGCGATCGGTGGACCGTTATTGGTCAGTGTGGTGTTGAGAGTCCACTGACCTCCAGGGTATATCGGCGCCACCGTGCTGTCGTAGCCTCTGCCGGAGAGTGCAAGCGAGATGTTGGTGCTGAGCAAAGTCTGGATGCGCATCGTGTAGAGGCGCGTCCCGCTATTGCCCAGGTTGTCAACGGCCTTCATCGTGAATGTTGCCGTTCCGGACACGGTTGGAATTCCCGTGATGGCGCCCGTCAGGCTGTTCAGTGAGAGTCCGGTGGGCAAACTGCCGCTGCCGGTGACGATGCTGAACGTATAAGGACCAGTGCCGCCGGAGGCTGATGCAGTCTGGCTATACGGAACTGTTGGGGTTCCGTCCGGGAGTGTCACGGGCGAGAGCGTAATCCCCGGCGCGTTTATCGAAAAGACACCCGAGGCGGCCGCGGATTGGCCGTCCGGATTGATGATTGTAATCGTTCGGCTGCCTGCGGACGCATTGGAGTCAATCGTCAGGCCGATCGTGATTCTTGTAGGATTCGTGTAAGTGACCGTGTTGACCGTTACTCCGGTCCCGCTTACCGTGGCCGAGAGTCGATTTGGAAAACCGGGGCCCGGATCGTAAAATCCCGAACCCGCTGCGGACGTGCCGTCGATTGTCACTTTCAAAGTCGTGCCGGCCGGCGCCGAAGAAGGAGTAGCGCTCAGAAGCGACGCGGGAGGCGGGGCTTTAAGCTGAGTGACCAGAACGCCCCATACGTCTTGCGCGGCAGCGTATTCCTGGAACGTCCAGATGGTCATGTTGTCGGCGGGATCCACGACGGTGTTGGAATAATCGCCCCAACGCTGGAAGCAATTCGGCGAACAAGCAGGCTGGAGGTTGTAGGCTGCTGCTCCCAGGGTTCGATTGATCGTCGGATTCAGGCTTCCAAGGGCATCGCCGGAAAGCCGGCCGTCGAAAGCCACTCCTGCGAATGCCGTATTTCCTGCATATGACGACGCTACGGCCGTATGGCCCTGGCCGGAAGTCGCCATGCTGCCGACCCAGTAATGCAGAGGGTTGGATGTGGCGGCATCGTACAAAGTTCCAGACTGTCGAAGCGTTGGAACCGTGTCCAGGTTGGTGATCTCATAAAAACGCATGGCGTTGCGGTCGCCGGCTGTGAGGCCGACGCCCGAAGAGTTCACCCTGATGCTGTGAGTGGTCCAAAGGCTTCCATTGATGATCTGGGCATTCATCAATCGCTCATCGACGGTGTCCAGCGGCAGCGTGCTTCCTGGAGCAGCCACTGGAAGAGGCCGGGCCGTTGAGGGTACCGTCAGCGTGAATGGGGCCAGGCTTGGGATTCCACCCGGATTGATGACGCGACGTATCCTCAGCATCCCCGAAGCGACAGCGTCTGTGCCGATGAAGAATCCTGAGCTCACACTCGAATCGACCACCGTCACACCTTGCGGCGCAAACATACCGCCCAGGTTCGTCCCAATTTGCCGGAATGGTGTGACCGTCAGACCTCCTGCAAGCAGGTTCGCCTTGTTGATGACAAATCCTGTTGAGCCCTTGGGCGCCCAGGGCGTGATAGATGTGTCAAACATATTGACGCCGATGTACAACGCATAGTTGTCCACACCGAGCGACGGGAAATCGGCGAAGAAACCCGTATCCGGTGCTCCATCGAACTGGTCCTGCTGGAATTGATAGAACGTAAAACTGGCGCCGGAAGTAATCGCTGGGCCGTTGCTGACGCCGATCAGTATCCGGTTTGGCCCGATTGGCGTTGGCACATTGATCATCGAGACGAACCAGCGCTGCGAGGAACGATCGAAAATAACGCGTGGATCGGTCGTGTAGCCGCCATTGCGAACGGACTCGAAGAAAACATCGCTGGTGACGTCGAGGTTGCCGTCCCAAAGCCCACTCTTGTTGAGCGTTCTGACTCTGCCGTTGATCACAAGCAATATCTGAGTCGGGCCTACGGCGCCCATGGGGCTTGGGGGAATATATCCGGAAGTAAGGTATGTCGCAGGTGTAGTGCTTACTGCGACGCTCTGGGCCGGAACATCGAAAGCGGGAGGGAGATCGATGGTGAGTGCCTGAACGTTCGGCCGGGCCTGCTTTGAAGCGGGTGGCCACTGTGAGACCCTGGGCGAATCCGGATTGTCAGTCCCTTTTCCTGAAACACGTCCCCGTGGAGCCTTCTCAGGCGGCTGTGGCTGCTTCGAACTTTCCCTGGACTGCCGGTCCATGAGTTCCTGGACGGACTCCTTCACACCACCTGCGCCATTCCTGGGCACACCGACAGTCACGCCATCTTGAGCCCGCACGACTCCCAAACAGCAAATTTGCAAAAGGAATGAAAATAGAAAAGCGAAGCGCGGCCTCGACAACCTTCGCATCATGGGCCTTTTGTCCATCCACGACTTTGCGTACTCGGATCAACTTCCCGGCACACGTGGACCAACCGATTTTTTTCAACGATGAGCTTCTGTCAACACCAATCTGAGGAGCGGTTTACGTTTGCAACCGCATGATCCAGAGAGCAGCTCTGGGAGGCAGGGACAAGATCAAACGGTAGCCGGCTAGTTTTGTCATTTCCACGAAGACGGACCGGCGATTATCAGGACGAGTCCACCACCTTTCCTTCCTGTAAGGCATCAGGAGAGGGGGAACCGGACAGTACCGGATTTCGACAGTTTCGCGGCGAAACACTTTGCCAATCGCCAAGGCCACCCGGCGCAGATGGATGTCGTTGCTGATGACAATCACGCGGCGGGCTTTTTCCTTCTCGAGGATCTGCTGAAGTGCAAGCGCTTCTCCATACGTGTTCCATACCGGAAGGCCGGCCTTCTCGATGCGAACGCCTGAACTGTCCAGCGTCATGAAGAAATGGCGCTTGTCCGGCGGTGTCTGTCCACGCAATAGCGTCAGCTCTTCAATGCCCTTCAGATCGAGATCGCCCATCTTGCTGACCTCGAAGCGTCCGATACTGAGGACCAGCTTCGGCGACACTCCGGCGCGGAAAAGTTCGAGTCCGTACTGCTTCCGCTCCATCCGGCCTGCCATCACAAAGATCAGGTCGACAGGCCGGACGGCGTCATCGCGCGTCAGGTTTTCATAGAGTTTCACCAAAGACGACCGCCACCAGCTTCCGCCGGCTTTGCTCGGAGAATCTTTTCGTTCGGGCATAGGAATTCCGGAACGGTTTGCAGTTGTGAACAAAGAGTCGATTCGGGAGAAGAGGAAGGGAAGTTCCGGGCGGAAATTCCAGCAGCGGATTCCCGGCCCGGAGCGTTCTATTTCGTGGGAAACGGGAAGGAGCGCGCGGAGGCCTTTACAGCCTCACGATGTGAGTTTCACCATCTCGGCTACGCGAGTGGACGAGACTTTTATGACCTGAGCCATCGAGCGGCCATAGAGCAGGGAAGCCATTTCGGTACATGCCGGTGTGACGCCTGCAATGATCTTGGGAATACTGTTCGTATGGTACGTGGCGTTGCCGAGATCGACCCGCTCCGGCGAATACGCGAGAAAGAAGTCTTCGCCGACGCGCAGTGAAGTTTGTTCGAATCTGGGCAGCAGGATCTCTTCGGTCGTCCCGGGATACGTCGTGCTTTCCAGAATGACCAGCTGCTCCGAATGGAGACGGTTCGCAATGGCATCCGCCGCGGATATGACATAAGACAGGTCGGGGTCTTTTGTCTTGCGCAGCGGCGTGGGGACACAGATGCTGATGCAATCCAGTTCCTCGATGATGTCCAGACGAGTTGTGGGGACGAAGCGGCCGGCAGCCATCGCAGCTTTCAAATGCTCCGAATCGACTTCCGCGACGTACGACTCCCCATTTGCAAGCGCAGCGACCCGCTCTCCGTTCAGGTCCATTCCGACCACGTTGAAGCCAGCGCGCTCGAAGGTCATGGCCAGTGGCAATCCGACGTAACCAAGACCAAGCACTCCAATACGCGCCGTGCCGGTTTCAATACGTTTTCGAAGATTTCCGGCAGCAAGTGAACGATCCGAATGATCACGAATATCTGAAACGAACGTTGACATGAATGGTTCTTTATTCGACGGTGACGCTTTTCGCGAGATTTCTTGGTTTATCCACATCGCAACCACGGCGCACAGCAGTGTAGTAAGCAAGAAGCTGCAGCGGCACGACAGCGAGGAACGGGTTTAAGAAAGAATCGGTTTTGGGAATTCGGATCACGTGCTCGGCGACGGACGAGATGTCGCGGTCGTGTTCGGACGCAATCGCTATAACGATGCCGCCGCGAGCCTTGACCTCTTCCAGGTTCGAAATCGTTTTTGGATACAGCGAATCCTGTGGCGCCACGACAATCACCGGCATCTGGGAATCGATTAAAGCGATGGGTCCGTGCTTCATTTCTCCCGCCGGATAACCTTCGGCATGGATGTACGAAATCTCTTTGAGCTTCAAGGCTCCTTCGAGAGCAATCGGATAATTGACGCCTCGACCGAGATAAAGCGCATTAGACCGAGGAACCAATATGTCCGCGATTTTCGCGATCTCATCGCTTCGCTCGAGAATCTGCTCTATCTGGTCAGGCACACGCTTCAGCATGATGGTTCGCTGACGAACTTCTTCATCCGTTATCCTGCGGCGCACTCGCGCCAGGAACAACGCGAGCAGGTACAGGGTCACCAGCTGAGTCGTGAAAGCCTTCGTGGACGCTACACCGATCTCCGGCCCCGCCTTGGTGTACAGCACAGAGTCGGCCTGTCGCGCGGCCATGCTGCCTACGACGTTACATATAGCCAGCGAGAAGGCGCCCTTCTGACGCGCATACTGCATAGCTCCGAGAGTATCTGCGGTCTCACCCGACTGCGTAATTGTCACAATCGGGGTGGACGCATTGATAATCGGGTGCCGGTAACGAAACTCCGAAGCGTAATCCACCTCGACCGGAATGTCTGCGAGTCCTTCGAGCATGAATTTGCCGAGAAGGCCCGCGTGCAATGATGTACCACACGCCGCGATCACCATCCGCTGTGCCGCCCGAAAAGCTTCGAGAGGTTTTATTTCATGCCTCAGATCGACGAGGTCATCGAATGACAGCCGGTCCTGGATCGTGTTGCGAATGGCCGCCGGCTGCTCGAAGATTTCCTTGAGCATGAAGTGCGGATAGCCTTGCCGCTCAGCCACGTCTGTAGACCAGGAAATGACTTGTGGTTTCCGGACCATCGAGCGTCCGGAAAAATCCCGCAGTTCAGCCGAGTTGGCCCGCAGAACCGCGATTTCTCCATCATTCATCAGAAGCATGCGGCGCGTGTGGGACAAGAGGACCGAGATGTCCGAAGCCACAAAGTTCTCTTCATCTGCGAGGCCGATTACCAGCGGCGGACCGTTTCGGACGGCAACGAGAGTGAGGGGTTCGTGAGCGCACATGACAACCACGCTGAAGATGCCTTCCACCTGCTTCAAAGCCGCCAGAACAGCCTGCTCGAGATTCCCCTCGAAACAGGACTCAATCAGGTGCGGGAGCACCTCAGTATCTGTGCCGGTCCGGAAGCAATGGCCCTCAGCAGTAAGCCGGCGTCTCAGTTCCCGGTGGTTTTCGATAATGCCGTTATGCACTACGATGAAATTTCCCGTACAGTCGCGATGAGGATGCGCATTCTCTTCGCTTGCCACACCGTGAGTCGCCCAACGCGTATGTCCTATCGCGCACACCGGTCCGTCCACGCCGATTGGGCTCGCCTGAAGCTTTTCCTCGAGTCCGTGAACACGGCCGACCGAACGCACAATGTGCGGTGGACCTCCATTCATCAGGGCGATTCCACAGGAATCGTACCCACGGTATTCCAGCCGCTTTAATCCATCGATCAGGAGCGTCGACGCATCTCGACGGCCCACATATCCAACTATGCCGCACATAAAAAACCTCTTAATTTGGAGTCAGGATTCCTTCTGGGTCGCTCAGTCGATTTTGAGGAGATCGAGCCGCTGAACGATTTCGTCCATTCTGTGAGTCACTTGCTCAAGATTCTGGGTGAGCTTGGCAACCGATTCTTCCACGTGCCAGTCCTGGTTCATCAGTCCGTTCTGCTCTTCGAGCGGGATGGCCAGCACTTTTCTGACTGCAAACCTCGCAACATCCGAAATACCGCGAACACCATGGATAGCCGCCGTCCGCCGAAGACACTCGTATTCTTCTTCCGATACTCTAAAGCTGACCAAACGGCTTTTACGTTGAAATACTGTCACAAACACCTCCGATATCAGGCTGCGTTTACGTTCTCTGAGTCTTTTAAAAAACTAAATTGTTGAGGATTGCAGGATTGAAGTGACGATGATGTACCGGGAGTCTACGCCGATTCCTCAAAGCTACCGCCATTCCAGTCCCATGGAGTCTTGCGAACGGTCCAGAACAGCCCGGCGGCGTAATCAGAACTGTCTCCGATTTTTGGCAATGATGAACATTTGTCAACGGCAATCTCGTTCGGGCTGTCGGAAGCAGTGTTTAGCGCCCCGGACTGCGATCGTGATGGAGGTCTACAACCAACATTCTCCGATAGTTGCATCCTGCAAGAGCTCCCAAGGTCGTCGTCTGCGCCGAAAAGCGAAGGGCGCCCTCGAAGGCTCCCTCCTGGAGTCCTTCAACCCACTTTAATGTGAATTGCACCGGGCGGGGTGGTTCCGGAAGGAAACACCCCGCCGGACCGACCTACGGCGCGGGGAAACTCTTGGACACTGAAGCGCCGTCGTCATCGGTTACTGTAACAACTATCGTGTGGGGTCCGGGAGTCGTGTAGTGGTGATCTCCCGTGAAGAACCCGACACCATTACCTTCGTTCACGGCTCCCTCAGTCGTCGTTCCGTCACCCCAATTGATCAACGCTATGTGAGTATCTTTGGTGCCCACATCGGTGAAGTCGATCCAGATGGGGGGACTGAGAGTCGCATCGTTGCTCGTGATAACCGGAGCAACGTTCTTTACGGTAATTGAGGTAGAGGAGGTACCACTGGCGTTGTTGCCGTCGGTCACTGTGACATTGATGTTGTAGACGTCGGTAGCCGTGGCCGTCGGATTGTCATCCGAAAACTTGTGGGTTGTGGAGAAAGTAAACACTCCCGCAGCAAGATTGATGGTCGTGTTGGCAGTGCCGTCGGCCCACGCGATAACGACCTTGTGAGTTTCGCCTGCATCCGGATCCGTGAATGAACCTGAGAAGGTCACCGTTGCATTTTCGTTTATGGGATTCGCGCTGAGAGACAAACTCGAAATAACGGGAGCCGTAGTGACTTTGACCGTGAAGTTGGCTATTTTCGGACCGCCATCGTCGTCGGTCACCGTAGCCTTTCCGCTATACGTGCCTGAAGCCGCGTACGTGTGTGAGGGTGTTGTGCACGACCCGCTGCCGTTGGCCTCGCTTGCTATCGGGGAATCCGTTGACGAGTCGCCCCACTCGATAAGGCACGTGTGCGTATCTTTGATGCCTGTATCGGTGAAGTTCACCTTGACTGTCGCGCCATTCCCGAGAATCACGGTATTGGTAGTGGCGACGTTATTGACCAGAACATTGGTTATATTCGGAGGAGTGTTGGTCGTCGTGACACTCGTGCTGCTGGTAGCCGCAGCGTTGGAACTGTCCTTCACGGTGACGCCGGCAGTGTAAGTTCCGTCATCCAAATATTTGTGGGTTGTAGTGAAGCTGACGACTCCCGAACCCAGGCTCAGAGTCGTGTTTGGAGTAGTGTCTCCCCAAGCGATGGTGACGGTGTGGACACCGGTATCGCCGGTATCGCTGAACGAGCCCGAGAGTGTCGTTGCGACGTTTTCGGCGACGGGGTTTGGAGACGCGCTTACGCTGGAAATAACCGGCGGAGCATTGACGTTGCTGACGACAACCGTCTTCGTACCGGTCGCCGGGCCGCCATCGTCGTCGGTCACGGTAACGGTTACAGTGTAGGAACCAACCGCCGAATAAGTATGCGGCGCGCTGCAGGACCCGATACCGGTACCGATCGTTTCCGAGACTGTTCCGGGGCCTCCTGCGGAGCCGTCCCCCCACGAGAACTGGCACGTGTGTGTATCCAGAATCCCGGCATCCGTGAAGTTCGCTGTAAAGGTTGCAGAAACATTCGGATTCGCCGTACCGGGTGTAATGCTGGATACGACCGGCGAGCTGTTGTTTACTGTAACAGTGGTACTGCTCGTGGCATTGGACCCGCCGTCGTCGGCGACGGTGACGCTAATGGTATATACATCGGGAGCGGCACCGGCCTTATCGTCTTTATAGGTGTGGCTTGTGGAGAACTCCACTATGGCCGGACTGAGATTTAGTGTTGTATTCGCAGTCCCATCGCCCCAGTTGATTGTAACCACGTGGATGGAACTTTCGTCGTCTTGTAAGGTGCCGGTGAGCGTCGTTGCAGTATTTTCATCGATCGTGCTGGGAGCCGCGCCGAGGGTGGCAATCGTCACCGGTCCATTCACGTTGATTACGATGTCGGTGGAGGTGTCCGAACCGCCATCCTTGTCCGCCAGAGTGATCGAAAGCGGGTGATCACCACCTGCCGAGTAGGAGTGCGTGCCCGTACAATATCCGCTCATAAACGAAGCGGGTGGATTGGCGGTGGTCTCAGTTACTACTCCGACAGTTGGAGTTCCAGGCTCAGGTGGATAGTCACCCCAGGAGATCATGCAAGTGTGGGTATCTTTGAGACCGACATCGGTAAAGTTCACCTTGACAGTTACGAGAGCGCCAATGGCCACCGGAGTGGTCGGCCACGTACCGCCCGACAAAAGCGGACGAACGTTGGTTACCGTAACAGGGGTGGTGCCGATACCACTCTTGCCGTAACTGTCGCCGACAGTGACCTTGATGCTGTAAGGTGTGCCTGGTGCATTGTTCTGCAGGTATGCGTGGCCAGCACTGAACGTGAAAAATCCCGCGTTGAGTGAAATGGTGCTGACGGCAGTTCCGTCACTCCAGTCGACAGTCACGGTGTGTGATTCGCCAACATCAGGATCCGTGAAACTACCGGTGAGAACTGAGTACTGTTCGTTTTCCGGCACACTTATCGGATCAATGGTCGAAGTAACTTCCGTCGGAGCCGTATCGAGGAACACAAGGACATTGCCGCTATTGATGGGCTGTGGATTCGCACTGTCGATGTCGTCCGGAGCATTCTTCACGTTGTCATAGACAAGATTCCCTTCGGAGCCGTCCGGGTTAATGGCCCAAATCTTGATCCGGAACTTATCGATTCCAGTGGCGCCGTTCTGCTCACCGTCCCTCGCTGTCACGATGAAACCGTAGTTCCCCGTGTTTCCAATTGTTCCCTTACCCTTGAACTGAGCTTTGTCTCCCGCAACCACAAGCCAGTCGTAAGACACACCTGTGAAGCTCAGTGAAGCCATCGTGAAGTTAAAGCTGGTGGGGCCGCTCGGTATGTTCACGCCGAGCTTGTACCTCATGTTGAAGGCGAAAGTTGCCGGACCGGTCTTCAGAGGATCGGCGATATAGGCGCCGGCAGGCGACGTGATGCTACCCGAACCGCTTACAAAGCCGGCCGTCGGATCGTAGACCACAAGGTAATCGCTGTCGGTCGCGCTGGCGCCGGCGTTGTCCGTCACGGTCGCAACTATCGTGAAGACACCGACGTGGGTAATATCGTGCGTGCCCACGCACGAACCGCTTCCGTTCGTCTCAGTCACAACTCCAGGGCCTGAATATCCATCACCCCATGAGATCGAGCAGGTATGAGTGTCCTTCGTACCCGCGTCGGTGAAGTTGGCGGTGAAGCTTGCAGCGACTGTTCCAGAAGTGCCGAGACTCACCAGAGCGGGCAGCCCTGTAACGATCGGCGCAACGTTGTTGACATTGATGGTCGTGCTCGCAACGCCTGTGCCGTTATCTTTGTCTTTGGCGCTGAGCGAGACCACATAAGGGCCATTGTCATCCGGCGTGAACGTCAAACTTGCCGCTGTACCCGACGCGACCGTTGTTCCATTCTTCGTCACCGTCCAGGAATAGGTGAAACCGATGGCCGTGTCGGCAGGGCTTGGATCGGACACAATGCTGTTGAGCGTGACAGGAGTCCCCTCAAAACTATTCGGTGGAATGTCCAGACCTACGGTTGGAGGCACATTCGCCGGCACGATAGTCGCCGTCGCCGCGCCGGTGCCCGCGCCTGTAGTGACAAGAAGCCCCACGTCGTAAGCGACACTGTCATCCGGAGTGAACGTTAAGCTGGCCGCTGTGCCCGACGCGACCGTAGTTCCATTCTTCTTCACTGTCCAGGCATAGGTGGGTAAATCACCGGTTACAGTGGCCGTCAGATTGAGCGGCGACCCCTCCTGCATATTCGCGGGAGGATTGATGGTCGCAGTGGGTGGCAGGGCAATGTTGACGGTAGGTTGACTCTTTCGACGCGTAAGGTTAACCGGTTGAACGAAAAACCCATCACGGGAAAGCGGGATTGGTGAGACAAAGTTTCCGATTGGATTCGCCGGATTATATGGAATATTCGGGTTCAGACGAAAGACCATTCTCAATCCCTCGTCGCTAACCAGAAGGTTCCCGTTGTCCTCAGTATCCATGCCAAACGGGATAGACCACGACAAGGGAGGAGTGGTGGCGTTGTCGGTTATTGTGTGCTGAGTATTGTCTGACAGATCCAGACGGAAAATTCCCGCCGGGACGCATCCGTAAACGACGTTCGGAGGCGGAGGATACGAAAAGGTCGTGGCGAGAATGTTCCCGTTGCTCTCCACGGTGATGCCCAGAGGACAACCCATCGGCGGGGCCTTGGCGATGACGGGGGCCGGAACTGCAGTACTGGGTCCCCAGATCAATCGTGGAGGGCTGTTTATGTTCGCGGGGTCCAGACTGTAGACAGCGCCTTGTCCGTTAAACGAGAACGCGTCCGTCACGTAGAGCTGGCGAGTGTTGCCGGCATCGAAGGTGATACCGTAAGGATGGCTGATATAACCGCCCTGAGCCCAGACAGTTTGAGCTCCAGTGACCCGGTCCACCTTAACGATTCGGCCCCCAACATTGATTAGCGGGCTATTGGGATCAGTTGCCGAATAACCACTATCGGCGATAAAAATATTGCCGTTGTTATCGAGAGCTATGGCGAAAGGAGCACTGAAGCCTGAGGAAAGCAGGGTCTGAGCTCCGGTACCCGGATTCACACGAACGACGCCATTAAGCTGGCCAACGCCAGTAAAGCCGGCAACAACGAGGAGGTTGCCATCGTTGGGATCGAAGACGACGCCGACGGGTTCGGTGAGGTACGGAAGGCCGTGAGCGATGGAAGTTTGATTTCCGTTTACAGGGTCGACGAGGATGATTCTGCCAAGTCCACCGTCCGAGTTACCATCAGAGACGATGATATCGTCTTTGCAAAGGTAAGCTGTTATTCCATTCGGACAGGTCTTGACTGGCAGACCCTGAGACCAGGCATCTGGCGCGACGCTCAGCATCAGCAGCGCCACAGCGAGGCAACAGGCAACGGCGACGGCTTTACGAATAGAAGGGACGGGCCTGCGACCTGCAGCGATACTCTGGATATCATTCTTCATCGGAGACCTCCTCTGGCTGTTCAGTGAGATGACTCGACTTAATGTCGTGTTGGTTTGTCAGGTATTTTTTTCGGAAATTGAGCGTTCGGGTTCGTTTCCCTCATCGATCTCGTGGCAACGTTGAAAAGCCGCGACGCGACACAAGACAGAATTTTTTATGGAGAGCAGCACGTGGCTTATAGAAAGAGACTGCCGCCTCAGTCTTTGCTCAGGCAGCTTGTATGAGTACTTCTTCGAGATCGGTGTTTTACCTCTGCCCCGCTGTTGTGGCTTGAATCAGGCGTGAGCCGCAAGATCGGCGGCTGCCTTTTGTACGGGGCGCACCAGAGTGGTCAGGTCAACCAGGCATTGATCCTCATGGAGGCGCTTCGTGAGATCGGCCCGTGACACAGAATTCGTGCCGAGAACGATCACATCAGCATGAGCCAGAACATTCCTGAGGTTGTCCCGCAACAGAGTGCCGATATGAGGAATGTACGCTTCAATGAAGTCCCGATTCGACCCGATGAGCTGACCCAGCGCGACGTTCTCGTCCCAAATCTGGACGTCACAGCCTTCCGCAATCAGCTTCTTTACCAGGTAAACCATGGGACTTTCCCGAAGATCGTCCGTACCGGATTTGAAACTCAATCCGAGAACGCCGATCCTGCGCTTTGACATCGAAAGAATCGTGTCGGCCGCGCGTTCAATATGCTCGGTGTTACTGGGTAGAATCGATTCCAGCAACGGCAAGCGCAAGTCCAATTCTCTTATTCGGTAGGTGAGCGCGCGAAGGTCCTTCGGAAGACACGAGCCGCCAAAAGCGAAACCGGGAGTCAGGTACGCCGGTGATACATTGAGCCGCGTGTCCGACTTGAAGATATCGGCGACGGTTTTCGAGTCCACTCCAATCGAATTGCAAACAGTCCCAATCTCATTGGCGAAGGCAACCTTCAACGCATGAAAGGCATTGCAGGAGTACTTGATCATTTCCGCAGCTGGAATCGCGATCTGATACAGCTGCGCCGGCAGAAAACCATACAACTCGCGAATTGGAGCTGCCTGGATTGGATCGTCGGCGCCGACCACGGTAAAAGGAGGATTGAAGAAATCCACCACGGCCGTTCCCTCGCGGAGAAACTCGGGATTGAAACATACCTGAAAATCGCGTCCGGCCTTCAAATCGCTCGCGGCTTCGATCGCAGGGACAATAACGCTCTCCGTTGTGCCTGGCAGCACAGTGCTGCGAACAACGATCCGGTGGAACGAATTCTTCGCTCGCAATGCATGACCGATTTCGGCGCATACCTTCCGGATGTGCGACAGATCGAGCTTGCCATTTCGCTGGCTCGGCGTCCCGACCGAAATAAATGAGATCTCCGAGTGCGCGATGGCTTCAGCGGGATTCTGGGTGGCTGAGATCAGCCCGGCACGGTTCGCCTCGCTGATCATCTCCTGGACGCCGGCTTCCACAATCGGACTCATACCCGCTGCGATCCGCTGGACCTTCAAGGGATTCGGATCCACACCGATTATCCTGTGGCCGCGAGACGCCAGACATGCCGCAGTTACGGTTCCGACATACCCCAGTCCAAATATGCTGATTGATTTCATTTGTGTGAGACGGCGAATGAAAGGGCGGTGGGTTACCGCGCGGTTGCGTTGGCGGCCAACAAGCGTGGCGGCACGCAAACGTCGCGCATGAGGTCTTCCGTGCATCCACGAGAACGAATCAGAAAATCATCACCCTGATCGACCAGAACTTCCGCAGGAGTATTGTGACTCAGGAAAACCAGTGGGCTTGCACTTCGGGCATACGCTCCGGACTGGAAGATCCCAACCAGATCGCCGACGTCCGCGCTGGGGAGATTCACTTTACGTCCGAGAGTATCCAGTGGCGTACACAGAGGTCCGACCAGATCCACTTCTTCGACGGGTTCATGATCGAGCTTTTCCACCAATGCAACCGGATAATTTCGCTTGATCGTCTGACCAAGGTTTCCGGACGCCGCAAGATGGTGATTCATTCCACCGTCGAGTATCAGAAATTTCTTTCCCCGGGACTCTTTGATATCGACAATGCGCGCGATATAAATGCCGGCTTCTCCAATCAGGAATCGCCCCGGTTCGATCACGAAACGAGTTCCCTGAAAATGCGGATCGTTCCGCACTTCTTCCATCAGACCCGCAACTCCTTCGGACAAATGCGTGAGGTCGAGTTCACGGTCGCCGGTGAAATAAGGAATACCCAAACCGCCGCCGAAATCGACAGTGTGAAGCGGTCTGCCGATTCTTTGGGCAACGGTACGCGCAACCTGGATAGCCTTGCGATATTGATTTATGAGTATGGAGGAATCCAGCACCTGCGTTCCCACGAACATGTGGATACCGCGGAAATCGAAGCATGGCTGCGATTCAACAATCTCAATCAACAGGTCGAGGTTTTCTTCGTCCACGCCAAAGGGGGCGGGTTTGCCTCCCATTCTCATCGCGCCGCCCTGGACCTCACCAGTGGGGTTAACGCGTATTCCCACTCGAGCCCGAACGCCGCCCTGTCCGCAGATCGCCGCGATGCGCGCTGCCTCGCGCGATGATTCAATATGGATTTCGCCCACGCTGCCGGCGAGGGCAAGCTCGAGGTCATGGGCGGTCTTGCCCGGGCCCGCCATGAAAATGGATTCAGGCCTGCATCCGGCAGCCAGCGCCTGCATGAATTCACCGCCTGACGCGACTTCGAGACCGCAGTCGCGCAGCACGAAGTGGCGCAGGATGGCGAGATTCGGATTAGCTTTGACCGAGTAGTAGACCTCGAACTGCGGCATTAACGTCCGCAGCGCGGCGAGCTTCTGGTCGATTGCAGTTCTGTCGTAGACAAACAACGGCGTCCCGTAGCGGTCCGCAAGCTCTGTGATGGATCGCCCGCCGACGTTCAACACCGATCCCTGCGAACCAAAACATCGCGTTATCAACTTATCCGGGAACTCCATTGGTTACTTCCTAAAAATGCTGTCTCCCCTGCAAGGGGAGTCGATGTTATAGACCTGTCCCACGGCTTGCCACGATATTTGATTCAGAAAGTCTCGGAGGCGTTGGGCGCGCGCGGCGATCAACGCCGCGCGGGCCTCACACTCTGGCTGTTGCGGTCTGTTGACCGGCAGCCGACACGGGCATGACGCTGTCGCTGTCGATCTCAACCCAGACCGAACGCTGGAGCAAGTTGACTGAAATGACCAGACGGCAATTCTTTTTCGTTGCCACCACAATCCCGACCAGGCCGCGCAAGGGACCGCGCTCCACACGAGCCATCTGGCCCGTTGTGATGAACCCGGATGGCTGGTATGTCAACCCGGATTTCACGACATTTTGCACGGCGGTGATCTCGTCTTCGGCCACTGCAAGCGGACTCCTGCCCATGCCGACCACAGACATCACTCCGGGAACCAGCAGGATCGGCAATCGATGCGAAACGTCGAATTTGCAAAATATGTAGCCGGGGAACAAGGGAAGATCGACTTCTTTGATGCGATCCGACCATCGCCGTCTACTGCGGTACAAAGGCAGGTATTCTTCGTATCCTTTATGATTCAGATGTAAGCCAACTATCTTCTCAAACCGCGGTCTCACCTGAAGCGCGTACCACTTATTCTCAGACCTGGGGCCATCGATTTCGACTTCCTGTTTTGTATTTCGAAAAGCGGTGGCGGATGAAAAGGCAGATTCGATCGGATACTTCTGGAGATCACTAACCAAAACTGCCCTGTCAAGACTTGCGTCCGGTTGCGAATCTGTCGACTCCGAAAGATCGTCGCTGCCGGTGTTGGATCTCATGCGGCCTCCGAAGCTCACTTGCTAAAAGAATCACTCGCTGCGAGGTTAATACTGTTGGCGATAATCAGGTACGCTACCGCTCACTCACTCCCATTCGTGGAGAATCTGGGGCGAGAAATTGAAGCACAAAACATCACTCCGATGTTTTTGTATGTGACTAACGTCAGCCATTCTTGCGATATATGAACGTTTGTCAACATTGACCTGACACAAAGTTATGCGTTTTCTCCGTATACATCTGTATGCGTCCCGGATCCCGGCTATCGGTGGCTTGCCGAGATCCAGCGTGCCGACTTCTCAAAAAAGGAGAAGAGACCGGTGAGGCCATTAGCTCAACGAGCCCGAGATGGTATGACCCTGTTGATTCGTGGTGTCGACTGTGCTGTTGGAAACGGAGCAGACCCACTGACGTCTGTGGCCGCGGTACTCTCTGATTTGATAATTCCTGTTGATCGTCACGATGGAGCTCTTCGCGCAGTCCATACGGACGGCGATATCCTGAAGACTCATATCCGTGGAACTAAGCAGGTTCTTGATCGTATCGATTTCCTTCGATGAGAAGTATCTTCCTTGTGATCGGCGCATTGTTTCGACTCTCCTTGATAGCGCGGTCCTTTTGCCAGCAAACCCGGCCGCTGGGTGAGCATTCAACGGATCTCTCGTAAAGCACGCGGGCCGCCATTCTTGAAGACGGTTGTAACCATTGACGGAACATGAGTTCGCCGCGGGGAGCTATCAAGGGCACTATCCAATTGTGCTTTGACCAACCATTTTCGACAGAAATAGACTACTCATTCCGATTCAAGAAATGAGCTTCCGGTTCCATTTTGTCCGGAGGCCCGAAGAGGCAGGTAGTTGCGCCTGGGAATCAAGGAAGGGGCTATGGAGGAAAGTGCGGAATTCGCCGTGAGGAGCGGCGTAACAAGACAAACCAATCCGCTCCTCCAGGCAAATCCAAAGCTGGTTTTAAGACCGGTTATGAAACGCTCTTGGCGCTATACGCGACGTGAACCGGAAATTGTTCCGATTCCATTGTCGGGACTGCCGTGATCGCCCTTCTTCGGGAACCGCCTGCCAGCGTGGCTTGCGGGCGACGCATCTGCCATTTCTTGATTTTGTTCAACAGCGCTTTGTAGCTGATGTTCAGGCGGCGCGCAGCCAATTTTCTGTTCCAGCTCGTCTGTCCGAGCATCCAGAGGACGACTTCTCGTTCTGCGCGTTCCGCGGCCAGCTCGCCGACCTGCTTTAACGAAGCAAATTCTGCGGGAAGCGATGGTGGTGCAGGAAGACCGTATGGCGCGGCCGGCGGTCGCGGTGGAGTCACGGCCTCGGTCTCGGGAGGACTGGGCACTAGTGTCGGTCGGCGGTGATCCGAGAAATCCCCAAGCTCGACATCCAGTTCGGGCAGAATCAGGTACCGCTTGATTACATTTTCCAGCTGGCGCACGTTACCCGGCCAATCGTAGTCCACAAAGCGTTGCAGAATCTTTGGCGGCAATTCCTGAACACGACTTCCGTACTTCTCGCGATATTTCTGGACAAAATAATTGCTGAGGAACGGGATTTCCTGTTTCCGATCCCGCAGCGGCGGGATTTTTATTCGGATGACGTTCAATCTGAAATACAGATCGTCTCGAAACTCCCCGCGAGATACAGCTTCCTCGAGCCTTCGGTTCGTCGATGCAATGATACGGGCGTCGACGCGGAGCTGCTTGTTCCCTCCAAGCCGGCTGAATTCGCCGTCCTGGAGCACGTGCAGGAGCTTGGCTTGCAAGCGAGGACTCATTTCACCGATTTCGTCCAGGAGAATTGCGCCGTCATCGGCGAGTTCGAATTTGCCGGGCTTTTCGGCTGTTGCTCCAGTGAAGGCGCCGCGTTCGTAACCAAACAATTCAGACTCGAGCAGGTCATTGGGCAGAGCCGCGCAATTGACCTTGATCAAGCGCTTGCCTGCGCGCGGAGAATGGTTATGGATAAACCGCGCGAAGACCTCTTTGCCAACACCCGATTCGCCGGTGATCAGGACGGGAACATCCGTCCGCGCAACCATCTTGGCAATCTCGCATGCTCTGATCATTTCGGAGCTGGTGAAGGATCCCTGAAAAAGAAGATCCGGAGCCGCGCACTTCACTTCGTTGTTCTTCTGAGATTCCAACACGCGTTCGATCGCGAGCCGGGCCTGATGCGTGTCGCAGGGATCGATCAGATAATCAGTCGCACCCAGTTGCACGGCTTCGACAATGAGCCGGATCTGCGTGGTCGATCCAATCACCACGATCGGCAACGCCGGATTCACTTCCCGCATCCACGTCAGGAATGTGAGGCCCGAGGAGCCTGATTGCGTAATGTTCAGAAAAGTCAGAAGCGGCGAATTCCCTTCACTCAGCCAGGCCATTGCCCGCTTGTGAGAAAACTCGAGATGGTTACTGTAACTTAAGCCTGACAGCAGATTTGAAAAACGAGACGAAGCTCCTGCATCCTCATCAACAATCAAAAAAGTTCGTTTGTCCATGGCCGCTCATTTTGCAATTTTTCTCCCCAATCCAATTGGGGGTTACCTTATTTATTGACGGAGATCCAAAGTGTCGTGGGAGATCCTAGCGGGGTCGGGGTGGGATGGACAATGGCCCAAGAGTTCGCCCCTTCATGGCCCAGGAGGCCCCCCACCTAAAGGCCAGTGGACCCCCAACTAAAGTGCCATTGCAAGGTCACATGAAATGTGGCGAACTGAAATGCTTCTTCCTGCCAAATATTGCTACTGGACGGTGGCGCTTCGTGCAGCGGCAAACACACGCGAAGCAGTACAGGGCAAGGGGTTCTCCCTGACGAGCTTGTTTTCCCGTACGTAGATCGCCAATTCCAGTCTGCTCGTTACTCCTGTCTTGTAGAAAATATTGCGCAGGTGATGCTTGACCGTCTCCCTGCTGATCGCAAGCTTCACTGCAATTCCCTTGTTGCTGCAACCTGTGACAATGGCGGCCATCACGTCCATCTCACGCCTGGTGAACCCGGATTTGACATCTGCGCATGGGTCGATAGATTCCACGGTCATGACGCGGCTCTCGATGAAATCGGCGACAGCCTCCGGGTCGATGGAATCGCCACCGGCGTATACAGACCGGATGCACTCGAGCAACTTCTGCGACGAAGATCCCTTTAGCAATACAGCACTGGCTCCCATCCGCAATGCGTCGAGAGCCTCCCTCTGGCTGATGGCGGCTGTTACGACGATTGTATGCACCCCAGGAACCCGGCGGATTCGGCGCAAAACACGAAGCCCATCCATCTTGCGCATAAACAAGTCCAGCAGCAAAATGTCCGGCATTAGATCATTAACGAGCTGCACCGTTTCCGGCCCGTCGGATGCCTGCCCAACCACCTCCATGTTGGGGCAGGATTCAAACAACTTCTCCAGGCCTTCACGGAACAGTGCGTGTTCATCGGCTATCAAGATACGCATCGGCGGGGCGTTTGCACGTCACATTCCATGGTTCGAAAAAGGCGGGGTCGAAAGAAGCCTGTCCGCGACCTAAACCGCAAGCAGCTGATGATTTCAACGATGCACGGTCGCAGCGGGAGTCATCTTTTGCGGCCTTTAAGGTGGAATGTCCGGCGTCTGTTTTGTAGAACCCGGCTGCCCATTGCGAATGGCACTAAGGTAGCCTCAATGGCCCTGGCACACAGACGAGGAGACTGCTAACGGCTGTGACGGGTATTGATGAGCAGGATCAGTTGCAGGCGGCTGGAAATACCAAGCTTCGTGAAAATCCTGGTGAAGCGATGCTTTACGGTCTGTTCACTGATCGAATATTGCTCCGCAATACTTTTGGTGGAAAACCCATTCAAAACGGCCGACACCATATCCAACTCTGGGGCCGTCAAACCGAAATCTTCCTTGAGGCCGTACTTATCATGTGTTGAAAGGATGGAGGTCTCCGGCGTTCCCGCAACCATTTGCGGCACCTTTTCCGAGACCATCCAGTAGTGCCCATCGGTTACAGCTCGAATAGCGGTGTACAGGTTTTGAGTGGTCGATTGCTTCAATACCACAGCGCGTATTCCAAGCTCGATTGCCGCGGCAAGTTCCGAGTTTTCGACGCCTGCCGTCACCAGAATGATCTTCGTATTCGTCTGGATACCTGCGAGCCTGCGCATGGCCTCGAGACCCGACATTTTGGGCATAGCTACATCCAGCAGCAGAATGTCGGGTTGTAATGCAATCGTCAACTTCAAAGCCTGCGCCCCGTCGGACGCTTGTCCGACGACCATGAAGTCGTGCTCCGCTTCAAGCAGCCGGCGCAAGCCCTCACGAAACACCGTGTGATTGTCGGCGATAAGAATCCGGATTTGTCGACTCTCTGCTTTTTCCGGCCGCACAGATTGTGTAAGAACTCGAGAAATGACTGACGTTTTCAATTGGGCCAGAGCTGGCCTCTGCAATCCTTGCGGTGGTCGGCGAACTCGACGCTCTAACCTTCCAAAAAAGTGGAGCGGATTCTACCGTTGATGAGGGAAAGGTGACAATGGCTCCGAGGTAGTGGCGAGTTGCAGCACTCCCGTGCCACGCCTCACTGAGGCGACGGAGTTTCTACGAGCCCATGCTCGATCGCGAACAATGTCAACTCGAGCCTGCTTGAAGCGCCGGTCTTGTTGAAGATGCTCGTGACATGATGCTTGACCGTCTGTTCACTGATGGAGAATTGCCGGGCAATTTCCTTATTGGCGCGGCCGGATACGACGGCGTGCAGGACAACCATCTCGCGTTGTGTCAAACGAAACCTGCCGGATTCAGTCTTGCCGGCGGGTTTAGCTGCGGACAATCGGCTCACGGCGCTCTCGAGATCGGCCACGCCTCTGGAGAAGATCCAGTACTGGCCTTCCATCACAGCATCGATGCTGCGGAATACGGAGTCGGTTGCAGCGTTCTTGAGGACGATGCCGTGGATTCCCCACTGGAGCGCTTGAACGGCATCGCTGTTTTCGATACTTGCGGTGAGCAGAATCACGCGGGTGGTGGAAGAAGAACCGAGTTGTCGCAGAACACCAAGTCCGGAGAGTCGTGGGAGGCATAGATCAAGCAGCAATATATCCGGCTTGAGACTTTTGACGAGAGTCGCAACCTCGTCGCCTGAGGCAGTTTCCCCAACCACGCTCAAGTGCGGTTTGCTCTCCAGCAGCTTGCGCAGACCGCTACGAAAAAGTGCATGATCGTCCGCAATCACGATACAAGTCTTCGCCACGATGGCCCCCTGCATCTCGCACCCTCTTCTATGACTGTATCGGCTGATTGTGGCGGCGCTTTATCAATATTTAGTGAGTCTTTGGCGGCAATTTGGACAATAATCCCGAACCTTCAAGCTCTGCCAGGTCCACTTCATTCCGACGTTTGCCGGGTGCCTGCCAGAAGAGAGATCTTTCTCTGGTGCTGGTGGTTTCCTCGTCCATCAAATTATGACTAAGAGCGAATAAGGCCAATTCGAGACGCTGAGAAACGCCAACCTTGTTGAAAATATTCGTAAGATGATGCTTGACGGTCTGCTCACTGATCGAAAACCGTTTGGCAATATCTTTATTGGTGTCTCCCGCGCTTAAGGCTCGCACGATTTCGAGTTCGCGGGGCGTAAGACCGAAGTTGTCCTTTCGCCGCTCACTCCGAATGAAGAAGGCGAGATCTCGTAAGGTCTTAATGATGTCGCTCACGCTCTCGCGCCCGATCCAATACTGGCCACTCATGACTGTACGAATCGCCTTGAACAGCAAATGCGTGGGCGTATCTTTCATGATCAGACCTGAAGCGCCTAGAAGCAGGGCTTCCACGATCTGAGGCTTTTGGATTTCGGCGGTCAGCAGGATAATCCGGACCGCAGTTCCGGACGTGGTGAGGTCTTTCAGTGCCTCCAGGCCGTGGACTCGAGGCATATTCAGGTCTAAAAGCAGAATGTCTGCCTTCAGCTCTTTGGTTGCTTTTACGGCCTCATCGCCATCGGACGATTCTCCGACGACTACAAACTGGGGTTCCGTTTCCAACAGGCGCCGTAAGCCGTCTCTGAAGATAGGATGATCGTCTGCGATTAGAATTCTGACGGGTTGAGGCTTTTTATTGCGCTTTTCCAATTCCACCAAGTACAACCCCTGAAGAAGTGCCGTCCCTAGCGCTTTCAGACCGTAGCAGTCTGCCGATGACGATGATTGTTGTCAAGATGATATTCATTATGGCGACAATTTTTCGGAATGGGCGCAAAAAGACAGGCCTGAACGATTGGACGCGGAGAATATCAGAACGATAAATGCAAGATATTTCGTCTACTGGATCAGTCGGCAAACCCAGCGTCAGCTTGTCGATCCGCTCGGCTTGGCGACCTCGGCGGCACGGTTTTTTCCCAGACGCTCGTCCACGAGTGTGACAATCTCGTCCAGCGTGTCGGACTGGAGTCCTTGTTGGCTGGCTATTCGTCGGACCAGGCAGTCCACGCGCTCGATGTGCTCAGCGCCGCCAAAAAGCGCGCGCGCCGCAGAAGAGGGTTTGCCAAGACCCTCGGCGGCCTTGGCGTACTTCTCGAATGGGACCAGATCGGAATCCTCGGCGCCAAGCGCGGTACAAAGATTCCACACCCAATCGTAGATCTCTCGGGACTTATCGACATTCGCGTGCACCGCGTCTTTGATGGCGATCATGTCGTCCGGCCGGATGCAGCGGTAGTTGCCGGCCAACAGCATTGGCCATTTGGCCAGCGGTACGAAGATGGAGTCGTGCACCTTGAGCTTCACCGGGATTTCGATAGCACCGTCGCCGGGGTCGAACCGAGCTTCCTCGATTCCGGCCTCGAGATTGCGAAGCAGCGCTGTTGGTTCCTCCGCCTCGAAGCGCGCGGCTTTGAAGTTGGTCGGCAAGCCCACCTGGAGAACGTTCTTGGGCTGGTCCGGCGGACGAAATGCCTGGGGATCGGGACTCGCCAGCGTGGTCAGTGCGGGATCGAAGCCCACCCAGACGCCTGGATCCGCATAGCATGCCTCCAGCGTTTCCGTCGAAAGCCCGGGAATACGCTTGAGGTAGGGCAGAGGCGGCATATTCATGATCGCCAGGCAAGGTACGCGCGCGCCGGCGATACGGCCCATCAGCTCCCGAACCCCGTCGGAGCCATACTGCGCCTCCTGCATGCCGAGCACGACCAGATCGAACTCCTGTGGCGCGACCTCCTCGGGCGTGCTCGCATGAATCGCGCCAGGCAGTCTCTTCGACGCGATCTCGACGAGCGACTCCCGGCCGCGGATCGGGACGCGCACGAAGGTCCCCTCACGGTTAATCAGTTCCGCAGTCGGTTTCGTGCAAACCAGCGAAACGCGATGCCCGGCCATCAGCAGCTTGGTGGCGAACAACGAGCCGTAGGAAGCCCCCAGAATGAGTACCCTGTATTTCACGATTCGAGCCCCCGTCAGATCGCGCCTTCCCGGCGCGCAGCGTGGATTTCCTTGTCATCAAGCCCGAGCACATCCCGTAGCACTTCATCCGTATGCTCGCCCAGGAGCGGCGAGCGCCGGACTTCCGCAGGCGAATCCGACAATTTGATCGGATTACCCACTGTCAGATACTTGCCGCGCTCCGGGTGCTCAACCTCGACCACGGTGCCGGTCTCCCGCAGGGCTGGCTCTTCGGCCAGTTCCTTCATGGAAAGGATCGGGCCGTTGGGTACGTTCAAAGGATTGAGAGTGGCCATCACGTCCATCTTGTCCATGGTCGTGGTCCACTTCTCGATTTCGGAAAACACGTAATCGAGTTTGTGGAGGCGCGCCTCGGGTGTGTTGAATTCGGGATCGTTGAGCCAATCTTCATGCCCGATGACCCTGGCCAGCGCGGGGAAGGCCCCGGCCTGAGCAATCACGTAAATGTAGGCGTCCGGATCGGTTTCCCAGCCCTTGCATCGGACGACCGAGCCCGGGTGGCCTCCTCCGGAAGCATTGCCGGCGCGCGGCACGGCATGGCTGAATCCGCCGTTTAGAAATTGTGGATATTCCATGAGCGGGCCACGGGCGAGCCGCTGCTGGTCACGAAGTTTCACACGGCAGAGGTTCAATACGGCATCCTGCATCGCGCAAGTCACGCGCTGTCCCCGGCCGCTCTTCTCGCGATGAAACAGGGCGGCGAGAATCCCCGCCACCAAATGCATTCCGGTGCCGGAATCACCGATCTGGGCACCGGTCACCAGGGGGAGACTGTCGACTTCGCCGGTGGTCGAGGCCGCTCCGCCGGTGCACTGGGCAACGTTCTCATAGACCTTGCAGTCTTCGTAAGGACCAGGTCCGAACCCTTTGACCGAGGCATAGATCATCCGCGGATTGATCTGCTGTATTTTCTCCCAGGGAAAGCCCATACGATCGATCGCACCGGGCGCGTAATTCTCCACCAACACGTCGCATTCCTCGATCAGCCTTGTGAAGATCCTGGCGCCCGCGTCGGTCTTGGGATTCAGCGTCACGCTGCGCTTGTTGCTGTTCAGCATCGTAAAATAAAGGCTGTCGACGTCAGGAATATCGCGTAATTGGCTGCGTGTCGCATCGCCCTCGCCGGGCCGCTCGATCTTGATGACGTCGGCGCCGAACCACGCCAGAATCTGTGTGCAGGTCGGTCCCGACTGCACATGGGTCATATCCAGTATTCGGACTCCGTCCAAAGCTTTGCTCACAATCACCCTACCTTCAAAAATGTATTGCCGCTTACTTCCAGGCGGTCTCAGAGCTGACAAGCCTGATTTACCGCGTCGCCGGCGCTCGAAAGCGCCGCGGCGAGCGGAATTTTAACCGGGAAGCGACGTTTTGAGAACCCCCTGATTTGTTTATCCGGGCTGAAAATTCCACAAAGTGAGGCGTTTTGGCGGCCCCGGAAGGCGTTATTGACCGGGCACGAGCAGCCGGATCGTGCCGTCACGCTTGTTGAGCAGGAATATCTGGCCGTCGGGGCCCTCACCGAAACGCAGGTCTGCGCGGGTGGCGGGGGGCTTTCCTTGCGCGGCATTCTTTTCCTTGATGACCTGAAGGTATGTCTTCGATACACCGTTGTCGCTCAACAGAATCCGGTGAATGGGGTCTTGTCCGCCCTTCGGCAGGCTGTCGGCGTTGATGTAGAAAATCTCGCCGCTGGGATTGTCGCCGAAGATCAGAAGGTTTGTGAGTTGTGGAATCCTGGTGTGGCGATAGACCAGACCGCCGATCGCGGCGGAACTCGGCTGCAGCAGAGGATCGAGCTGGCCATACTCGACGACGGGATAAGTGACCTTGGGATCCTTTCGCGGCTCCATCGTATTCACCTGGCTGGGCCGGCCCGGAATAAATCTGAAGCTGCCCTCCCAGGTGTTCCAGCCGAGATTGGCCCCGGAAGTGACGGCACTGATCTTCTCCACCGTGTCCTGGCCGATGTCGGACATAAACATATTGCCGTTTTTCGGATCCCAGAAAATGCGCTGAGGATTGCGGACTCCGTAAGCGTAGATCTCGCCAAGAGTGTTGGGGTCGTTATCGTTCGCAAATGGATTTCCCGCCGGAATGCCGTACTTCTTATTGGCGCTGTTGTTGCCGAGAGGGTCCAGCCGCAAAATCTTGCCGAACCCTGAACTGAGGTTCTGTGCGTGGTTGAGCGGATCGCCGCCGCTACCGCCGTCGGCAAAGCCCATGTAGAGGAGACCGAAATCCGCGTCGCCGGGTTTTGCGAGCGGATTGAAAGTGAGATGGCCGCCGTTATGGTTTGCGAACGGTTGTTCGTACCGGATCAATTCGCGCGGTGCACCGCCGTCGTACGCTGCGCCCGCGGGATTCTTCGCCGTCCATTCGAGCAGAACCGTATCGTGAGTATGATTGCCGCCGCTCGGCTTGAAGTCGGCCGCTGCCGAAGTGTTCGTGGTGTCGACAACTGTGTAAAACTTGCCGAAGCCGCGGGCTCCACTCTGGTTGAATTGCGGATGGAACGCGAAGCTTTGCAAGCCGCGTTCGTTTCCGGTGGATTGAACGCTCACTTCCCAGTCCTGCGCGGTCAGGTCGAGATACGGAGTAATGGTTTTGCCGTCATAGCTCACGGCGTAGAGCCGGCCGCTCATATCGCTGACGAACATGCGCCGCGTCCCGGGTTCGTTCACCATCGTCATGAGGCGTGGAGCCGGACCGCTCCCATCGGGAATCGTGGCGAACTCGATGAACTTCACGGTGATGACTCCCGTTGTCGCGGCAATCGGGTTGGGAAAGGGATCGTTGGTCGCTTGAGCGAACGCCATGTACGACGTCAGTGCAGTCGCAATCACACTAATCACCCATCTCGTCATAATGAGTCCTTCCGGAAATTCTGAATTCGTTTATTATTGGGGGCCTTCAGCCGTCGATTAGTTCGTTTGAAGTGAAGGATGTCATGGAATTGCTGGAATTTCTAGAGCAGACTGCCCTGGCGACGTTCATTCGTGAGTCGAGTTCCCTGCTTGCGTTCCCAACAGTTCTTTTCCTGCATACGCTGGGCTTGTCCCTTGTCGTGGGCGCCAATAGCCTGGTCGCGATTCGAGTCCTCGGCGTCGCATCGAGTATTCCTCTCCAACCTTTGGCGCGCTTGTTTCCGTTCATGTGGGTCGGTTTCATATTTACGGTGATATCGGGGGCGGGGCTGGCGATGGCGAAGGCGACCACCCTGATGCTGAACCCGATCCTGCTTGTCAAGCTGGTGCTGATCGTGTTCGCCGCCGTAATCATGTGGTTATTGGAGAAGAAAGTTTTCCGCAATCCCGGTGGTCTTAAGAGAGCAGAGCCTGGAGACGGCCGGATGATGGCCGCAGCACTGCTCATCCTTTGGACCGTAGTGATGGTCGCGGGACGGTTGATTGCTTATTCGTCCACGATCTTCGGCACCTGATCCTGTAAAAGAAATTCGGGGACAGACGCATAAATCACCTAAATTCTTCTAATGTGTTCAACCGAATTTAGGTGATTTATGCGTCTGTCCCCGAATTCTTTGTGCCTTCGTGCCTTTGTGGTTTAAGCCCGGTCGCGACGATCGGTGCTCTTGTCGATCAAATAAACCACTATCGCGAGCAACCCGACCCCGATCACCGTAACGATACTGACCACTACAATTATTTCCATATGCGCCCCCGGTACCTTACTTCTAGCGGAAGAACGGCAGCATCCGGCCAAAGTACATCACTCCCAACAACGAAACCATCGTGGAGACCGCAACGATCTTGGCCGACAATGGTGCCTCCTTGTCCGCCCCAACTCTCCAGGGTCCTTCGAATATCGTGAAATAAATCACGCAGCTTGCGGCGAGCAATATAAAAACAATCTTCGCTGTGAAACCCGGATTTGAAATGTACATTCCGGGGCTCGCGATAAAGAACACCATGCCGCTGATGACATTGATGACGAAACCGAGCATACCCAGCGGCAGCAGCCGATGTACGGCGGCGAAAGGAATACTTTTCATCATACCCAGCATCCGCAGAGTTAACAGGAGCGTGACACCGAACAGCAGCGCCATCCCGACGAAATGAAGAGTCTCGCTCGCAGGCCATACCCACGCCTGGTCATTTGAAAATCTCTCAATGGGGTACCTCCATCCGATGTTCTCGGCGATGGTCGTTCCCTGGTCAACGCGAATTTCCGGGTGACTGATATCGCCTCCTATGTTTGCCGTTCGGAGTATCAACACCGACGTCGCGATCGAAAAAATCAGGACAGCTGACGAGTTCCAGGATCCCGGACGCGAAAAGCGTCGAAACTGCCAGAGTCCGAACCAGGAGAGGGCCCCGGTGATAGTCAGGAAAATCAAAGTCAGCATCGCGGAGTTCTGGTGCGCTTCAATCACGCCCTTCGGGATCTCGGAACGATTCCGGAGAATCAACTGCGCAGCATTGCCGCTCAAATATGTTGGAAGCGCTGCAAGGGCCACGACCACGAGAACTGCAAGACTGATTTTCTTGAGCAGATCGCTCTTTCGGACAAGCGACGCAATAAATAAAGCTGCCCCAACAACCGATCCGATCGACGGAACATGGTTGAGCACCACGTGTAAGTGTGCAAAGTTCATAAAACGGACTCCTTGGATCCCCCAGTTCTGGCAAAATTGCGTGTGAATCTAACTACAGGTGACGCGCCGCGTCAATCAACTCCCTGAATTGCAGTGTGGATTGGTGGAGGGCCTTCAAAGCTATGAGTTCATCAGATCGCCGGCAGGCACAGTCATTGCAGGGCAAAACAGCCGTTGTCACGGGAGCCAGTCGCGGCGCGGGGCGCGGCATCGCGCTCTCACTCGGCGAAGCGGGCGCGACAGTTTACGTGACCGGGCGCAGCGTCAGGGGAGAGACAACCACTGAAAACCTGCCGGGCACAATTGATGAAACTGCCGAAGCCGTCACGGCACGCGGCGGCAAAGGCATTGCCGTGCGTTGTGATCATACGGTTGACGCCGATGTCGAACAGTTATTCGCGCGCGTGCAGCGCGAGCAGGGGCAAATCGATCTGCTGGTCAACAATGCGTGGGGCGGTTATGAGCAGCACGACTACCGGAAATTCGCTGCCCCGTTCCACGAGCAGCCGCTGCGTCATTGGGACGGGATGTTCACTGCCGGCGTGCGTGCCGCCCTGGTTGCCGGTCGTTTTGCCGTTTCGCTGATGCTTCCGCAGAAGCGGGGGCTGATCGTCAATATCACCGCGTGGGATCAGAACAAGTTCCTCGTCAATCTGTTTTATGACGTGGCAAAGAACGCCATCAACCGGATGACTTACGGGTTGGCGCGCGAACTCAGGCCGCACAACATCGCCGCCGTCGCGCTCGCTCCCGGATTCATCCGCACCGAGCGCGTAGCGGGCGCGTTCGAGGCCGCCGGCAACAAGGACTATCTGAACTTCACGGAATCGCCCGAATACGCCGGCCGTGCGGTCGTCGCACTGGCCGCGGATCCGAACGTGCTGGAAAAGTCGGGGAAGATTCTGACGGCAGGTGATCTGGCCGAAGAATACGGTTTCACCGACATTGACGGCAGGCGGATTCCGGCATTCAGACTCCCTGAATGAGAAATGACGGCGGGCAGAGAAGAGATCCGAATTCCAGCCGCGGAGCGGCGTGAGAGTGTAGCCCCGGGCGCAAGCCCGGGGCTCGCAAGTCCAAAACGACACCATTCCCCGGGCTCGCGCCCGAGGCTGCACTCTAGCGCCGCTCCGCGGCTGGACATTACGAGTCCTTCCGGAGCAGGTGAATAGTTTCTTTCGAGCGCGTCGTGCGTGGTGTCATACACGATCTGGTGTAAGGTGCGCGCATCCGAGCGCATGACCGCGGTTTCCCGCAGATCCGGAAGATCTTCCGCCAGCAGGACTCTCGTGAAGCCCCGGGCGATCCCGTATTGAATGACATTCTCGAGTTGTCTGATGTTTCCCGGCCAGGAATAGTTACTCAGAATCGACATCGCCTGTGGAGAAACGGCACCTCTGAGCTCCTTCGCTTGCATTACCGAAACGTTACTCCACCTTTACGCCAAGCTTATGACTTCCCCAGGCTGCCAGGCCTAACCTTGCACCATGAACCTGAACAAGTATCGCGGGAAGAGCATCCGAATTCCAGCCGCGGAGCGGCGCGAGAGTGTAGCCCCGGGCGCAAGCCCTGGGGCAGGGTGTCGTTTCGGACTTCAAGCCCCTCTGGGGCTGAGAACCCCGGGCTTGCGCCCGAGGCTACACTCTCACGCCGCTCCGCGGCTGGAGACCAGTGATTGAAATGAACTTGAAAAATAAATAAGGAAAATATCGATGAAAAACAACAAAACGAAACTTCTGATCGCAATGCAACTCTGCGTAATTGTGTTATTGACATTATTCGTCGCGGCATCAGCCAGCGCACAAGCGAAACACGGCGTCAGCGTGCCACCGGTGCCCGAAAACATTAAGGTGCAAACGGGGTTCACGGCGTTCCTCGTGGGTCACGGTGTCGGCACCCAGAACTACGTCTGCCGGCCCTCAGGCTCTGGCTTCGCCTTCGTACTCTTCTCGCCGCAGGCCACCTTGTTCCGCGACAACGATAAGCAACTCACCACGCACTTCTTCAGCCCCAACCCGTTTGAGGCTAATACTGATCCAAAGGTGGTGGGGGATCGTACGATTCGCGCCACATGGGAGGACTCCCGGGACACGAGCACTGTCTGGGCAAAAGTGAATCCGGGGCAATCGTCCACCGACCCGGCTTTCGTCGCGTCGGGCGCGGTTGCCTGGGTCCTGCTCGAGGTCGTTGGAGCCCAGGAGGGACCCACTGGTGGCGACACGCTGACGGCGACTAAATTCATCCAGCGGCTGAACACCTCTGGAGGGCTCGCGCCGTCGAGGGGCTGTGCCTCGTTGGCGGACGTCGGCAATCAGGCGTTTGTGCCATACACGGCCGACTACTTCTTCTACAAACGCAGCGAGTAGATCCCCGGAACGAACGCGGGCTAAAGCCCGCGACTACATGTGGGATCCATGTCGGGTCTGAAATGTAGTCGCGGGCTTTAGCCCGCGTTGTCCTATTCGTCGTACTTGCGATCTGAACCGCGAAATCTTTCCGGGGGATACTTTTCTGCGTTCGACGCGATCTTTCTTTCGGCGATTGCCTCCAGATCGATCCCGGCCTTGTCTGCAAAGCGAATGACGTATAGCAGAATATCAGCCAGTTCGTCCTCGACCCTCGCTCGGATGGAAGGATCAGTTACTTCATCCCAGCCCTTCTGTCCGCGCGACCACTGAAACAATTCCAATAGTTCGGCTGCTTCTACCGAAATGGAAGTGGCGAGATTCTTAGGGGTGTGGAACTGATCCCAGTCCCTTTCAGCGGCAAAAGATCTCAAAGTAATTGCGAGTTGTTGGTTATCGATCACGAGATTTCCCTGGGGAATTGGCCGCTTGGGCTTCGGGCGTCCGTTGCGCTTCGTCGAGCCCAGCGCAGCTTGGCGCTGCGGCTGCGTGGATTGGCGCGAACTTCTTCTGGAGTGGCTCGCAGGACTTCGTGCGCGACCTCGGAGTACTCACCGGTGCGTTCACCGGACTGGAACGACTTCTTTACGCGGCGATCTTCGCCGGAGTGAAACGTGAGGATGGCGACTCGGCCGCCGGCCTTCAGGCAGAGCGGAAGATTCCGCAGGAACTCATCCAGTGCGCCGAATTCGTCGTTCACTGCGATTCGCAGCGCCTGGAAAACGCGGCGCACGCAGTCCTCGTCTCCTCCAGTGCGTCGAATGACTGTAGCAAGTTGTGTCGTCGTCGACACCGATGCCTGCAGGATGGCTTGCGCCATGCGATCGGCGTTGGGTTCGTCGGCGTTCTCGATTAAGAGGGCGGCAAGCGCCGGTTCGTCAAGGCTCGCGAGCAGGGCACTGGCGGTCTGGCCGCGTCGAGGGTTCATGCGCAGATCGAGTGGGCCGTCGTACTTGTAGGTGAAGCCGCGCGTCGGATTGTCCATCTGCATGGACGAGACTCCAAGATCGGCGAAAACAACGTCCGCCGGTTCGGGGAGAACTCTCGCGAGACCGGCAAAGTTGGTCCGGTGCACCGTAAAGGTGTCCGGACCAAAGCCGAGCGCGCGCAGACGCGCTTCGGTTTTCGGCAGTTCGATGGGATCCACGTCGAGGCCGATAAGCCGGCCGCCAGGCTGGAGCGCTGGGAGGAGTGCGACCGCATGGCCACCGTAGCCCAGCGTGCAATCAACGGCGAGTTCGCCTGCCTGCGGAGCAAGGACTTCCATGATCTCGCCAACCATGACCGGCCGATGCGTGCCGGCGGGCGTCCTGCCGCTGGCGATCACTTTGGCGACGTCGTCGGCATAACACTCCGGCGCGTGCTCTTTATACTTCTCAGAAAAGTGTCGCGGATTCTTTCCTTTGTACCGCGGCCGACGCTTGGGCTTTTCCCTACTCATTGGAATCTGCATGTTCCGGAGTTTTTGCTAAGTTCTTTCCCGCAAGGGCATCACTTAGTGTATTGTTGCACCGGCGATAATTAAGTCGCTAAATTTCAAACTGTTCGGCAGCCTCCTGATCCTGACCGGTTATCGATTGTTCCTTAATCCCCAACCGCAAAGCCCGGAAGTTCCCTTACAAGTTAGGTGAATCAAATTGTCAAAAAAATTGTTTGTTGGAAACCTTTCTTTCCAGACCACCGAGAACGATGTCACTGACGCCTTTGCCCACTGTGGCACCGTGGAGGCCGTGAGCATCATTACTGATCGCGAGACCGGCCGCTCGAAAGGCTTTGGTTTTGTCACGATGTCCGAAGAAGACGCGGATAAAGCGATCGGGCAACTGAATGGGTCGCAGCTTGACGGCCGCGCCCTGACCGTCAACGAAGCGAAACCTATGGTGAAGAGAGATTTCGGCGGTGGCCGGAATGCCGGCGGCGGCGGACGTAACAGATACTAAGATTAACGGACACGATCAGGACGATGAGTCGAAATCGATAGAAGAGGGAGAGTTTTTCCATGAAAGCAGCAAAAGTTGAAATCTCAAAGCCGGACTTCAAAGTCTGGTGCGAATCCTGTTGTCTTCGGATCGCCCCCTTAGAAGAACGAACAGTGGTTATGGACAAGGCGTATCACCCACGCTGCTACTCCAAGCTCCCCCCGAAACCGTAAACGGCAAGACTGTTCTTGCAGATTCAAAATGCCTCGGCAGTCATTAGGCGTCGAGGCATTTTTGCGAGAAATGTATTCCCCTCCTGGTACAGGAGGGGTGGCTGCGCCATCAATAAAATGCTGCGAAGCTAACGGCCTTGCGCAACCAAAGGAGCGCCTGCTCCTTCTGTCCAAGTCCGGCACGAATGAGGGCCCTTCCGTAGGACGTCACGAAACGCGTTTCACCTAAATCCGGAAGACGCTGTAAAGCGTCGCGTGCGCGTGCCGTTGTGCAGCACGTGCCACAAGTCGTGTATTACCAGTGCAGGAACGAACGCGGGCTAAAGCCCGCGACTACATTTCAAACCCGTTGATCCCAAATGTAGTCGCGGGCTTTAGCCCGCGTTGATCCAGCGAATGTTTTTCAGACCGAGTCACTACCGGCTTACTCATCCTGCCCTACAACGTTGTTCGCAGTGATACCATACCGGCCAGGGGGGACAACATGAATGTAGCTTCTATCGTGATTTTTGCCGCGCTGTTGTTGCAGGGCGCGACGAACTATAAAGTGATCGCGCGTTACCCGGTTCCCAACGATGGCGGTTTCGATTACGTCACGCTCGATGCCGCAGCCCGGCGAATCTACCTTTCACACGCCACGCAGGCTGAAGTGGTGGACGCGGATACCGGAAAATTCATTGGCACCATTTCGGATACTCCTGGCATTCACGGAGTCGCAATTGCTTCGGCCTTCAAGCACGGCTTCACCAGCAATGGGCGCGAAGACAAGGTATCGATGTTCGATCCTGCGACACTGAAACTCATCAAAAAAATCGACGTCGGTAAGGGCCCGGATGGAATCTATTACGATCCCGCTACCAGACGCGTGTTCACGAACAACCATGGGTCGCACGATGTCACCGCCATCGATGCGGATAAGGGCGAAGTTGTCGGCACCGTCAAATTGGCAGGTGACGGGGAACAGGCGATCATCGGCAAGGACGGCCTGATTTACGTCAACAGCGAGGATACCGCCGAGGTCGTGGTATTCGATCCGAAGTCGCTGGAAGTGAAGAAGCGTTTTCCCATCGGTGTGGCAAAGGTTGCGACCGGTCTCGCTTATGACAGCAAGACCGACAGGCTGTTCGTTGCGACGCGCAACGAACCGAAAATGGTTGTCATGGACGCCAATACAGGCAAAGTGATCAGCAGCTTTCCGATTGGTACAGGTAACGACTGGGCTGCTTTTGATCCGGATGCACGTCTGATCTTCCTGTCGAACGTTGACGGGACGTTGAACATCTTCCACGAAAAATCCGCAAACGAATACGAAGCTGTGGGTACCGTCAAGACACAGCCAAGTGCCAAGACGATGGCGTTCGATCCAAAGACGAAGAAAATCTTTCTCGCAGCGGCGGAGTATGTGGACGCGCAGCCGGTCCCGGGGCAGAGAGGGCGCCCCACCAAGCCGGGTTCGTTTGTAGTGCTGGTGGTTGGGAAATAGCTTGAAGAAATGTAGCGGCGCTCACTCCGAGCGCCGCCGCAACCGTCCCATTTGTGCTTACCTTTCGATACCTCCGAGGCGTCGCCGAAGCAGTTTGTGCGCATCTTTCGGTAGAGTTCTTGGGCCGCTCAGTCTCCTTGTCGCGAACGAAATTTTCTCGCCGTCATCTTCGCCATGTACCGGCGTCGCCAGAAAGGCATGAGCATTGCCGCTGCTGTCCACTCCCAGGCCTGTGATCTCGCCTGCGTCATTGATTCCGAAGGACAGCGCGTGGGGACCCGCAAAGACGTTGTCCACAACCTTGATACTGAGGAAGGTTATCTTGAGCGTCCTCTTATTCGTGGCTGCGTCGAGCGCGGAGCGGAGATTGGGAAGCGGGCCGATTTGCCTTGTGTCCGCCCCTTGAGGCTTGCCCGTCTGGCGCAGGAGATTCCGCTGCGGCAAAACAAGCCTTTCTTCGTCGTAAACGAATATTTGTTTGCGGCAAACAAGCCCTTCTTCGTCGTAAACGAATGTTTGTTTGTGGCAAACAAGCCTTTCTTCGTCGTAAACGAATGTTTGTTTGTGGCAAACAAGCCCTTCTTCGTCATAAACGAATATTTGTTTGTGGCCGACAAGACTTTCTTCGTCGCAAACGAACATTTGTTTGCGGCAAACAAGCCCTTCTTCGTCATAAACGAATGTTTGTTTGTGGCAAACAAGCCTTTCTTCATCGCAAAGAAACATTTGTTTGCGGCAGACAAAGGTTTCTTCGTCACGGACTGAATTAGCTCCGGTTCGAGGAAAGACACTTTGCTTTGTGAAACCGTTTCCCCGGTGACGAAAATTCGCTGCTTCGTAAGAAGGACTCTTTGCTCTGCCGGAAAAGCGTTATTGTCCGGTACGGATAGGTTTCACCACTGCCCGTCGAAGTTCAGAGGTTGAAAATGGGTCCGTGTTATCGACGGGTGTTTTCCTTAGGAGTTACGTTTCTTGTGGCCCTTTGGTTACAAGGTTAAGTTTCGCGCATCACCGATTGGCGACGATGAAGCGTCTCATGCCGGTTCCCAATTAGGCGGCTGTCCGTCGATGTGGTTTTTGGGAACGAACCGAACGAGCATGGTTCAGACTGCACCGTGATGCGCGCAGTTACTCCCTAACCGGAAAATGACGGGATCACGTCTAGATCAGGGTCTTCGCGAGTTGCAGGATGGCATTGTAGGCGCAAATCGCCTGTCGGCCGAAAGCTGATCAAGTTTCGCGTCTTTGAGATCGCGTTCCACCGCGGCGCGGAGATCGTGAAGTTCTTCGTGGCTGGTTTTGTGGAGTCTTACTTTCTGATTTTTGAGCCAGTTTTTCCAGGTCATTCTGCGAGCCCTGAACAAAGAGAAGCTTGACGCCCAGCACCGTTCGTATGAAATGGCTTCGCTCGTTCACTCTCCTTCGAAACTCCACAGCAGTGTACACCGCAGGATTCACCTGCCGTCCAAGCCGCCTTTCAATTCCCTGAAATAGTCTTGCGATCTCCGCGAGTCCGACCGACCCGATAATCATGACATCTATGTCGCTATCGGCACGGGCTTCGCCTGACGCTATAGATCCGTAGATGAAGGCCACGTCGATTTTCCGTTGAACGGGCCGGAGAATCTCGTGGAGCATTTCAACGATACCCACCGTCTTGATCAGGATTTGTTCCAGTTCTCCGAAGATGGGGCACGGTCGATGTGCCTGGTAGTAGACTCGATTTCCGTCCTGATGCCGTTGAAGAAGTCCCGCCTCAGTGAACGCAGCGAGATCGCGCTGAATGTTCGATGGTCGAACGCGCAGATATCGAGCAAGTTCTCGGAAATACCACCGCTTCTCGGGTTGAAGAATCGTGGCAGCCAATAGCGCCTGTCTAGTCGGAGTGAGTAACGGATCGAGAAGCGATGAACGCATGATACGTACAAGTGTACACTTTATGCGTTCACCTCGTCGGCTTTTCACGGCCAGACGTATCTGATCTGCCCGCGGAAATTCTGGTTTCAGTACGTCATCGGGGCAATGCCGGAATTTGTGAAGGAGAAAACCAGCTGATTGGTCAAATATACGCATATACGCCATGGTTTCCGCACGTGCGCCGTTGAGACGTTGATCCCCTACGACGTTCTGGTCAAAACGAAGTCACCTGCGTTTCAGCAGATCAGATCTACTTCACGAAAAAACCGCAGGACTACGGGCACCTTGCTCGATGGATTCAAGAGGTGCTTCAAGCAATCGACCACGAAAGCTTCTTCCCCAACTTTGGTAGGGCCGGCCACAGCTGCCAGTTTCCGTCACGCTGCTGGATCATGTGATCAACGGCAGCCTGGCGAAAAACGGCGAGTGGCGCTCATATGGAGCTGATCTTGGAAGCACCCGCTACTCACCGCTGGACCAGATCGACCGCAATAACTTCAGCAATCTGGAAGTCGCCTGGCGTTTCACGACCGACAACCTGGGACCGCGGCCGGAGTTCAATCTGGAGTCGACTCCGCTCATGGTGAACGGTGTTAGAACGACGAGTTTTCATGCGCTCAGTCTCGCGGTCCCATGCTCAAGTTGACAATACCCTCTGGCCATATCCGATCAGATAGTTTCCCGGCGGAAAAGAGCGAGTTCCGCAACCCAATCAGCCGATATCTAAAGCGGGATATCTTTAACAAAAAGCGGGGTTTGTCCAATAGCCGACGGCCGGCCTGTCAACGGAACACTGCTTGCTAAAAAAGGCGGAGAGCCTATTTTCATCACTGTTTCTCGCCGGAGGAATTTCGTGAATCTACGGAGATTGTCGGTAACGTGCCTGACGACCGTCGTTCTGAACCTGCTCAGCGGTTGTAACAATCACACCGCTGAGCCGAACGCAGCGGCATATAGCGAAAGCCCGCACGAGATTTTGGTTTCGGCGCCGGGGCTTTTGGAACCGGTCACCGAGGAAGTCAAGATTGGTTCGGAACTCAGCGGCAGGATCCGAACTGTTGCCGTGGAAGAGGGCGATCATGTTCGCAGCGGCCAGGTCGTCGCGATGCTCGAGAATGCCGAATATCATGCGCGGCTTCAATCGGCCGAGGCGGAGTTGAAACAAAAACAGTCCGAACTGCAACGGCTGATAAATGGAGCCCGCAGCGAAGAGCGGCAGATCGCAAGGTTGGGGCTCGAAGAAGCTGAAGCCGTGCTACGCAACGCCCAGACCGAACTGGATCGTCGCAAACAACTCTATAAGGATGGCGATATTTCCAGGGAGGAACTCGACCGGGCCGATCGGGACTACCGGGTGGCTACCGCCCGGCATGATCAGGCAGCACAGAATCATGCTCTGGTGAACGCAGAAGCACGCGTGGACGATATCGCCAGGGCCGAGGCCTCAGTCCACATGGCCAATGGTCAACTTCAAGAGGCCCGCGCCCTGCTGGAGAAAACGGTAGTCCATTCCCCCATCAGCGGCATCGTTCTCCGCAAGCACTTGAAAAGCGGAGAAAGCGTGGTTCTTTCCCCGAATACGCCGATTTTGACTCTCGGTGACACGACTGGCATGCGTGTCCGCGTCGATGTCGATGAAGCCGACATCGGCAAAATCCAGGTCGGCCAACGTGCGTTCGTATCCGCACAAGCCTATGGGGACCGGAAGTTCTGGGGTCGCGTGGTCCGTATCAGCCAGATGCTGGGCAAGAAGAACATCCGCACCGAAGAGCCGGCCGAGCGTATCGACACGAAGATCCTGGAGACGTTGATTGAGCTCGATGAAGACTACAAACTGCCTCCAGGCCTGCGCGTCAACGCATTCATCGCCGCTAGTGAGTGAATCGGCACCGACAAATCCCAGCCAAGGACAAGATCCAATGCGAAAACGAAATGACTGTCACACCGCCTGGGCGCTTCAGGTGGTTGTTCTGTTGTGTGGATGCATCTATCAACCGGCCGCTTTCGCACAGCAACCGCATGAGGTGGAGTCGATCGCACAAGTGATTCCCGTCGCCATCAACCCCGGCGGACAGATGCCGCTCTCCCTGAGCGAAGCGATCCAAATGGCGCTGGCGAACAACAAAGATATCGAGATGGCTCGCCAGAATGTACTCGCCGCGGACTGGGACGTGAAGGGCGCCTTTGCGGCATACGATCCACGCTCCACTTTCAGCTCCTTCTATGAACACACCCGGACGCCCGTCGCCAGCTTTCTGAGTGGCGGTTTGAATGGATCTGTCGAGCAATCCGCCCTCACGGCTGCGTATCGTCTGGAGGGTTCCGTGGCCAGGGGCGGCGGAACCTATGAAATGAATGTCTCTTCGCAGCGGCTGTCCACCAACAATATTTTTGCTTCGCTGAATCCTCAATACCCGTCGGAGGTGTCGTTCCGGTATACGCAACCGCTTGGGCGCGGCCGGAATTTCTCGACACGGCTTCGAGATATCGAGATAGCGAAAAAGAATGTATCGCTGACCGATGCCCAGTTCCGCCAGAGCGCGACACAGACAATCGTCACCGTGCAGCGAGCCTATTGGGATCTCGTGTTTGCGCGAAGCAACCTGGCGATTCAAGGTGACGTGCTACGTGATATTCGGGGCCAACTCGAGCATAACGAGCGGCGTGCCGCCGCCGGCACGTTTGCCTCGATCGATGTAGTGGGCACCGAGGCGCGCGTCGCCGAATCGGAACAAAGGGTCTATGGCGCGCTGGAGGAAGCCACGCGCGCGGAAAATGCCCTGAAGAATCTGATCGCGGAAAACTCCAGCGCCCGACTTTGGAACGTGTCTCTGATCCCAAAGGAAAGCGTCAACCCCAATCCGTCGACGGTCACTCTTGAAAGCGCCCTTGCCGCCGCGATGGACAACCGCCTTGAACTGCAGGAAACGGACGTCATCCGGGAGATCAATGCCGTCCAGGAGCGTTACTATCGTGACCAGACTCGCCCACAGATCGATCTTGTAGGCAGTTACGGAATCGTGGGTTTAGGCGGATCATTCGTTGATACTCAAGCCATTAAACCACTGCTTGGCCTGACGCCAGGGCCTCTGCCTGACTTTCTGGAGGGGGGATACGGTCAATCGTTGGCCAATCTGGCGCAGAATCGCTTCAATAACGTGCGCGTCGGCATCCAGATCAATCTTCCGCTTCGTAACCGGACAGCGGAAGCGCAGTTAGGCCGCACCACGGTCGAACGGCAGCGCCTGGCTACGCAGCAGGAAAAGTTGAAGCAACTGGTCCAGATGGATGTACGCAACGCGCTTCAGGCCGTCCATGTAGCCGAGTCGCGGCAGCGGGCAGCCACAACCTTTCGCACGTCGCTGGAGCAACAGTATGCAAGCGAGCAGCGCAGATTGAACGTCGGCTATTCGACGACTTACCTCGTGCTCGAACGTCAAATCGGGCTCGCAGCGGCGCGCCTCAACGAACTGCGCGCGCAAACCGAGCAGAACAAAGCGCTGGCCGAACTCCAGCGGGCGATGGGCACTGCACTCCTGGACAACAGCATCGCTGTTCGCAGCCGCGATTAAACACAGAGACACGGAGGGGATCTGACCAATGCTCAATTCCCAATGCTCAATTCTCAATCCGAAATGCATGAAGTACGCCCCTTCGGCTGGACAGGTTCTGACCAGAGTTTAGGAAAGACTTCGGCGAGATCGCCTGTACTAAAATTCTGATGAAATCTGTCCAGTTTTAGCCCGCATTTCTCGCCAAAAACTTGCGTAACGGTCGAAAAGGCAATGGGAACCAGCCGCGTAATCCGCGGCGGATTCCCCGTCTTCGTGCCGGACCCAGTGAGAAATCCGGATTAGGGGGGATTACGGGCGCATTCCGTGCATTTCGGATTGAGAATTGAGCATTGGGAATTGAGCATTGGTCAGATCCCTTTGTGTCTCTGTGTCTAATCGTCCAGTATCTTCCCGTCTTCGATCTTGATGATGCGGTCCGCAAACTCGAGAATGCGATTGTCGTGGGTGACGATAACGACGGCGCGGCCTCGCTTGTGCGCCAGCGTGACCAGCATTTCCATTACGTGGTGGCCACTGTGCGAATCGAGCGCTGCCGTGGGTTCATCGGCCAGAATGATATCGGGGTCGCCCGCGAGTGCGCGGGCGATGGCGACGCGTTGCTTCTGCCCTCCGCTCAAGTCGGCGGGGGACATGTTGTACTTGTCGGCCAGGCCGACCTGCTCAAAGAGCGCATGAGCGCGCTGGCGCGCTTCTCGTCGATGGAGGCCCTTCAACAGCCCGACGTATTCAACGTTTTCTCCCGCCGTCAGGGCGGGAAAGAGATTGAACCCCTGGAAGATGAATCCCAGGTGCGCCAGGCGAATCCGGGGCAGCTCTCTTTCCTTCAGGCCCGAAACTTCCCGGCCGTGGATCCGCACGCTCCCGGAAGTCGCGCGCAGAATGCATCCCATAATGGAAAGTAAGGTCGTTTTGCCGCTGCCGGAGGGCCCCATGAGCATAACGACCTGTCCGCCATGGGCGTCCAGATCTACTCCACTCACCGCATGTACCGCGGCCTCTCCCGAAGCATAGGTTTTTGTGAGATTCCGTACGGAGATTGCTGTTTCCATAGTCAGTTCTTGAATACCAGTACAGGATCGATGCGTGTCGCCTTATGGATCGACACAACGGAAGCGCTGACGCACATCACAACAGTCAAACCCAACAGCGCCAGCGCTATCGGCCACGGCAGCAAAATCGCCGCTTCATTCCGCCGGCTGAGATAGACAATCAGGAAGCTGATGGAGATGCCGATGAAATAGCCAATCACAGCGCTTATGATGGCCTGCTCGATGATCACACGGTAGATATGCAGATTCGATGCGCCGATAGCCTTCAAGGTGCCGAATTCCTTCAGGTGATCAATGGTTGTGGCGTAGATGGTCTGTGCCACAACGACGATCCCGACGACGAGGCCCAGCATGGCCGCAATCAGCGTGGCTACACCCGCCCCGGTAGTGAAAATCCAGTACCTCTGGGTCATCCAGCTGAACTCCGCTGTCGTGTGGACGTCTACATCCGGCACGCGGGCAAGAATGTCCCGCTTGAGTTGCTGAAGATCCGTGCCTTCTCGCGCGCTCACGAGGACGTATACCGTCCGGTCCTCGCCCAGCCGGATATAGTTCTGCGCGCTCTTGAACGATGCAAAGACAAAAGGTGAAGTCGTAAAGGAGCGAATACCTTCAGTGAATCCGACCACGCGTGCCCGATACCCGTTGATTTCCCCGACCTGCCCGAGGTGTGTAATGCCGAGTTTCTCGCGGTAGAGGTCGTCGACGAAGACGGCATTGTCGGACTTCAAATCCTCAACATTCCCCTGGATGACATTCCAGGGACCCCCGAGTCCGCTGTCGGGATCGAAACCCACGATCTGGATGTTTTCAGTCCCGCCATCCTCTTTTTTCCACGTGATGTATTGAACAATGTACTTCGCGGCGGAAGTGACGCCCGGTGTGCCGAGAATCTGATAGAGCTTGCGCTCCGAGAAGGGCGCCCATCCTCCGATATCAAAATATTTCACGCCCTTGGACACCACCCACAAATCGGCCCTGGAGTGACTGATGTTATTTGAAGTCGTTTCCATGAACCCGACAAACAACCCGAACTGCACAACCATCAGGAGGATGGCAAACACAATGCCGGTCAGAGTCACAGAAAATCGGACTTTGTCGTGCAGAAGATTGCGGCGCGCTAATAGGGCCATCGCATCGTTATCCCTTCGCCAGTATCGCTATCGATAAAAATCCACCATCAACCTGCAATGATGAGTAACGGAATCGCAAAAACTTGCGATCCTTCGGATAAGCATTACCGGTCCACTGCGAAGGATCTTCGATGGCATAATCCCCCAGCATTTTCCCGGTTTCCGGATCCGCCTTCAGGAGCGCTTCTTTAACGGTCCAGAGTCGCAGAAGGTCTTCGGACGAATCGGGGCGACCCAGGCTTTTCAGCCATTCTTGTTCGCCCTCGGTGAGAAAAAAACGTGCCGTATCCGGGTGTACGGATCGATTGGTCTCGAGATCCACACCCACGCCCAGCAGGGGCGTGTTCGGCGCAGGCCCATTCAAATCTGCGATCAGACACTCGAGTTCGGCACTAATTTTCCGGCCGGATATCACCGCATTCCTCTTTTCCCCATTTGGTGCGGACCAGGTATTCACAGGCGTTCCGAATGGCCTGCCGTTCGTCCGAAGGCCGGTAGCCGCCTATGGTCGAAACGAGCCTCTCGTTGAGAAATTCCTTTTCCACAAACAGCTGCCCGGCAAACGGCGACACGCTGGACAGCGCTTGATTCACGATGGTTCCGCCAAAAGTATCCATGGCATCCCCCAACAGGCCAAAGGATTCCGAGTCCACGTAAAGCGGCTTCATCAGGCGCCTGGATTTGAAATCCTGATGCTGGGAAAAGCACTCAAAAGCCACATCGATCATTTCGTCGAGGCTCAAAGATTGGGATCTGGTGTGGCATACATGGTAGATCGCCTTGTTCGTGGGATTGCGCATGGCGTTGAAAACTGCCTGTGTGACGAAATCTCCGGTGACGAAGTACAGGGGCGTATCCGGCTTTCCGGGGACGATCGAGAGCAGACCGTAATACAGCAGCTTGAGCGTGTTATGCACCGCGTTGAACTGGGTGACGTGCCCGCTTGCATCGTCTGCAACGACTGTCGCCACCCGAAGGATCCGCCACGGAAGATAATCGAATTCGGTCATCAGCCTCTTCTCGGATGCCCACTTGGATCTCTCGTAGTGATTCGCAAACTTGCGGTCGTCATCGAATGGCACTTCCCCGATCACACCCGGCGCCAGACCGGACGCGTAAACGGTGCTCAATAGACCGAACGCTTCAAGCGAGCGGCACTGGCCTGCAAACCTCAGGAGCTTTTCCGTGCCTTCGATGTTCACCCTTTGAGCCGTATCTTCGTCAACATTGAACTTCGTCACTGCAGCCGAGTGGATGATGACCCGGATCTTCTGAGGGTCGATGGAATCGAAAGGGTGATCGCTGACGAGGTCGCCCCACGCGTAATTGACCCGGGGCTCGAAACGGCCGAACTGTTGTTGGAGTCGATGGCGTTTGCTTTCGAACTCGTCCGTGTTTCGGGCTCGCAACCAGAGAAGGACCGGCAGATCCGTGAGGTCGAGATAGGCACGTGCCAGCCGCATGCCGAGATAACCATTGCCACCTGTGATTAAAACTTGTTTTTCACGCATAGTCTTTAAATGGAATTGAGATCCGGCCAGTCCTTTTGATTTGGCCCAAAGTGATTGAGAAAGGCGAAAATCCAGCGTTCGATTCCAAAAGCCACACAGCCGGAGAACGCCTCCTGGCCGTCACGGTTAATCTGGAATGCCTCGCCGAAATAGTTTCGGTGAAAGTTGACTGAACCTATCGCGAGGCCGGTCCTGAAGACGATCTCAGTCTTGACGGGATCGAGTTTCTGCGCCAGGAATTTGGGATTGCGGGAGGGATTGAAGAAAGGATCTGTCGCGTTCTTCCATTCAAACGGAAGGTTTATGCTCTTCAAGAATCCATCCGCTTTCTTCTGATATCGCGCCAGAAACGCCTTCACCTCGTCCGAGGTTCCAATACAGACGATTTCTCGCATCGAGAAATTCCACTGGCGCTCCAGCGGCAGATAATGAGTTTCCCGGCGGAAGCACGTCGCCCGGGTTGTTACATATCTCGCCTCATCCAGTGTTTGCCCCTGAAACTGAATGTAAAAGTGATAGCAGGCGGCTGGTGTGAGAACGTTTCGAACCGAATCCAGCGCTGTGAGGTGAACACACCCTTCCCCGTCCAGAGGGGCACCGTCTGCAAAGCGCTTCAGGTTGTCTTCGGCGGGATCGAGCGCAGCGGGAAAGGTCACCAGATGGGGGAACGATCGAAAATAATCCAGCCTGGCGAGCTCATGCGCGGAAACGAACGTCGGGAAAAAGTACTCCGACGCCTGGCACTCCTCTGCCCAGCGAAGAAACATGTTGTCGATCCGGCGATACAGCTCCAAAAGCGTCCCCGTGAGGACCGATTGCCCGCTCGCGTCCCACCGGTAGTCCGGCAGGGTCCGCACGTCGATCCGGGCTTCATTTTCCAGCTGTGGAGTGGTTTGTGACATTGTTACTCCTCTTCAATTCGATCAGGCGTTGGCTGTGACGAAGAAATTCCGGCAAATGGCGTTGATGTCGCGAAACGCGCCCGGCTGAAGTATCTCGGCGTCGATCGGCATGCCGGACAGTTTCTCAAGCATGAGAATAAGATCCATCAATTGAAGGGATGTGATGATCCGCCGCTCGATGATCGGCGTGTCGTCGTCCAGGTCCTCGGGGCGAATCTTTTTGTTTGTTTTGACGATCCAATCACGCAAAGCCTGGCGAATCTCGGTTTCTGTTTTCATAGTTGTGGAAGCTCCGTAAGAATTCCTGTGTCGATCAGATACTGAATGCAGCGCGCCGAAATCTCTTTCCGATGCGCCCTGGTGACTTCTGCCTGTAAAGCCTCTTCCTGAATGTCAAACGGGTTTGCCAGGCCGGCGTCTTTGTATACGGCGGGGTTGTAATATTCTTTCCACGTCGCCGTGATGTAGTTCTTCATGTATTCCCGAACGCCATCGAGAGTCTCTCGAGACCAGGTCGGGGAGTACCGCTCGAAGAGGTCCTTCACGAGCAGCCGTCCGAACGCGAGATGCCGCGATTCATCGCGGTGATGCATGAAATTGATCTGCCGGATGACCGGAACAAGCCGGTTGTCCTTCGCCATTCTCTTGTTGTGCACATCGACGATCTCTTCAAAGACGAGAACCTTCGCGAAAAACAAAACATCCTCTTCGCCGGGAGCGTATTCCCTGTCGAAAACCATCTTCCTGTCGGGATAGACCTTGCCGGCATACCGCGCACAGAAGCCGCCAAAGTAGACCATGTGCTTGTTCTCTTCATCCAGGAAGTGATGGATGTAAGGAGAGACCATGTCGTTGCCCTTTCGATAGAGCCTCTGGGCAAGTCCTTCAATGAGAGATTTTTCCCCGTGGATATTGAGGCTGAAGAAATTCACTGCCTCGTAGAAACTGAGCCGTTTCTGTTCAGCCGGACTCAAGCTTTCGTACACCCGCATGCCGTACAACGAAATCAGCTCGGGACTCGTAGACCATTGTTCGATGTCGACGCTTTCCGGCCATTCCAGATAAGAGTACGGATTGATGTAATCGCGTATTGAGGCGTTACAGAGTTTTGTGACCGTACCTGCTAATGCAACCATGTTTGTTTCCCCGATCCCGTATCAAACGCAAATGTTCGTTCGCAACGTCCGTTCGCAAATGTAGTCGCGGGCTTTAGCCCGCGCCCGTTAAGTCTTCTCCAGGATCACACACTGCCAGTTGAGTCCATAGCCGGCCATGAATAGAAGCAGCCGTTCGCCGGATCTTACCCCGCGTTCGTCCGTCAATGCCTTCAGGTTGAGAATGTTGTCGCCGCTTATGAGATGCCCGACTGTTGATAACGTCGGAAAATAGACCCGCTCAAAATCAAACCGGAGGAGGCGAGCCAGAATCTGCCAGGCTTTCTGGTTCGTGTTCTGAGGCACGACCCAGTCGATACTCTGCATGTCGAGACCAGCCTTCGCGAGCGTCTCGTTGATCACGCGGTACGTATAGTTGAAGTAGCTGCCCACGGTCTCATCATCCGACGCTTGAGCCATTGCACCATTTGTAATCGCATGGCAGGCGAGAAGGCGGAACGCTCCCGGCGAACTGGACACAACGCAGGCGACAGCTCCATCGGAGATGAGATTGTAGGCCTGCTCATATAGAGCCCCTTCGGGAAAGCGGTCGGATGTGACGCACAAAACGCGCTCTATTTGGGGCTCGCACGTGACGAGCATTCCTGCTAAACGCAGAGAACCGAGTACTCCCGTGCACGCCTGCTGGTTGAGACCGATGACAAAAGCCTGGTCCAGGCCGAAATCCGACTGCAGATGGCTCACCGGGAAATCCATCAGGTACTTCACATCCCGGGTCTCTCTGAATTTCTTTTCGTCACCAATATTTCCATTAATGGGGATGCAGGTGGAATAAACAATCGCGCCCGTCCCCTTCAGGTGTTCCCGAATGTTGGACACCGCGCGGTGGGCGAGATCATAAGCTGTCGTCTGCGAGTGACACACATGATGTTGCATGAAGCCGGCTTCGCGCAGATCTCTGGCCATCGAGAGAGTCAGGCCTTTTTCCTGCGCCTCCTCGACGGATCGGCGATCGTCGCCGAGCGCGAACGACAAATGATCGACGAAGACTTCACTCATATTGATCCACCCGGACTCGACGGCAGCTTTGGCCAGAATCGTCCGGCCTGCTGCATGTACTGCTTGTATTCAGATCCGAATTCCGAATCCCGGAGCCGTCTTTCCTCTCTTTGCGCCGTGAAATTCAAAATGAAAACAGCGTAGATGAACGCGACAAGCGTTCCGAGTTGCGGCGAGAAGACGAACGCGCCGAAACACGCCAACAGGAAGGCCGCATAAAAAGGATGTCGAATCCTTTTGTATGGGCCATACGTGACGATGTGGTGAGGCGCATCGTTTTGTTGATGCCACAGGGCAAGCGGCACACGATGTGTTCCCAGCGTCAGGAAAATCAGCGCGATTGAAGTCACGCTGAGGGGCACGGCGATCACTGCGCCAACGACAGTCCAGTACCCATATCCGGTGACAGGGGTCAAAAGACCTGCATAGGAGGCAATCAGGACCGCTGAGGAAAGGATGTACGGGGCCCCCGTCAGGCACCACATCAGATTGAAACGCCCTTCTTTGAAAAACACAAAAGGAAGGGATCCGATCAGTGCGAAATTGATGAGGTAGAGGACCAGGGTCGCTTCATTCATACTCATGCACCTCTGCGAACGCCGACTGTACGACGTGATTCATTACGAACCTCCGAACTGTTTCTGCAAAATTTGGCTGTGGCTATCGAAGCACTCTGCTTCAGTTTCATGTCGTCTGCGAAATGTCCAGGAGCAACCGCGCTGCCAGGGGCCAACACATTGACTCGATTCATTCTGAGGACCTGAAGCCTCGGGTTTGGCCTATCCAATCGAGATTTGCCACTGAACGAAAGGATAGAGACACAGTGGACGGAGTCGGTTTCAAACCGAATCGAGTCAATGTGTTGCTGGCTGGTAGTGCGGTTGCATTGCGACATTCGCGATGCAAACAACAAAACTTCAATCGTCGAAAGTGAGCGTTACAACCGGCATGATACAAGCACCGCCAGACCCCGTTCTTCCTCAGGATGCCCGGGTGAACAAGCCCATCACCGACAACGACCGGTGGATCCTGAGCTACTACCGTTATTCCGAGATCAGCGGCGCGCTGTTCTTTGGAACCCTGCTCCGGGTGTACCGCACCGGTCTCCTCGCACGCAATCTCACCAAGCATACGGCCGACGAAAGCCAGCATGCCTGGTATTGGACCGAGTGCATCAACTCCCTGGGACTGGAGCCATTGAAAGTGGACAAGACCTACCAGGAGCAATATCTCGAGGCCGTGGGACTGCCCGTGAATCTTATGGAAATCCTGGCGATCACCCAGACCTTCGAGAAGCGCGTCATCAACCAATACACGCGTCATCACACGATGCCGGGGCTGGACCCGCGCATTTCCGCCACCTTGAGAAAGATCATGGAGGACGAGAAATGGCATATCCAGTGGATCCAGAAAGCCCTGCAGGACCAGGAGCCCGAGTACGGCAAGGAAACCGTGGAGGCCACGCTGAAGCGCTACGCTGAGGCGGACAAGGAGATTTTTGCTCGTACCTTGCAAGAGCACGAGCAGCGCATCGAAGACATGTTTCAAAAGAGAAAGATCTAGGAGGATTGATGGAAGTTGCCGAAGAAGTTGCTCAAGAAGTCATTCAATTCATAGCCGGATTCCTGAAGCAGCCTCTGGACAAGGTGCGGCCGGAAAAGGATTTGACGGCCCTGATACACGAGTCTTTCGTGCTCATCCAGATGATTGTGGAGCTGCAAGAGACCATGGGCGTGCGCCTGATGCAGAAGGATTTGCAGAACGTAAAAACAGTGAGTCACCTGATCGAGGCCGTGCAGGCCAAGAAGAAAGGCGCCTGAAATGTTGCTGGTCGAACAAGAGGCGGAGGCACGGCCTGCCGAATCGCCGGCCAGACCCATGGCGCTGAAGGTGGTGGAGTTTCCCACCATTCATGCGATGCAGAAGCGGCATTTCTTTTTCCTGGATGTTATCCCTTTCCTGGGTTTCCTTGCCGCATTTCCCCTGCTCGCCAGGACCGGGATCACCGCCTTCGACTGGAGTGTTTTCGTGGTGATGTGGTTCCTGACTACGGTGGGCATCGAGATCGGCTATCACCGGTATTTCTCCCACGCCGCCTTCAAGACCTCGCAAGCCATGAAGGGGCTGCTCACGGTGCTGGCGTCCGTCGGAGGACAGGGTCCGGTCATCTCGTGGGCGGCCACGCATCGCCATCACCACGAGTTCAGCGACAAGCCCGAGGATTCCCATTCACCCCATCGCTATGGGCCGGGCTTCGTGGCGCAGGTCAAAGGATTCTTCTTCTCGCAGATCTTCTGGAAGCGCAGCTACCCCTTTCCAAACCCGGGCCTTTATGCCAAAGGCCTGATCACCGATCCACTGGTGACGCGGCTTTCCAAGCAATACTACGTCTGGGTGCTGCTGGGTCTCCTCGTTCCTGCCCTTCTCAGCTTCGGGCATCGCGGAGATCTCCGTGGCTTTCTGGCCGGCCTGGCCCTGGGCGGGTTCATCCGGCTGTTCGCCTGCCAGCAGGGAACCTTCCTCATCAATTCCCTGTGCCACATGTTCGGGTCTCAGCCGTACAAGAAGCGCGATGCCAGCCGCAATAATTTCTGGTTCTTCCTGCCTAGCCTGGGCGGCTCCTGGCACAACAACCATCACGCCTTTCCGTTCAGCGCCAACAACGCTCTCCATTGGTGGCAGCTCGACCCCGCCTATTGGGTGATCGCCTTGTGGGCGAAGCTCGGCCTGGTCTGGGACGTGCGCACAGTGAAACGGGAATTGCGCCCGATGCCCGCCAGAAGAATGGGGTCGTAAAACACAGTTTTTAACCACAAAGACACAAAGGCACAAAGAAGGCCGCCATCAACGGTTTTTAAGGCGGCCTTCTTTGTGCCTTTGTGTCTTTGTGGTTAAAAACTGTGTTTTACGACCCCATTTTCTCAGCTCGCCGCAACCGTTTCGGATGCTTCAACCTGCTTGATCCATTCGAGGAGTAGGGCTCGCTTGACCTTGCGAGTCGAGGTCTTGGGGAATTCCTCAAAGCGAAGAATCACTTTCGAAGGCCGTTTGTATGGGGAGAGATTCTGAGCCAAACGCTGGATCTCTTTATCGACCTCTTCCTGGAGAAGCTCAGTGTTGTCTTTGAATCGTTCCGTCAAGGAATCCGAGGGAATCACGACCGCACATACACTTTCGGTACCTTCGGCCAGCCCCTCCAGCGACGTTTTGCCGATCACGCATACATCTTTGAACAGGGGGCTATTCGAAAGCGCGGCCTCGACTTCCTCCGGAGAAACTTTCTTGCCGCTGCCGAGAACAATGATGTTTTTGATTCGGCCGGTGACGTACAGAAACCCATCGCGATCGATCTTTCCAAGATCGCCGGTATGAAACCATCCATCGTCATCGATCACTTCCCTGGTAAGGTCCTTTTGCTTGTAGTAGCCACTCATCACTGCCGGCCCCTGCACCACGATCTCGCCTTCCTCGGCATTTGGTCCGGCATTAATACGGATGAGCGTGCCGGGCAGAGGACGTCCCACCGAACCCAGCCGGTTATGGTGGGGTGTATTTACCGCCAGGACGGGACTCGTTTCTGTCAGGCCGTAGCCTTCATGAACGGCGATCCCCAGCGTTTCAAAAAATTGCGCCACCTCCACCTCAAGAGGCGCGCCACCACAAATGAACTGCCGCAGCTTCCCCCCGAGTTCTTTGTGCACGGCGTGGAAGAGAAGTCGTCGAACCGACTGTGAGCCGGTGCGTTGTGCAATGCGGAAGGCAAGCCGGAACGCTCGCTCGCGAGTGGGACCTGCTTTATGTATCTGCTTCTCGATACTGGCCTTCAACATCTTCAAGAACAACGGCACGGCGATCATGCGCGTCACTTTCTTTTCGCGCATAATCTGCACGATTTCGTGGGGATACAGCGTGTTGCAGTAGCAGATTCTCGCTCCCGAGTACAACGCGCCGAGCAGTCCAATGGACAATTCCAGGAGGTGATTCAGAGGCAAGATGGACAGAAAGAGATCATCGGAATCGACCTTCATGATCTGTTCGAGGCAGTTGCATTGATAGAGGAGGTTCCGAAACGTGATCATCACGCCCTTGGGTTTTCCGGTCGTACCGGACGTATAGACGATCAACGCTGTCTCGTCCGCCGCACGATCTCGCACCTCATGGGCGGCGCGGGCATGCAGATCATCCATGCATGGCGCCTCGGGAGGCGCGGTATCGCTGTTGAGCGGGACGATATTCTCTAAAGTCGGGATTTCGCTGCGGAGCCATTCCGCCGTTTCGCGAAGGGCGGCCGACACAAATATGAGACGGGGTTCCGCGTCGGCCAGAATGGCCTTGAGTTCGACACGTGTCAGCTTGGCATCGAGGGGAACGACAACGGCCCCACAACGAACCGTAGCGAAGAATGCGACCACCCATTCGGGTCGCGACTCAGACAGGATAGCGACCCTGTCATGCTCTTTGACCCCTTCTTCGATCAGATAGTCTGAAACTTGTCTGACCTTTGCCGTCACATCTTCATACGTCCAGTTCTTCCACGCGTGGTTCGCCCAATGGTAAAAAGCGGTGACTTTACCGTAGGTCGTCGACTTGTGTTGAATGAGGGAGAGGATACCTTCTTCAGAATTCTTCCGCCAGTTGACCTGAGCCATATGGTCCATGTGATCCCTCAATTACGCGGTTTCGTTCGGTAGCCCTCGATTTGTATGCTTTAATTTCCACTGTTCGATTTCCGTCAGACAGTGCCGGTATGCAACGTCGATGAGTTTGTAGCTGGACTTCCAATCGAAGAAATCGATCTGGCCGGTCGGTGGCTGAAGATAAAAATCCGCTTTTCGCTTGATGGTTTCCGCACCGGACATACTGCCAATCGATGCCACACGGCGCAGAATGCTGAAAATGTGGGGCACTTCAGTCTTTTGGGCGAAGGGATTAAGCTGCTTCCAGAGCAGCGGCCAGCCGGACAAGTCGGTGTGTGGCCCGCTCGGGACAGGCAACTCGATTCCGGGGCTGACATCAATTGCGATGACGGTTCCCCTGCATCGTTTGCGCATCACATCGACGGGTAGATTGTTCATCACGCCGCCGTCGACAAGCATGTTTCCATCGCGAATGACCGGCGGCCAGATTCCGGGTATCGAGCTGCTTGCCCGTACCCAGGTCCACAGAAGACCGTTATCGTGTACCGCAACTTCCGCTTTGGTGAGATTTGATGAAGTACAAAAATAAGGAAGCCAAAGATCTTCGATACGGACTTCACCAAATAACCCTTCCAGGTATTTCGCGAACCGGCGGGCTGAGTTGACCGACACTATCGGGAACGTCAGATCCCGCAGGAAGTGTTGGCCGAAATTCCTGCAAAAGTTCGTGCCTATATCGATCAAAGCCGGAACGTCTGCGCCCATCGCCCACTGTGCCGCGACAGCGGAGCCGATGCTGGTGCCGGCGGCAAAATCAATGGGCACACCGCGCTCCTCGAGTGCCTGAAGCGCGCCGATATGCGCCAAACCACGAGCGGCGCCACCGCTGAGAACCACGCCGACCGACTTGTCCGCGATGAACCTTGCCAGGCGCTGATAGTCCGGCGTGTGTTCACGCCGGACATGATGATGCGCGTCAACGTGACGCCTGGCCAGCCAGTGCTTCGTCCCTGAGGGCATTCTCGCCGGGTCTGAATGCACGAGCACGAGCTCCTTGCGCCCGGAGCAGGTACTCAAGGGGCCAGCAAAAATGGCCGATTCGACTTCCCCGACACGTGGGTCCGCCTGGGCAGGAGCAACGATGAGAATCAAGTCCGCATGACGGATGGAGAACGCCGTCCAGGGAGAGAGGTGAGGATCGCATTCCAGGAGGAGATATGAAGACTTTTCTTCATATTCAGCCAGCCAATTCGACAGGCGACTATGCGCTGCTTGATCGGAAATGGCGGACGACCCGCGTCCCAAATCGTAATCGACTCGACGGCCGTTCAGGTGTACCGCAGTCCCCGCACACGTTGACAGCTCTTGAACGAGCCTTTCAACAAAACCGGGAGGAAGTCCCTGCGGGTGCGCCGCAACGAGCGCCACGGTTGAAACCCGCGCTTTTGGACTTGCGGTTCCCCCCTGGCGGTTGAGAGTCGTGAATGTTTTGGCGATTTGCCTTACCCAGTGTGGATGTCGATGGAGCAGCAATTCGAATTGTTCTTCAGACAAGCGCACCAGCTGTGTGTCTCGAGTGGCCCGAACCGTCATCGACCGGGGTTCACCTGTCAGCAATTCCATCTCTCCGACACAGCCTCCGCGGCCAACGTGTGCAACTACGTCTTGTCCACCATCGTCCCGTTTCACTGCGACTTCCAATCTTCCGCACACGACGACATATAAATAATCCGGTGGATCACCTTGTCTGAACAGCGTCTCGCCGCCGGCAAGGCAAGTCCAGTTGGCCTCGCCATCGAGTAGTCGAAGGCTATCGATATCGATTCCCGCCATTACGGAGGAAGACGCCAGGTGGAAACTCAACAGACGCCGTGAAGCAAGTTGCTGCAGTTCGTTATACACACTCGGATAGCCGTCAAACAGAGTTGCCAGCAATGGGCGGGAAAGTCTCAGCACCTCGGACGGGGCTGAAGCGTACACGGTGGCTTGTCGTGGTCTTTGGAACAAAACTACGGTCTCGCCAATGCAATCACTCGGCCCGAACCTGGCAAGAAGTTGCCGGCGGCCATCCGGCAGTATTGCCACCATCTCCAGATTGCCGGAAGCCACGATATACATCGCGTCATCGATCTCTCCTTCCTCAAAGAGAAGATCACCCTCGCTCAGGGTCAGACACTCGCTGTCGCGTTCCACCAACTCCAGAGCAGATTGGGGCAGCCCCCGGAATCCAGCTACCGACGCGAGCATGTCGGCCATTGTTTTTACGCGAACCGCCAACTCCTCTTGGAACCATGCTTGTATCATGCCGGTTGTGACGCTGGTTGTTTGCGATTGAAGAGCGGGATCAAACTTGCGACCGCACCTTTTACGCCTGGCATACTCTCTCGAACTGCAAGAGTGGCTTGCCGGAGTTGGGTTGAGGCCGATTCCTGGGTAGCAGGGACCACCGCCACGACACTTCGTGCCTGCGAAGTTGCCGAACTCGCTTGCCCGCTTCCTGCTGGGTATTGCAGAGGTAAACCACGTTGGATCCCCGTTGCGATACACAATAGCGTTTCATAACGAAGCGAAGTGCAACTGCACTGCCACTCGGTAAGATAGTGACTCTGTTCGCTCGGGAAGCCGAACGCCTGAGCGTTTTCCTATCCGTTTCGTTCCAGCTGAAGTCTCGATTGGATATGATGTGCATCGGCTCGTTCGGGCTGCGGCCCGATTTTTACCGACGGAATATTTCGGAAAGCAGGACTACGCAAATCAAAGGGTCAACAATAGAATGACCCCATGAAGCGACCAGAAGCCTTATACAGGTTGAATGGTCCGTCCGTTTCAAGGAGACGATTTCTGACTACGGCCGCGGCCCTTCCTGTCACCATGGGTGTTGGACTGCGCGGCGCAGCCCAGAGCAATGACGAGCATAAGTTGCTACGCTCGACGGGTGTCATCGAAGACTCCAGTCCCGCGCCGATCCCCATTCCCGGTGGGTTGAACGCCGCTGCCTTACTCGGACCCCGGGCGCCCAACCGTCTATTGCACGTTTTCCTGCCCGTCGCCGGCATGGAGCCCCTGACGATTTTTCACTTCATAGGAAGAGCCGGCATCTTCAACATTCATGGGACGGGGACACGGACGCTTCTCGATCCCATTACAGGATTGCCCACCGCTGCTTTTACCGGCCTCCCCTATTCTGTCGACGTACGCTTCTTTGATGGTGTGTACAAGGGTGTGGATGGGAGAAAGCACCAGGGAACATTCGCATTCTACTCACTGGACGTCTTCCAGGTGGGTCACACCTTCGGTGAATTCGATTTTCAGCTCCACGGTCACAATCCTGGAGTGTCGGAGACAGGTCTCTTCTGGACCACGCCCGTGCCGCCGGATAGTGTTGGAATGTCCGATGGAGGGGAGGCTGTCTTCTCTTTGAGCGATCGCCAGATGCCGGACACGCATGATCTCCTCACCGCCCTGTGGGGAGGGGGAGAGAAGGACGGTTTGGGCATGCCGTTAAGCCCCGTGTTTCCCTCGAGCGTCTCAGTCGAGGCGCGCTGGTTTAATCCCGGGCGGACCGAGCGCCTGCGCGACGCGGCTAACCGATTCGAATTTGTCCACCGGAAAACAGACGCACACATCAAGTGGAAGTCCACCCGACGAGGAGCCAAGTTCGAAAGCGACAATTCCTCTCAACGAGTCTTCTTCGCTGCCCTGGGCTGGGAGAGGAATGGCGACTTCCTGAATAAGGACGATCCATGACGAGAACGGACTCGGCGACCACAGAACGCAGACGGCAAGCTGTCAATCGCCTTTCAACTGCCTTTGATAACTGGCAAAAACAAGAATTAGTGATAATGAAAACTGCACGCCCCCCCGGGAGGCTATTCAGCACTCGAACGGGTTAGAGGCAACTGCAGCATACGGCCCTGAGCGGACTCTAGCACGGTATCTCGAACGAATCGGCTGGCCTCAAGAATCTCGACACCAATCAATTCGCCCTTGTCGTTGAGTTCGACAGTGATGTTCGGAGCGATCTCGACGCTGCCGGCTTCTTTCTCGTTGCTGATCGAAAGATGCAGAATGTCATCTTTTTCAAAATACATCATTCGTGGATGATTCATACTCGAAACCTGCCGCTTTGCAGACGGAAACGGATCTGCTGCCGGGTTGTGGCGTGAACAGTTTATCGGAACAATTGTTGAGCCGTCCGTTTCGATCGGAATTAGCACTAATAGTTCATGGTGCCGGCCGACAATAACCGTCCTTCCGGAATCGGTGTCGGTATAACGCTCCGCCGGACTCGCTGGACCTTTGTCGTCCGGTGGTTGGCGGATAGTTGTTCCTTCATACAGAGGCGCGCCGTGGAGAGCAAATGGCTTCACAAAAAGTAAAGAAAGAACAAGAGGGCAGCGCGAAAGGGATGTCAAGGGGTCGCCGATCGAATCCTTCGAAGGATGATCTCGAACGCATGGTGGAAGAGGCTACTGTCGACGCTTACGGCGAATCCGAACAGGTTACTGGGTTCTACACGATGTTTGAAAATGATTTGGAACTTCCGTTCAACACTGTCGTACTCGGCGCTGAGGTCACGGTCGAGCGACTCGACCTCACAGACGACGACCACATCGTTGTGGTGTGCCGGCGCGATCAAGAGCGGCAGAGACTGCCCATTTTGGATCTGCCTCTGCCGGAGCCTCCGCCCAAAGGATGGGAGTGGATCGAGGCGTATCGGCACTGGGCGCGGTAGATTTATCCGGAAACTCAAAGATCAGATCCAGAACCTGCCTCTGTCGTCAACCGACAATCTGATAGGAGTAACCCTGTTCGACGAGGAATAGCTTACGATGATGCGCGAATTCCTCTTCGCGCGTGTCCCGCGAGACGAGCGTGAAGAAGCGGGCGGCGCGGCCGTCCTCTTTCGGGCGCAGAATTCGCCCGAATCGCTGGGCTTCTTCCTGGCGGGAACCGAACGCGCCGGAAACCTGGATGAGAACGTCGGCCTCGGGTAGGTCGATAGCGAAATTTCCGACTTTGGACAACACGATGCGGCGCAACGCCCCGTGGCGGAAGCCATCGTAGATCGCCTCGCGCTCTGGTTGCGGCGTCTTTCCGGTGACCAGTGGGACGTTGAAGTCCCTGGCAATGGCCTCGATCTGGGCGAGGTATTCGCCGATGATCAGAATACGCGCGCCAGGATGGCTTTCGAGAAGCGCGCCCAGACGCGTCATTTTTTCAGGGTTTTCAGCGGCGATGCGGAACTGCGCCCGCCTGTCCGCCAGGGCATATTCCATTCGCCGGCCGGGACTCATCGGCACGCGTTCCTCGACGCAGGTGGCACCCGCAATCCATGCCTGCCGTTCCAGATCTTTCCAGGGAACATCGAAGCGCTTGGGCCCGATGAGAGCGAAGACGTCTGCCTCGCGTCCATCCTCTCGCACGAGGGTCGCGGTGAGACCGAGCCGGCGGCGGGCCTGAAGATCCGCTGTCGCGCGGAAGACTGGAGCGGGCAGCAGGTGTACTTCGTCGTATATGATCAGGCCCCACGACCGGGCCCGGAAAAGTTCGAGGTGCGGGAACTCGGATTCGCGATTTTCCCGCCACGTGAGTATCTGGTAGGTCGCGAGCGTCACCGGGCCGGTGTTTTTCTGGTCGCCCGTGTATTCGGCGATGTCGTCCGGATGGAGCGTGGTCTTGTCGAGGATTTCGCGCCGCCACTGTTTGACGGAGGTCAGGCTGGTGGTGAGCACGAGTGTCGTCTGCCCGACGAGTTCCATCGTCGCAAGGCCGACGACGGTTTTGCCGGCGCCACATGGGAGCACGACCACTCCACTGCCGCCCTTTTCGGAACCGGCCCGGTGGAACGCTTCGGCCGCCTGTCGTTGGTAGTAACGCACCGTAAACGCCCGCCCTGAAACGGTAGTGTCTCGCAGCGTCACATGGAGCGGATCGCCTGCAGCATAACCGGCGAGATCTTCCGCCGGGAATCCGGCCGCGATGAGCGCCTGCTTCAGAATCCCGCGCTGGCCCGTGTCGATGCGGAAACTTGTGTTGTCAATGCGAGTGGTTAGAAGCGGACCCGCATCCCGGTCTCGGGCCAATCGTTCGGCCGTCACTTCGTCAAGGCAGGAGCAACGCAGCGCACCGCCTTCCCGGGTGATGACAACTCGCCCGTAGCGGCCGGCCAAATCGAGGATCTCCCGCTCCACATTCGGCGGCACGACATAACGGGCGTGCTGCCGCAGCGCGGCCACCATTTGCCAGGCGTCAAAACCCGCAGCCCGGGCATTCCATATCGAGAGCGGCGTTATACGATACGTATGAACGTGTTCAGGACTCTTTACCAACTCAGCGAAGGGCGCGATGGCGGTGCGGGCGTCCTCGGCCAGCGGCGAGTGGACCTCGAGAAGAACGCTGCAGTCGCTTTGGACGATCAGCGCTTTTCCGGACGCTTCAGTCACCGGCCTGCTCCTCAACGGCCCGTAGGATGTTTGACGCCGGGCCCACCGTGCGGCCTGCTGAAGGTACACTGGCTTCTAATTCGTCGCGCTGCGCGCTCCCAACGCCGGCCTCCGCGGCCTCATTGACGGGCGATTCGCCGGTTCTCCCACGTTCTCCATTGGGAGGACTCGCGCGCCGGCTCTGTGGAGCACGCGCCCGGCTCGCTGTCTCTCCCATTTGCACGAGGTATCCGGCTGCTTTCACGGCGCGCTTGAACGCGGTTTCGGAAGACGCCGGCACGGCAAGATGACAATCTCCCGCCCGCATGCAGTATTTCCGTATCCGTGAATCGTTGGCGAGAAGGGCGGCAAGCGCCGGATCGGCGCATTCGATCAGGCGCGCCGGCCCGCGATCCTGGAGCTTCACGCTTCGCTCGGCCGTGTCATCGAGTAATCGCACGACTGTGTCGGGAATCTCCGCCCCGCTTCGCGCCGCGAGAAATTCTCGGATCTCGGCCACGGGTCTTCCCTCTTCGATGGCGGCGAGCAGCTTGACGGCATCCAGCCGCCACACGTACTCGGAGATGTGCGTGGCATAGGCGTCGAGAGCGAGCCGGTCATCTTGGCCCAGGTCCAGACCGATGGCTGCGATCTCCAGGTTCGGGAGGATCCGCAGCACCGGCTTCATTTCCAATGGAGCGGATTGATATGTTGACGCCATTCCGAGGCAATACGCTCCGAGCGGATTTATGCGGAAATACATAAGTCCATCGTAGCGGCTGAAGAAGGGAAGCTCGTCGGTTCCCCACAAGCCGCCGTAGTCGTCGCGTGCGCCCGCGGGAGGAATCAGCGCAACGTCCAGCAGCCCAAGCGTAGCGGCATATTCCAGCAGAAAGCCGAGGAGATATCGCTCCTCCAGCATTTCTTCGCCGCCGGAATCGAGCGAGCCATACTGCGCCTCGCAGATATATAGGTTCCAGGGAATGCGCGTCACCATGAAGTCGGTGCCGGACGCTCGCATGAATCGAAAAAACTCGGCGGTCGAAATCCACACACCCGTGGGACATTCGCTCAAGGCGCGC
>Ga0137397_10000028_pt1 | contig 83404 bp, 73 predicted proteins | sample czorhiz116metaG_FD_106658 | JGI IMG/M metagenome (GOLD analysis project Ga0137397, IMG submission 106658) | Vadose zone soil microbial communities from Angelo Coast Range Reserve, California, USA - czorhiz1.16 metaG | ecosystem: Environmental > Terrestrial > Soil > Vadose zone | place: USA... | reverse complement strand
CGGGCCCGCGAACGGAGCTCGTCTTCGTCGATAGCAATGGCGGCGGCAGCGGAGTGTAGAAGTGCAGTTGACGGAAACTCCGTGGAAGCCGGTTGAACGCCGGCGGATTTGCGTTTGATTACCGGAGGGGAAGAACGCGGGGCAGGGCCCGCGACTACGGGCGCCCCCGGTTCGACCGCACGGGACGCTGCGGGGGCCGCCTTGTCCGTCACGATGGTTTGCTTCTTAAGCGTCTTCTCCTTGGGTTCGGCCCGCTCGAGCGCTCTTTCACGCGCGCGATTGGCTTGCCATTCGGCCCATCGTTCGGCGAGGGCCCCGACGAAACGGAAGCGCGGCTTCAGGATCGCTACGGCCCATGCAAACGAAAACGTCGTCGCCAGCAGAAGCGATATCAGAAATGTCGAAATCAGAATGATGGCCGTGCCCGCAGGATTCACGAGGTCCCTCAAATTGTCCGCCAGGATGTTTCCGAACAAGCCGCCGGCCGGAATGTGATCGCGCACCCGGAACGACGACAGGGAAAGCGACGCCGACAGCGCTACAATCATCAGAATCATTCCGGAAAGGCGCGTGCCGAAACTCGCCACGGGCCGCGATGCCAGCCAGAAGAACGCGTACACACCAAGAAAGATCGGAATGAGAAAGGCAGATGAGCCCCACGCCTGAAAGAAAACATCCGCCACATACGCGCCCAACACCCCGATGAAGTTGGTGGCCTTTTCCGCAAACAGCGGGTTCCGGCTGATGTTGAATGACGGATCGTCAGGGTTGAAAGAGATGAGACTCAGCCCCAAAAGAATTGCGATTGTCAGCAGCAGCAGTCCGACAAATTCGTTGACCCGGCGATGTTCTGTCGGTACCAGGTATGCTGTCCAACTTCGTTGGGCCATCGGCGATGATTTTAGCGAAATCCGAACCAGATTGCGAGATACACCGTGAGAGCGAGCGCGATCCGGTAGTATACGAACAAAAGTGTGCTGTGTGTCTGGAGGTAGCGAAGCAGGAATGCAATGGACAGGTAGCCGACAATGCCCGCTGTGGCAATACCGACAATGAACGGGCTCATCTGATCTATCGTCATTCCCACTTTCAGAATGTCCAGCATCTTCTTGCCGACCGCACCCGCGATGATCGGAGCCGAGAGATAGAAAGAGAATCGCGCAGCCGCTTCTCGCTTCATGCCTACGAAAAGGCCGGCGGTAATGGTCGAGCCCGATCGCGACACGCCGGGGATTAGAGCGAGCGCCTGAGCCAGCCCGACCGTTATCGCATCGGACCAGGAAACCTGCTCGATACCCTTTTTGTGCCGGCCTGCCCATTCCGCAATGACAAGCACGAGGCCGAGCGCAGCCAGCGTGAGGGCAATCAACTTCGGCGCCCGCAATGCTGTTTCAACCTGATGCTCGAAAAGCACGCCGGCAAGAGCGCCGGGAATCGTCGCGACCACGATGAACAGTGCCATGCGTGCATTCGGATCCGAGGTGCGTCCGCGAACCAGTTGAAGCGCCGAAGCAATGAGGGCGATCCAGTCTTTGCGGAAGTAGATGAGCAACGCCACGAGCGTGCCCAGATGCAATGCCACGTCAAACGAGAGGCCGGGATCGGGCCATCCCATGAACCAGGGAAGCAGAATAAGGTGAGCCGTACTGGAAATCGGAAGGAACTCGGTAATTCCTTGAACTGCACCGAAGACGATTGCCTGAATGACGTTCATGATGATTACAGCCGCGGAGCGGCGTTAGAGTGTAGCCCCGGGCTCGCGCCCGGGGCCACACTCTTCCGCCGCTCCGCGGCTGAATAAGGACGAGCCGTACATTTAGATCTCCAGGATAACCGGCAAGATGAAAGGCCGCTTCGCTGTCTGCTTGTAGAAGAATTTCTTCAGGTCTTTCCGAATCTTTTCCTTGATAACCGTCCAGTCACCGCGCTCCTCGACTGTAGCGTTGTTCACGGTATCGAATAACATTTGCCTGCTTTCCTTCAACAGCCGCTCTTCTTCGGCAAACGCCACGCCGCGGAAAACGATCTCCGGCTGTACTTCGATCATCCCGGTTTTCTTGTTGATGGCGATGATGGGAAGAATGATGCCGTCTTCGGAAATATGCTTCCGGTCGCGGATCACCACCTCACCGACCTCTTCCAGGCTTCCTTCGTCGATTAACACTCGTCCTACCGGCGCCTTCCCCACAATCTCGCCACCCGCAGGCCCGAACCGGAGAATGTCGCCGGTCTCCGCCACGATAATCTTTTCCTGAACGTCGGACGTCTTCTCCACCAGCTTCGCATGCCGTTGAAGCTGTCGATACGTGCCATGAATCGGAATGAAATACCGGGGTTTCACCAGCGAGACCACGAGCTTCAGCTCCTCTTCACTGGCGTGGCCACTCACGTGGACAGGAGGCTGGCTGCCATCGGCGTAATAGAGATCCGCGCGGCGCCGGTAAAAGTGATCCATCATTCGACCAATCGCGCGCTCATTGCCGGGAATATGCCTCGCGGACAGCACCACTGTGTCGCCGGCATCGATCTTGAAATCCTTGTGATCATCCAGCGCAAGGCGTGATAGCGCCGACATCGGCTCGCCCTGGCATCCACCCGCCACGACGCAGACCTTCTCGCGCGGATAATTGCGGATCTCCCTGGACCGGATAACGAGTCCCGGGGGGACCCGCAGAAAACCCAACTCCCCGGCCGTATCCGTGTTCTCCACCATACGGCGCCCCAGAAAGCTCACGACGCGCCCGTACTGCTTCGCCTGGTCGATAACGAGCTGAAGCCTTGGAATCGACGACGTGAAGCACGAAAGAACGATCCGGCCCTTCGATGTCCTGAAGATCGACTCGAAACGATCATTGACGGACCGCTCGGACGGCGTATAACCGGCGTGTTCGGCATTCGTGCTGTCGGAGAAAAGAGCCAGCACGCCCTGATCGCCATAAGCTGCAAGCGTGTGGAGATCGAATTTCTTTCCGTCCATGGGTGTTGGATCGATCTTGAAGTCGCCGGTATGAATCACGTTCCCCACGGGAGTTTTGATCGCCAGGCCAAAGGCATCCACGATCGAGTGCGTGACATGGAAGAACTCGACCGTGAAGCATCCGACCGAGATCTTGTCCTTGTCCTTGACTGTGTGGAGTTGTGCCTCTTCGAGCACGCCGTGCTGTTCGAGCTTGTTCTTGACCAGTGCCATGGTGAAGCTCGAGCCATAGACCGGAACGTTGAGGTAAGGAAGAATGAAAGGCAGCGCGCCGATGTGGTCTTCGTGGCCGTGTGTGAGAAAGATAGCTTTGACTTCGCTCTTGTTCTCGAGAAGGTAAGAAATGTCGGGAATGATGATGTCGATTCCCAGCAGTTCCTCGTCGGGAAACATGATGCCGGCGTCGACCACAATAATCGATCCCTCGGACCGGAATGCCATCATGTGCATGCCGAATTCGCCGAGTCCGCCCAGGGCAACTACTTCGAGTGATTGATCGGTCTGCATCTTCACCTGAATTGATTATACACACTGAGAAATTCAGCTATGGAAAGCTCTTCGGGCCGTACGTTCATGCGGATCCCGGCCTTCTCCATCCGCTCAAGAACTTCATGCCGGCCGAGACCAGGGAAAGCCTGGAGCAGATTATTGACGAGCTTTTTCCGTCTGGACGAAAACGTCTGCTGGACGAAGTCCGTGAACTCGTGCGCCTCCGTCACGTTGGGTTTCCAATCCAGGCGGATTATAGCCGAGTCCACTTTGGGCCGGGGCTTGAACGCGCCCGGCGGCACGGTAAAACCATAAGTGATCATTGCGTAGTATTGCATCAGAACGGACAACGGCCCGTAGTCGCCCGAGCCGGGCTTTGCGATCAGACGTTCCGCAACTTCCTTTTGAATCATCACTGTCGCATCGATGATGCGGCCGCGGTTCTCGATGAATCGCTTGAACAGGGGCGTGGCCACATTGTAGGGAAGGTTTCCGATCAGATGAAAACGGCCGTAAGGGAAATCCACCAGGAGCGCATCGCCTTCGACAATTTCGACATTGGCGGGCATCCCGGCGCGGAGTCCCGCAATCAGGTCTTTGTCGATTTCGATGGCGATGACGCGATGTGCGGCAGCAGCGAGTTGCGCCGTGAGCGCTCCGGTTCCGGGACCGATTTCGACAATCGTGTCGTCAGGCCGGATGTTCGCGAATTGAACAATCTTCCCGAGAATCGAACGATCCGTTAGAAAATGTTGGCCGAAGCGCTTCTTCAAGAGAAATACGCGCCGCATGGGTTGGTCTGGCGTCGTAGCATGGATGCGAGACTACAAGCGTCCCGTACGGGATTCGAACCCGTGCTGCAGCCTTGAAAGGGCTGTGTCCTAGACCGGGCTAGACGAACGGGACAAGCGGTCCAACGACAAATAATAATTGTAGCCACAAAAGGCGTCGAATGCCCAAAAGCTTTTGTGAATTTTGTGTCTTGTGGCGCTAATTCGTCTTCGCTTGAACGATGAACCGCTTCGGAGCGGGACCAATGTAGTAGAACGGGTAGCACGTCACGAGAGTGATGGAATCCTTCGGCTCACTTTCCAGCACATCAGTCTCTTTTGGCCCCACGATCTTCGTGGAGATCACCCGATACTCCTTCGATCCATCGAGCGACGTGAACCGGATGACGTCGTCCTTCTGAATCTTGGATAGCGGCCGGAAGAAACTATCGCGATGCGCTGCGATACCCATCGCGGTACCCGGAATATGGCCGGCGCCCAGCCGCAGCGTTTTGGAGGCGATGCCTTCCATGACCATCACCGACATATTCAGCCGCGGGACCTCCAGACGTCCGAAGAGGTCGCCTTCCTTCAGGACTCGTTTTGTAACGGACGGAGTTGAGGCAGGTTTGCTTCGATAAAGTTCCTCTTGCAGGGCTTCCTGTTCCCAACGTGCCTGAACTGTAAAAAACCCCCAGAGGCCCAGGCATACGAGACCGACGAGAATCAGTAACTTTTGAATCATTGCGGTTTTCGCCGAGCCGTTTGACTTAAATGCAGCGGCTCATCAATGACAATCTCTTTGCCATTGGGTGTGACAGCCACAATCGCACCTTCCTTGGTCTTAGACGCCATGACCCGGTCCGCACTTTCTTTTGCAATCTCGATGGCGCGGTTCTTCGGATACACAAATTCCAATCCTTCCTGATCCCCCGGGTAGTACCAGGTTTGAATCGGTTTCGGGCCATCCGCCTTGATGTCGTGAAATGTGAACGTGTTGTACAGTTCGGGCTGGGAGCGGTGATCCGGAATTGCTATAACCGTGGCGATAATCTGGGTTTCGTCGGAATTCCAGATCTGAACCAGACTGCGCTTCTCCTTGCTCTCGAGGAGCTTGATGATGTAGACCCCAGGCTCGAGCACAATTCCGGGAAGCTCTACCGGACAATCGGTGCTGAGAGTGGACTTCTTGTTCCACTCGTTGGATTGCTGTCCCGGTCCGGGACCGCCTAGAGTCAAGGCGATAGCCATCATCGCCGTGAGGAAAGACATAGATAATCAGAACCTCCAGAGGAACGCTTGCAGTCCGCTTGCCAGACGGAAGCGCCTGTGGACCAGATCCGTCCTACTGGATGTTTAACATCGCCCCATCGTGCGGCGACCGCAGTTCCTACTTTTTAGTCTTTGTCTGATTCCGGCGTTTACCTCCATTTGTTCCGGCCAAACGACGCGTGGGGAATTGTTTATGGGCTACTCTTTCGCGCGGCAGGGGAGTTCGAGCTTCAATGGCTGGAATGCTGCTGTTGTCGGAAACTACAATCACTGGTTTGGAATCGCCGTCGATGTGAGTGGCCATTACGCATCTCAGGACGGTTTCGTTCAAGCGATGCCGGTAGTCACCAGTCGCCACTTGTACGCCCTCCGAGCCGGCCCGAGATTCAAGTTGCCGGCATTCGGGAAGGTTGCGCCATTCGCCCAGGCGCTTCTCGGCGGCAACTACGCCCGCGCTACGAGTAACTCCAAAGTCATGCAGGAAACGCAGGTATCGGAAGTGAAGAGTCGAGGCTTTGCGGCTGCCGTTGGGTTCGGATTCGACTACGATCTAAATGATGTTGCAGCGTTCCGCATTCTTCAGGCGGATTACAGTGTCCTGAAAGGTCCCGGCGCTGCGCGGAATGGTTTTCGACTGGCGACCGGCATCGTCTTCAAATTCGATTAGGGAGGGAGAGTTCAGCCGCGGATTACGCGAATTACGCGGATGGGCGCGCATACCGTCTACGGCCAGTACGGCTTGATAGCGCGCCCATCCGCGTAATCCGCGGCTGAAAATCTTTTCTTTTCGGCTATTTTTTCTCGATGAATTCGACGACCAGAGGTTCGCCGCCGCCGGCGGCGCCGGGACGATAGGTGACCGCTACCGGAGTGCCGGGATTGCGGGGTCCGCAGCGTACGTTGTCCGTTACTTCCGCGGTGTAGCTGAGAAATTGGATCTTATCCGGCTGTGAGGAGTGAAGATCGATCGTGCCCTTGTCGCTTCGAATCCGGAGCGTCAAACCGTTCGCGCAGTCCAGAAGGATAAGCAATCCCGTCACCTTCTCGCCCTCGATCGCCGGTGCCAGAGGTGTGAGGTTTTCAATTACAGTTTCCTTCTGTTTCGGAGACGGCTCCGGCGGCAGCGGGACCTCCGGTGCCGGCCGGTCTTTATCGTTTGTGGCGCCGGGGAGGATTTCGGTAAACACGGCCTGCCTTGGCTCGCTCTGATCCAGCAATGCCGTCGTCTTCTTTCGGATGTCCGGATCGATGGCGATGCGCTCCAGATTGGACAGCACTCCGCGGGCGTCCGCCGTTTTGTCTCCGCGCAAATATGTTTGGGCCAGCAAAAGCTGCAGGTCGTGGCGGCCGGGCGCAGCGGCGATGGCTTTCTTGAGCATGGCTTCCGATTCGTCGAGGTTTTCACCCGCATACATATTGATCCGGGCCAGCAATGCGTAAGCTTCGGCAAATCGCGGCGACAACTCGATGGCTTTCTTCGCATACGTCCGGATCGTTTCATAGCGCGCCGCGAAATCGGATTGAGAAGTTGTCGTGCCTTCGGTTTCCGTCCGCTCCAGAACATACGCATAGTAATAGTTGGTGATGTGATTCTTCGAGTCTGCCTCGACGGCCTTCTTCAGCGTCGTTACTGCTTCATCGTATTTGCGCTGCCGAACCTGCAGTATGCCGAACGAAGCCTGTGCTGAAGCCAGGTTGGGATCCTTGGTCAGCGCATTTCTCAAGTGCGTTTCGGCATCATCAAGCCGATTCAAGTGAAGAAGCAGGTCACCGAGATAGGAATCGGACTCGGCCTCCGTAAGCGTCGTTGTCTTGATCGAGCGGGCGTCGATTTGAAAGCTGTCCCGGGAAGTCACCTTCATCACCGGCCAGGTGTTTCTCTTGCGCACATAATCGCGCAACTCGTCTTCAATCGTGCCGTAGTCGGTCTGAAAGGCTTCAGCGAAACTGTCATCGACAGGTTCGCCCCTGGCGAGAGACGTCAGGAAGTGCGCAAACTGAGAGCGGCGCTTTCCGTCTGCGCCGAGGATGAGATAGTGCGTAAGCGCCCACGATTCGGCATAGAAGATTCCCTGCTTGGATTCTTCGTTGTAGTACGGCGAGGCGTAGTCCACGCCAAAGAGCGTCTTGAGCGGCAGAAACGCCTTTTCGGTCAGAGTGGCAATGTGCGCTTCCGGCGCGCGGCCCATCGTGAATTCGTTACCCTTCGTCATTTCGAAAGTGCTGTAACATTCGGCCAATCCTTCGCGCGCCCAGACGGGCAACCCGCCGGAGCCTTCACGCGTGAGGAAATGCACGAACTCATGGAAGATCACGGATGGGGAATTCAGCGCGGCCGAGACGGCGATGTAGTTCATGTCCTCGCCCGGCTGAAAAAATGCTACAGCGTTTGCCGGTTTTCCCTGGTAGACGGGCTTGTAAGGCTTGAACGACTCGTCGTTCTTGAAGACGATGATCGTGGTTGGGACCGACGATGTTTGATCCACCTTGGGAAACATCATCGCGAATGCCGATCGAAATTCCTCAACGTAGCGCCCCACTCGGCGGATATCCGCCTCACTGGCATCTCCAATCACGACGAAATTTTTCGAGCGCACGCTTAGCCATTTGTCAGCGGCGTACGCCGGCTGAATCAAGAGACAGAGAAGGGCGACGCGGAGAGCCTTTTTCATGGGTAATAAAAATACACCCGCCGGCCTCGAACGTAAACCTCGGCGACGGACTCGGCTTCGACTGCCACAAAGTCGGCGTCTTTGCCAGGGGCGAAATTTCCGACCTGGTCCGAAATACCAAGCGCTCTGGCGCCGCCGAGCGTGGCGAGGTACAAAGCTTCCCCGGAAGTGATGCAGGCGGCGTTCATCGCTTCGTTCATCTGAACGAGCATGGACAAAGAAGGGCCGCCGGCAATGTCGGTTCCGAGCGAGATATTCAGGCCGGCATCGCGAAGCCGGCGGTAGGACATGGTGCCGCTGTTCAGGTTCCGATTGGAGTAGGGACAAAACGCTATGTTCGTTCGCCGCGCGGAAAGCAGCGAAATCTCGTCCGGAGAGAGATGAATGCAATGCGCCATGATGCATCGCTCATTCAACAGACGCGCGGCGTCATAAACCGCGGCGTACGAAGGAAACTCGCGAAAGAGCCTGGTTACCCATTCGACCTCGCCTTTGTTCTCGCTCAGGTGCGACTGGACAAACGCGCCGCGCTCCTGCGCAATCCGGCCGACACGTTTCATCAGGTCCATGGAACAGGAGGCCGCAAACCGGGGGGTGAAGATGTAACGCAGCCGGCCGGCTTCGGCGCCATCCCATTTTTCAAAGAGGCGCAGGCTGGCTGTGATCGACTCATCGACAGACTCCTGGAGCGCGGGCGGTGAATTCTGATCCATCATCACCTTTCCGATGAATGCGCGCACACCTTTGGCTTGCGCCGTCGAAAACGCAATGTCGGTTGCTTCTTCGTGAACGGAACAGTAAATCGCGGCGGTGGTCGTTCCATTGGCGATCATCTCGTCGAAGAACTGCCGGGAAATCTGTGCCGCGTACTGCGGATTCACGAATCGCGTTTCCTCGGGATACGTATATGTATTGAGCCACGTCAGCAAATCGCCGCCTGTGCCTATGATCGCGAACTGAGGCAGGTGCACGTGAGTATCGATAAAGCCGGGCACGATCACTTTCCCGCCAAGATCGATGAATTCGGCTGTCGGAAACCGGCTGCGCGGATCTTCGCGGGACAGCTTCTCGATCTTTTCTCCGGCAACAACCAGATAGCCGGGGTCATAGACTTCGAGCCTGTCCGGAGCCACCGGATTCTTCACCAAACCCTTGAAGATGCGTCTAACCTCGGGTGTAGTCATAACGCGGGCGGTCCTTACGGGGGAACAGACCGACCAACACCATTCCGATCACAAAGCCACCAACGTGGGCCCACCAGGCCACGCCGCCCGAACTGGCGCTGGTTGTTGTCGCCAGCGCTGCCGTACCTGAGAAGAGTTGCATGACGAACCAGAAGCCCAGGACAATCAAGGCGGGGATTTCGATGACCTGGAAGAACACGAAGATCGGCACAAGCGTCAGCACGCGCGCAAAAGGGTACGACACCACGTAGGCGCCGAGGACGCCTGCGATGGCGCCGCTCGCTCCGATGCTTGGAACAAAACTGCTTGCGTTGAAGATTGTATGGACGATTCCCGCGCCGACGCCGCACAGCAGATAGAATATGAGGAAGGGGAAATGGCCGAGCCGGTCTTCCACATTGTCGCCGAAGATCCAGAGATACAACATGTTGCCGAAGAGGTGGAGCCAGCCGCCGTGCAGGAACATGGAAGTTATGAAGGGAATGACGATCGCGGTAAACGGCAGATCGCTTTGTGGCCACGCAAACACGAGCGCGGGCACCACGCCATAGAGCTCCATGAAGCGCTCCAGGGAACGGCCGAGCGTGAGTTCATAAAGGAAGGCCACGACGTTTACAGCAATGATAGCTACGGTAATGACTGGCGTTGAGCGTGACGGAATGTTATCTCTAAAGGGAATCATGTTTGCCGACGGAAAAGGCGCCTTTCGCCTGGTTGCAACTGTTTTGCTCTGCGTACTGCCGGTTCAATTCGCCGCGGCCGGAGCGGATCCCGCACAGATCTATCGGGAATCGACGAACGCTCTTTACAACCTCGACTTTAGCATTGCACAGCGCGGATACGAAACTCTGACCCGGGAATACCCCGATAGTCCCGACTATTGGAACGCGCTCGCCTCTTCGATCTGGCTGAAGATCACCTTTGATCAGCAGAAGCTCAATATCGAGAGCTTCTCCGGCGGTTCATCCTTTGGAACGAAAGAGTCCAGGGATGCAGTCAATCCTCAAGACGAAAAACGGCTTCGCGATACGCTTGCCACCGCTATGGCGAAGGCTGACGCGATACTGAAGAAAAATCCCAACGATGTTCGCGCTCTGTACGCAAAGGGTATCTCCCTCGGAACGCTCGCGAGTTTCGAGGCGACTGTCAAGCGTTCCTACATCAGCGCGCACAGCAAGGCCAAGGAAGCGAAAAGTCTCCATCAGCAGGTGTTGAAACTCGACCCCACCTTCGACGATGCGCGCATGACGATCGGCACTTACGACTACGTGGTCGGAGTCATTCCCGGTTTCGTCCGGTTTCTCATCGGTATGTTCGGCGTTCGCGGTGCGGGGAAGGAGGCGGGGATTCAGCAACTCGAGGTCGCGGCCGCCAAAGGGAAGAACGGGTCAACCGATGCCAAGATGGTGCTGGTGGTCGTCTATAACCGTGAGAAGCAGTACGAGCAGGCGCTGCAGCTGATCAATGACCTTCACGCGAAGTATCCCCGGAATTTCCTCTTCGAGTTGGCGAAGGCTTCCGTCTACGGCAAGATGAAGGACTGGGACCAAGCCGTTCAAGTGTACGAGCAGATCCTGGCGAAAGCGCAGGCGAAGAAAGACGGTTACGACCGGCTTCGGAGCGTCAGGCTTTATTACCTGCTGGCTGACAGCAACATTCAGCGGCAGCAGTTCGAAAAAGCCGTCGAGGAGTTTTCGCACGTCGTCGCCAGTAAAGACGCCACGCCAGACGAAAAGGCAAACGCCTACCTGTGGATGGGGAAAATCTTCGATTCGAAGAAGGAACGCACCAAAGCCATCCAGCAATACGATCTCGTGCTCGGACTCGACTGCGATCCCGACCTCAAGGACGAAGCGCGTAAGTACAAGCGCAAACCCTTCGATTCCTGATAATAATGATGCCCGACATTCATTGTCGTAGCCTTTCCTCGAGGTAGCGCTCCAACGCATCGACTGCGATTCGGTCCTGCAGCATGGTGTCGCGGTGCCGGACTGTCACCTGGTGATCTTCAAGGGACTGGTGGTCGACGGTCACGCAGAAGGGCGTTCCGATCTCGTCCTGGCGCGCGTAGCATTTTCCGATGTTGCCGCTGTCGTCGAAGAGGGATCGCAGCCTTCCGGTTGACTGCAGATTCCGCCTGATGCGTTTCGCCATTTCGACAATGTCCGGCTTATTGCGCGCGAGAGGAATGACTGCAACCTTTACGGGAGCAAGGTCGGGATGCAGGTGCAGGACCGTGCGCTCCTTGCCGCCCTCCAGCTTCTGGTCCTCGTAAGCATCCATCAAAAACGCCAGCGTGATGCGGTCCACGCCACCGGAAGGCTCGATGACATACGGAGTCAGGTGCGTGTTTGTCGGCTGGTCGAAGTATGTCTGCTTCAGGACCGCGTGTTCATTCGGCAGCACAGTGCCGTCCTTGAAACCCGTCTTTCCTCCCTTGGTGTGGCAGGTCAGGTCGTAATCCGTGCGGTTCGCGATGCCTTCGACTTCGTCAAACTGTTTTGTTTCTTCTTCTCGTTCGGGAAAAAAACGGTACAGAAGGTCAGTCGTGGCCTTCGCATAGTGCGCGAGCTCTTCAGGGCTCTGAACGTATTGCTTCAGATTCTCGGGCTTGATGCCGTACTCGTGATACCAGGCCACGCGGTCCGCGATCCAGCGGTTGTGCCATTCTTCATCGGTTCCCGGCATGACGAAAAATTCGATTTCCATCTGTTCGAACTCGCGTACGCGAAAGATGAAATTCTTCGGAGTGATCTCGTTCCGGTATGCCTTGCCGATCTGCGCGATGCCGAACGGCAGCTTGCGGTTGGTGGAATCGAGAACATTCTTGAAGTTGACAAAAATGCCTTGCGCCGTTTCAGGCCGGAGGTAGGCAATGTTGTCCTCGTCCTCGATCGGGCCGACGGTCGTCTTGAACATGAGGTTGAAAGGACGCGGCTCGGTGAAATTATGCAGACCGCCTTCAGGACACTTTTCGTTGGGATCGACTTGATCCGCACGAAAACGCTTTTTGCATTTGCGGCAGTCCACGAGCGGATCGGAGAACGTGGCTTCGTGACCCGAGTATCGGAGAACGAGCTTGTTCATGAGGATGGCCGCGTCAAGGCCCTCCATGTCGTCGCGCTCGTACACGTTGGCGCGCCACCACGCCCGCTTCACATTGTTCTTGAGCTCCACGCCCATGGGCCCGTAGTCCCATGTGCCCTGCAGACCTCCGTACAACTCGCTCCCCTGGAAGAGAAACCCCCGCCGCTTGGATAGCGAGACGATCTTGTCCATCGTGGCTACAGCCATCAATCCTCCTTCGCCGATAAACTTTGGAATATATCACGCAGGAGGGAGCGGGACGCAGTGAGCCGGCAGAGTGACCGGATGTTTCCGGAATGCCCGTATCCGCCGAAAGTATCTCAAAAAAGTCGAATGGTCTGCACGCAGTGACGACGTGAAATCAGGTGCCGGTGTTGTCGCGGTGTGCTATATCCGTAGAAAACCTAAACGACTAGAGGAGATTATGAGACGCTACATCGCATGCACGCTCCTGGCAGCCGCAGGAATTTGGGCGGCTGCAGTTCCCGTCTTTCCGCAAGCCGGGAACGCTCGGCCTTCATTTGACGTCGCATCCATCAAACCGAACAATTCGGGAATAAACCGCATCGGGATTGGGGCCCCCGGCGGCACATTTAATGGCACAAACGTGACGCTCCGGCTGCTGGTGCGATTTGCGTACCGCGTGCAGGATTTCCAAATATTGGGCGGACCGAAGTGGATGGATACCGATCATTTCGATATCCAGGCAAAGCCGGAAGGCGGGGCCCGCCAGATTCCCCCTGAGCAGATGTCGCTCATGGTCCAGTCGCTGCTCGAAGACCGGTTTCAACTGAAACTCCACCGCGAGACGAGAGAGTTGCCGACATACACGCTCGTTGTGGCAAAGGACGGACCCAAAATAAAATCGTCTCCCGATCAAACTCCGCCGGCCCCGCCCCAGCCTGGTGAACGCGGCGCCGGTCCGCGTGGTGAAGCCGTTGCCGGCCCGCGCGGCGGCCCCGAGGGTCTGCGAGGCGCGTTCGGCGGTACGCCACCCCGCGGTGCCTTCGGCATGGGAAGAGGCAGCATGATGGCTTCAGCCGTGCCTTTGTCGACGCTCATCAATGTCTTGTCACAACAACTGGGCAGGCCCATTATCGACAAAACGGATCTTAAGGGACTATTTGATATCCAGTTGCAGTGGACTCCGGACGTGGGACAGGCCGGCGGCCCCTTTGGCGCATTCGCGCCGGGCGGCCCGGAACCACCGCCACCACCGGTGGATGCTTCCGGACCTTCGATCTTCACAGCCCTCCAGGAACAGCTCGGGCTTCGATTGGAGTCGACGAAAGGACCTGTTGAGGTTCTGGTTATCGATAGCGTGCAACCGCCCTCGGAGAATTAGTGAGAAGAACCGGCCTGCCGATCATTGTGTTTGTCGTCCTGTGCTGCTCTGCAGCGGCGGCAGAACACCGTGGTTTCGTGAAGTTCGGCGGTCTGCCGGTTCCGGGCGTGGCGGTGACGGCCATGAAGGGCCAGCAGAAACTCGTCGCCATTACGGACCCGCAGGGCGTCTATGCATTTCCCGAACTACCGGATGGAGTCTGGACGATCCGAGTCGAGATGCTGGGCTTCGCGCCGATCCAGCAGGACATCACCGTCGCCGCAGGCGCGGCGATTGCGGAATGGGACTTGAAGATGTTGCCGCTGGAGGAAATCCACGCGGAAGTCCTCCGGAGTCCCACGCCTGCACCGGCTCCTGCCAAATCTGCAGGGGCTCAGCCTGCTGCTCCTGCCCCATCGCGCGCGGGCTTTCAGCGGGCCGAGGTAAATGCATCGAGCAACTCCGCAGCGCCGGCAGCCGAAGCGGCCACGTCGGGAGCATTTTCAAATCTCAGTCCCGAAGATCTCAATCAGCGCGCCGCCGATGGACTTCTCATCAACGGCAGCGTCAACAACGGCGCGGCCTCGCCCTTTGCTCAGATCGCCGCCTTCGGTAACAATCGCCGGGGATCCCGGCCGCTGTACACGGGCGGCATCGGCGTGATCGTGGACAATTCCGCGTTGAACGCGCGTTCGTATTCTTTGACCGGGCAGGATACTCCAAAGCCCTCCTATAACCGCCTCCTCGGTTCGGTGACACTGGGCGGCCCACTGAGAATTCCGCACCTGATCCGGAACGGTCCCACGTTCTTTTTCGGATATCAGCGCACACAGAATCGAAGCGCAACCACTCAAACCTCTCGCATGCCGACCGTTCTCGAGCGCAGCGGTGATTTATCTGCGGCGAACACCCTGGGGCAGCCCGTACAGATCTTCGATCCCCTTACCGGCGCCTCATTTCCCGGCAATGTGATTCCGCAAAACCGCATCACGCCTCAAGCCAGGGCCCTGTTGACCTTGTATCCACTTCCCAACTTCGGTGGGACGGCGGGATACAACTATCAGATACCAATCGTCGACGTCACGCATCAGGACAGCGTGCAATCGCGCTTCAACAAAGTAGTGAATCAAAAGAATCAGTTTGCCGGAAACTTCGATTACCAGAGCACTCGCTCAGATAATCCAAGTTTGTTCAACTTTCTGGACGCGACTGAAAGCCAGGGTATTAACGCTGCTTTTGGCTGGACCTACCGCCCGCTTCCGAGGTTTTCCGCAACGTTCAGGTATCAGTTCAGCCGCCTTTCTACACGCACGACGCCTTACTTTGCGAACCGCCTGAATGTTTCGGGCCAGGCCGGAATATCCGGGAACAATCAGGAACCTGTGAACTGGGGCCCGCCGAGTCTCACCTTCTCGGGCGGCATTGCATCCCTTTCCGACTCGCAATATGCGTTCAATCGGAACCAGACGAGCAGTTTTTCGTACAGCAGTTTCTGGAATCGGGGGCGGCACAACATTACATTTGGAGCCGATTATCGCCGGGTGCAGTTCAATGTATTGTCCCAGCAAGACGCGCGCGGCGGCTTCGCCTTCACAGGTGAGGCCGCGGGATCCGATTTTGCCGACTTCCTTCTTGGTATTCCCGATACGGGCTCGATTGCCTTTGGCAATGCGGATAAATACTTTCGTCAATCGGTCTCCGATGCTTTCGTCACGGACGATTGGCGAATGAGCGGCTCGCTGACTGTGAACGCAGGAGTGCGATGGGAATATGAAGCTCCGATAACGGAACTGTACGGCCGTCTCGTTAATCTGGATGTCGCGCCCGGGTTTGCCGCAGTCACGCCGGTGGTTGCCGGCAACGCGCGGAACTCGCTTTTGCGTCCCGACCGCGGCGGTATTCAGCCTCGCATATCCTTTGCATGGCGTCCGGTTGCCGCTTCCTCGTTGATCGTTCGCGGCGGCTACGGCGTTTATCGAAACACGTCGGTCTATCAGTCGATCGCGATTCAAATGGCACAGCAGTCGCCGCTCTCGAAAAGTTTGAGTGTCCAGAACACGTCGGCGAATCCGCTCACGCTGGCGAACGGGTTCTACACCGCGCCCGGCGCCACGCCCAACACGTTTGCCATCGACCCGGACTTCCGCGTCGGGTATGCACAGACCTGGCAGCTATCCATTCAGCGAGACCTTCCTGCAGCGCTGCAGGTGACGGCAATGTACATGGGGACGAAGGGAACTCGATTGATGCAGGAGTTGCTGCCGCACACGTTTCCGCGCGGAGCGTTGAATCCTTGTCCGGGCTGTCCGACGGGTTACCTTTTTTTAAGCTCAAACGGCAACTCGAACCGGCATTCGGGCCAGATTCAGCTGCGGCGCAGACTGCGTAGCGGTCTCACGGCGAACGCGCAATACACGTTTTCAAAGGCAATCGATAACGCTCCGCTGATGGCGGGACCCCAAATGCTGGCGCTTGGCCAGGGCGGTCCTGCCGTCGTGCAGAACTGGCTGGATCTGAAGGGGGAGCGCGCTCTTTCGAATTTTGATCAGCGGCATCAATTGATCGTGCAGTCGCAATACACCACGGGTGCCGGAGTGCGTGGCGGCGCGCTACTGAGTGGCTGGAGAGGCGCGCTCTTCAAGGAGTGGACCTTCGCCGCACAGATGATGCTGGGAAGCGGTCTGCCGCAAACACCCACTTATCCAACTGCGGTGAGAGGAACGGGAGTCACCGGCAGCATTCGGCCGGATACAACCGGCGCTTCCGTCTATGCAGCTCCTTCGGGCCTGCACCTGAATCCGGCAGCCTATCGTGCGCCCGCACCAGGCCAATGGGGGAATGCAGGAAGAAATTCCATTGCCGGTCCCTCTCAATTTGATTTGAACGCATCGCTGGGCCGGACGTTTCCGTGGGGCGATCGCTACAATATCGACCTGCGAGTGGACGCGAGAAATGTTCTCAATCACGTCACGTTTCAAAGCTGGAACACCACGATTACAAACGCGCAGTTCGGGCTGCCGTATCGCCCGAATCCAATGCGCAGCCTGCAAACCACGCTGCGCCTGAGGTTCTGAGGATGAAACTCTCGTTTGTGCCTTTGTGTCTTTGTGTTTTATACGCCCAGCAAACTCCGAATCCATTCACCTTGAAGGTCGATACGCAATTGGTCGTGCAGACCGTCACGGTGAAAGACAACGCTGGGAAGACCATCGAAGGCTTGACGGCCGGAGACTTCACCGTCACCGAAGATGGGGCGCCTCAAACGATCAGTGTGTTCGAATTCCAAAGGCTGGAGGACACGCCTGCGGCGGCCCAACCTGCCGCGCCCATTCAGGCCCCCGCGGCATCCCGGAATTCGAAATATCAGGACCGCCGGCTTCTGGTGTTGTTCTTCGATCAGACGACGTCGGCGCCGTCGGACCAGCTGCGCTCCTTCACCGCGGCGGTGAAGTTCATCCAGACCGAGATGCAGACGCCGGACCTTGTGTCGATCATGACTTTCTCCAAAGGGGCAGTCCGGACACTGCAGGACTTCAGCAACAATCGCGATCAGCTCCTGGAAACGCTCCGAAAGCTGATGTATCCGGAAGACGAAGACAACACGGCTCCCGACACCGGCGCCTTCGGCCAGGACGCAGGTGAATTCAACATCTTTAACACCGACCGGCAGCTCGCCGCTCTGCAGACAGCCGCGACAATGCTGCGGTCGCTCAATGAGCGGAAGTCGATCGTTTATTTTGCCAGCGGCCTGCGATTGAATGGGACGGATAATCAGGCGCAATTGCGCGCCACCATCAACTCCGCTATCCGAGCCAATGTGTCGTTCTATCCGGTGGACGCGCGGGGCCTTGTCGCCTCAGCGCCCTTAGGCGATGCCACGCGGCAATCACCAGGGGGCATCGGGGTGTTTTCCGGCACCACGGCGATGGCGACCATCACCAACTTCCAACGTTCGCAGGACTCACTCTTCGCGCTCGCCGCCGATACCGGAGGAAAGGCGCTGCTCGATAACAACGATCTGGCGGCGGGAATCGTTCAGGCGCAGCAAGCGATTACCAGCTACTACGTCATCGGCTATTACCCGACCAACGCAGCCGTGGATGGCAAGTTCCGGCGAATCAAAATTGCTCTCAAGGACAGCGTTCAGGCCAGGCTGGACTATCGTCAGGGATATTTCGCCCCCAGACAATTCAACAAATTCACGGCTGCCGACAAAGAAAGGCAGCTCGAAGAAGCGCTGATGCTGGGCGATCCAGTCACCGATCTCACGATCGCAATGGAAGTGAATTACTTCCAGTTGAATCGGGCCGAGTATTTCGTCCCGATCACCGTTAAGATTCCGGGTAGCGAACTGGTGCTTGCGCGGAGTGGCGGCGCCGAGCGCACGCTCATCGATTTCATCGGCGAAGTGAAGGATGACTACGGCACGACGATTCAAAACCTGCGCGACAAAGTGGACGTCAAGTTGAGCGGTGAGACTGCGAGCGAATTATCGAAACGCCCAATTCAATACGACACGGGCTTTACTCTGCTTCCCGGAAAATACGTGATCAAGTTTCTCGCTCGCAACGCGGAGACCGGCCGGATGGGGACGTACCAGACGCCGTTTGTGATTCCGAACCTGATGAAAGAGGAACAACGCATTCCTATCAGCTCCGTTGTCCTGAGCAGCCAGCGCGTAGATATGCGCGATGCGCTCTACAACGCCGGAAAAGACAAAGGCGCCGGTCAAGCTGCGAGCCCGCTGGTTGTCGAAGGACAAAAGCTGATTCCCAGCGTCACTCGAGTCTTCAGCAAGAGCCGCGATATGTACATCTATTTTCAGGCGTACGAGCGGAATGCGACGACCACTCAGCCGCTGGTTGCGTTCGTCACCTTTTACCAGGGCCAGGCCAAAGCATTCGAAACCCCGCCAATGGCGATTCTGGACGGACTGGATCCCAAATCCAAGGCCGTGCCGCTGAAATTCAGCCTCGCGCTCGGGAAACTCCCGGCCGGCGAATACAACTGCCAGGTAACGGTGCTGGATCCCAATGGGCAGAAAGTTGCGTTTTGGGCGGCGCCGGTCATGCTGGTTCCGTAAATCACCGACAGAATAACTTCTTTGATTGTGATTAACGCGGCTGAAGCCCGCGACTACATTCAGGTCGCAACATTGCTCCGAATGTAGTCGCGGGCTTTAGCCCGCGTTAAGTTTGTGTTATTTTTGAAGGTTACGCATGCCTCTCCATCAGAGCGATTCGATTATATTGAAGACTTACCCGCTCGGAGAGGCCGATCGGATCGTCGCATTTTTTAGCCGCGATCATGGAAAGTTGCGAGGGGTGGCCAACGGCGCCCGCCGGATGAAAAACCGCTTCGGCGCATCTTTGGAGCCGCTGGCGCATTCCCGGATCCACTTCTTCGAGAAGGAGAACCGGGATCTGGTGAGGATCCAGTCGGCCGATCTCCTGGATTCGCCCATGAAGCTCTTCCAGGATTATGACCGGGCGGTTTGTGCCGGCCGCGTTGTGGAGCTTGTCGATCGATTTCTGCCGGAGCATGAGGCGCAAGATGCGGTCTTCCGACTAGTGCGCATGACCGTTCGAGCTCTCGAACAGGGGTGTCCGATCGAGTTCGCCGCGTGCTACTTCGAAGTCTGGATGCTGCGGCTGGCCGGGGTCTTTCCCGACTTGTTCGTCTGCTCCGTCTGCACAAGAAAGTTGGAACTCGAAGACGAGCGCTTTCTGGCGCCCGGACTTCAAGCGGTGATATGCGGCGAGTGCGATCACCGGAATGCGTCGGGAATTTTGGCGGAAGTAGTCGCGCTGGTACAGCGGATTCTGAGGAGTCCGCTCGACGGAGACGGCGGCGGAGCCGATCGCTCTGTGAGGAACCTCCACGAATTGAATGAGTACTGGATTCGGAATTATTCCGAACGATGAATGGGAATGAGGAGAACTGAGAAATGCAGAAATATGTTTATTTCTTTGGCGGCGGTAAGGCGGAAGGAAAAGGCGACATGAAAGATACGCTGGGCGGCAAAGGCGCCGGACTGGCGGAAATGACCAATGCCGGACTTCCGGTGCCACCGGGATTCACGATCAGCACGGACGTGTGCAAGATGTTCTATGACAACAAGGGCAAGCTCAGCCCGGAGATCCAGGCGCAGATCGATGAATCTCTCGGGCGCCTCGAGAGCGTGAGCGAACAGAAACTGGGCTCAACCGAGCGTCCTTTGCTTGTTTCGGTGCGTTCCGGCGCAAAGTTCTCCATGCCCGGCATGATGGACACGATCCTCAACCTCGGTCTCAACGAAACGACCGTCAAGGCTCTCTTGTCCCGTACCGGAAACGATCGATTCGCGTGGGACAGCTATCGCCGGTTCATCCAGATGTACGGCAATGTTGTGCTTCAAATCGAGAAGGGTGCCTTCGACGAGATTTTTGACGACGTGAAGGAGAGAGCTCACGCCAAGCTCGATACCGGCATCCCCGCTGCCTCGCTTCAGGAAATCGTGAGGCGCTACAAGGCGCTCGTGAAAGAAAAGACAAAGGCAGACTTTCCGGACGACCCGCGCCAGCAGCTTCTAGGCGCAATCTACGCGGTGTTCGGATCATGGAACAACCCGCGTGCCATCCACTATCGGCGCATGAACAAGATCTCCGAATCGCTCGGTACAGCCGTGAACGTGCAGGCCATGGTTTTCGGAAACATGGGCGACACATCGGGTACGGGCGTCGGTTTCACGCGCAATCCCTCCACGGGCGAGAAGGAGTTTTATGGTGAATTCCTGATGAACGCCCAGGGTGAAGACGTCGTGGCTGGTATCCGGACGCCCCTTCCAATTCGCGAACTCGATCGGGTGATGCCCGAATGCTACAAACAACTTCGCGAAATCACCGATCGCCTCGAGCGCCACTATCGCGACATGCAGGACTTCGAGTTCACCATTCAGGAAACGCGTCTGTATATGCTGCAGACTCGAAACGGAAAGCGTACCGGAAAGGCTGCGGTGAAGGTGGCGGCGGACATGGTTCGTGAAGGACTGATCACGTCGGAAGAGGCCCTCATGCGGGTCGAACCTTCGCAGCTCGATCAGTTGCTGCATCCGATCCTGGATCCCAAAGCCCAGGTCAAGGAGTTAGCGAAGGGACTGCCGGCTTCGCCGGGCGCTGTCAGCGGCCGGATTGTGTTTTCCGCGAACGATGCCGTCGAAATGGCACAGAAGAGCCGTGTCGTGCTGGTGCGCAAAGAAACCGTGCCGGATGATATTCACGGTATGGAAGTGGCGGTCGGAATTCTGACTTCGCGAGGTGGAATGACAAGTCACGCCGCAGTCGTTGCTCGCGGCATGGGCAAGTGCTGCGTGGTCGGCGCCGAGTCGATCACGATCGATGAGAAAAGCAAAGTTTTGACGGTCGGAGGTAAGACTCTGCGCGAGGGAGACTGGCTCACGCTCGAAGGCTCTACCGGAAGAGTGTTCGAAGGACAGGTTCCGACCATCGAGCCCGACCCGAACAGCGGCGATTTCGCTGAATTCATGGCGATGGCGGATAAAGTCCGGCGCCTGGGCATCCGCGCCAATGCCGACGTCCCTCGCGACGCGCAGGTTGCGCGAAAGTTCGGCGCGGAAGGTATAGGGCTTTGCCGGACCGAGCACATGTTCTTTGCCGAGGATCGGCTGCCTCACGTTCAGAAGATGATTCTCTCGGATACCGAGACCGAGCGCCGTCAGCATCTCGACACTCTGCTTCCATTTCAGCGGGCGGATTTTGAAGGCCTGTTCCGCGAAATGGATGGCCTGCCGGTGACAATCCGATTGCTCGATCCTCCGCTTCACGAGTTTCTGCCCAAGCGCGAAGAACTGATGGTGGAAATCGCAACGATGCGGGCAAAAGGCGGCAACCAGAAGGAAATCGGGGAAAAGGAAAAATTGTTGCGTCGCGTGGAAGCACTGCACGAGGTCAATCCCATGCTGGGACATCGAGGATGCCGGCTCGGAATCACGTACCCCGAGATTTCCGAAATGCAGTGCCGCGCGATCTTCGAGGCTGCCGTTAAGGTACAGAAGGAAGGGAAGACAGTGAAGCCGGAAATCATGATTCCGCTGGTGGGCCTGCCCAGGGAGCTTCAGGAACAGAAGGCCATTGTGGATCGCGTGGCGCAGGAAGTGTTCAGCAAGGCAGGTACGAAAGTGGAGTACCTGACCGGTACGATGATCGAGCTGCCGCGGGCAGTGGTCGTTGCGGACAAGATCGCCGAGATCGCCGAGTTCTTCTCGTTCGGCACGAACGACCTTACGCAGACGACGTTCGGGTTTTCGCGAGATGACGCCGGGAAGATCATTGCCGACTACATTTCAAAAGGAATTCTGAAGTCCGATCCCTTCCAGGAACTGGATCGGGAAGGGGTCGGCGCATTGGTGAAGGCGGGCATCGAGAAGGGGCGCGCGACCAGGCCAAACCTCAAGATCGGGATCTGTGGTGAGCACGGCGGGGATCCGTCGTCCGTGGAGTTCTGCGATCAGGTCGGGCTCGACTATGTGAGCGCCTCGCCCTATCGCGTGCCGATCGCGAGATTGGCCGCAGCCCAGGCGGTTGTGGCGAGGAAATCCTCGGGTGAACGCGGAAGAACGGTATAGGACTCGTAAAATTAACGCGGGCTGAAGCCCGCGACTACATTAGAGACGGACGTGTTCCCAAAATAGAGACGGACATGTTCCCAAAATGTAGTCGCGGGCTTTAGCCCGCGTTCATTCAGCAATACTGGAACCTCCATGAAACTCTTATACTCATACCTCAAACAGTACTGGCCACTCGTGATCCTGACGCTGGTCCTTGCGGCGGTCAACCAGCTTTTCTCGCTACTGGATCCCTACATTTTCCGCTACGTGATCGACAATTACGCGCTGAAGTTCAGCGACTACACGACCAACGAATTCATACGCGGCGTAAGTCTTCTGCTCGCGGCCGCGGTTGGTGTTGCCTTTGTCTCGAGAGTCGCCAAGAACTTCCAGGACTACTACACCAACGTCATCACTCAGCAACTGGGGGCGCAAATCTACTCCGACGGCATTCGCCACTCGCTGGAACTGCCTTATTCCGTCTTCGAAGATCAGCGGAGCGGCGAGACTCTTGGAAAGCTTCAGAAGGTCCGCACGGACGTTGAACGCCTGATCAACGCTTTCGTCAACATTCTCTTCCTTTCCCTGGTGGGCGTCGTGTTCGTGATGGTCTACGCCCTTACGGTTCACTGGATCATCGCGTTAGTTTACTTTCTGACGATTCCCATTCTCGGCACGCTCGTCTCCATACTCAGCCGGAAGATCAAAAAGATCCAGAAGGTCATCGTCGCGGAGACGACAGCGCTGGCAGGTTCGACCACTGAATCGCTGCGGAACATCGAACTGGTCAAAAGTCTCGGCCTGGCTCAACAGGAGATCCAACGCCTGAACAGCACGACAGCCAAGATCCTCCAACTCGAGCTGAAGAAAGTGAAGTACCTCCGGAGTCTGAGCTTCATCCAGGGCACGTGCGTCAACGCCCTTCGCACGACCATGTTATTCCTGATGCTTTACTTCATATTTGCGCGAGAAATCACAGTGGGGCAGTTCTTTTCGCTGTTCATCTATTCGTTCTTCATTTTCGGGCCGCTCCAGGAAGTCGGAAACGTCGTCAACATCTACCGCGAGACGGAAGCATCGCTGGAGAATTTCGAGAAGATTCTGAATACGCCGAAGGAGCCGCGGCCGCTCGAGCCGCTGCCGGTGACAAGCGTCAGCCAGGTGGAATTCGAGAATGTGGTGTTCCAGCATCAATCGGCCACCACGCGAGCACTCGATGGAATTTCTTTCACTGCTTCGATGGGCGAGACCATTGCGTTTGTCGGGCCGTCCGGCTCCGGAAAGACCACTCTCGTCAAACTGCTTGTCGGGCTCTACCGGCCGCAGGGCGGCGATGTTCGTTACGACGGCTTCTCGATTGACGAGGTTGATCTCGACGGACTGCGCGAGCGCATTGGCCTTGTCACTCAGGACACGCAACTCTTCTCGGGGACGATCCGTGAGAATCTCCTCTTCGTGAATCCCAATGCGACGGACGAGGAGTGCATGACCGTGCTCAAAAAGGCCGCGTGCCAAAGTCTTCTGGCGCGAGCGGACAAGGGACTGGATTCGGTCATCGGTGAAGGCGGAGTGAAAGTCTCGGGCGGTGAGAAGCAGCGGCTTTCGATTGCTCGCGCGCTCCTGCGGCATCCGAATCTTCTGGTCTTCGATGAAGCGACGTCCTCACTGGATTCGCTGACCGAGGAGGAAATCAGCGAGACGATTCGCGACGTTTCGATACGCAAGGATTTGATCACGATCCTTATCGCGCATCGCCTTTCGACCGTTCTTCACGCGGACAAGATCTTCGTTCTGGAGCGCGGCCGGATCGTGGAATCCGGGCGTCATCAGGATCTGGTCGATCTGAAAGGCCTGTATTACGCCATGTGGCGCCAGCAGATCGGAGAGCGGCCCGCCAACCGGCTTCAGTTCGCTTCGACACTTATTACGGGCAGGTCGTAGCAACTCTCTCGAGCGAAGTCAGGTTGATTCGCTCGGCGTTGGGTTGCCGGATCAGATAGCCTTTGGTCTGGACCCGCTGACCGTTGTAAGGATCCGGGCGGAAATCCTGAGCGATATAGTCGAAGTTCACCAACCTGAATCTCAGATTTCCCGCGGGGATTGCCTGGGACCTTTTAAGCTCTTCCGGAAATGTTTTGTCCGCCACCTTCTCTCGAATCGGCTCGGTAGCATCGATCAACATCCAATTTGTTTCGGACCGCTGAACGAGGCAGCCCACCACTCGAACGAGGGAGCCGTCCGGCACCGGCTTGGGTCCGTCCTTTCCTACCACGAAAATGTGCTCGAGCGCTTCAAACTTGAGTTCGCCGGCGCCGGCAGGAAAGCCGTTGCCCTGGAGGATGTAACTCAGGATGTCGAGATACGTGTCGTCGCTCAGTCGCGCTGTGCGCGGCGGCATGTTGTTCTTGATGAGGGTGAAAACCGGCTCGAGATCGTATTCGCGCCACCGTTCCATGAATTCCACGCCCTTGAGCGGTTTTGCCGCATTCCTTCCAGCAAGGTCTTCGCCGTGACAACCGGAGCAGTTCGTCGTGTATGCCGCTTGCCCCCGCGTTGCCTGCGCGGCGGTGTAGGAGCCATCCCACACGGTTTTGTTCGCCTGCCTTGGCGCAGTTAACGCGGACAGAAGAATGATCGCCAGTGTTCTATGCATATGCTCCTCAGGTTTTCTTAAGCCAGATGCTTCCTCCGGAATCCTCCAGACATAGCGGCATGTGCTGAGCAAAAGTGTCCCGGTGAAAATGGATTAGAAAGTTCGGAAAGATCTGAATTCTGAACCGGTCGTTGTACTGCAGGAACGAGCGGAGGACATAAGCTTCGTTCCAGGCCATTCCGTTGTACACCCACTCTTTCGGGTATTCAAATGGGTAGAAGATGTCGTGAAAGTGAATGTAGACGCCTGAAGGCAGCGCGGGAAGCAGGGTGGAAAAGATAAAGTTCACGTCGCTTGCAACCTTGGCGACGTGAGTGGAATCGATGAAGAGGAAGTCGCCATCCGCGAGTCGGGAGAACTTCTCGATTGGAACCGCCTCCAGTCGATTCTCGATAATCTCGACCCGGCTGATATCGGAACTCTTGATCAACGCCCGCAGCACTTTTGGATACGGCTCGACAAATGTGCACTGAATCGAGTTCTGGAAGTGCAGCTCATTCGTGTCGAGAGTCACGCACGATGAATAACCGGAACCCACTTCGATGATTCTCTTCGGCCGTTTTAAGCGGATCATCGAGTAAAGGAAAAACGCGTCCGCGTGGCGAAACGCGTTGTTCTCGAAGAAGTACCGCAGGTGTGTGTCGCGTTGTGGCCTGAATGGCTGATCGGCATAGAACAGTTTGAGTTGATCGAGCAGCACCAGTTGTTCGTTCTAGTGCAAATCCAGACCGGGAATCTGGCGGGGAATCGTTCCGAAGATTTCATCCTCTCGTTTCTGGATCTGTTTGACCGAAGGGATGGGCGAATAAAAGTGACCGCTCAACACCCCTTTCAGGAACACACCTTGTTTGAGGCCGGGAAGCTTCTTCAGCGTGTTCTTGATGAAGTGTTTCAACTGTCTTTGCCTTTCCCCGGGCCTTTCTCGAGGGCTTCGAGGCGCTTCAACAACTCCGGAAGGCGTTTGAATACGGCCGAGCTTTTCAGCCATTGTCGGTTGTCGATGGCGGGATAGCCGGAGATCACTTTGTCCGGTTCCACGGAGTTGGGGATTCCGGTCTGGGCGGTAGCGACCACGCGATCGCCGATTTCGAGATGGCCAGCAACACCGACTTGTCCTGTGAGGACGACGTCCCGGCCGATTTTGGAGCTCCCGCCCAGTCCGACCTGAGCGCAGAGAAGGGTGTTTTCGCCGACTTCGGAGGCGTGACCCACCTGCACGAGGTTGTCGATTTTGGCGCCGCGGCGAATGCGCGTTTCACCGATGGTCGCGCGATCGATGGTCGCGTTGGCGCCTATTTCGACGTCGTCTTCCAGGACCGCAATTCCGGACTGCACGATCTTGTAGTAACTGCCGTCGTCCCTCTTCGCGTATCCATAGCCGTCTGCGCCGACCTTGGCGCCGTCCTGAAGGATCACGTTGTTGCCGATCCGGCAGAACTCGCGGACGGAGACGTGAGCGTAGGCCTTGAAGTTATCGCCGATGCGCGCACCGCGATAGATATGGACGAAGGGATAGATCGTGCAGTTCTCTCCGATCTGGACGTCGCCTTCGATGACGACGAAGGGGCCGATCGATGCGCCGTCGCCTATCTTCGCCGTCGCTGCGATCCGTGCCGATGAATCCACTCCATATTCCTGCCGCGGCGCTTCGTAGAAGAGCTCGATAGCGCGAGCGAACGTGAGGTAGGGATTTGCGTGTCGCAGAGTGGCTGCCGGGATCTCCGGAAAATCCGGCGACACGATGACAGCGCTGGCCTTCGTCGTGCGCGCCTTTGCGGCGTATTTGGGATTGGAGACAAATGTAAGCTGTCCGGGACCCGCTTCATCGATTCCGACAACGTGTTTGATATCCACATCATTACCAGTGAAAACGCAATCCAGACGCGTAGCAATCTCGGATAATTTCACAGGATCCAACCTCCAAAAGGGGAACGAAACCACAAAAAGCACAAGAGGCACAAGAAAGCTTTTGTGCATTTTGTGTTCTCTTGTGCTTCTTGTGTTCCGTTCCCGTGCCCGTTCGGATGCTAGTATAGGCATTTAGACCGGTCAATGAGCGAACACCGTCACCTCCTCAGGTCCGCTTCGGTAATTACCGCGGCCACCATTCTCAGCCGAATTTTTGGATATATTCGGGATTCCCGTGTTGCGTTTCTCCTTGGCGCAGGCACCGCGAACGACGCGTACACGATTGCCTACCGCATCCCGAATCTGCTTAGACGTCTTGTGGGCGAAGGCGCCGTAAGCGCGGCATTCATTCCCGTGTTTTCGCTCTATCTCGCTGAAGACAAGAAGAAAGAGGCGTGGGAATTCGCTAACGCCATGCTGACGATGATTACGATCTTTCTCGCGGGTATAACCGTACTGGGAGTGGTCTTTTCGCCTCTCATCGTCAAGCTCTTCGCCGCGGGCTTTTCCGAAACACCGGGAAAGATGGATCTCACCTCAACGCTGAACCGGATCATGTTTCCGTACATCTTCGTGGTCAGCCTCTCCGCCCTGACCATGGGTATTCTGAACAGTCTTCAGCGTTTCGCCGAACCCGCGTTGGCGCCGGTTTTGTTGAATCTCAGCGTTATTACATTCTCTTTTCTCGGCGGACTCTTTGGCGATGTCACGAAAGCTCTGGCCGTGGGAGTGGTCGTGGGTGGCGTGCTGCAGCTCGCTATTCAGATCCCGCCTCTATTAAGGAGCGGCTGGCCAATACGACTCAAATTGGATTTCTCCCATCCCGGAGTTCAGCGTGTCACGAAGCTGATGGTGCCGGTGATTTTCGGTGTCGGCGTGGTTCAGGTCAACATGCTCGTGGATTCGCAGTTCGCTTCCTATCTGAAAGAAGGAAGCGTCACTTCGCTATATATTGCCGGCCGTGTAATGGAGCTCGCTCTTGGGAGCTATGCCGTTGCGGTTACGACCGTCATTCTGCCGCTGCTTTCACGCCAGGCCGCAGGCAGGCGCATTGACGAGATGAAACGAACACTCAATTTCGCCACCCGCCTGGTTTTGTTCATTACGTTTCCGGCCACGGCCGGTCTGATCCTTCTCCGTCATCAGATTATCGAAGTGTTGTTTCAGCACGGCGATTTCGACGCGGCATCCACGGCGCTCACCGCCTGGGCGCTGTTGTTTTTCGCTCCCGGCCTCTCGGCGTTCTCGATGGTGAAAGTCATTGTGCCGGCGTTCTACGCTTTGCAAGACACCAGGACGCCGGTACAAATCGCTTTCATTGCGATGTTCCTGAACATCGCATTGAATCTTCTCTTCATCCGGCCACTCGAGAACGGCGGACCGGCTCTCGCAACGACATCGGCGGCATTTTTCAATTCGCTCGCGCTGTTGATCATCTTTCGTAAGCGGTATGGTTCTTTTGGAGTGCGGAGTATCGTCCATTCCGTTATGAAGTTCATGATCGCTTCCGCCGCGCTTGCAGTTGTCGGCTACATCGTGATTCATTGGCCTGGTCTGTATGCCGGGCCGATGACGCAGAAAGTCGTGGCTTTGGCGTTAACCATTACTGCAGCCGCCGGAACCTATTTTGGAACCGCGACGTTGCTGCATTCCCGGGAACTTGCCGAACTTCGGGAGGTAAGGCGGAGTGAGCAACCAGGACTGGATTGATCAATTCCTGCGGTATCTCCGAATCGAAAAGGGAGTCGCAGAAAACACGATCCAGTCGTACAAGCATGACCTGGCCATGTATCGGGAGCATCTGGGGTCCATCGACCTGCTGCTCGCCCGCGCCTCCGACGTGTCATCGTTCTTAAAGTTTCTCTATGGCAGAAAGTTGAAGCCCCGGTCTGCGACGCGCGCTTTTGCGGCCGTGCGCGGGCTGCACCGGTTTTTGATTCTCGAGAAGGCGACACTGGAGAACCCCACCTCGACCGTGGAGCAACCGAAGTGGTGGAAGCCCCTGCCGAATGTTCTCGCGCTGGAGGAAGTGGACCAGCTGCTTGCATCGCCAAAGACGGATACGTCCAAGGGCCTGCGGGACCGCGCCATGCTGGAAGTCCTGTACGCAACCGGGTTGCGGGTGTCCGAGTTGATCGGCCTGAAGCTGGATGGAGTAAACATTGAGGCGGGTTTTGTTCGGTGCATGGGGAAGGGAAGCAAGGAGAGGATCGTGCCTCTCGGGGCCTCGGCAGCCGACGCGGTGTCGGTTTATTTGAAATCGCGGCAGGTACGCAAGCCGACGAATTATGTGTTTCTGAACAACCGCGGTGACAAGCTTTCCAGGATGGGTTTCTGGAAGATTCTAAAGGCCTATGGAACTCAGGCAGGCATCAGGAAGAAACTGACTCCCCACGTCTTGCGCCATTCCTTCGCAACCCATCTTCTCGAGCGCGGCGCGGATTTGCGGGCTGTCCAGACGATGCTGGGCCATTCCAACATTTCAACCACGGAAATTTATACCCATGTGATGCGGGAGCGCCTGAAGGATATCTACAAAAGTTACCATCCGCGCGCGTGAGTTAGGGTATTATCTACCGCGTTTTCAGGCAGAGAACCCAAATTAGGAGGAGAGGACGTGCTTAAGGGCCGCCATTTATTTACATCCGAATCCGTTACGGAAGGTCATCCGGACAAAGTAGCGGATCAGATTTCCGACGCCGTGCTGGACTACATTATGGCTAATGATCCGATGGGTCGTGTCGCTTGCGAGACCCTTGTCACAACGGGCGTAGCTATCGTGGCCGGCGAGATCACGACGAAGTGCGTGATCGATTATCCCTCGATTGTGCGGCAAACGGTTGAAGCGATCGGCTATACGGACGCCAGCTATGGTTTCGACTTCAAGACCTGCGCTGTCATGTCGACCGTGGACACGCAATCGCCCGACATTGCGATGGGCGTTGATACCGGTGGCGCCGGCGATCAGGGCCTGATGTTTGGATACGCCACCAACGAATCGCCCGAGTTGATGCCGCTGCCGATCCTCCTCGCGCACAAACTCACCAAGAAGCTTGCGGATGCGCGGCGGGCGGGTGTCCCGAATTTCCTCCGTCCTGATGGGAAGTCTCAAGTCAGCGTCGAATACGAAGGAGCCAAGCCGGTCCGGATCGACACAGTCGTTATTTCCACGCAGCACTCGCCGGAAGTGTCCCACGCGCAACTCCGGGAGGAAGTCATCGAACACATCATCAAGCCGACTATTCCTGCCGCACTGCTCGATGCCAAGACGAAATATCACATCAATCCGACCGGGCGGTTTGTTGTCGGTGGGCCGCAGGGCGACTGCGGTCTGACGGGAAGAAAGATCATCGTCGACACCTATGGGGGAATGGGTCGTCACGGCGGCGGAGCATTTTCGGGCAAGGATCCGACGAAGGTGGACCGGTCCGCTTGTTACATGGCCCGCTACATTGCCAAGAACGTCGTCGCTGCCGGCCTCGCGGATCGCGTGGAGATTCAGCTCGCGTACGCCATCGGCGTGGCAGAACCGGTCTCAGTCAACGTCGATACCTTCGGCACCGGCAAGATCGATCAGGACAAGATTTCCGACCTCATTCGCGAAAACTTCCACATGACTCCCCGTGGCATTATCGAATCGCTGGATCTCCGGAGGCCCATTTACAGAAAGACCACCAACTACGGACACTTTGGCCGTAACGAACCCGAGTTCACCTGGGAAAAGACGGACAAGGCGGATAAGTTGAAGAAGCAGGCGGGACTCTAGAAGCGGGACAGGAAACCAAAGGGATCTGACCAATGCTCAATTCCCAATGCTCAATTCTCATCGGATGAGAATTGAGCATTGGGAATTGAGCATTGGGGATTGAGCATTGGTCAGATCCCTTTGGTTTCCTGTCCCGCTCCCTTTTCAGTTTCCGTAATACGTCAGTAGCGCCTCGGCCATGGAGGCGTTCAGCGACGCCTTCCGAGTCGGGGCCAGCGACGCGAAGCAAACCTCTTGATAGAACCCATAGACAAACCGGTACCGAACCGTGAATCGCCCGTCCGGAAGTTCCTCTTCTCGCATCCGCTGGATGATCCCATGAACTTCGTCCAGCACCCGCAGGCGCTCTTCGACATCCTGCGAATGCATACCCAGGGCTCTGGCGAGCACTGCGGAATCGAATTCACGTCCCTGGACACTTGCCGTCACCAGTAACTCCCGAGCGGTTTCGCCCACTCGATCAATCTTTCTTTGAACAAGGCTTCGGATCGACTCCAGGAAATCACCCGGTCCGCGCACCAGTTCGCGCATGAAGAGCGGATTCCCTTCGCTCTTGGCATAGAGGACGCCGGCATAATCTTCCGGGGGTTGAAGCTTGGGATGCTCGAATGCGAGGTACGTTTCCACATCGCGGCGTTCGAGAAGGCCAAGCCGGATTTCAGTCGAGATCTGCCGGCTGGACAGATCGGAGCGCACCTGCAGGAACGGGTGATTGTTGATCTTCATCTCGTCCAGCCGATAAGAGAGCACGATAAGCGTCCGAGTCGATTCGAGCCGCGTGGCAAGGTACGCCAGCAGATCGACAGATGCGACATCCGACCACTGGAAATCCTCGATCACAACAATCAGGGGGTGTACGGGAGAGACCTGCCGGTAGAAATCCAGCAGTTCTCGTTTCATTTTTCGCGCCGCTCCGGATCCGGTATGAGCAATCTCCCGATACCACGTAGGCGCCACGTTCTGCATGAGCTGGCTGACGCTTTCTTCACGCGCAAGTGAGCCGTGGGCCTCGATCCACGGCATGAACGGCTCACTTTCGGTCAGAGATTCGGAGCAGCGGGCGCGCGCGAGGTGAAACGTTTGTCCGTCCTGAACCAGGTCGTCAAGAAAGGCGTTGATGAGCGCTGTCTTTCCGAGACCTACATCCCCGCTGAGACACATCAGGCCTCCATGGCCTTGTTGTGCCTGTTGAAAAGCGCGCCGCAGCTCCTTCCGCTCGGCATCGCGTCCTACAATGTTGTGAACGGCACTATTGACAGGCTTTCGTGTGGTTCCCGTCGGAGCCTGGTAGTCCAGGCCTTTAACGGGCGCAACGAAGCGATAGCCCGTTTTGGGAATCGTTTCGATATATCTGTGGTCGCAGGGCTTCTCGCCGAGGGCCTTGCGCAGCGTGGAGACATTCCGGTTGAGATTTCCTTCTTCAACAAAGCTGTCAGGCCACACGAACCTGATAAGTTCGTCCTTCGATACGACCTGACCTGCGCGCTCCAGAAGGGTGAGCAGAATTCTAAAGACCGTCGGCGTGATCGGCGTTGTATGGCCGGATCTGGCCAGAAGGAATTGTCCGGTGTCTACGCGAAAATCGTCGAATTCGTAAATGCGTCTTTGTGTAAGCATGCCGTCGTGTTAGGCAGTTGCGGTGCCGAAATTTTCCGATTGAGGCGTGTTGGAAATGAAGGACTTACACGACGGGGAGTTTTTCGGAATCTATCCGATCGGATAGACCATATCCAGTTAGGTCTTTACTCGCAGCATCATCCACAGACCGCCGAATCCAAAAATCAGGTTCGGAAACCAGGCGGCGATGAGAGGGGAAAGCTGGCTGATCCCGCCCAGCTTGTCGAACAGCTCGAAGGTAAACCAGTAAATGATGCCGACGGTCACGGACAATCCGATTCCGTAGAACGCGCCCTTCCGGCCGGTCGTGAACGAAAACGGAATGCCGATAATGGCCATGATGAACGACACGAGCGGGAACGAAAGCTTCCTGTGCAGATCGACCATCAGGTTGCTGACATCGAAACCGCTCTGCTGAAGCTCGCTAACATATTGCTTTAACTCGAGATAGGTCATCTGAGCCGCGGTGCGGACTTCTTTCTTGAAGTAATCCGGACTGTCGGCATCGGGGAACTCGAGCCTGTCGAAGTCCTGATAGTCCACATTGCCATTGGGCAGCAATCGGCGGACCCAGCCATCTTCCAGGCCCCACGACGATCCGTCCCACGATGCGCGTGTGGCGAAGATCCACTCGCTCAGGTCGAACGTATTGGGTTTGAATGAGAAGATCGTGAAACCTCCGAGCAGGTTTTGGTTCGGGTCGAAGTATGTGTAATGGTAAATCCGGTCGCCGGAACCGACCATCCATTTCCGTTGCGGATCGCGATAGGTCTGCGGTGCGCGGCCCTTGATGATGTTGCGATATTCATCCTGCCGCTGGTTCGCATAGGGAAGCGTGAAATCCTGAAGGAAATAGATGGCGCCGGACAGAATCAGGCCCATCATCAGGAGCGGCATCGCCATACGATAGAGGCTCACTGCGCCGGCCTTTACCGCAAGGATCTCGTTCGTCTTCGTCAGCGATCCCAGATTGATGAGGGTCGCAAGAAGGACTGTGAGGGGAAGCACGTAGTAGAGAATCTGCGGCAGCAGAAAGACGAAATAGTTCACGACAGTCGACGCGGCCACTTTGTTCTTAACGATATCCGGCAGCAGCTCGAACAGGGTCACGATAATGAACAGGAACACGAACGCCATCAGCACGAGCAGGAAAAAGAACCAGAATCCGCGCAGGACATAGATATCCAGGATCCGGAGAAACTTCGGATGATGCGTCAGCGAATACGCCCAGCGGCTCAATCGCTTCCGCGACGGCCGAACGCCGGTAAATTTATCCGACACCCAGGCCATGATCGACGCCAGCCGTGCGAGTACCCGGTTCTCCGATTCGCGGTCGGAACGGGCAAGCAATACTAAGCCGAGCAGCGCGAAGCTGAGATTCGGTACCCAGGCGCCGGCAATCGGGGAGAACTGGCCGTTGTCTGCGATCCGCGTCCCACCAACGAATGCCAGGTAGTAGACCATCATCAGAATGAGACTGAGAACCAGACCCATCGACTTGCTGCCGCGTGTTACCGACACACCCAGCGGCAGACCGGCGATGGCAAACACTAGACAAGCAAAAGGCAGAGCGACTCGCCGTTGAAATTCCGTGCGCTCCGCACTGGTTGCCGTACCGGCCCGGACGCTGTTCAGAAGTGCGCGGGTGGATGTCTCCGTCATCGTAGGCTTTTCGGGCTTCGGCGGCGCGTCCGGCATCGGTATCGAGAACGTGGTCGCCGGAAACTTCGAGAAGTTATAACGGCTGGGCGAAAGTGGTGAGACGACGTGCGTACTGCCATCCGTCAGGGTGAGCTGGAAAGCGCGGTGCTCATCGTCGCGAATCAGAGAACCGGACCGCGCGAATGTCACCCGCGTTTCGTCGGGCTTGTTCATGTCGGCCAGCATGATGCCGCGCCAGGTGGTTCCTTCGGTCGCAACGTCTTCAACGTACAGGATCAGGTTCGGTAGGCTCTCATTGAACACGCGTGGTTTCAGCTCGAGCGAGACCTGCTTCACCGCCAGGTCATATTTCAAATCGCGAAGACGCGCGGCCGTTTGAGGCGCAATCCAGACGGTAAGCGCGATGTCGGCTGCCAGCGCCGGCACAGCCAAAAGCAGGACCGGAACAAGCAGCCGGGGCATCGAAATGCCCCCGGCCCGGAAAGCGACGCTCTCGCTGTCGGATGACATTCTGCCGAATCCTGTCAAAATGCCTACCAGCACGCCCATGGGAATGGTAAAAGTTAAGACGTTAGGAAGAATCGCTACGGATATCGCCCAGACTTCCGACATTGTGGCGGACTGACGAACGATCACTTCCAGCAGCGAACCAATTTCGCGAGTGAAGGCCAGCAACGCAACAAAGGTCAGCGCGACCAGCGCGATGAGTGTGGGAAAGAGAATTTCCTTAAAAATATAACGGTCGAGAATCTTCATAAGGTGGTCGCCGCGGATTGTCGTAATTCGGGGACAGACGTATAAATCACCTAATTAGCCTCAAAGGTACTTTACTAGCTAATTAGGTGATTTATACGTCTGTCCCCGAATTACGACAATCCGCAGGTACAATATTCTGCCATTATGCAGCGAGTTCTTGTCTCATTTCTGTGGCACATGCACCAGCCTTTTTACAAGGATCCGGTGCGCCGGTCCTATGTCATGCCGTGGGCATATCTTCACGGAACGAAGGATTACTTTGGAATGCCCGCGCTCCTGGAAGAATTTCCCAATATTCATCAGACGTTCAATCTGGTCCCTTCGCTGGTCCTGCAGCTCGAAGAATACGGCCGAAAAGAGGCGCGCGACCCTTCGGTGGAACTGGCATTCAAGCCGGCAGACCGATTGACGCCAGAGGAGCGTACCCAGATCCTTCAGCAGTTCTTCCCGGCTCCCGTCCGGACCATGCTGCAACCTTTTCCGCGTTATTTCGAGCTCTATCAGCGGCGGAGCGATCCGCCGCGGCAGAAGGAGTTTTCGGATCAGGACATTCGCGATATCCAGGTTTGGTGGATCCTCGCCTGGTTGGATCACGATCGAAGGCCGAAAGAGCTGGTCCGAAAGGGAAAAGGGTTCACGGAAAGCGACAAAGTAGCGCTGCGCCGGCTGGCTGATGAGATCATCGGCGGCATCATTCCGCAATACCGCCGGCTGCAGGAGCAAGGCATTATAGAGATATCGACAACGCCGTTCTATCATCCCATTCTGCCCCTCCTCGTCGACAGCCGAGTCGATGATCCGAATGTGCCTTTCTCAATGCACCTGCCCTACGACGCGCGCGAGCAGTTGGCGCGCGCGATGGCATTCATGCGAGAGCGGTTCGGAAAATATCCGCGGGGTTTGTGGCCATCGGAAGGTTCGGTTTCGAATGACGTGGCATTGCTGGCCGCTTCAGTAGGGTTCCGGTGGCTGGCGACGGACGAAGGAATTCTGTCCAAGTCCGGTGTCGATCTGAGCTGGAATAATCGCCAGCGTCTCTATCACCCCTACAGGCGAGGAGCCATCACCATCTTTTTTCGAGACCGGACCCTTTCGGACTTGATCGGTTTTCAATACATGCACGCCCCGGCATCCGAGAGTGCCGCCGACTTGATCCGGCGCCTGAAGGAACTTCCGGAAGGGTCGCACGTCGTCATCGCGCTCGATGGCGAGAATCCCTGGGACTATTATCCGAACAGCGGCCGTGATTTCCTGCGGCGAGTCTACGAGGGAATCGAGCGGGAGCCGTCCCTGCAGGCGATCACGCTGTCGGAAGCGGCACAACGGCTGGATACGGAAAAGCTCGACTGGCTTGCTCCCGGATCGTGGGCGAATGCGAACTTCCAGATCTGGATCGGGCATCCGGAGGACCATCAGGCCTGGAGATGGATCATGCGTGCGCGCGAAGCGCTGATGGGGCGGAAGGATCAGGTGCCGGAAGAAAAGTGGAACCTCGCCTACGAAGAGTTGCTGGTTGCCGAAGGCAGCGATTGGATGTGGTGGTTTGGCAACGATTTCTCCAGCGACAGCGACGCAATCTTCGATTCGCTCTTTCGGCAGCACATCGGGAATGTCTTTCAATTGGCAGGATTGCCGGAACCGGAAGGATTAGACCAGCCGATCAAGAAAAGCCTGGAGGGCAAAAGGACGGTGATGGTTCCGAAAGTTAAGAATGACTGATATCGCGCGAAGCGCATCCGAATACAGCCGCGTAGCGGCGATTTGCGGTCACAGCAGATCCTCTATCACCCTGAACAACTCCTTGCGCGGCAGCGAACCGGTCGCGGTATGCCCAACCCCGCCTTCCTGCCAGTAAACGGTGATCTGGCCGTCCTTATCGAACAAGAGGCCCTCGGTGCCCCGAATCTCGAGTTGCTCAGGACCGAGGCCGCCGAATCGCATTTCGGTCGGTTTCTTTTTCTTTTGCGTAGCGGCTTCGTGCAGAACGAACTCGGCGAACTCCCGAGGGAGGACCACACGCGGGAACTTAAAGGAATGCACGACGAGGTCGGAGCCGCCGGGCAGTTTGAATTTTTGCCGCACAACCGTGTAGAACGTCACGTCCGTCCGGAGGTTGCCGATGACGGACATGTTCTTGACGAATCTCCCATCCGCCGTTTCAACCAATTCCCGCTTCCCCTCATCCTGGGAAAGCCCGACTATCTCAAGACCTGAGGCCTTCTTGGCTTGTTCATAGTCCGACGGCTTGAAGTCCTTGTTTTCGACAAAGGTGACAATGGGATTCGGGTGTTTGGCGGAATCGTAAGGGGGACCCGGGGGCGGGACCTGCGCCCGCAGAGCCGTTGAGCCTAGAAGAACCAGAAGAAACGTTGAGACACGAATCATGCGCCACATTATAATCGAGGCCAGGCATTAAGAACTATGACAGGCATCGTCCGTGGCTTGTTTGTGAAACCGAGGAAAGGCGCGAAGCCGGTGTCCCTGGAGTCCGTAGTCATTGGGGAAAGAGGACTTGAGGGCGACTACCACGCCAATTTTGCCAACAAGCGGCAGATCCTGATCATGTCGAGTAATATTCTGGCAGAACTGGATCTCGAGCCCGGAGAACTTTTCGAAAACGTGATCGTCGAAGGCCTGGATGTGATGGCCCTTTCCCAGGGGCAGCAGCTTCGCATGGGCGAGTCCATGGTTGAAGTCACGGTTCCATGCGAACCGTGCAATCAAATGGATCGCATTCGCTACGGCCTGAAGGAAGCTCTCAAGGATCGGCGCGGCATGTTCGTCAAGGTCGTCTCGAGCGGAGCCATCCGGATCGGGGATCCAATAGAGGTTTTATGTCGACAATCAGTCGCAGAAAATTCACTCAAATAATTTCCGCCGCGGGCCTGGCCGGCACTACGCTCATGGAAAAGATGTTTGCCGAAGTGCAGGACACAGGCGCGATCTCGCGCGACAGTATGCGCTCCTTTCTCGACCTTTCCGGCTTGAAAGTTCGTGACGATCAGATCAGTTCACTGCAGGCTTCACTCGAACGCACGCTGGAGAGCGTGAAACGAATTCGCGACCGGAATGTGCCGCAGAGTGTCGAGCCGGCGGTGATGTTCCGTGTCCGGCATTAATACCGCTCTTACCGTCGCCGGATCCGATTCCATTGGCGGCGCAGGAATTCAAGCCGACCTCAAGACATTCTCCCGGTTGCGCGTATTCGGCATGTCCGTGATCACGGCTCTCACCGCTCAGAACACCTCGGGTGTTTTGGGCATTCTGGAGGTCCCGCCGGATTTCGTCGCGCGCCAGCTCGATGCGGTGTTGAGCGATGTTCCACCGGATGCGGTCAAGACCGGCATGCTGAAGACGGCCGCAGTCGTTGAAGTGGTGGCCGCCAAGGTAAGAGAATACGGACTCACAAAACTGGTCGTCGATCCGGTCATGTTGTCCAAGTCCGGCGCGCCGTTGCTCGATCCTGATGCGAATGCCGCTTTCCGAAGGCTCCTGTTGCCGCTCGCGCTCGTTATCACTCCGAACACCGAAGAAGCGCAGGTTCTCGCCGGAAAGCCGATACGGACAACCGACGACATGGAAGAGGCAGCCCTGACCATACACGCAGCCGGAGCTCGGAACGTCCTGATCAAAGGCGGGCACCTGGACGGAGACGCCACGGATGTCCTTTTCGACGGGAAAGAATTCTATCGCTTCCGAGCCGAACGCCTTTCCGGGCGCGACTCTCACGGGACAGGATGCGTCCTTTCGGCTGCAATCACGGCACATCTGGCGTTGGGCAAAACAGTGCGCGAAGCCGTGCAGCTGGGAAAGGACTTTGTCACGGAAGCGATCAAAAACGGCTTGAGAATCGGGAGCGGCCGGGGACCGTGCGATCCATTGGGATTGGGAAAGTAACATGGCACTCCGAGTTAACGGCAAAGACATGAAAGATGCCCTCATCAAGGCGGACCAGTTCGAGATGAAGATCCTCGAGTTGATACCGGACCGCATGCGAGTGAGCGTTACAGGCATACGCGGCGAAGCCTTCAACTTTGTGCCTCGCTTTATGACCATGGTTTATCCGGACAAGACCGTTGACGCGAAGGATACCGGCATCATCACCGTCGGTGTTGGCAAGACCATCGAGCCCACGATCGAGTTTCGGGAAAAACTCCGAATCGAGACATTTCTCATTATGGAGTTGCGCTACGCGCGGAAAAAGCTCGCGACCATCACCGTTGAATAAACCCTGGCTGATACCGCTGGCACTCGTGGCCACGGTGGTGATTGCCTACTCCAACAGCCTTCACGGCAAACTCGTGTTCGATGACCAGTTGCTTGTCCTGCAAAACTCGGACCTGATGAATATCCACCGACTCGGCGACGTGGTTTCGCAGTCGGGCGGCGGCCGAGGGCTCCTGTTCATGACGTACGGTTTGAACTACTACCTCAGCGGCACCGACACTTTCAGTTACCACCTGTTCAATGTCGCCCTTCACGCGTTGAACACGCTGCTCGTTTACTGGATCATCTCCGCGGCGCTTCAGGAAAACAAGAATCAACGATTGGCGGCAATAGCGGGAGCTGCAGTTTTCAGTGTGCATACTTTGTTCACCAGCGCAGTGAGCTACATTGCCGGCCGATCTTCGGTGCTATGCGCAACGTTCTATTTTTCAGCGGTCCTGCTTTTCTTCAAGGCACTCGACACCCCGAAACGTAACGTCCGAATCCTCTATCTGGCTTTGACTGCGATTGCCGGTTTGCTCGCCTGGAACACCAAACAGGAAGCGATCACCCTTCCGCTGCTTCTCGCCGGCGTGTTGTTTCTGCGCACCGAACGGAAAAACTGGCGATGGATTGTGCCGATGGCCGCGATTCCGCCGCTCGTTGTCCTGCTCATGCGAGATCGGATCGCGGCGCTCTATGCGTCGGTATCCGAAAACAAGGCTCTCGTCTCCGCCGGATTCGAAAAAGTGCTGCCTCCGGCCACGTATTTTCGGACTTACCTCACCTCGGTCGTGGAATATTACTTCCCGCGATTCATGCTTCCAGTGGGGCTCAGCGCAGATCCACAGATCGAACCGATCGAGCATTGGTACAGCCCCGAGTTTCTGGTGTCCATCCTGATGTTTGGGGCGCTCGCGTGGCTGGCGATCCACTACGCGAAACGTGAGCCTCTGTTCAGTCTGGGTTTGACGGCCCTGCTCGTTTCGCCGCTGATGGCATACGCAGCGATTCCACTTGCTGATGTGGTTCTGGAACACCGCGCATATATTCCGGGGCTTGGCGTAGCGTTCCTCTTCGCATGGATGTTTCAATGGGTCGCGCGGCACTATTCGCATTCGCGATGGGTTGCACTTGGCGCACTGGTCGTGGTCCTTGCCGGAATGACGGTGGCGCGAAACAACGTGTGGGCGGACAATATTTCGCTTTGGGAAGATGCGGAGGCGAAGGCTCCCCAGAAGGCAAGACCCCACTTCAATCTCGGCCAGGCCTATCAGGAAGCTCAGCGGTTGCCCGAAGCGAGCCGCGAGTACGAGCACGCTCTGGCGATCAAGCCGGATATCAGCGCAGCCTATTCAAACATCGCCGCCATCGATCTGGACCGGGGACAGTATTCCAAAGCTGAACAGATGTTGCTCAAGGTCACTTCGCTGTCGCCCGATTTTACGGAAGGATTCATCAATCTCGGTGTGTTTTATATCCGCACCCGCGCTACCGACAAAGCCATAGATGCCTTGAATCGGGCTGTTAAATTGAATCGCGAGTCTTTTCCGGCGCATTTCAACAAAGGCGAAGCTTTGACGCAAAAAGGCGATTTCAAAGCTGCGCTGGAAAGCTATAAAGAAGCGGTTCGGCTGCGGCCGGACATCGACGCATTTCGTCTTGGTCTGGCAGCGGGATATGTGAGGGCAGGAGAGTTCGCCTCTGCAGAGAAAGAATACATGGCATTGATGACGACGCCGGTGGGTCCGGAGGCCGCTCGGAACCTCGGGGTTCTTTACAGGGATTCGGGAGACACTGCGAAGGCGATGGCATACTTCAATCAGGCCGGACGGATGCGAACCGTCTTTCCCGAACTTCATCATGATATCGGCATTCTTTATTTGAAAAAATCCATGGTCAAAGAGGCGATCGAGCAGTTCGAGATCACGATACGCGAGCAACCGGACTATGCGCCCGCCTATATAAACCTTGCACTGGCATACCAAGCGAAAGGCGACCTGCAGACTGCCAGGCAGACGCTCCTGACTTACCTCCAGAAATATGAAAATTCGAATTCACCCTATGTGCCGCAAGTGAGGCAAAGGCTGGAATTGCTAAAATAGGCCCTATTTCGGCCGGATTTTCCGAAATTCGGATGTGACTTTTGCCGCTTGTTGTGGCGTAATTACCGCCGTCAAAGGACCATGACGAGGGAGCCACAAACACATCAGGACGCCATCCGTAGCAACGAATTGCTGTATCGCATTCTGGAAGCGGCCAAGCTTCTCAGCTCCACGCTGGATCTGCCCGAACTCACCGCCATCATTTTGAAAATCGTTCGAGAAGAAGTCGGCACCGACCGCGGAACCGTGTTCGTTCTGGATCGTCAGCGCCGGATATTGCGATCCCTTGTCGCGCAGGGTGTGGAAGGACAGGAAATCGTGGTTCCGCTGGAGAGGGGCATTGCGGGAACCGTTGGCGCAACCGGCGAAACGATCAACATTCAGGACGCATACGCAGACTCGCGCTTCGACCGGAGTTTTGACGCCAGGCTGGGTTATCACACACGCGATATCTACTGCATGCCGATCGTGAACCGGGTGGGGGACATTGTCGGTGTCCTTGAATTGCTGAACCGCGGGCGTGCTCTCACGCTGGAGGACGAGGAGTTTCTGGCGGGCGTTTCGGTGCACGTGGGACTGGCGCTCGAGAATGCCAGGTTGCACCGCGAGATCGTCGAGAAGCGCAAGATCGAGCAGGAACTGGTTCTGGCTCGCGAGATTCAGCAGAATGTCTATCCGAACGTTCCAGGCAGCCGTGGCGGCGTCCAGATTGCCGCATCGAACGAGATGTGCGAGGCGGTTGGCGGAGACTACATCGGATATTTCCCACTGGAGAACGAGCGGTTTCTCGTGGCGCTCGGAGACGTCTCGGGCCAGGGTATCGGCGCGGCACTGGTAATGTCGTCGCTTCACGCGACGTGCCGAGCCCTTGTGCGCCACGTGCATGCCATCGAACACATCACGAACATTCTGAACGAAACGTTCACCGAGACGACGGATGCCGGTACCTTCGTGACCATGCTTCTCATGCTGGTGGATCCGGGGGCGCGCCGCGTGCACTACATTCGAGCGGGACACAATCCACCGCTTAACATTTCGGGGACGGGAACGGCCTCGCTCTTCGAGGGAGCCGGGGGGCTCCCGGTCGGTATCTTCTCAAATCTCCAGTACCGGCGGGAGATCTGCAATGTGGATTCGGGTTCGGTGCTGGTCATTTATACCGACGGCGTCACCGAAGCCGCGAATTTCCAGGGCGAAGAATTCGGAATAGACCGCTTGATGGCCACTGTTTCCGAAGAGCGGTCGGCTTCGGCGACGGAAATCCACAGCGCTATCCGCTCCGCGCTCCAGGAATTCCTGGACGGCCAACCCATACGCGACGACAGCTCATTGGTTGTTTTGAAGTTCAACTAGCCGCGAATTACGGAATATGCTTCCGGATTTCCTTGTACTCCGGAAAGCGGCCCGTCTGGAGCTTCGAATAAACAAGCTTGCCATCAATGCTGACTTCGAAGCGCCCGCCGTCAGACGGAACAAGAACGAGCCGTTTGATTCTGGATTTCAGGTCGGTAATAAGCTTTTCGGTCAAACTGACCGCCTCGGGCTCGTACTCTCAAACCTGGCAGTAGACTACTTCGATTTCCATTTACTTTGTCTCCTTGACGCCAAGCCACAGATTTTTTAGTTGAAGCTGTTGCGGCGTGGGTCGGGGGTCTTCGTTGATTTGCCAGCGTTCTTCCTGGAATTCCACCGGGACGAGGTTGACCGTTAGCTGACGCTCACCACGTATGACGGTGAATTTTATCGTTTCGCCGATGGTGTGCTCATGAAGCCGATTGCGAAAATTGTCGAACGTCAGCCGCTCGTCGGCCATCGCGACGAGAATGTCGCCGCTGTCCAGCCTGGCACGCTCGGCCGGCGAATTAGGGATGACTCGTCTTATGCGAACCGTGTTTCCATCGGCGCGGTCGAATTCTATGCCGATATACATGGTGGCCGACTGTTTGGCGACATCGATTGAAAGGCCGGCTTGCTTGAGATAACGGTTGTAATCCATCTCCTGCCGGCTCTGGGCGGTCATTTGATAAAACTCCGCAAAGTCGGATCCAGCGACCGTCGAGAGGGCTTGCAGAAAACCGTCCTCCGGAAACCCGACGCCCTTGTTGGCGTAGTTCTCCATCAGGTAGCGCATCACATCGTCGAGGCTCTTCTGGTTCTTGGTCCGCGCGCGAATCTCCAGGTCCAGCAACAGGCCGATGATTTCGCCCTTCGTGTAATACGAAATCGCGTTGTTCTCCGCGTTGTCACTGCGCAGCCATGCATTCCAGCTGGCTTCCTCTGCGCTCATCAAACGCCGTCCGGGCGCGTGCTGCAGCGTGTTGATCTCGTTGGATAGTTTTGAAATGTATTCGGTCGGCAGCAGTATGCCGGTCCGCTCGAGCAGAAGGTCGCTGTAGTAGCTCGTAATACCTTCCGCCACCCACAGGAGCCGCGTATGCACTTCGCGTGTGTAGTCGAACGGGCCAAGGCCTTTCGGACGGATACGCTTGACGTTCCAAAGGTGAAAGAACTCGTGGGCCACTGTGCCGAGGAAGTCGCGGTACGTCGTCTGGCTGACAAAGTCGTTTTCACCGACAGTGATGCGTGTGGAATTGAGATGCTCGAGGCCGCTGTTTCCGCTTTGCGGCTGAACCTTGAAGAGGAAGGTGTACTCCTTGTAGGGCGGCTTGCCGAAGATGGCGATGGCAGCTTCCACGATCTCTTTCACGTCGGCCTCGACCTGTGGCGCAGTCATCGAGATGTCGGGTTTGCTGAACACCAGACGATGATTCGCGCCGGCAGCCTGGAACTCGAGTACTTTGAACTCGCCGATGAATGCCGGGGCGTCCATGAAGATGTCGTAGTCGCTCGCGTGATAACGATCGCCCCTTTTCTCCAGGCCCGTGTAGACCTTCCAGTTTCCGGGGACGTTGTACTTCACACTGCTCGGCACATGCTTTTGCCCGACGACATACATGAAAGTCGAAGCGCCGGCCATATCCGCCATCTGATCCGTCAGCAATCTCGAGAAGACCTGATATCGCACGGTGACATCGTCGGGTGCCGGCTTTGAAATGCGCCACGTTTGCTTGTCCGTCTGCTCCCACTTCAAAGGCTGGCCCCGCCCATTGACGGCCCGGAAATCCTGAACGTTTCTGGCATAGTCGAGGATCGTGTATCTGCCCGGTTCCCACGCAGGCATGGATACGGAGACGGCGGTTTCTCGAATGCCTTTGACGAACATTTCGACATCGTAGACGTGCTGAACGGGATTCCGGATCGTAACCGTATACTCGACATCCACACCGCGGGCAGGAATCTGATTTTCGGCGTAAATCGCTTGCGCGGGTGCGCGCAGCGCCGAGGTTGTGACCACGAAGAGAAATAGCAGGAGTCGTGCCGAGGTCATGTAGCAGAGGCTACATACAGCAAATTGATCTGTAAATGATTTTCACAAACGTTTGTAATTAGTTCAATGCAGGCTCGCTTTATCCCGCCGATGCTTTAGTGACAGCTGTCCTGAGTAGTACTTTCTTTCACACGCACGCGCTAGCGCCCCGCTAAAGCCGAAAATTCCCCTTATCCGCTCGCAATCCTGAAATGGTTCACGATTCATCACCAGTGCATGGTGAGGAAGCAAACGAGCGCGGGACTGCTCGCTTCTAAGAGAGTTGCTTCCGAAAACGCCAATTTAAGGAGATGTCACTATGTTAGGAGCAAGCACAAAAATGGATTCGATATTGTCCAACTGTTGGTCTGAAGTTCGATCGCGCGCCGGGCGGATCTTGCTGGTTGCAGGTATTGCAGCGCTGGTGTCGTTGCCGTCGGCAGCGCTCGCGCAGGACAGAGCGGTCTGCGGGCCGGAAGTGAAAGAGGAAGTAGCGAAAGTGTTGGCGAGTGTAGAAGGCGCTAGTGACGCGCAACAATCGGCAGTGCAGCAGGAGCTTTATGTGAAGTACCAGTCATGCGCACAGGATGCGAAGTTCGCTCCATCAACTTTGTACCTCGCCGCGCAGGAGTGCGGTGCCGGCGTGTCCAATCTCGGCAGCACCTTCTATGAGGAAATGAGCTGCTCTGGTTACGACCCACAGCGGCGTCTGTTCGCCTCTCCGATCAAAATCAAACAGACATTCGGCTTCGGCAACGCGCCGTTTCCGGGCAGCCGCGAGTTCGTGCTCCACTGTGTTGCAGACGCCGCGGGCGTATTCGTACCGGTCGCTCTGGGCAGCGTACATCTGGCCAACGCCATCGGCTACCAGGTTCCCACCTGGCAGTTCGCGGTGATCGCCCCCGCCACGCAGAATCTGCAAACGGTCCTTCCGCTGAACGGTCAAACCCGATACGCGCGATCGATCCTGTCCTGGGCTCTTCCGCCAACCAGCTGCAACTACCAGCCCATCTGGGGCAATGCACTAAACTACCGCATCCGCCTCGATCAATAAGCGTGTAGTGGAGAGCCGACCGCCTGGCTCTCCACCTGCTGTGGCCAAGAAGGCATCTCTTGATGCAAGCTGGCGCCGTGGAACGAAATTCGCTCAAGCAGTATCAAGCCGAATTCAGCGACCCTTCCGCCTTCCTGAACGGCGCCTACTGCAGCATGCTGATTGCCTCGTCCCCGACTAAGGATCGAGTGTCGACGTTCCATGTTGAAGGTTCGCTCGAGATAAAAAGAGACCCATCAATCCAGCAGCGATTTAACTCCTCGCGCTTTCCTTGGCTTTAGGCACGAGTGGATTTATCCTACGACATCGTTTCCTTAATAAGAGTCAATGAAGCGAGGAGGAGAACCATGAGAACGACGCCAAGGATCCGATCCGAGCGAGATTGGAAAAATATGGAACAGATTGCCGGCAATGGTCTGCTTCACCGCCGCGCCTTTCTTCGCGGCGGCGCCGCGCTGGCTGGGGCGATGACGGGGTACACGATGGTTCAATCGGCGTCGGCCCAGCAGCTCGTCGACGATCCGTGGAGCCTCGCGCCCGGCGCCGCCGTACCGGACTACGGCGTGCGGTCCCGATTCGAAAAAAATGTTGTACGCACGCTCAGCAATCCCACAGCCGAGCCGCGCACCCAGCACGCGCGCACGCCACATCATCTGCTCAACGGGACGTTCACGCCGAACGGCCTGCACTTCGTGATTTCGCACGCCGGCGATCCCGACATCGATCCGGACAAGCACCGCCTGGCGATCCACGGTCTCGTGAAGCAGCCTCTGGTTTTCACGCTGGACGCCCTGGGACGATATCCAATGGTGTCGCGCATGACGTTCCTCGAGTGCGGCGGCAACAGCGCGCCGTTATTTTCCAAAGAGCCGATCCAGGCCAGCGTGCAGGCGCTGCATGGCCTCGTCTCCTGCGCCGAGTGGACCGGCGTCAGGCTCTCCACATTGCTGGAAGAGGCCGGCATCGACCCGAAGGCGAAGTGGCTTATTGCCGAAGGCGCCGATGCCCCGCACCTGAGCCGCAGCGTACCGCTGAGCAAGGCACTAGACGACGCCATGATTGCGCTCTACCAGAACGGCGAGCGACTCATGCCTGGAAACGGCTATCCGATGCGGCTGATACTGCCCGGTTGGGAAGGCAACATGAACATCAAATGGCTGCGGCGAATCCAGTTGACCGAATTGCCAGGCATGAGCTTCTACGAGGCCAGGACCTACGCGCCGATTCTTCCGGGCGGAAAGGCATACCAGTTCTATTTTCTTCAGGAGGTCAAATCCTTCATCACCCACCCGTCACCCGGGCTGGCATTGAAGGGGCCCGGATTCTACGAGATTTCCGGCGTCGCGTATTCGGGCAACGGCCGAATCTCAAAAGTCATGGTCTCCGCCGATGGCGGCCGCAGCTGGGCGCAGGCAGCACTCCAGGAGGCCGTGCAGAGCAAGGCTTTCACCCGGTTCCGCGTTCCTTGGCGCTGGGACGGCGGCGCTGCCGTATTGCAAAGCCGTGCGTGGGACGAGGCCGGCTACGCGCAACCGACTCGAGGGGAGCTCGTGGCTGTGCGCGGTGAGACCACGCGGGTTCCACCTGTAACCGGCTTTCCGAGCCAACACTACAATGCCATCACGACCTGGGCGGTTGATCGCAACGGGGAGGTCAAGCATGTATACGCGTAAACTTCGAGGATCCGTTGTGGTGCTCACGCTCATTCTAGGTTCGAGCGCCGCCTTTGCCCAGGCCCCGAATCTTGGAAAACCGATCAATCCGGCGGAGATCGTGGCCTGGGACATCAACATCCTGCCGGACGGTACCGGCCTGCCGCCCGGCAGCGGTACGCCCGCCGAGGGCGCACGAATCTACTCGGCTAAATGCTCGGCATGCCATGGCCAGAACGGCAAAGGCGGCCCGAATGCGGCGCTGGCCGGCGGCAACCCGATCAAGGATATGGAATCGGAGAAAACCATCGCCAACTTCTGGCCCTTCGCGACGACCATCTTCGATTACATTCGCCGCGCAATGCCATGGCGGCAGCCCCGGTCGCTTGCCAACGATGAAGTTTATGCGCTGACCGCTTACATTCTCTCTCTCAACAAGCTCATCGGTGAGAACGACGCGATGAACGCCCAGACGCTCCCCAAGGTGCGGATGCCGAACCAGGGCGGATTCATCATTCGCTTCCCGGACAAGCTGTGATTGACTTTGTCGGCGACGAAACTCGCAGCACGGGAGAGGAAACATGATGCCAAAATCAACGATGGTCCTTCTGATTTTTCTTCCTTCGATCCTGTTCGTATCCGCGCAGGATTTACGCAACCCTGCCTCGCAGGCGCCGTCAGCCGGCCAGGCCGCAGGCTCCGGAAGCTTGAGACAGATCATTCCGGGTCACTATGTGTACTCGACGACAAACGCAGGCAGGGTCTTTAGCAGCGGCGTCATCGTCACAAGCGAAGGTGCGTTGGTGGTCGATGCCCTGGAGTCGGAAGCGGTCGCAGGGGCGGAGCGGGAATCGATTTCCAGAATCATCAAACAGCCCGTTCGCTATCTTGTTTCCTCTTCCTTCCACGATCCGTACAGCAAGGGAAACATCGCTTACGCAGACGTCTCGAAAATCGGGCACGAAAACTACCGCGCCGGGCTTGTCGACCAGATGCAACGCGGTGGCGCATCCGCGGAAGAGCAGCGGGCGAGGCTGCCCACCGAAACCTTTCGTGATCGCATGACGCTGCACTTCGGCGGCAAGGAAATTCAGATTCTCCATTTCGGCCGGGCCCACACGCGGGGAGACAGCATCGTCTTTGTCCCGCAGGACCGGATTGCGTATCTGAGTGAGGCTTTCTTTTGCGAGGAATTTCCGAATATGGCGCAGGGCTACGGTGTCTCATGGCTGCGGCTGCTGGAGGCCGTGGAGGCGCTCGGAGCCGATGTCTTCGTGCCGGGCCATGGTCCCATTCCCGAAGACCCCAGGGGAACCCGGGCAGCGCTGCACCGCATGCTGCAGTTGCTTATTGATTCACGAGACGCGATCCAGAAGGAGATTGCGCGAGGGGCCACAGAAGACCAGGCTGTCGCCGCAGTGAAACTCCAGCAGTACGAGAAGCTGCCGACCTACGCGGCACAGCGAGAAGTCACCGTGCGGCGAATGTATAAAGAACTGACCGGCAACCTCCCATGAAGTGAATCAAGATTTCCAGGAGACCGCTGATGGGATCTGATCGAGGCGTCTTCAGTCTTACCCGGCGCAGTTTGTTGCTCGGGGGCATCGCCGGCATGACCGCGGCGTCGAAGGCCATCGCTTTCACGCGAGAGGCACAACAAGACGACAAGGCACGAACGGTTTCCCGGCCGTCTCTAAGCCGGCAGTTGGCGCGGTGGGTGTCCGGCCTTCGCTATGAAGATCTGCCTTCTTCCGTCGTTGATCGCGCCAGGGGACTCACGCTTCACGGACTCGCCTCAGCGCTCCTCGGCTCTCAGTCTCCCGCCGACCGGCAGGCGGTGAACTTCATCACCGAAGAAGAAGCCGGCGTGCGAAACGGGGCCACGATCATGGTGAGCGATACCCGGGCGACGAAGGGCGGTGCCGCCTTCGCGAACTCGGAGATGATGCTGGCGGGCGGAAAGTGGGATACGTTCCGAATGCTGACGCACCCCGGCACGAGCATTATTCCGGCGGCCTTTGTCGCGGCCGAGACAGAGGGAGCCTCCGGCAAGGACTTCATTACCGGCCTCGTCGCAGGTTATGAGGTCATGGAGCGGATGGCGGCCGATTTCATTCCGACTGTAATGGCGCGGGGCTTTCACGCCGGTCCCGTGTTTGGAATCTTTGGCGCCGCTGTCGCCGCAGCGAAGATCCTGCGCTTCACTGAGGACCAGCTGGCCAACACGATCGGGCTATGCGTGAACCTGGCCGGAGGCAACCTCGAAAGCGGCGGCCTGCGCGAGGGCGCCGCCGTGCGCAACGCCATGCTGGCGGTCGCGCTGGCGAAGCAGGGAAGCCGTAGCGGCGAGACCGCCCTCGAAGGCAACGCCGGTTTCTACCACGCCTACACTGGCAACAATAAAGGCCGGCTTACTTACAGTTTTGTGGGCGATACGCAGACCAGCCTGGACAAAATCACGGCTAATCTGGGCCAGGAATGGATGTTCCTCGAGACGCTTTACCGGATCTACTCGTTTGCCGGTTACAACATCGCGCACATCGACGTGACGGCAAAGCTCTGCGAAGAGCACAACATCCGGTACCAGGACGTTGATCGGGTCGAGGCCGTAGTCAACTGGTACGAGACGCAGTATCCGAGCCCCGCCTTTGCGCGCACGAGGGAAGATCTCGGAGAGCCACGGCCGGGGAGCACTCGTTATTACACCGCGTACGGCATTGTAAAGCGCGGCTTCCCGCTGCTCGGCGGCGCTGCCGATCCACCCGAAGTGCTGGACCTGATGAAACGGGTCACGATCATTCCGTCACACCAGATGACGCTCTTCGGTCCGCGAATCACAATCTTCACCAGGGATGGAAAAAGCTATACGAAGCAGGCCACAGGGCGCGAATTCATGTGGGACTTCAACGAGGAAGTGCGCCGTATTCGCGAGGTCATACCCGGATTACCCATACCGGCCGCGCAGTTCGAAGAAATCATCGCCACCTGCCGCGACCTCGACCAGCAAGGGCGTGCCGGCAAGCTCATTCAACTCACGCTGAAGAAGTAAGATTGCCTCAGGCGGAAGTAGGGGAAATCTCTCTGTTGTCGTCGCGCGACTCCTGAATCAAGCTCTTGGCTTTTCGGATGATCGTCTTTTCCTGGGGATAGCTGGCAATGCGGATGGCCTCGTCGATGGGGAACCATTGCACATGATCCACTTCGCGGTCATGTTGCGACGGATCGCCTTCGGTATACTTGCATAAATAAAACGTGACGATCTTGAAAATACGCGTCGGCGGATCCTCCCACTTCGCCATGTAGGAGTACTTGATCGTATCGATCTTCGACAGGACGGTTCCGGACAGCCCGGTCTCTTCGCGAGCCTCGCGCTGCGCGGCGTGTTCGGGTTGCTCTCCAGGCTCGATCAAGCCCTTCGGAAGCGCCCAGGCCTTGCGGTCGCGCGGTTGAATGAGTGCGACCTCCGTAAGACTGTCTGTGGTTCTGTAGACCACGCATCCTGCAGAAATCTCTCGCCTCGACATCTATTGAAGATATTACAATAGCCGCGCATGGAACTCTTCACACTCCATGATTTTGGTGCACTCCGTGGTGAAATTTTTTAGGCTGCCAGCCGCGTGGGCGCTTGCAACAACTCCGGCACGATGGCCCAAAGCAGACTCCATGCGCCCGCTTCCTTTTCCAGGCAAACCACGCCACCATTCTGAAATTTGACCGGACGCCTGTCAGGAATACCGGTCATCAGCAGCGATGTCAACCGCTCGAGGTGGGGCAAGTGACCGACGATAAGGATGTCGTCTGTATAAATCTTCAGAAAGTTTGCGGTAATCGAGGGATCGTCCGTAGGATCCAGCCCGCTGGTGTGTGTGGGACCGCTGGTACAACGTATCGTCGTGCCGAAAATGTGCGCTGTTTCTTCAGCCCTTGACTTTCCGCTATGTTGAATCAATGAGACCGATATCCGTAAGCTGCGTAGAAATTCGCCCACCCGTGTCACCTCTTCCCGCCCGGTATCGGAAAGGCCTCGATCAGGATCTTCATCCGCCGGTTTCGCTCTCCCATGCTGAACCAGATACGCACGCATATGACCTCCTTTGAGCTATTATGGACCGAAGCATGGAGGAGCAATAATAATGACGGTGGACATTCAAAAAATCATTAAAGCAGATCAGGATTATCTGATTCATCCGCTCTACCATCCCAACGATGCAAAGGAGCCTTTCGTCTGGGTCAAGGGCGAAGGCGCGACGCTTCGAACTGCCGATGGCCGCGAGTTCATCGATGGCCTCGCGTGTCTGTGGAACGTGACTCTCGGACACGGGCGCAAGGAGCTTGCTCAGGCTGCGGCCAGACAGATGGAGCAGGTGGCCTTCGTATCGTCGTACACCGGCCACACGAATATTCCGGCCGTGCAACTGGCTGAAAAACTATCGCAGCGGTGCTATCGCTCGATAAATCACTTTTTCTTTGCATCGGGCGGCGGCGAGGCGAACGACAGCGCGATCAAGACCGCCCGTTTCTTCTGGATCACTCAAGGGCGGCCGGAAAAGACGAAGATCATCAGCCGTGAGCACGCATATCATGGCGTGACCATGGGCGCAATGAGCGCCACCGGCATTCCATCCTACTGGCCGATGTTCGGAGGAAAGCTGCCGGGGTTTATCCATATTCCGTCGCCGTATCCGTATCGATTTGTTTCCGATAAGCCTGGGGTTAGCCAGGGCCGTGCGGCGGCCGATCAGCTCGAGAAGGCGATTCTTCAGGAAGGGCCGGAGACCGTTGCGGCTTTCATCGCGGAACCTGTGCAGGGCGCCGGCGGTTTGATCGTTCCTCAGGACGATTACTTTCCTCGAATTCGCGAGATCTGCGACAAGTACGATGTTCTGTTCCTGGCGGACGAGGTGATCACGGGCTTCGGACGCACGGGAACCTGGTTTGGTCTCGAGCATTGGAAAGTCGAGCCCGACATGATTTCCTTTGCGAAGGGTATTACGTCCGGATATCTTCCGCTCGGCGGCATCGGGCTATCGGACCGCGTCTATAAAGTCCTGGCTGAAGCTCCGCCGGACCGCCGCTGGATGCATGCGTTTACCTATTCAGCTCATCCGACCTGCTGCGCCGTGGGCGTCGCGACCATGGACATTATCGAGAGAGAAGGACTCGTCGAAGAAGCGGCCAGAAAAGGAAAGCGGCTCCTCGACGGCTTGAAGCAACTGTCGTCCCTGGAGAATGTCGGGGATGTTCGCGGTCTCGGTCTTATGTGTGGAGTTGAGCTCGTCGAAGACAAAGTCACGAAGAAAGCATTCCCGGCGTCCACGAAGTTTGGGGTGCGCGTTCTAAAGGAGTGCTACAAGCGGGGCCTGGTCAGCCGTATTAAAGACGATATCTACCTGCTTGCCCCACCGTTCGTTATTTCGGACGCCGACATCGATCGCTCGGTGAATATCCTGGGCGAAGCGATTCCCGCCGCCCGGGCGAACTAAGAATTAGCCACAAAAGGCACAAAAGGCGCAAAAGAGGTAAGAACCTTTTGCGCCTTTTGTGCTTTTTGTGGCTAATTCTTTTTCTTTCTCCGCTTCTTGTCCGCTTCGTCCAGCCGCTTCTTCACTTCCGTTTCTTCTCCCGCTTCCTCAGCATGGTAGTACTTCCGGCCCTTGAGGGAATCGGGCAGGCAGTCCATGTCGGCAACTTTATCCTCGAGATCGTGCGCGTATTGGTAGCCTTTGCCGTAGCCGAGGTTCTTCATGAGGCGTGTTGGAGCGTTGCGGATGTGAAGAGGAACCGGATCGTTTCGAGTGTTTTCGACATCGGAAACCACGGCGCCGTAAGCCGTGCACACGGAATTCGATTTCGGAGCGGCGGCGAGATAGATCACGCATTGGGCCAGTGCCAGCTTACCTTCCGGGAGACCTATGAAATTGAAGGCATCTTTCGCGTCGAGAGCGATGCGAAGAGCGCGGGGATCGGCCAGACCAATGTCTTCGGAAGCGAACCGGACGAGGCGCCGGGCAATGTACAGCCCGTCTTCGCCGGCTTCGAGCATACGGGCGAGCCAGTAGAGAGCCGCGTCCGCATCGGAATTCCGCAGCGATTTATGAAGAGCGGAGATGATGTTGTAATGCTCCTCGCCGGTTTTGTCGTAGAGAAGCGTTTTTTGTGAGGCCTCCTCAATTGTGGTTTTCGTAATGGGCTGGCCCGGAACGGTTCCCTGGACCGCCAGTTCAAGGATGTTGAGCGCGGTGCGCGCATCGCCATTGGCCAGTGCGGCGATCGCTTTCACCGATGCATCGTCGACGGCGAATTTCTCGCGAGCGACAGCCCGCGCGAGCAAGGTCACGATGTCTTCATCGGAGAGCGCTTGCAGGACGAAGACGCGGGTCCGGGACAGAAGCGCGGAGATGACCTCAAACGACGGGTTCTCGGTGGTGGCCCCAATCAGGGTGATATTCCCACGCTCGACATGCGGCAGAAATGCATCCTGCTGGGCTTTGTTGAATCGATGAATCTCATCGACGAATACGATTGTACGGCGCCCCAGCCGGCGGGCTCTCTCTGCGCCCGCCATGATGTCTTTGATCTCCTTGATGCCGGCCAGGACGGCACTAAAAGAAACGAAGGTCGACTTTGTGATCGTCGCGATGATCCGGGCAAGCGTGGTCTTTCCCACACCAGGCGGTCCCCACAGGATCATGGACGGAACCTGGTCCCGCTCGATGGCCGTCCGCAGCGGTTTGCCGGGATCGAGCAGGTGCCGCTGCCCCAGGATCTCATCCAGCGTCTGTGGCCGCATGCGGTCCGCCAGCGGCGCATCCGGTGCGGGACCGCTGGGTTTCTCGTCTTCGAAAAGGGAACCACTCACTGGCTCATCCTTTGCTTCGAAGCTTCGTAAAGGATGACAGCCGCGGCAATAGCCGAATTGAGCGATTCGACGGCCGCATATTGGGGAATCCGCAGCAAAACATCGCACAGATTCTTTTCGTCTTCCGACAGCCCCTGACCTTCATTTCCGATCACAATCGCCGATGGTTTATTCCAGTCCCATTGATCGATCGTCTGCTGTGCGGAAGGTGCCGTTCCAACCACGCCTACGCCCGACGCCTTCAGAGCGGAAACGGCCTGGCGCATATCGAGTTCCCAGACGTGCGGAAGCCGAAACACACTGCCCGCGCTTGCTCGCACGGTTTTGGAATTGAGAGCGCTTGCCGTTCCAACAGTCGCCAGACAACCGCCGGCACCGAACGATTCCGCAACTCGGAGGATCGTTCCCACGTTTCCCGGGTCCTGCAACCGGGCGAGCATGACGATCAGGGGATTTGGCGTGGAGACGATGTCCGCCAAACTGAAATGCCGCGGCCGAACCAATGCAATGATTCCTTGTGACGTTTCCGTGCTTTGGATGGTCTTAAATATTGCGGGTTCGATTTCATAAACCTGCGAAGAGGAACTGACGGCAGGTGCCGGCGCTCCCCGGCGCGTAAAAACGCTCGCGATCTCCAGGCCGCTCTGCTGCGCTTCTTCGAGCAGCCTGGGCCCTTCGATCGGCAGTAAGCCATCACGAGTGAGGGTGCCATGGTCGATGGCCTTTCGGATATCGATGAGCTTCGGGTTGTGCTTGCCTAGCGAGAGAGTCTCCAAGGATAATTCGGCTCCGATGGAAGTCTTTCACACCGATAGTATTTCGGAAAGTGACTTCGCTTTGATTCTATCCATTTTGCGGCGCGGGGGCGTGATTGGCTTTCCAACCGACACCGCATACGGCCTGGGCGTTGATCCATTCAACGAAGCCGCGATTGACCGGGTTTTCGACATCAAAGGCCGAGCGGAGACGAAACCGATCCTGCTGCTTGTGGATTCGATTCGCATGGTGGAGTCTGTAAGCGATCCGAATCCCATGTTCTATTCCGTTGCGAGCCGATTTTGGCCGGGACCTCTTACTGTGGTGTTGAAGGCGCGGCCTTCGATTCCAGCCAAAGTCACCGCTGGCACGAGCACGATCGGTCTTCGATGGCCCGTAGCGCCTTTTGCTGCACAGCTTATGGAAAAGCTCGGCAAGCCGATCACCGCCACCAGCGCTAATCGCAGCGACATGCCGTCGGCGGTCACTGCTGAAGAAGTGCAGTCGCAACTTGGTGAATCACTTGATGTACTTATAGATGGCGGGGTGCTGCCGGCGCGGTCCGGGTCCACGCTGCTTGACTTGACCGTAGACCCCCCTGTACTTCTTAGAGAAGGCCCGATCTCATTCGAAAGTCTCCTGGAGTTTTTCAAGGGCCGGATCCGGAGACCACCCGCATGATTATTAAAGCTTTCAAATGGGGAACCCTCTTAGGTCTTATCCTGCTGATTGCTGTCACGGTCTACTGGGCATACCTGTATTTCCTGATCCGTGACTCGGCCGGCCGCGATGAAGCGCGCAAAGCCGACGTCATCGTGGTTCTTGGCGCGGCGCAATACAACGGACGGCCTTCACCTGTCCTGAAGGCGCGGTTGGATCACGCCTTTGACCTGTATCAGAAAGGCTACGCACCAGCGATTATCACGACCGGCGGCTATGGCCCCGATCCGAACTTTTCCGAAGCTCATGTAGGAACGCAATACCTCGTGCAACGTGGAATAGATCCGGCGAAGATCGTAACTGAACAGGGAAGCGGTTCCACCCGGGACAGCATCCGTGCGTCGGCCGGCCTCCTGCAGGCCAAGGGGTGGAAGAGCGCTGTCGTGGTAAGCGATGGCTTTCACCTTCTGCGGCTGAAGAAAATGTTCCAGGATAGTGGAATTCTGGCGTATACCTCGCCTGCCCCCAACAGTCCCATCGAAATCGCAGCCACTCAGCGCTTTTGGTACACCGTCCGCGAAGTCCTTCTCTTTTCTGCCTACCGCTGGATGGATCTGTAGGGCTCAAATTGGCATCTCGCCTGCAAATGGATTGATTTATGAACAGATACGTTAAAGGCGCAATTGTCGGCGTAATTGGCGTGGTGGCAGGGACCTTCGCGTTTACAAGGGCGCGGCGCGCGCTTTCGAAGGTTAAACCAAGGCCACCCAGGACCAATCCTGAGTTGAGAAAGGTTTAGCCGCGGATTTCACGGATTACGCGGCTAAACCTTTTCTCAACTCGCAGGCTTTAGAAGAATCCCGGTAAAGAACGCAAAGTCACCGGCGGGGTAGAGTTTTATTCCCTCAATGCGTTTGTTGTAGACGCAAACATTGTCCATATAGAACAAATCGATATAGGGAAGTTCTTCAGCGACAATGCGCTGAATCTCACTATAGGCCTGCCTGCGCTTCTCGAGGTCCACTTCGCGGCGGGAAAACTCAATGAGCTCGTCGACTCGGGGATTCGAATAATGGCCGCGATTCGCGCCATTTGGAGGAACCGACTTCGAGTTGAAGATCAGGTTGAAGATGTCCGGGTCATTATTGGCGCCAATCCATCTCAACGAAAATACCTGGAAGTTGCCGGAAATAATGTCCGTAATGAAAGTGGCAAACTCATTGGACCGGATTTCCATCGTTACGCCTATTTCTCTGAGCTCCTGCTGAAGGATGACGGCCATCAACCTTCCCGTTTCATCCGTCGACGTCCGATAGGTGAACATGAGACCTTCATGGCCGGCTTCTTTTAGTAGTTGCCGCGCACGCGCTGGATCGTAAGGATAGGTTTTTACATTCGGCTCGTGCGCCCAATTGTTGGGAGGGATCATACCGACCGCGGGCCTCGCCTGACCACGCCATAGGTACTTGATGATCTTTTCTCGATCGATTCCATACGCGAAGGCCTGGCGTACACGAATATCGCGAAAAATCGGATCGTTGAGATTGAAGGCCAGATACTGGTAGCTGGTTCCTTCCGCCTGCATGACGTTCAGGTCGGGATCGTGCTTCAGGACTTCGACCATATCCGGCGTCACCACGTTCAAGGCGATATCGATCGAACCCTTGCGAAGCTCGAGAGCGCGCACGATCGCTTCGGGAATCAACTTGAAACGCAGCATGGAAACGCCGGCCTTCTCTCCGAAATAGTTTTCATTTCTTCTGAGCAGGACTTCGTCATCCTGAAGGTAGTGGACGAACTCGAACGGCCCGGATCCGATCGGATGGCGATTGAAGTCCGCAGGGGAGCCATCCGGAATAATGCCAAGCACGGGGAGCGTCAGATTCCAGAGAAATGGAGCAAAGACTTCCTTCAATTTGAAGACAACGGTGTAGGGGTCGGGCGTTTCAATGGATTGGATCAGGTTGTAGGGGTGGCCGCTCTTGATGGTCCGGACGGTGCCGTCGAGCATGGTGCGGAATGTGAACTGAACGTCCTTTGACGTGACCGGACGGCCGTCATGGAATTTCGCGTCGTCCCGAAGGTGAAAGACGTAGGTTCTGGGGTCGGGAGTCTCCCACCGCAACGCCAGGTCCGGGATTACTTCCGACCGCTCGTTTTTCTTCACGAGCGAATTGAACATCAGCTCGTCGATCCGTTGAGACGCTGCATTTTGAGCGATGCGGGGATCGAGGTTCTCCGGCACCTGATCAAGGGCCGCAGTAACAATACCGGGGTCCGCTGAAGTCTGGCCTGTGCAGCCGGCCAGGAACAGCGCCAGGAACAGCAGCAAGAGCATACATGCAGTTTAACAGGTTGACTGGGGTTCTTACTGTAGCGGCGCTCTATGAGCGCCCGTTTTCGCAGAATCGACGAAAAGCCGGCGGTCATAGACCAGAGCTGTCCAAGATATCGCGCGAAGAGCATCCGAATACAGCCGCGTAGCGGCGACAGAATGTAGCCCCACGCGCCAGCGTGGGGTATGCGTGGCAATTGAAGGTTAGCCCCGCGAGGGGCGGAAGATTCTTCAGAACCATCTTTCGCTCCTACGGAGCTCGTAAATCGAGGTCTACCGCGTCCCCACGCTGGCGAGTGGGGCTACACTCTGTCGCCGCTACGCGGCTGTATTCGGATGGATCTGGTCACAGACCGCCGCTACAGCAGACGAAACCTACTGTCTCTGAGCGGGGTGGACCTGAGCGATGGCAGGCTCCACCGTTCTTCTCAGTTTCTCGATTTGACGGGTGATGCGGGCTTTCAGGTGCGTGCGGTAGCGCAGCGGCACGAATTCGAGGCGGCCCTTCAGGGCCAGAATCCGCTCGACAGATTCATCGACGCGTTTGCGCAGTGCAGCGCTGCCCCGAGCTGCGACCAGGATCGTCTTGAATGCCTGTTCCAGGAGGGGCGTTATTTGAGAGAAGAGCAGCAGGTCGTTGCCGGCTTCGAAGGCGCGCAGGAACACATCGGGGGTCAGCCCGATGGTTGTGACAGCGCCCATCGTCATGTCATCCGTCACCACCAGGCCCTTGTACCCGAGTTTCTTGCGCAAAAAGCCGTCGATCACTTTTGAGGAAAGAGAAGCGGGTATCGGCTTTTCGTCGCCGAGGCCCGGATAGTGCGCATGGGACATCATAATCATGTCCGCCTGGCCGAACACTGACAGAAAAGGCGCCGCGTCTTCCTGCAGCAACTGTCGTTTATTACGGTCAATTCTCGGAAGCGTGAAATGAGGATCGACGGTAGCCGCGCCCAATCCCGGAAAATGTTTCGGGGCCGCGACAATGTTTTTCGTCGCCAGCTCCTCCAGGAAAGCTCCGGCCAGCCGCGCAACTTCTGCAGGAGTCGAGGCCAGACATCTTTCGGAAACGATCGACCCTGGGAGCCGCAGATCCAGAACCGGTCCGAAATCGACATTGAACCCGGTGGCTTCCAATTCTGCCGCTATGATCCTGGCGCCGAGCCGCAGTTGCGCCATTCCTGCCGCTGCGAGCTCCGGCATGGAAGGCATGGGCGCGAAGATCTGCTTCAGCCGATCGACGCGACCGCCCTCGTGATCGATCGCGAGCAATGGAGGAATGGGAAACATTTCCCGCAACCAGCTCGTGAGTTCGTAAATCTGATCGAAGCTTTCGATGTTTCGCTGAAGAAGTAGAAAACCGCCAGGACGGAGCACGTCGAGCAATAGGCGCGTCTCGTTGTCGGGTTCGTATCCCTGGAATCCGACGACGAACAACTGCCCTACCTTTTCCTCCAACGTCAGGCGACGGGAATCCTTCATATTCTTGAGGCTCGGTCTACTCGGCCTTCTTCTTGAGTTCCGCTAACTGTTTTAAAGCTTCTAAGGGAGTCATGCTGTCCACATCAATCCCTCGGAGAGCAATCCTGAGCTCTTCTTCCAGAGCGGTAAAGAGGGACAGCTGATTAACGATTATTTTGGGTTTTCGTCGGGCTCGGACGGTGAGATTATCGGACAACTCATGCTCGTTTTCCTCATGTTTTTTGAGGATTTCTCGGGCCCGCTCGGTGACACCTCCAGGAATTCCCGCAAGCTTAGCCACTTCAATGCCATAGCTCCGGTTGGCAGGTCCCTTTTCGACCGTTCGCAGGAAGATAATGCGGTTGTGGGCTTCCTTTACGGCGACGTGATAATTCCGGATTCCGGACAGGAGATCGGCCAATTCCGTCAATTCATGGTAATGCGTGGCGAAGAGCGTTTTCGCTCGGATTGAGGCCTGGATGTGCTCGATTACAGCCCAGGCGATCGAAAGACCATCAAAGGTCGCCGTACCGCGCCCGATCTCGTCCAGGATGATCAGGCTTCGAGACGTCGCCGAATTCAGGATGATTGCCGTCTCGGTCATTTCGACCATGAAGGTCGACCGGCCCCGCGCCAGATTGTCGGAGGCGCCGATTCTGGTAAAGATCCGGTCCACGACGGGAAATCGCAGCAACTGCGCCGGCACAAACGATCCCATCTGCGCCAGAATGACGAGCAATGCGTTCTGCCTCAGAAACGTCGATTTGCCGCCCATGTTCGGCCCGGTCAAGATCAGTATCTGGTCGGTGGAGTCATTCATGAACAGATCGTTGGGCACGAACCGGTCCGCGCGATGTTCTTCGGCCAGGGCCTCGATGACTGGATGCCGGCCCTTCCGAACGACAAACTCGTCATTGGCCGATATCTCCGGCCTCGAGTATCCGAAGCGTTGAGCGGTGGCCGCGAATCCCGACAGCACGTCGAACTCGGCGATTACGGCAGCCGTCAGGCGGATGCGTCGCGCCTGTTCCGCAATCTGGTTTCGAACTTTCTGAAAAAGGTTCTTCTCGATCTCGAGAATCTTCTCCTCGGCCGTCAGGATCTTCTCTTCATATTCCTTCAGCTCCGGAGTGACGAATCGCTCAGCGCCTACGAGGGTTTGTTTGCGGTCGTAGTCTTTCGGGACCAGATGTTGGTTTGCCTTGGATACTTCGATGTAATAACCGAAAACCTTGTTGAAGCGCACCTTCAACGATCCAATTCCGGTGCGTTCGCGCTCGCGCGCTTCGACGGATGCCAGGTAGGTCTTGCTGTTTTTCGAAAGCGAGCGCAGATCGTCCAGTTCGGAATGATAGCCTGCGCGAATCACACCGCCATCGGCGAGCACAAACGGCGGATCGTCGCTGATGGCTTTGTTGAGAAGGTCACCCAGATCTTCGAGAAGATCCAGCCGCGACCGAAGCTCCGAGAAACGGCCGGCCTTCAATTGGCCGAGTGCTGCTGCGATAGCGGGAAGCCGCGCGATCGAGCCTCGCAGCGACGTCAGTTCTCGCGGGCTTGCCGTGCCGATCGTGATCTTACCCAATAACCGTTCCAGGTCGAACATGCCTTCAAAAGAGCCGCGTGTGTTCTCCAGAACCATCGCGGAGCCGGCAAGCTCACTGACCGAGTCCAGCCGCGATTCTATCTCCCTGGGATCTATGGAAGGACGAACGAGCCAGTTTCGGAGCAGGCGGGCTCCCATCCCCGTACGCGTTCGATTGATTACGGCCAGAAGTGTGTCCTTGTTGTCGCCGCTTGACGATTCGAAGAGCTCGAGGTTCCGGATAGTCGACGCATCCAGCAAAAGGTAATCTGCCGATTCGGAATATGTCAGTCCTGTGATGTGCTCGAGCGTCGTCTTCTGGGTCTGCCGGACGTAGTGAATCATGGCACCTGAAGCTCCGACCGCTGCACTCTTGTCTGTAAGGCCGAAGCCATCGAGCGTTGCCGTGCCCAGCTGTTCGCGCAGAACGCGCGAAGCATAATCGGGATCGAACAGCCAGTCGTCCATCGGTGTCTTTGCGATTCCGTCGAACTTCTGGGCTGCTTCCGTCAGTTTTTCCGGAAACAGAACTTCGCTCGGAGCGAAATGCTCGATGTCCAGCAAAAGCCGGCTCCAACGATCCGTACCCGAAAACTGAGAAGCCCGCAGCTCGCCGGTCGAGATATCGAGAAGGGCGGAACCAAGCTGGTCGTCGCGGTCGGTGATGGCAAGCAGGAAATTGTTTTCGCCGGGCGCCAGAATATTCGTATCGGTAACGGTTCCCGGTGTGATGATGCGCGTGACCTCGCGCTTTACCAGTTTGACACCCTTTTGCGCGGCCTCCACCTGGTCGCAAATCGCAACCTTATAACCCTTGCGAAGCAGTCGCGCGATGTAGCCGTCCGCGGCGTGGTAGGGTACCCCGCACATCGGCACGGGGTTCTCGCGGTCCTTGTTGCGAGCGGTCAGCGTGATTTCGAGTTCACGCGAGGCCGTAACGGCATCGTCGAAAAACAACTCGTAGAAATCGCCGAGGCGGAACAGAAGCAGGGCATCCGGCGTCTCCTGCTTTACGGCATGGTATTGCCGCATCATGGGCGTGAGGTCTTGATCCTGCATTTGCATCTTTGTGTCCTGGTGCCTTTGTGGTTTCAACACAGGAAGACATAAAGGCACAAAGCCACAAGGGGTTTCTAACCGAAAAAGACCGACGCGTCATCAAAAACTTTGGGATCGAGAAGCTTTTGACTGAGGGCCTCTTCGATGGGCACGCCGACGATTTCGGTGCCGTGGAGGGAAGCCATATAACCGAATTGTTTTTCGCGGATCAGCTCGCAGGCTTTGAGACCGAACCGTGTGGCGAGAACGCGGTCGTAGGCTGTGGGCGTGCCGCCTCGCTGGACATGGCCGAGCACGGTCACGCGGGTTTCGATTCCGGTCTTGCGTTCGATCTGATTTCCAAGCCAGTCTCCAATTCCGCCAAGCTGGGCATGACCAAATTCATCGATGTGACCGCCTTTTGTGAGCACCTGATGCGTTTCGTCGGGCGCTGCGCCTTCGGCAACCACAACGATGGCAAACTCGCGGCCCCGATCGATGCGCTTGCGAATCAAGGCACACACATCATCCACGTTGAATTTTCTTTCCGGGACCAGGATGCAATCCGCTCCCCCTGCCATGCCGGAATGTGTGGCGATCCAGCCCGCGTTACGTCCCATGACTTCGACCACCATAACGCGTTTGTGAGACTCCGCCGTCGTGTGCAAACGGTCGATGGCTTCTGTGACGATCTGCACGGCAGTGTCGAATCCGAACGTGTAATCGGTACCGGCGAGATCGTTGTCGATCGTCTTGGGAACGCCAACGATGGGAAAGCCTTCCTGTTTGAAAAGTCTGTTGGCGACACCCAGGGTATCCTCGCCTCCAACGGCAACCAGGCTGTTCAAGCCGAACTTCTGCCAATTACTCTTAAGCTTCTGAACTTGCTCAACTTGCTTGAACGGATTGGTCCGTGATGTACCAAGGATTGTTCCCCCTCGCGGAAGGATGCCCGACACGGAGAAGTACGTGAGCGGCTCGACGATTCCCTGAACCAGACCGGCCCAGCCATTCTTGATGCCCAACACATCATTCCCGAGAGCGAGAGAGCGGCGAACAACGGCGCGGATGACTGCGTTCAATCCCGGGCAGTCGCCACCGCCCGTCAGAATCCCGATTTTCTCCATGGGTGTGTTCTCCTCTCTCCTTATAATAAGGCATGCGCATTTTGGCGGTCGACACGAGTTCCGAGCGCGGAAGCGTTTGTGTTGTCGATGCCGACGAAAATGTAGGCGAAATCCGGCTTGCTTCTTCGATTCAACATTCCGAACGCCTGTTCCGATCTGTCGAGTTCCTTTTCAAGCATCTGCCGCTGAAGCTCGAGGACATCGATCTTTTTGCTGCGGCGGTGGGTCCGGGCTCGTTTACAGGATTGCGTATCGGGCTGGCGGCGATGGAAGGTTTCGTTGCGGCTCATGGCAAGCGCGGAGCCGGTGTGACGACGCTCGAGGCGCTGGCCTGGAAGACAGGAATTCACGATGCGCTGATTGTGCCGACCATCGACGCCCGGCGTGGAGAAGTTTACGGTGCCATCTATCGCCGCACGGGGGATACTCTTGTTGAAGAGCATCCCGCTGTCGTGCTAAAACCCGCCGAGTGGTTCGCGTCATTGCCCCGCCGGCGGTTGTTCTTTTGCGGTGACGGGGCGATTCGTTACCAATCGGCGATAGACGAAACTACGGGTTGGAGCGTCCATCCGATGGATCTCTATCTGGCTTCGACGATTGCGGAACTGGCCGCTGCTCCAAACTGCGGGCCGTTGAAACCTCTCTACGTGCGCAAGACCGACGCGGAGATTGCACGTGAAAGCATTGGAAGTCCGAATTCGTAAAGTCCGAAAAAGCGACGTCGATCGGATTGTCGATATCGAGCGCTCCTGGCATCACCTTTCCCACTGGTCGATCGACAGCTACTACCGCCTTCTGAACGACGACAGTTTCACGTCGAGCTTTGTCGCCGAGCTGGAGGAAGAAAACGGACTGACCAATATCGTGGGATTCGTCATTTTCCACGTCGCTGCAGATATTTCTGAGATCTACAATATAGCCGTTGAAAGCGGGCATGCCCGCTTCGGCATCGGCAGGCAATTGATGACGGCGGCGATCGAGGAGTCGGCACGGCGCAAAGCCGTCAGGGTCATTCTCGAAGTGCGAAAATCCAATAATCCAGCCATTAATTTCTATCTTGGATTCGCTTTCAGGATCGCCGGCGAGCGGAAGAATTATTACTCGAATCCGATCGAAGACGCATACGTCATGGAGCTCGACATTTCGGATTGAACTCGCAGCAAAGCGTATGCTACGTTGGCTTTAGGCCGGGGAAAATATCCATTAGCTTAGGAGGAACGCGATGATGAAGGAGGAGGAGATCAAGGAGCACTTGATGTCCGCGAACCCAGAATTTCGCCGTCTGGTCGAAGAGCACAAATACCACGCGGACAAACTCGAGCAACTGCATGCCAAGCATCACATGTCTGAGCAGGATCACCTCGAGGAAATCACGCTGAAAAAGAAGAAGCTCCAGCTGAAAGACCAGATGAACTCCATGATCCAAAAGTTCCGGAACGAACCGAGTCATCAGCATACTTAGAAGTCCTTTGTGTCTTTGGTGCCTCGCTGTCCTGGTGGTTGAATCACCGGGACACCAAGGCATCAGGACACCAGGGAATAAAGATTGCCTCTCGCGCCTTCCTCTTAGAATCGCATTCATGATTATCAAAGACGCGTTTATCTTTCTGCTGCCTCTACTGGCGGCGGCCGCAATAAGTTTCTGGCTGGCCTGGACGGTGGCGGGGATTTTCCTGCTGTTGCTTGCGACTTTTGTGGCATTCTTTTTCCGGAATCCCAGGCGTTCCATTCCGGCGGATCCTCGAATCATCGTATCGCCGGCGGACGGACGCGTCGTAAGCGTCGAACGCGTCGGCAACGTGACGAAGCTCAGCATTTTTCTCTCGATCTTCGATGTTCACGTGAACCGAAGTCCGATGCGCGGCCGCATCGAGGCCATCGATTACAAGCCGGGCAAATTCAGGGCGGCTTTTAATCATGCGGCGAGCGTCGAGAATGAGCGGAATATCATCACGGTCGGCCAGGGAAACCTGAAGCTGGTCTTTACGCAAGTTGCAGGACTTGTTGCCCGCCGGATTGTATGCTGGAAGAAGAAGGGGGATACCGTCGAGAAAGGCGAACTCATAGGCTTGATCCGTTTTGGTTCGCGAGTCGACGTTTTGTTCCCGGCTGGAACTGAAGTCACAGTGGAAAGCGGGGCGCGGGTCCGAGGTGGATCGACGCCGATCGGAGTGATCAAAGAGACTTCATGACCGAAAAACGCCAACGCCGACGCATTCGAGACCGGGCACGGATTCAGAGCGGTCTCTCCATTGTTCCGAGCCTCTTCACGGTCGGGAATATTTTTTGCGGCTACTATGCCGTGATCGCGACCCTTCGCGCGAACTACGATTACGCGGCGATCGCCATTGGTGTCGGCATGGTCCTGGACATGATGGACGGCCGTATTGCCCGCATGACGCAAACGGACAGCGACTTTGGCATCCAGCTGGACTCCCTTGCCGATCTGGTCACGTTCGGAGTTGCGCCCGCCATGCTGGCCTTCAACTGGGGCTTGAGCTCCACCGCCGGCATGGAGGCGAACATCGCCAAGCACGTGAACCAGCTTGGCTGGCTCGCAACGTTCGCATTTCTCGTGTGCGGAGCGCTTCGCCTGGCACGCTTCAACATTCAAACGAAGAAACCCCAGGATACGGGCTCCAGGCGCTACTTCGTCGGCCTGCCGATTCCCATGGGCGCGAGTATGATTGCCGCGGTCGTCCACTTCTTCAAGAGCCCCATTCTGCTGGTGGGATCGGCGCTCCTGTGGTCCCTGCTGATTCTTCTGATCGCCTTTCTGATGATCAGTACGGTCCGTTATGCCAGTTTCAAGGAATTCGATGTCAAGAAGCCGCGGCGTATCGTGCTTTTTTGTACGGCCATGCTGATCGCCCTTGTTATCTTCTATTCGGAAGTGGTGCTTCTGGTTCTCGCGACGATCTATATCAGTTCAGGGCTCGTCGCCAAACTCGTTCCATTAGCGTCCAGATTCGCCCACACGGTGCGGAAAGCCCAGGAGCCGAGAGTCGTAGGTTGGCATGAATGAACAACGTCTTCGAAAAGCTCCCAATCTAGCCATCATCGGATCGACATCTCCGGTCGGAAAAGAACTTCGTCAGATGATCGAAGACGCCGGTTTTCCAATGGGCCGGCTCGCTCTGCTCGAGACGGAAGAGTACGCCGGGCTGCTTCAGGAATTTGCCGGCGAGATTCAGATCACTCAGGTGATCTCGCCCCGATCTTTCGAAGACATCGACATTGCGTTCTTCGCGTGCAGCCCGGAGATCATGCAGGCCTACATCGCCAGTGGCGCAACCTTCCCGGAGCTTACGATTGATCTGACCCAGGCCGGCGCCGACGGAACGGTGTACCTTCACGGCATTTCGGACTCCCGCCTGCTGAAATCCAAAGGCTACTTCGTGAATCCGCATCCGGCGGCGATTGTCCTGGCTCGAGTTCTGTCCACGCTGCACAACACGTTCGGGCTGCAGTCCGCGGCCGTCACCCTGCTCGATCCGGCATCGGAGCGAGGCAACCCCGGCGTGGACGAGCTCCAGGAACAAACGGTAAATCTTCTGAACTTTCAGCAAGTGGCGAGCAAAGTTTTCGCCGGCCAGCTTGCATTCAATGTTCTGCCGGAACGGGAATCTGCCGAACGGACGGAAAGGCGAATACTGGAGCATCTGGCTGGAATCCTGGGAAAGACTTTCCCCAAGCCGATGATCACCGCGATTCAGGCTCCTGTCTTTCATTCCCATGCATTCTCGCTGTTTGTCCATCTCCTGGCCGCGCCCTCAGCCGTAGACCTGGCGGTGGAACTGGAACGCGTTGGAGTGAGCCTTGACGCGCATGCATCGCAGGTGTCGGTTGTTGGAAAGGACACCATCCATGCCGGCATCCGGGCCGACGAGAACAACCAGGGGGCGTATTCGCTGTGGCTCGTGGCGGATAATATGCGTATCGCCGCATCGAACGCCATCCAGACTGCCGAACACATCATGCTGGCGCCGACACTCGGTACATGATGTCAGGCGAGGTTCTTCGTCGGGGATTCGCGCTGGCACATCGCAAGCTGGGGCTGATCTTCCTCGATCTGCTCTGGAAGGCAATCTGGTGCGCCGTCATTTTTGTTGCGCTTGCTCTGATTGCCGGCTGGTTCGGCTCACAACTGCAAAACATCCAATGGCAGGAAACAGGCGTTCCGGCGCTGAATGGTCTGCTTGCCACCGCTGCCCTTCGGCAATTCCTGGGCGCGCACCGAACCGAACTCTTCTGGATGTTTCTGGCGCTGATAATCTTTTCCGCCCTGCTCTGGATGGTTTTCGAGGCGTTTTGTCGAAGAAGGATAGTCCATGTAGTCGCGGGCTTTAGCCCGCGTTCGCCGATTGGAGACGAACGCGGGCTAAAGCCCGCGACTACATTTCGTGTGTTCTTCGCATCGGCATTGATCAAATTTCTGCTTTTGACGACAACCGGCTTCATCCTGGCCCTGATCGTTTTCGGGCAATATCTCGCAACTCCAATATCGCAATGGCGCATGCTCTGGCTCGAAACACGAGGCGCAACGATCGCGGGACTTGTCGCTTTCATCGGCGTCGCCTTTCTTCTGACAATTCTTGATACGCTGTTGAGAAGCGACGCGATCGAACTGTTGGGAGTGGACCTTATTCGGGTCAGCGGCGTGATAGGAACATTACTATTATTTGAAGCAATGGTCGGCGGCTCGGTGTTGATCGTCATCGTTGCAGGATTCCTGAACGTGTCGCGCGGGATTGAAGCGATAGTAATGCTTGTTGTTTCGATTTTTGGAGTCATACTGCTGAATCTTTTTCATAGCTATCTCCTCCTCGTGAGGTTTTCAGCGGTTGATATAATGAGGCGCAATGTCGTCGGAATTTGAGACCATCCTCGTTCTTGATTTTGGTGGACAATACACACAGCTCATCGGCCGGAGGATTCGCGAGGCGAACGTCTACACGGAAATCCTGCCGTTCAACACGCCGATCGAGACCCTGAGAAGTTACAGACCCAAAGGCATCATCCTGGGTGGCGGTCCCGCGTCGGTGTACGAAGCGGACGCTCCGCTTTGCGATCCCGAGCTTTTCCGGATGGGGATTCCGCTGCTCGGCATCTGTTATGGGATGCAGCTCATGGGCAAGGAGCTTGGCGGCCGCGTGGAGCCTGCGTCCACTCGCGAGTATGGATCGCGAGAGCTTCAGTCGGTGAAACCTTCGTGTTTGCTCAACGGCATGCGGCGCGTGTGGATGAGTCACGGCGATCGCATCCTGGAGGCGCCGCCCGGATTCGAGATCACGGCGCGGACAGAAACCACAATCGCCGCGATGGAAAATCCTGCGACCAAGGTGTTTGGCGTTCAATTCCATCCGGAAGTGACGCACACGGAAAACGGCGAGGCATTGCTGCGGCGATTTGTTTTCGATGTCTGCCGATGCCGGGGAGACTGGACCATCGGATCGTTCATCGAAAACACTGTCGATCGGATTCGAAAGCAGATCGGCAACGGCCGCGCGCTTTGCGCGATCAGCGGCGGCGTGGATTCCACGGTGGCGGCAACGCTGGTGTCGCGCGCGATTGGGGATCGGCTGGTCGGGGTTTTCGTCGATACGGGACTGTTGAGAAAGAACGAGCACGAAAAGGTTCTTTCGATGCTCCGGAACAATCTTCATCTGAACGTGCTCGGCGTCGACGCGTCGGATCGATTTCTGAACATGCTGGCCGGTGTCACGGATCCTGAAAAGAAACGCAAGCTCATTGGGAACGAATTCATTCGCGTTTTCGAAGAAGAAGCTCAGCGAATCGGGTCCGTCGACGTTCTTGTGCAGGGCACGCTGTATCCGGACGTGATTGAATCGGTGTCGGTCAAGGGCCCTTCCCAGACGATCAAGTCGCATCACAATGTCGGTGGTTTGCCGGAACGCATGAAGCTGAAGCTCGTGGAGCCACTGCGCGAGCTCTTCAAAGACGAGGTCCGGCGAGTGGGACTTGAACTGGGTTTGCCCGAAGACATGGTCTGGCGGCAACCATTCCCCGGACCCGGGCTCGCGGTTCGCATCATGGGTGAGATCACGAAGGAAGGCGTTCGCATGCTTCAGGAGGCCGACGACATTCTGGTTTCCGAAATCAAGAAAGCAGGACTGTATCGCCAGATCTGGCAGTCGTTCGGTGTTCTGCTCCCGGTGAAGAGCGTCGGGGTGATGGGGGACACACGGACCTACGAGCATACGCTCGCCCTACGTGCCGTCCACAGCACCGACGGCATGACGGCGGACTGGGTCCGCCTGCCCTACGACGTCATGGCCGTCATCTCCAATCGCATCGTGAACGAGGTGAAGGGAATCAATCGTGTCGTTTACGACATCACGTCAAAGCCTCCAGCTACGATTGAATGGGAATAGGGAAGAGAAAAGGTGAGGTTATGAGGAAACACAAAGACACAAAGGCACAAAGGCACAAAGAAAGGCCGCAAATAAAGATTTTGGACGCGGCCTTTCTTTGTGCCTTTGTGCCTTTGTGTCTTTGTGTTTCCTCATAACCACGAAATCCGATGTCGAATTTCGTTCACCTTCATCTCCACTCCGGGTTCAGCCTGCTCGATGGGGCGTGTGACCACGATGCCATTGCTCAGACAGCCGCGAAATACAAGATGCCGGCGGTTGCCGTCACCGATCATGGCAACCTGTTCGGCGCTATCGGCTTCTATAACGCGGCACAGAAGGCCGGAGTCAAGCCGATCATCGGCTGCGAGATGTACATCGCAAAGACGAACCGCCTCGATCGCGATCCCGCCGCGGGCCGGCCGAATCACTTGATCGTTCTCTGCGAAAATGAAAAGGGATATCAAAACCTCATCAAGCTGGTGTCGAAGGGATATCTCGAAGGTTTTTATTACAAGCCCCGCATCGATAAAGAGCTGCTATCCCAGCATAGCGAAGGGCTGATCGGCCTTTCCGCCTGTTTGAACGGCGAAGTCTCTTCCAATCTTCTCGGCGGCCGGATCGAGCAGGCGGAAAAGGCTGCGGCCGAATACCAGGATATCTTTGGCAAGGATCGATTCTTTCTCGAAATCCATGACCACGGCCTGGAGAAGCAGCGCAAGATCATCCCGGACATGCTGCGGATTTCCGAGCGAACCGGCATAAAAACCGTCGCCACCAACGACTGCCACTACATGCAGCAGGACGACTGCCGCGCGCATGACATCCTGCTTTGCATTCAGACCGGCAAGACCGTCAACGATCCGAGCCGGATGAAGTTCTACACCGATCAGTTTTACTTCAAGAACCGCCAGGAGATGGACCGGGTTTTCGGCGAGATTCCGTTCGTGCTCGACCAGACGGTGGAGATCGCCGAACGCTGCAGTCTGAAGCTCCAGCAGGTGAAGAATCCGTTTCCCGAATTCGCTGTTCCGCCCGGCTTCACCATCGATACCTACTTCACAAAAGTTGCTCGCGACGGTTTTGAGGACCGGCTGCAATACCTGAAGCCGCTGGCCGATCGTGGCGCTCTGAAATACCCCATTCCCGCCTACGAAGCGCGGCTTGAAGAAGAGATCCGGATTATCCAGGGCATGAAATATTCGGGATACTTCCTCATCGTCTGGGATCTCATTCGCTACGCTCGCGAGAACGAAATCCCGGTGGGACCCGGCCGGGGCTCAGCAGCCGGCAGCCTGGTGTCGTATTGCATGCGCATTACGGATCTCGATCCGCTCCAGTACGGTTTGCTGTTCGAACGATTTCTCAATCCGGAACGCGTCACGCTGCCCGATATCGACATCGATTTCTGCATGAACCGTCGAGGCAGAGTTATCGAATACGTGACACAGAAATACGGGCGCGACAACGTTTCTCAGATCATCACGTTCGGCACCATGCTTGCGCGCGGCGTGATTCGAGACACCGGGCGGGGCATGGAAATGACCTACGCCGAGGTGGACAAGATCGCGAAGATGGTGCCGGCCGAATTGAAAATGACGCTCGACAAGGCCCTCGCCGAGAATCCGGACCTCAAGAGCCTGGTTCAAACGGACGACCGGGTGCGAGAACTGGTCGACGTGGCCAAGCGTCTGGAGGGCCTCGCCCGCCACGCTTCAACGCACGCCGCCGGCGTTGTGATCTCTCCACAGCCCCTCACCGAGTTCGTCCCGCTGTACAAGTCGAGCAAGGATGAAATCACGACGATGTATCCGATGACGGACGTCGAAAAGATCGGGCTCCTGAAAATGGATTTTCTCGCGCTCACGACGCTGACGATCATCGACGACACGTTGAAGATGCTGAAACGGCACGAGGCGCTCGAACTCGACATGGACACGCTCCCGCTCGATGACGCCGGAACCTACGAACTCTTTTCCGCCGGCCTCACCGACGGCGTGTTCCAGTTTGAAAGCTCCGGGATGAAAGACATCCTGCGCAAGTTCAAGCCCTCGAGTATCGAACATCTCACGGCGCTCAACGCACTGTATCGCCCAGGACCGATCGGCGGCGGGATGATCGATGACTTCATCAAACGCAAGCACGGCAGCAGGAAAATCGAATACGAACTGCCAGAGCTGAAGTCGGTTCTTGAAGAAACCTACGGCGTTATCGTCTACCAGGAACAGGTCATGCAGATCGCCAATATCATCGCCGGGTACTCCCTCGGCGAAGCCGATCTTCTGCGCCGCGCGATGGGAAAGAAGAAAGCGGAAGAAATGGCGGCACAGCGCGAGAAGTTTTTAGACGGCGCCCGGGCCAAGGGTTTCAGGGACGAGAAAAAGATCACGCGAATCTTCGACTTGATGGAGCAATTCGCCGGTTATGGATTCAACAAGTCACACTCGGCAGCCTATGCTGTCCTTGCGTACCGTACGGCATACCTCAAGTCGCGGCATCCTCAATATTTCATGGCTGCGATTCTGACCAGTGAGCGTGGCAACCAGGACAAGGTCGTGAAGTACATCAACGAATGCCGGGAAATGCAAATCGCCATTCTGCCGCCGGATATCAATTCGAGCAACGTCGACTTTACGCCCACCAGGAGCGGAATCCGGTTCGGCCTGGCTGCCATCAAGAATGTGGGCGAGACGGCGATCACATCGATCGTCGCGAATAAGCCGTTCAAATCCCTTTTTGATTTCTGCGAGCGCGTGGATTTGCGTGGCGTGAATAAGCGCGTCGTGGAGAGTCTGATCAAGGCCGGAGCTTTCGATAGTGTGCACATCGAGCGGGCCCTCCTGTATGCCAATGTCGACCGAGGCATGGATTGGGGCCAGCGCAAGCAGCACGAAAAGCAGATCGGGCAGGGAGGCCTGTTCGGAATGATGAGTGGCCGCGGGAACGACGACAACCACGCAATGGATCCGGCCGACTCGTGGCCGGAAGGTTTGAAGCTCAAACACGAAAAGGAGACGCTCGGTTTCTACATCACCGGACATCCGCTTCGAAAGTACGCCGCCGAGGTGAGAACGTACGGAAATGCCACGACGGGAACTCTTGCCGAAAGACCATCAGGTTTCGACATTTCGATCGGCGGACTGGTTTCCGCCTTGCGCACGATGCGAACGAAGAAAGGTGACCTGATGGGCGTGGTCCTTCTCGAAGATTGGGAGGGCATCGTCGAGGTTCTTGTTTTTCCCGACACCTTTGCGAAAGTGCAGCGGCTTCTGGATACGGATGCGCCGGTTTTTGTCCGCGGCAAGCTCGATAACGACGAATCCAGTGCCAAAATCCTGGCGACCGATGTTTATCCGATGGAGCGCGTGAAGGAAATGTTGAGCCGGACGGTCACCATCCGCATCGACACGGCCACTGCTCCGCCTGATATCGCAGAACGGCTCCAACCGATCATCGATGAAAAAAGAGGGTCGGCTGAGGTAATCTTTGAGCTAGAATTTCCGGGCCGGTTCACGGCCATGGTCCGGCCAAACTCGTATGTGAAGATCGCGCCGGACCGCGAATTCGTGGAGTCCGTGGAACGAATTTGCGGACGTGACACGGTTCGCCTCAGTTGACTTTTCTATGGAACACCTTTCGGCGTACCAGAAGGTTCAGCTGGCACGCCATCCTCAGCGTCCATACTTTCTCGATTACGTCGAGCATCTATGCCCGGACTTTGTCGAGATCCATGGCGATCGCAAATTCGGAGACGACGCCGCAATCGTCGGCGGCTTCGGCCTTTTCCGCAACACGCCGGTCTGCCTGATCGGCCATCAAAAGGGAAGAGATACCAAGCAGAAGCTGTATCGCAATTTTGGAATGCCGAAACCCGAAGGCTACCGCAAGGCCCTGCGCATCATGAAAATTGCGGAGAAGTTCGGCCGTCCTATCCTGACCTTTATCGATACTCCGGGAGCGTACCCTGGAATCGACGCCGAAGAGCGCGGTCAGGCCGAAGCCATTGCCTACAATCTGCGCGAAATGTCGCAAATTCGAGTTCCCATCATCGCCACCATCACCGGTGAAGGCGGATCCGGAGGTGCACTTGCCATTGGAGTCGGCGACCGGGTCAACATGCTCGAATGCTCGATCTACTCCGTCATCGCTCCCGAAAGTTGTTCCGCCATTCTCTGGCGCGACCAGAATCACGCCGCCGACGCCGCCGAAGCCCTGAAGCTCACACCCGAAGATCTGAGGAAATTTCAACTTATCGACGAGATCATTCCGGAACCCGAGGGCGGCGCCCAAAATGACCCGCCACGCATGGCCGAACAACTGGCCGGCGTCCTCACACGGCAACTCCGCGAACTCTCCACTATCACCGCCGATAAACTTCTCGACTGCCGCTACAACAAATTCCGCGCCATGGGCGCGTTTGGGGAATAGCCGGGGAAAACACCGATGCAACAGATACTTGTTTACGGGGACTCGATTTCTTGGGGAATTGTTCCCATGACGCGGAAGCGGTTCGCCTTCGAGGCGCGGTGGCCGGGCGTGATGGAGAATCGTCTCCATTCCGGCGGACTGGCGGTGCGTATCATAGAGGACTGCCTCAATGCTCGTCGTACGGTGTGGGATGACCCATTCAAGCCGGGGCGAAACGGTCTCGTTGGTCTGGCGCAGCGAATCGAGATTCACTCGCCGCTGGCGCTGGTCATCGTGATGCTGGGCACGAACGATTTTCAGTCGATGCATACCAACAATGCCTGGCACTCGGCTCAGGGAATAAGCGCGCTGGTGACCGCCATCCGGCAGGCTCCGATAGAGCCCGGGATGCCCGTGCCTCCGGTGCTGGTAGTCGCGCCGCCACCCACCTTGAATCCCAAGGGTCCCATTGCCGAGAAATTCATCGGAAGCGACGCCAGGAGCGTGGGCCTCGCAAACGCTTATCGCGAAATAACGACCGCGCAAGGCTGTCACTTTTTCGATGCGAGCACAGTGACTTCATCGAGCCGGGTGGACGGCATTCATCTCGACGAAGATCAACACCTTGCTCTGGGCCAGGCCATGGCGGAGGTCGTCAGACCTATTCTCTCTGCGCAATAAAACGAATGCCGATGTTGGCTCCATTCGATCTGATAGCGCTGGATGCCGATGACACGCTGTGGCACAACGAGCCCAAGTTTTACGCCACACAGGAACAGTTCCGATCTCTGCTGACGGGCTACCACACCCCCGCATGGATCGACGAACGGCTCCACGAAACCGAAAAGCGCAACCTCGCTCATTTCGGGTACGGGGTTAAGGGGTTCGTCCTTTCGATGATCGAAACGGCTGTTGAATTGACGGAGGGCCGCATTTCCGGACAAGAGGTGCAACAGATCATCAACCTTGGCCACTCCATGCTCACCGCGCCGGTGGAGTTGATCGATGGAGTGCGGGAAGCCGTCGAACAGCTGAGCCGCGACTACCCGCTTGCCCTGCTCACAAAAGGCGATTTGTTCGACCAGGAAACCAAGCTCGCCCGCTCGAGGCTGGGTGAACTGTTTTCCCATGTCGAAATCGTGTCGGAGAAAAACGCAGTCACCTACTCGGCCGTGATGAAGAGGCGTGGCGTCGAGCCGAGCCGATTTCTGATGGTCGGCAATTCGCTGCGCTCGGATGTCCTTCCTGTGCTCGAGGCCGGTGGAGCCGCGGTGCACGTTCCATACCCGCTCACATGGGTGCACGAAGACGTGCCTGAAGACGCCCTTGCAGGTAAACACTTCGCGTGTCTGACGCACATCCGCGAGCTTTCCGCATGGCTGGCCATTCAGGCTTCGCAATGACTACCATTACGATTGAAACGGCAATCAACGCGCCGGTCGAGCTTTGTTTCGACCTTGCCCGTGATCTTGGCGCGCACGTCGAAAGCGCGTCCTTTTCGGATGAGCGTCTGGTTGAACCGGGGAAGACCGCCGGCGTGCTGGAACTCGGAGACATGTACACCATTGAAGGCACACACTTCGGATTTCGACAGCGATTCACCACTAAAATTGTCGAGCTGCAGAGCCCGCACCGATTCGTCGACGAGATGGTGAAGGGGACCTTCAAACGGCTGCAGCACGTTCACGAATTCCACGCGGCCGGCCAGGGCACCCTCATGCGCGATGTGCTTTCATGGAAGGCCCCGATGGGTGTGCTGGGCAAATTATCGGATGTCCTGTTCCTGAAGCGTCATATGCGCCGGTTCGTCACCAGGAAACAATTCCATTTGAAGAGGCTTGCGGAAACGAAATCGGTTGGATCTGGATCGAATTTCACGAACAATGCCACCTGAATAGGTAGCGCTGTCGAAGATATCGCGCGAAGCGCATCCGAATACAGCCGCGTAGCGGCGACAGAATGTGGCCCCACGCGTCAGCGCTACGCGGCTGTATTCGGATGCCTCTTAATGAGCGGAATGGCCGTGTTTCCTCGCATCTTCCGCCATTGCGGCCTCACCTCTTCGGACCGTCACGTAAGCAATGAGGACGACAACAAGAACAACGATAAGCAGTATCCCACCTGAAATAGCCAGCGCTCGCACAACATCCGGCATGAAAGGCACCTCGAGAGACAATTGGAAACCGACTAAGAATAACTTCAACAGCAGGGCAGGGCAACAGCCGAATCTCGTCTTTGCAATGCAAAGTACTTGACACCAAGACCGGCCCGGAGCTACCTTGAATCACATGAAACTCGCAAAGGTTGTATCGATCAACGAACGAGCTCTGGACAATCTCAAATACATTCGGGAGACGATGGAGCGCGCCGGATCATTCACCGCTGTGCCCGGCTGGGGCGGAATCCTCATAGGAGTGAGCGCTCTGCTGACCGCGCTTGTTTCGAGCCGTCTGCCTTCAAAGGCTCTCTGGTTTGCGGCCTGGCTTGGCGAAGCCGTGCTGGCTTTCGCGATCGGCGGATGGGCGATGGTGCAGAAGGCCAGGGCCGCCGACTCGCCGCTCCTTTACGGACCGGGCCGGAAATTTGCGCTCAGCCTGTGCCCGGCGATGATTGCGGGCGCTGTATTGACGCTGGTGTTCTACCGGTACGACCTGTTTCCCATGATGCCGGGCGCCTGGCTGCTCCTCTACGGAGTGGCGGTCGTAACGGGCGGGGCGTTTTCGGTAAGGGTTGTCCCGATCATGGGCGTGTCTTTCATGGCGATGGGAACTCTTGCGCTGTTGAGTCCGTTCGAATGGGCGAACTGGTTCATGGCTGCGGGTTTTGGCGCGTTGCATATCGTTTTCGGAACTGTCATCGCAAGGAGGTACGGTGGCTAGGCACAGCAAAGCAGAGGCGCACGCAAAGCCACAAACTGCCCGCTCCCGCCCGGCGCAGAGCAGGGCCGCGGACCTGGATCGCCTGATTCACGAACCGGTGCGGCTGGGCATCGTGAGCGCGCTGGCCGTGAACGATACGATGACATTCAATGAACTGAAGGCCCTTTTGAAGACAACCGATGGAAATCTGAGCGTCCACGCCCGAAAGCTGGAAGAAGGGCAGTACATTGCCTGCGACAAGTTTTTCGAAGGGCGAGTGCCGAAGACCGAATTCCGACTTACTGCAGCCGGACGAAGGGCACTCGAGACATATCTCGACCACATGGAAGCACTCATTCGGGCAACACGGGAATCATGAAAACAAAACTGGAAACACTTGCGCTCAATACTGAAGAAAAGCAACAGCTCATCAATATCACTTCCAGGGTTAAGGAAGTGGTGGACCGCTCGGGGATCACGAATGGATTCATCGGGTTGTTTTCGCAGCACACCACAGCCGCGCTGCTCGTGAGCGAGTTTCAGAATGCGTTGCTGGAGGACATCCGGGCGTTCTTGGGCCGGTTCGTGGAGGACGACCGGGCGTATAAACATAATTCTCCCGAGTTTTCGGATTGCGACCGGAAGAATGCGGCGTCGCACCTGAGGAGCCTGCTTTTCAACAACAGCGTTGTTTTGCCCGTATGCGAAGGAAAGTTGGTCCTTGGTCAGTTCCAGAGCGTGATTTTGGCGGAAATGGACGGGCCGAGGAAGCGGAGCCTGACTGTACAATTCGTCGGACAATAGGGAGGGAAGCACGTAACGCGCAAGGGGCGGGCGGCAGGGGTTCAAACGCAGGTGGCGCTGGGCGCGTCAATTTGAAGCCATAATATCGAGGCTGCTGTATGCTGGCAACACAGTGACAAGCGTTATTCTTTTGAGCCTCGCAGCACTATTTCTCGTTCAAGACCCCAAGCCGCCGGCTATCGGCGAGCAACACTACCGCACCTATCGTGGCGACGGAAGCGTCGCCACGCTCGATCAACTTGTGGCCGAGTCCCGGGCGGCTGCGGTCACGTTCTTAGGCGAATCTCACGACGACCCTGTCGCGCATTATCTTGAGGAGCAGATCCTTCGCAGAACATGGGATCCCGACGCGGCACTCTCTCTGGAAATGTTCGAACGCGACGTGCAGTATGTGCTCGACGAGTACCTGGCTGGCTTCATCACCGAGAATCACCTCGTCGCCAGCGGCCGCGCCTGGAAGAACTACGCCTCCGACTATCGTGCGCTGATCGAGTTCGCCAAGGAGAAAAAGATGCCGGTCTTGGCCGCGAATGCCCCTCGCCGCTATGTGGACCGAGTTAGCCGTCTGGGCGCCGCGTCTCTGGCTGAAATTGAGCCTGAAGGCCGGCGGTTTTTGCCACCCCTGCCCTACGCTGAGGCGTCGGCAGACTACGCAGCGAAGTTCGCGCGTGTTATGGAAGAGCACCGAGAAGAAGGCAAGCCACCTTCGCCCGAGTCGAGAGCGCGCAGTTTGGAAGCCCAAAGCCTTTGGGACGCGGCGATGGCGTACTGGATCGGGGACTTTTTGACGAAACATCCGGGCAAGAGAGTCCTCCACGTCAATGGAAGCTTTCATACAGCGCAGCGGTTGGGGATCGTGGAGCACTTATTGCGCTATCGTCCAAATACGTCCGTTGTGGTCGTCACGATCCTGCCCGAAGCGTCTTTCCCAGCCTTCGACGTCAAGGGCATGTACGGCGCAGGCACCTTTGTTGTTGTGACCGATCCAACCCTGCCGCGCACTTATCGCTCCGAATCGTCCGGACCACAGAAACGCGATGATAAGCAGTAAACATGTCGGCCCGTGCAAAGGATTCAAGCGAGGTCGCCAGGAATCTCGATTTTTGCCGTCGCTCAGACTCAAACGGCAAGCCGCGATCGGTCTCAGCAAGGCAGGTTCGTCGCGCCGCACACAGATCGTCGCCTTTTCTTATAAGGAAACGTCGCGATCTTAGCGCTCGGTCTTACGACGTGCGTTACGCGCCGGGCACGAACTACGCGTTTCAGGTTCGTGCTTTCGGCAAGCTGGGCTTACACGGACTGGAGTGACTCCGTCGCGCGCATCTGCAAGCAGGCCGAATGCCGGATCTGTCTTCCGCTCATCGGCGCGAATTCAGCACGAAATTGCCCAGCGTTGAGACGCCGCGCGACCAAACGACCAGATGTGCGGTCGGGTTCCTACTCGGTGCGCAGCGCGCTCATCGGCGAGATAGCGGCAGCACGGCCCGCCGGGATGATGGCGGCGAAAAACGCGCACGCTGCGAGCGATCCGGCGGCGACCGTGAGGGCGAAGGGGTCCCAGAACGACACGCCATAGAGCTGCGCCGCCATGAACCTTGCGGCGCCTGCGGCCAGAGGCAGGCCTACAACGAGCCCGGCCGCCACGCGCTGAAACGCTCGGCCCAGCACCAGCCGGATCACCTTGACGCGGTCCGCGCCGAGCGCCATCCGGATGCCGATTTCGTTTGTCTGCTGCGCAACCATGTAGGCCGTGACGCCGTACACACCAACTGCGGCCAACACGAGGGCGACAATCCCGAACAGTTCCGCGAGGCTCGCGACAGCCCGCTCTCGATTCAATAAGAAGTCGATTTGCTGCTGCATCGTTGTGACGTTTGTGATCGTCAGGTTCGGATCGGCTTCCGCCAGCGTCTTCCTCAGAATCGGCTCGAGATCGCCGGGCGGGAAGTCGGTGACCAGCATGATCCCCTGGATGGAATGGGACAGCCTCTCGACCATCCTCGTATAGTCGGTTTTGTAGTCGACACGCTGTGCGAGCGGAACGAAGAACATCGGACGCGCCGGTCTGTTCAGTCCGTTGAAGCGCGCAAACTTCGCGTCGCGTACGATGCCGATGATGCGGAACGTACCCGCATTCTCGGACCGCTCGACGCCGAAGTGCTGATCGAGCGGATCTTCATCGCTCCTGAAGAAGCGCTTCACGAACGCCTCGTTCGCGACTGCAACCGGAGCGGTCGTCTCGTTATCCGCTGCCGTAAACAAGCGTCCCCGCACGATCGTGACGCCCAGGTTCTGAAGGTAATCGGCACTGACGCGGTCCCAGGACGCACCCAATTCGTCGCTCGCGTTCGGCGGATGACCGGCGACCAGAATCGTTTCAGTCCAGGAGTTGGTGAGGGGATTGTACAGCGCGAGTCCGGCTCCACGCACGCCGGGGAGGCCTGCCAGCCGCTGCTCGATGTCGCGATAGAGCGATGACAGCCGCTCCAGCGTGTACGTAGCCGGCAGGCGGTTCAAGCCGACCAGTACGCGTCCCTGCACTTTGTAGCCGAAGTCCTGGTGTTCGAGGTTGCCGAGACTCCGCGCGAGCATCGTGGACCCGGCGACCACCACAACGGACAGCGTTGCCTGAACCACCAGCAGCGCTGTGCGCGAGCGGGAAGAATGATGGCCGGTGGTGCGGCAAGAGCCGCGCAGCGCGTCTATTGGATTGGTGCGAGTCAAAAACCACGCAGGCGCGGCGCCGAACACGATGCCTGTCACCAGCGCCAGCCCGGCTGCGAACGCCAGCACGACGAGCGATGGCGTCGTTGTGATCGGCACAAACTGTGAGTTCCGGAATGCCAGTGCGACCAGCAGGCGCGCGGCGCCCACCGCGACCGGCAGCCCTGCAAGACCTCCAGCTAACGCGAGCAGCACGCTTTCCGTTAGGGCTTCCGCGACAATCTGCCGGCGCGTCGCGCCGATCGCGAGCCGCACGGCCGTTTGCGCCCGGCGCGCGACCGCGCGGGCCAGCAGAAGATTCGCGACATTCGCGCATGCAATGACCAGCACGAGACCGCAGATGGCGAGCAGGATCTGCAGGCTGGGTCCGTATTGCTCTTTCACCGACAGGCCCCCGAAACCGATCCCGGCGCCTGCCGGAACGACCGCGATCATTTGCCTGGGGAGGTCGCGAATGATATCGGGCATCCAGTTGCTCGGATACTCGGATTCGTACTGTATCCAGTGGCGCAGAATTTCGCCCAGGCGCGGAGCCATTCCGTCGATCGAGGCATCCCGCCGGAGACGACCGATCATGGCCACCCATGATGACGTCGACTGTTGCAACAGCGAGCCGCTGCCAGCAATCATCGGCTCCTGCTGCAGGGGGATCCAAATGTCCGGCGGATCGGCGCGAACGGTTTCGCCGAAAAATCCCGGCGCCGCCACGCCAATCACAGTAAACGGGTGACCTTGCACAACAAACGTCGAGCCGACGACCGATGCGTCGGCTCCGTAGACTCCCCGCCACGCACGGTGGCTCAGCACGGCGACAGGGGGCGCCGAAGGCCGATCGTCGTCTGGCGCGAACACGCGGCCGCTGAACGCGCCAACGCCAAGCGTGGAGAAATACGTTCCCGTGACGTATTCCGCGCGCAGGGGGATGGCAGCGTCTGCTTTTCCTTGCCTCCTGACGCTCAACGGATTGGCGAGACCGAACGCTGTGATGTCCTCGAACTCCGGTGTCCCGGCCTTCAATCGCTCGTACAGCGGGAATGAGAAAAATCCCCAGCGGCCGTGGCGGCCCTGGGCGATAGTGTCGTCGCCGTCTCCGATCCTGTACAGACGTGCAGGGTCGGAGACCGGAAGCGGCCGGAGCATGACGGCATCGATCAGCGTGAAGATCGCGGTCGTCCCGCCAATTCCCAACGCGAGTGTGAGGACGGCCGCCGCCGTGAACACGCGCGACGCCCAGAATTGTCTGGCGGCATAGCGAATCGAGGCAATCACGAGGTTCATTGTTGGTCGTTCGACGAGACAGTTGCCGATATCGTTCGAAGTGGCGACGGTGCGGGGGTGGGGCCACACGCCCACCTATTTCGTCCCAACGTCGCCCATCCGTTTAACAACCCGCAGTTATGAGACTCTAATGAACTCCACCAGAAACTTCAATTCCACTTTGGAATCAGTTTTTGCGGAGCGGGTCAGTTTGAATGTGAGAATGCGCTTCGGTGCCATTCGGGCATTCGGGGCCATCCCTTTCAAATTTGAATGGGAATTCGCCGTCCCAACTTTCAAACTGACCCACTACTGACTCTTCCTTCTGAGTAAAAACCCGAGAACCGCGTCCAAAAGGCGATCACGGCACCGCAGGCTTTTCTTTCGGCGCGCTCGGTATGAAACGTTAGCGATCGTTTCCTTCGTTTTCTCTTTCGTCGTCGCTGCCGTTTCGGCTGCGGAGGTTGTGCCGGAACACGTATGCACCGACCCGGCGCCCCTGACGAGCGCCCGCCTCCTGGTCGAAACGGAAGTGAATGCCGCCATAAATGCGCGCATCGTCGATGTCGTCCGTGATTTCTCTGAGCCGGTTGTAATGGAGGATCACGCCAGGCAGGGCGGGGCTCGACAGAGTGATGGAATGGCCTCGATTGCCGAAGACGCGTTCGAGCACGCGGCGAGCCGCATTGCTTAAGGAAGCGTGGGCCGATGGATAGCCCGGGAAACATGGTGTGGTGATGAGCGGCACGAAGCCGGGATCAGGATTAGTCTTCGGGTTGCCGTCGGTGTCACCGGCACGGATCGCCGTCTCCGGACGCCAGAAATTGTAGTGGTACTTCGTTTCAAATACCGTGACTGCGGCGTCGCTCATGGCCATATTGAGCAGTGCAAATGTTCGAGCGTTCTCAGAGAGCGACGAGCCTCGCGCTGTGGCGACCTGTCGTGCCGCGGGGTTCCACGCAGCAACCGGGCTGACGACGGCGTAGAACCGGGCCACGTCGGTCCGATCCGGCGGACGTTCGATGCTGTTGATGCGGCCGACCTCCTCCACCTCGTCATAGTCAAACCTGTACTTGTTGCTGATAAGCGCGGGGGGCGGATGCGAACGAAATTGGTCGCTGGTCCGGATACCAAACGGCGTCACGTTACGCCAGCGCAGAAAGGCTCCCCCCGCCGGAGAGCAACTCGTTGTGAGCTGCCACTGGCCGGGGTCGGATGAGGTTGGCATGTAGAACGCGGGCGTTCCTGATCCATCGGCCGCTCGTCGGGCGATCATTGCTGCTGCGGTGGCTTGACCAACCTGAATGCCCTGTAACTTCGGTATCCCGTTCGGTATCGCGGCGAGCGAACTGGACCAAGCCGCATCCAGACTCTGTATGCTGCCCGGAAAGTAGTTCCGGAGTACCGCATGCGCGGCCGAAATCGCCGCGGCTTCCGCCGATGCGCCTCGCGGCGCGATGATGGTGCCGAGATAGGGGTTGTAATCCCGAGTAATCGCATTAACCGCCTCGAATACGGCTAACTGGGTGATCGCTGCGAAACGCGCCTGCGCGAACGGACTCTGGCCAGTCAATGTGGTGAGCATGATCCCGTTCCAGTCCAAAACGACGTCGGCCCTGGCAATCGTCGGGCTAAACAAGAACACAACAATGGTGAGTGCAATGATTACTCGCGTCATTTGAAAGTACCTCCGGGTTTGGGTTGTCAGATTTCTGCTTCTGACTAAAGACGCGGGAACCGAGTCCGAAACCGATCACGGCACGCGTCGGTTTTTTCTCGTGTTCTGTCAGTGCTATAATCCGCCCGCTCCTAGCAAGAGTCGTAACGCGGGTGGATGCATGATGGGCACAAAGCCACGGGAAGTGAGTGCTCTGCTTACCGATTGGAGCCATGGAAACGAAGCGGCGCGTGATGAACTGATGCCGGTCGTCTACAACGAGCTCCGACGGCTGGCAGGCTACTATATGGCGCAGGAGCGCAACGATCATTCGCTTCAGGCCACAGCGCTTGTTCATGAAGCCTATCTCCGGTTG